>Ga0207030_1010_pt1 | contig 64040 bp, 63 predicted proteins | sample Alteio_BWMinCont_40_FD_153260 | JGI IMG/M metagenome (GOLD analysis project Ga0207030, IMG submission 153260) | Enriched cells from forest soil in Barre Woods Harvard Forest LTER site, Petersham, Massachusetts, United States -... | ecosystem: Environmental > Terrestrial > Soil > Temperate forest >... | reverse complement strand
ATTTTATGTATACTTCTGCGCAATAGCTACATTATTTGAACGAGAACTTATCCCATGCAACGAAATGATTCTGTTAGCAAACCCTCTGCTATTATTGGTGCTGGCCCTGTGGGATCTATGTTAGCACTGATGCTTGCCACACTTTTCCCAACCAAAGAAAGTCATCTCTTTGATAAAAGACGTGCGAGCATTCGTGGGCATGGCCTGGATATACATTCAAGCACTATTGAGGATATGATAAAATTGCTCGTGCAAGTTAAGGGGGAGACTCAAGCACTACTCCATAACAGTGCCGTACAATTACATGCTAATCAGCGAGCCTATTTCAACAATATCCTTGAACGTATCGATAGCACGGCTGCCTATTTACGTACAGAAATTAGCGGTAAATTCATTCGGACGTATCAGATTAGCGACATGTTGCAGCAGCTCTGCAAAGAGTTAAGTCCGGATAAGGTACACTTCCATTTAGATACTGAAATCAGCAAAGAAGATTTGTTTGCTTTCTCACATCCAGAAAATGCTAGTTCAAGTTCAAGTTCAAGTTCAAGTTCAAGTTCAAGTTCAAGTTCAAGTTCAAGTTCAAGTTCAAGTTCAAGTTCAAGTTCAAGCCCAGCTGTCATGGGTGAAAAGCACCAGCTTTTGAATGACGCTGACTGGATTTTCGGTGCTGATGGCTCGCATAGTGGTGTGCGTGAGGTGATCTTTGGAGAGGCTGGTGATGAGCTACGTAAAGATGTGCTGACTTATCTGCTAGAAATAAAATTAGAAATGAATAACAAAGCAGAAGTCAGTAAGTTTTTTGACAAATTAAATCGATCTATCATACCAACGCTTAAAACAGGACATTTGCATATTTGGAATCAGAGCATGGATGGTACGGCTACTCTGCATATATTTATTGATAAAGAAATGTATGACACTCTGCATGTCAAAGATAGCGACGGAAAATATTTGGGTGAATTCGCTAATCCTTATCGCAGATTAGTAGATTTGCCCGGCACACTAAAAACAGACATAGAAAAAATTATTGTCGACATTATCGACGCAAATAAAATGGATGCCAGCACTGTTAAGATCACTGTGATACCTATGCATGTATATAAAGCACGACAGTTGGTAAAAATGCTGTTTAACAAACGTATAGCATTAGTAGGTGATTCAGCTATCGGTTTAGTGCTTGCGCGTGGTGTCAATAATGGCTTTTATGCCGCGGCAGAATATGTCACGACAATGTACCGCGAAGCTTTGCTACAAATTCTTCACCCAAGGTATCACAGTGATCTTAACAGTGCTGGCATCCATTTTATTTGCGTCAAATTCTTCACCCAAGTGAAGTGGCTGATTTTGCTGTGTACCAGAGCTTCTGGGAGGATCAGCATGGAAAACTTGAAGAGCTAACGAGATGGCTTGATCTCAATATTCCCGTATTAAATAATGATGCGAGAGCTCGCGCTCACAGACAAATAAGTATACTAGATGAATACGAGAAATATTATCAGCGTATTCTAGCGAAAACCTCACTAACAAAAGACCAGCATGCAGCATACGTAAAAAAACAGGCTAGTGACTTTTATAATTTCATAAAAATGACAGTAAACACTGTTAGCGTAACCAATGCCGCTGAAATCAAAAAATTGATTGGAGCCTTATTTGCAAATTTACAGGATCAAGATTATTTGGCTGCACGACAAAGCACAGATTTGCATCGTTGTCAGGATCGTTTGATTGCCCGGGCAAATGAAAAAATCGCGGATGCTAAATTTGAAGTTAAACTCATTCATGCCGTTGCAAAAGTGTATGAAAGCAGCTCTTCTATTTCATCGTCATCCAGCATGGATGATGAAGATGCTCTGAGCGAGCCAGTAGCAGTTGATGTGAGAGCAGCCTTGCAAACATTGTTACAAACCATCAAGGCATTTGATTTAGAGCAGCATCCAGAGGTGGCGCATTTTGTATTTAGAGTAGATCGAATGTACTTAGAGCTGGAGCGCCAGGCAAATAAGGCGAGAAACATTTATTTAATAGAAAATCGCAAGAAACTCATAGAGCTCATCGATACAACAATTGATTATCTTGCTAAGCTGCAACAGGTCGGCACTTCGGCTTCGAAAAAATTCGCACAACAAGCGGAAAGATTTATCAATAGTCATTTGCTTCAAGAGATTATCCGTTCTGGAAATTATCAATTTAATGAGGCAAGAGGCATTCCGGCTCTCGGCCTTGAGGAAATCATGCAGCGTGTTAGCAATAGTTTATCCGTGCTGATTGCCAATGAAGAAAAACGTTCTGGTTTCCTATATAGATGGTTTGGTGATGACACTCTTAAAATTCGCGCGAAAAGATATTTGTTGTTACTAAGTAAATGTGCTGGTCAGAATGCGGAGGCCCTTAAGTTATCGGTATTGTTGGCATTATTTAAAAATGCAAACTCAAATCAATTACGTTTTTCTGTATTGAAAGACTTGTTAGGTCTAGATCCCGAGGAAAATAAAATAGTTACCGAGTTGGATGTGTTGGTGATGCGTGAGATCTTAGAAAAGATGCTTACTGACAAGATACAAACACAGCAGATCAGTCTATTAGATAGTTATGCCGATAGAATTTTGCAAGCGATAGATCGACCTAATGGCGATCCACTCCCACACTTTGACAGCTTGCAGTGTATGCTTAATCAGCTCAATGCATTACGAAAATCTACGCCAGAATATATGATTTCGCAGGCTATTAAAGGTCTTGCCGTTCATAAAGAAAATGTAGCCAATGGTGCATATGATAGTCTCTCTAGTAGTTCCAGTAGTTTTGGCGGCTTTAGTAGTAGCTCATCTTCACTAAGCTCTAGTTTATTTAAGCCTGCACCAAAAGCAGTCCTTGTGCATGAAACAATATTACATGACCCAAATGCCAATCCTTTAATTAGGCTATCCATTGTTTATGCTCTGCTAACAAGTCGTAAAGATCAAAATCTGAGTGGTGTTCTCACCGGCGTTCTCTCACCTGAGAGCACTCATAATTTGCTACGCTCTACCCAGATTGCGGAGCATATTGAGAATGTACTGAAAAAATATATACCAGCAGAGAAACTAGGAGAGCTCCCTGCTCTTATGCATAAACTAATTATGGGCATTAACAGTGGCTCAAAACTTGAGAAAGAGCTGGTAAGACTAACAGATATGTTTGCATTACAGGCAAGCATTGAAGAAGAGAAAGTTTGTGGATTGTCAGCTTAGGCTTTATTTTAAACAAGTTTGCTGATATAATGTACGTTTTTTGATTATAAGGTGCTGTATTATGCAAATTCGAGGCGTTTTTCCTAATTGTCCAATTGGCGATGGTATTGAAGTAATAGACTTCATTCAAACTTCCATTAATAAATTTATTTTATTAAGCAATGGAAGAGTTTTGGTTTCTGGTAAGAACGATCATGGTCAGTTGGGTTTAGGTCATACCGAAATTTGCATTAATTTAACCTTGCTAGAAGGCATTTTTGATAATTATAAAATTATCGATATGACTACCAATGGCAATTCTACTTTATTTTTAACTGATCGTGGCCAAGTGATCGCCTGTGGTGTCAATAATCTTTTTCAATTAGGAATCGGTGATACACCTCATCAGGCAAAAGATGTTGTTATGCCTACGTTATTAGCTGGACTTCTCCAAAATACATTTATTACAAAAATAATTTTAAATCAAGTTCAGGGCAGCGATAGACCTCATACTACCTTTTTAAGTCGAAGCGGTGAAACATTTCGATGTGGTTATAACGATCACGCGCGCTTTGGTGAAAAACATTTTTCATTGAGTCGTGACCCTTCATTATTAGATCACAACATAGTGACTGCGGATAACAGGAGCTTGCTTGCGTTTGCATCGGATCAGGGGAAAGTATTTATCAGTAAGAATAAATTGTGTGCGTCTAGCCTACGCAAACAAGTAGCTGAAATCATGCATGAAAACATTAATAAGCTTCAATCCCATTTTAAATTTATTTATTGCATGACAGCGTCGGGGAAAATTCTTGGTGGTACTTTTAATGATAAAGCTCAGTCTACAATGAAAGAAATTATTTTTCCTGAAGAAATTATCGATTTTGTTTTAGATGAAAACCAAGTTATTTTTTTAGGAAAAAGTGGTAAGGTTTATGCGAATAAAACCGATGATTATACAAACCAACCCGCACAAATCCAAGGCGCTGTCAGCAATGAAAAAATTTGCCAAGTTATTATCATTCCGAAAATGCGAGGATTGCAGGATGAGCAAAGCGTTATTTGTTTGATTTCGCAATCAGGACATGTTTTCCAATGCAATCTCAGTAAAGATTCTACTATTCATCATGAACCTCAGTTAGTTGATAATGAAGCTACATTAATCAGTCAACGTGGACAGAGGATGACTAAATCTCAAGACTTCGAGCTTGCTTGTATGCGCGCATTAGCGGTTGTAAAAAAACATCCGCTACGTCGGTTCCAAAAAGAAATTTTATCAAATGACCGCCCTCAAGAAATAACAGAATCAGGCTTGAAGCTTTCTTCGGGAGGACAATTTAGTTTGTTTCCTCCTAGCAGCGCTAATTACCAATTGCCTGCTGAAAAAACAGCGATGCAGCAAACAGCAGACGACTTAGAAAAAACATTATTAGAACTATTTCAATTAGCGTCAGAGAACTCCGAAAATAAAATATTGTTAGAGAATTTAAAAACACTCAGTGTGCGCATTAAAAAAACGGCTTATTCAGGTGACGAATCTTCTAAATCGCTTAGCGCGGATGAGTATATTTTTGTTTTTTCTCCGCCAAAGTTAGTCCTTGGCCATGATAGTATTGTGGATAAAAAAATTCTACAGGTAGATGCGCTATGGAAAAGTTTACAAAGTTTACTTCGCGCTGCAACTGATATTGCACGCGCTCGTCGTATACAGGCATTAATTATTCTGCACGAATTAAAACTATTTTCTCCAGAACAGATTAGTCTATTAAACTCTGTGCCATTAAATAATATTTCTCAAATTAAAACCGCATTATCAATTCTTGTTACGAAAGGTAAGCAAACACATCCTAATACCCTGGAAGTTTTAAGCATGATTTCTCTTAGCTCACAAGAGTTAGCATGCTTATTCGATCACCCAGACATTGCTGCGGAGTTGGCAAATGCATTTGTGTGGATGAAGAAAAATAAAATAGAAATTTTACCTAATATGCCAATTCTCGTTTCAAATCCGCATTGCATTAAAAAATTAACACAAATTAGCTGGACACGTTTTGTCAATGCAGGAGACAAAGATGAGCATGGGCGTTCGATACCTCGCTTGATAACTACAGAAGACGAAAACTTAGTACTACAAATTTTTAATTCTGTGATGAGTGATCAACCTGATTTAGAGGTTGCAGATATGAAGATAGCTGAAACCAATTTTGATGGTGTTAACAGTATTACTATTAACATCGAAGATCTTCAATATGCGTTGTCTTTACATAATCGTTTAGAAGCAGTTTATCATGAGGTAGATCCCCAGTATCATAGCCACGACATAAAACGACTAACTGGCTATGTTCAATCCTCCACAGAACAAGTCGTGATTCAATCTGTCGAAGATATCAGAGAACTTGCCCGGTTAAGTAAACGTGTTTCTGATCCGGAGCCACGTCCAACCAAACAAGAACAAGTAAATGCTATCGCAAAAGCAGCAGAATCGTATCATCTTATGATTAAATTATTTGGTGAGGAAAGAGCTGAATTTTTAAAAAAATTAGATTTTTTCAATTTTCAGAAGGATATTATTGCGGCTGTTTTTTTAGTGAAACCAGCAAATTTATCTGCATTGTCTGCTGTTTTCAGAACACTCCTAAGATCAGGCAATTTTTATGGCGATGTACAACGTCTATTACCGATTATTGAAACAGGTAATATTGAAAAATTAACTCAAGTGGCAGTTGGGCTTGTCGAACTTGGTGAGAAGAAAATTGCAAGTGAAACAAATATACAGAAACTTTTTGATGACCCAGCAATATCAGCCTATTTGCATGGTGTGCACGTTTATGATGGCGCTGATAAAAGTAAATTAATGCAACAAATCTTTAACACCATCGTTTCATTTAGAAATGGAAATTCACAAACTAATGAAGCCCAGCTTGCCCGACTAACTCCGTAGAAAATAGGTTTATTTCTTTTAAAACATAAAATGAGGCAAATAATGAAAACATTATACAAAGTACAAACGCAACAAGACGTGCGCTATTATGAGAACCGCTCTGATGCTTATCGCTATGCAGCAGACATCGATGCTGAAGCTACTCCAGTGCAAGCAGTACCATTTAATAATTCTTATGTATTGGTTGATGGAAAGAGTTGCCACACATTTAACATACCTACTTATTCGCAATCGCAATATACCTACTCCTCCTCATCTTCGAACGTTGAATCTTTAAAGTTTTGTGTCACTCCAAATAGCGGGCACTATGGTGGCGGACTGTACTATAATTTTTATGATCTACGAAACCAACCGAATGGCTGCATCCTTGTTTCTACAGAGTCACAGACTGATGGCGATAATGAGTATTCTGGCGGCACAGAAACGATATATGTTTCTCCTGCTGATCATGACATTGAACGTCAAGCCTACAAATCGGGTATTTCTCACTCGAACCCAGAAACACTAAAACAACTTGTGATGCAAGAAAACGAAAAGCTTGCTCAGTATGTTTATAGAAATGGTAATGAGATTGCTTTTATTGATTCAACTAAGACAACTGTCGTGAACCCAATTCCTCATCAAGCACCACAGCCTGCTGCAACAAGTGCAAGTATGAAGATGTTTAGTTGATAATCGTGGATGGTTTATGCCTAAAAATACCGAAGACCAAAAAAAATCAGTAGTAGATTCTCAAAAAAAAGAAGCAATGTTCACTTTTTTCAGCCGCTTGCCAGATGATAGCATTCAAGAGGAAGTTTTAGGCGATTTGTCATTAACAGAAATGTCTAGGGTTGCTATGACTTCTCGTGGAATGAACGAATTAGCTCTTAAAAGCAGCTCTGATTACAAGGCTATCTTGGAAGGACAAAGAAAAGTTGAAGCGCACTTTAAGGGATGTGAGTGCGATTTTATTGTTATTCCTGCTTTGCCTGAAGAGATGAGCTTAAAAGATTATTTGCTGAATGTACCATCTTTCACAGCAAACGCAGCTTTTGCTTTAGTAACTGGGCAACACTTAGTGCTACGCACGGAAGTGCCAACAGAACTTGACGTGCAAAACATGAAGAGTCAAGAAGTGTTAGTTTACTTTGAGGAGGAGAAATTTAAGTACATCGTTAAAAATGGAGCAGAGAGAATACGCGGCGAAGTAGAACTTCAATTGGAAGACCCTATCGTTGAAGATAATGGTCAAGTGAGTGGCTATATCATTCATAGGCAGGGCATTAGAAAAAAATATTATGATGAATTGAAAGAAGGCATCGAAAAATTGAGAGCAAGAGAAAATTTTATTCCTTCTGCAGAAGCGATTGAAGCTTTTTTTAAGATGCCGGAAGAGCGTAAGCATATCATTGTTGGAGCTACTCTTTTTTATGTTGATAAATTAAATCATTCTATTTCTGATGATTTAAGCTTTCCTAATTTATTAGAAAAGATGATTCAAAAATTTGGCTCTATCGCTCCTAATATACCCGTTCAAATAAGCGAGCAGGAGTTGGTGGAAATAAGAGCTTCTGCTAGTCGTTCTTGGATACATGACCACCTTAAAATCAAAAAGGCTTTTTTGTGCCCGTCTGTTTTAATGAGCATAGGGAAAGAAATTTTAACCATAGAACAAGCATTAAAGCTTTATCATCTTTGTCTGTTGCGCGCGGGAACATCTAAAGAAGCTTTTTATGCTTTAGAAAATGGTTTATTGACTGTTTCTGATCTTATAACACCACCTGTTCCACCGCCACCACCAGAGGGTATGGTTTATCTTCAACCTGAACTTCTGGCAATGACTTATCTAACGGGTCATAGAGCTGTCATTGAAACTCTTCTGAGTCCTTTAGGTTTACGTGCCTTGGAAAGAAAACTTATTACAGTTTCTTCAGCGCTTGAGTTTGTAAACGATACGCGAGGGCACGATAGTTATGATACTGGTTCTTCTTTTAGAGTTCTTTTGAGTAATGAAACTGTGATGCATGCGCTTGAGCAAGGATGGCTAACATTAAAGTCAGCAGCACGTTTATCGTCTACTATCTTAGGAGCTCTTTTAACATTGAAAGGGCTGGAGCTTCTCCAGTTGATTCATGAAGGAGAGGAGCAATTGAACCCGCAAATTCGGCTGAGTGAAGTTATTGAATTTCGTTGGAGCTATCAGTTAGGTGGGTTGTTGAAAAATCCTCATTTTATTCCAGCCCTTCGAGAAAGAAAAATTAGATTTCCTCAGTTAACTGAAATTGACGATGAGAAATCAAGGGATCTAATATTATCTCCAGCAGGGTTAAAAGCCCTGGAAAAAGGCTATTTCACTACGAGTCATGTGGATAACTTACGTGACGCTGCTTGGCTAACTCTCTTGCTCTCTTCAAGTGGTATGAAAGCCTTTGGGGAAGGATTTATCAACATGGAAAGTCTGCTCGGCATGATTAGAGATTCCAGGCATATAGAAAGAGAGGCTGATTTATATAGAAATCTTAGTTTTTTATTGAGTGATGAAGGATTTTTTCTTCTTAATGATAGGTACACCAGTTTAGAAGTCGCTGCTGAAATAAATGGGTTATATCATTTTGTGACTCCGGCTTTGCATGCTTTAAGCATAACGTTGCAACAAGCTTCATATGAGGAACACAGGTCTCTTCTAAACAAGTATACAAATTTAGAGATGAGCGCGGCAAGAAAGGTAAATCATTGTATGAAACCTTCTCTTGCTGCTTTAAAAGAAATTTTAAAAGAAAAATGGATAACAATGGAAGATATGCATCATATTTCGGTTGATGACGATAGTATTGTCACAGATCTTCTTTCTGCAGAAGGGATAAGAAAGCTACGTGAGGATAAAACGTTTGTTCAATCTATCATTACTCGTCAAAATGCAATTTCAACAAAAAGTATTCCATTGTTGGAAGAGATCAGCGATCGGAATGCCTATTATCTTCAACAGCTCAGGAATATACAAACAGGAATGGACGGTGAATATGGAACAGCGCAAAATGAAGTGTCTTATTTAATATTTAGCCTGAATAAGGTTTCCGAAATGATTGATTCACATCGTTTGGACCATAGTTACTTGGTTAAAAAAATGAGTATGACGCATCAAATTCAACCTGCGTTTGATAGAATAAAGAAGAGTATAAGTGATTGCTTTGTTCAGAATGCTATTCGTTTAAACCGCTTTCCTTCATCTGTTGCTTTAAATGCGCTGATCAGTGAGTTTGATCAAGATCCCGTTGCGAGGGATTCTATCCCACAAATTTACAGATTAGAGCAAGAATTGCGAGAGTTAAGAACGCGAGAGCACCAAGCTTTAAATCTTGACTCAGAGGAAAGATACGATCGTGGGTTCTTTAATCGCTAATAATTTTTCTGGAGAATGACAAAATGCCAAGCTTTATTCTTAGATTACTCTCTAATCAATGAAAAATTAAATAAATACTGTGATAGGATCAATGAACTTAGTAGAGAATCGCCTCTTTCTGCAAAAAATGGATTTTATTTGGAAATTATATCTGCTTACGGTGAGACAGGCTTTACGAAGAGCACGCTTGAAAAAAATAGATATATGTTGTTTGGCACAAAATCAGATCGCGAAGTAAATTTTGCATATACCCAAAAAGAAGGGCGAGCAGAGGTAACATCAGATTGGCAAGATGATGGCGAATTAGTTGGGTCGATATCCATTAAACCTTGATTTGGAGAACTTGTTGTATGGCCTGTTATGGCCTGAGTCAACACCGGGTTAAACACGTTCCATAAGATCACTTAGCGTAGCCTGATTAGCAATCAACTCCTCAGAATACATAGTAGGCTTTAGCCCACTGGCTGTAATCATACCGATAAAAAGTTGTTTATCTATATTACTTTGTTTTTTGAATGTCTCCATTTTATTTAATAGGTTCTTTGCATATTGCTTATCTATTTCAAATGGGCTATCGGAATATTTAATTTCACAAATCGTAACTATTCCATCATCTCGATCAAAAAGTAAATCAATCTGTGCGCCTGTCTGTTTGCTATTTTTTAAAGGAGAGTAACGCCACGTACCAAAATTTGCTGTGACAGGAATATGAAGAGCGACGCGAATGTTTTCTATGTGTTTATAACAAACTGCTTCAAAAGCATATCCCGACCAACTTTTCCATGCGGGTGATTTTGACCGGCCTTCCCAGTATCCTCGCGGTTTGCTTTGATGGTGTATGCTGTCGGCGACAGGTTCTATCCAATTTAAATAGAATAAAGTATATTCATCAATGATGCGATAATAGTGGCCCCTTTTCAAATGTCTATATGGTTTGAACTTTATGATAAAGCCGGCTTCTTCTAACTCTGTAAGGCGTTGATTGAATCGACCACCCGATGCCAATTTAACTTGTTTAAGTAATTCGCCTCTTTCTATGCCATATCTTTGTTTTGCGATTACTCGAATTAGCTCATTATATATTTCAGCCTCATTAAATAACGAGGGAATTAAATTATTAAATTCTTTAAATAGTATTCCATTTTTAGTAAAACATAATTGATCGACTACTTGCGAAGCTGAAAGTCCTTTTTCCACTTGATTTAGGTAGTGGGGAACGCCGCCTGTTATCATGTACAAAGAAAGAATTTGTTTGTCGCTTAGGCTAATTCCACAGTACTTTAAAAAAATTTTTGTTTCATATAAAGAAAATGGATCTAAACGTATCTGTGCAGTAATTCGGTTATGCAATCCGCCGGTATTATTTACAATATTATTGATAATCCAGGAGGCAGCAGATCCGCAAACAATTAATCTAATGCGTTTATTGTCACTCCATTTTGTATTCCAAAAATAATCTAGTGCTTGTAAGAACCGAGACCTTTTAGTGGCTAACCAAGGAATTTCATCGAAGAATAATATGACTTTATCTTTATTACTGTATTTTTCTATGGAATGAGTCAAAACCTCAAATGCTTGCATCCAACTTTCTGGCTCTTTAAGAGCCGTTCCTGATTCATAGAATGTTTTCTCAACAGCGCGCGTAAATTCATAGAGCTGGTCTTTCAATGACCCATCTTTAACACCTGTAATTTGAAAATAATAACAAGATTTGTTTTGGAAAAATCTTTTTATCAGATAGGTTTTTCCAATACGCCTGCGGCCATAAATAGCTAGGAACTCAGCGTTCCTCGAGTCAAAAATTTTCTGAAGAACTTTTTGTTCCCCAATTCTCCCGATAATTTTATCTTCCAAGATGTTAGCTCCGAACGAATTATCATATTTATGTGGCCACTTATAAGATTATTATAACCGGCCATATAAATCAACTTTATTTATTATGCGGCCATTTATAATATTATTATAACCGGCCATATAAAATCACATTTGAATGAAAAATTAGTGCAATTAATTATCTAATATGATATACTGGCAATATTTTTAAACATCAAAATTACCGAGGGATATATGGCATCATCCATGCGCACAGCCGTATCAGAAGTTACACAAAATCTACGAGCAAAAGAACAGACTGCAAAAATTATCTTTATGGATGTTGAGTACGTTGTTTATTGTACATCGCTCAATGACAGGCAACATCAACAGCGAAGCAGAAATGATGTAGATACCATCCACTCCCACCCAACACTCACTGAAAAAATATCTGAGCAAGATCTTAAGACCTTAGATAAATATGATTTGTCGTGTGTGTTAGGTTTTGATGTGCAGGCCGTTCAACATTTAATTTCTGTTTGTGAATCACAAGGCGCACGGATTGTTTTGGGTAGTCAGTGGGGGCATGTCAATACATTAGAAAAACAAAAAGCACTGTATGCTGTTCCTGGATTTTCGCAATATATTGTTGATAATGTTAAAGACATAGATTCTTTAACTATTGCAGCATGGTTGATAAAAAACTCTGCTTCTGTCAATTCTTTTGTTGTTTTGCATGGAAGAAATCCACGTTTTGTTTCCGATCTCGGCTCTAGAGTTGTATCTTGCAGCAATTTATTTTCGGAACAGAACTTACAACAAGCCATTCAGCAATTAAACACACCGATTGATTTTACACAATCCATTGAAAAAATGGAGTTAGATAGTATTGAGCGGAATTCTAGTCAACGAACAGAATTTGTTTTAGACGCAGCTAAAATACTTAATTCACAAATAGGTTTTGGATGGGATACCAACACATTTCTAACCAAATTATTTTTAGCATTAGAACAAAATAATCACCTAACAAAATTATCATTCCATGGAGTTGAAAAAAACGCATTAGCTCTAGATGGAAATAATGTCAAAATAGACTTGTTAAAAAGAATTAATCAACTTTTACAAATCGGAAAAATGCACTTAGAAAAGCTCGATTTAGCGGAAAATAATTTAACGAATATTAATGAATTAATAGAAATACTGGATGGAAAAAATTGTCATATTCCTTATCTTTGTTTTAGTCATAATTATTTGAACGTCGAAGGGCAAGCTGCCATAGCGAATTGGCTCGTACATTATCCTAAGCCATTGACTATAGAAATACATAGCAATTCAAATTATTTAACAACCCATTTACTCAGCGCTGTTGTAGCCAACAGCAATATCAGATTGGTTACCGCAGAACATTCATTTGATAAAAGCAAACCTGAGCTCAAGTTGATGCCGCCATCTTTTTCTGATTTTGAAAATACGAGATCCAATAAATTATTTTTGTATCGCAATCATGTGTTCCCATTGAGTTATTGTGTTGACGGACAGTGGCGCGCAGTTCAAGGTGGGTCTGAAAATCCATTGACTGATGCACACGTAGAGATCCTGAGTAACCTGTTTAATAACCCTAATTTATTAGAACAAAATCTGATGTCCGGTAGATTCGGCTTAAACGAAGAGCAAGTCAAAGCTTGTGAGGCGCTCATTAAACTTGTTTCCAGTAGAAGACATATTAAAGGGATAACACCGCAGGTTCAAAATGAAATTCCTGCTGGAAGATTAGTTCTTTTGCCAGAGCGACAACAAGAAAATCAATGTATTTTGATGTGATGCATGAGGCGAGACATTTTGATGAATATTTCTGTGTTACTCCATGGCTGTTATCCTAAGGTGAAGAAACTGTCTGTCGCTGGTTTTCTGTGTATTTATCAATAGGTGCAGAGCCAGCAAAAAAACCTAACTGGGAACACGAAGAGGTAACGTCTTCTTTTTTTTCTTCCTCTGCTTCTTTATTAATGACTACAGCAGGATGTAATTTTCCCTTTTGGATTAAACTTTCGATACATGTGGCACAATCTTTAAATTTTATCTTGATAATCACTAATAAATCTTTTTGATAAACATCATCTAATTTCTGAATCTCTTTGGCTGCTGAGTTAAGGTGATTTTGACTCATCTGTATGAGACTTGAGATGTAAGCATATGCTGCCCACTGTTGTTGCTCTTTTAAAAGCTCTAATGTCTTAGCATCATACTGAGCCCCAGCTAACACCAATGTTTTCAGGCCTATTAGATTGTTTGCCAGCGCAGCCGCATTCAATGCTCGCCTTAATTGTTCTGTTCTACCCTGTTGTGATTCAGATGTTCTATCATTATCTATTTTTAACAATAATTTTAATGAGTTATTCAAATGAAATTTAGCAGCGACTTCCAGACATTTACCACGTTGAGGATTGTATACATACTCTAAAATTTTTATAAAAAAATCATCCTCTTTAAAGTGTGCAGCAAAATGAATATCTTTATCGGAAAGCCTATAATAACTTAACGAACCCATTGCTATGGCTTCCTCTTTGGATATTTTGCCTTCATTCCACATATCATAAGCCGTTGAAATCACGCCGTATGATGGCCATCCACTATTCAATAGTAGCTTAACGATTTCATTTTCATTTTTTCTGATTGCAGACAATAAAAAATTATTTTTCTCTCTAACCACTGGATGTCGATACCACTCAATAGTGACAGACGGCATCTTAGTTTGGCCGTAACACGGATTAAAGGTGTCTTTAACTCGATAGTTCAATACAGCCTCTATAGTGGGTAGATGAGAACGTTGTAGAGCATTACGTAACATAATGGCCAAACAATCCAAGTTTAGCTGTGATATAACTTTTACTCTCTCATCGTCTCGACGCTCTTCATAGCCTCGAACAGTAGTAGGTGTCTCGATTCGTTCAATTTCATATTTATTACGCAATTCATTTAAAATGCTAAAAAAATCTAAGTGACATAATTCAGCTGCTCTTATTTGGTCTGATTCAAGCTCTGCTTTAGTCCTTTTTTTAATTAAGCGTGTTATTATTTTTTTAACAACATCCGCAGCTTTAGATCCCTCAACTATCGGCAACTCTAACGCATGATGCATAGCAGATTTTTCATTTTTCTTTGCCGTAAAAGATTTTTCTTTTTTGTCTGCCGTAAAAATAGATGAAAACAGAGACGAGAAAGAATTAACAGGAGCTGGAGCAGGAGCAGGATCGGTTAGCTTAGCTTGCAGCCAGATAACTGCATACAAATTGAGATGGAGAACAGCTAACGATATTAAACTTTCTTTGTTCTGATTATCCTTATGTTGCGCGTTTTTTAGATAAGCCTCTTCTAATTTTTCATAAACTACAGCTTGAAATGAGGGATCATCTTGATAACCAGGCTGGTGTAACCCTGTTTCAATAATGACGTCCTCTAACGTGCGATGAGAAGTGCGAGAAACTGACATTTTATTCTTCCTTGCTAGTCAAAGTTGGGCACATTTTAGATTATAAGAAACATTTTGCAAGTTGAACATTTGCGGTGCGGCCTCAAATTCATTAAACTATCGTCTATACCCATTACACCTCAAGATGCGAACTTTAACAATACAGATTGCAAGCAGTTGAAACGTTTTGATTGAGAAAAACCGCAGCAATACTTGTTGTATTGTGAGGTTTTTCGATTGAAAAACGTTTCAAATGCGCCGCAAGATGTATTGTTAAAGTTCGCATCTTGAGGTGTAATGGGTATATTCTAAGATTTTCTAATAAGCTAAATAAGGACATTTATGAGCTTTAGATTTTTAGGTAAAAAGAAGGATGATGATTCCTACCAACCTCTAGTCGGCGACCCTCACTCTGATCACCCTGCAGCAAAAGATAACAAGATAGACCCAGCCCCTATCACAAATAAGCAATTTTTAGCATTAAAAGAGCAAGCAAATCGAGAAGCACAACCACAACCAGTACAACCTCACTATTTAGCAGGGCAACCTTTTTTTCTCGTTGGTGAACCCATTTGTATTCGACGTGGCGCAATAAAAACTCTTTTTCAAAAAAATTTTCTAAAATTACTTCGCAAGGACGCAGATATTCCTGATAAAGAAATTATAAAATCATTCCCCCAAGCAGGCAAAGTCCGCTTATTTGTTGATGAAGCTGACGCTCTACATTATTTACATAAAAAAGCCACAGGCAAAAGTTTTTATACCGATTCCTCGTTTGCTCAACCTGCTATTTTTTCAGTACGCTGCTCGTTAGTCGCTAGCGATAAATTAGAGGGAGAGTACTGTCATCGAGACGGTATCAATAAAAATGGGCATTCATTTCATTTAGGAAAACATATCCGCTTTTACCAAGTCGAATTGCACCGTGTAACAGCTGTCAGCGGAACCCTCAAAGTCAGGGTTGAAGATGACCAGTCTTATGACTTTCCATCCGTTGACATGCGTTTTCAACCGTCGCACCGAGAGCAAAGTAGCTGTTCTATCATGTAGTCTATTACTTTATTCCAAGGACAAATAAATCCACGGTATTGGAGGAACAGATCATGTCGAGCTCTAGGGAAAAACAACCTCACATCGAAGATGAGTTTGAACCAGGCAGCATAATATCGGGTGGAATGAATCGATTTTTTCAACCAAAGCCAGCAGAAATAGCCTGCGTCGTTAATTTACCCGTTGCAGTTATCATTCTTCCAGAACATTTCAATTCAATCACTGCCTTACCTTCAAAAAATTATGTTGGCTCGCTGATTGGCCGTACGCAACGCAAAAAAAATTTTCAGTACACAGCAAATAAAAAATGCCTGATTTACTGTGGTGATGATGGCGTTTACGATCAAATTTTTTATGAAAATATCTCTATCAATCAAATTACCTATCAGCTATGGAGTATCCCCACTGACAATACGTATCATGTCAGTGAAAATGCCGGAAAAAATAAAAATTTTTATTTGCTCTTTGGTAGTGATGAAGAGGTCAAACGATTAAATAAAGAAGTCCTGGCATTAAACAAAAACGCAAAAACCTATTCAATTTCATATGCCTCTCATCATAACAAACTCTATTCTATTTTACGCGCGTATCAGCCAGAATCGTTACCGTCTGTTATCTTAGAAAATAATAATGTACTCAGTAAACATCCAGTAAACATTCCCTCAATCGGCAACCATCTCCTTCTCACCATTCACAAACTCATTATCCGTGACCAATTAGACCATGAGAAAAAAATGGCGAGCAGAGAATCTCGATGTGGATGTTCCATCATGTGAGTTAAAAAATTCTATTATTTAGTCATTAGGTTACATTAGACCTGACGTAATTCTTAGTCATTCTTAACATCCAAGGCTCGTTTATGTGCTATATTTACACTAAACAACCCTTGCGAGAACTATTCTCATGCTATCAAGAGATGCTATAAAAGGTATCGCGACCGAAATAGATAAACGCGCAAATGAAAGTCGAGAGGAACGACTGGAATCCATGGCTGAGCAACAAGACCAGCAGGCAGTCGTTTCTCTTTCTTGGGCGAGTGGTGGTTATGCTCATGAGAGCTCAATGATCAATGCCCGCGACCTACCCATCGTCAATATCATGATTAATCGTGTTAAATCAAAATACGCGCGTGCGTTTCAAGAAGCGGGAGGCACGCAAGCTATCTTGCAAACCTTACAGACCTATCTCACTCACTTGATTGAAGAAGAAAAAATTACTAGATGAATCCATTATTGAAAATTTTATCTTTACCTTATTTGACATTCGCAGAGAACATAACAGTGATTATCCTGCTCGTGAAAGAGACCGTGAACATGATTATCCATCTTGTCCAGGCGGCGTTTTTGGGAGAATGATTTTTAGGTTATGTCCTTTGCAAGCTGTCACAACGTTAAACTCTGTGGTTTCTGTTGAAGACATTGAAAATGCTGCAAAACAAGATGCGCTTAGTTTTGTAGAAAAAGTTAATTGTGCGACTATTCCACAAGAAGTTGAAAACTTTATTATTCAAGAATTAGAATCAGCATCAAACGATGTTAAAAAGTCTGTGTATAGCTGTTTTACTACCTTTATGAATGGCGGCATACAGGAAAGCGACGAAGAAGAAAAAAATAATGACCCATCTGTACAAGCCAAACAAAAATATGAACAAGACCAAGCTGTTTATCAGCAATTTTTAAATTCACTCAATCCCGCCAAGTTAATCACATTTCTTGAAGCCCAAATCAAAGGGCTCACATTGCATAGTAACGATGACAACCTCATAAACCAAGCGTCTATATTGCAAATATTTGAGAAAATTAAATCTGATATGGAGGCCAAAACACTATTCCAGAAAAATTATGTCGATGTCTACGCAAATCCAGAGGATAGAAATTTTATTGTTCGTCTGCGAAAAGAAGGCGCCAAAATATTACAATCCGAAGGCTTGACAGAGATGGTTGAGAAAAATGAAGAACTTCTTTCTCTCAAGCAGCAAGTACGAGAATTGGCCTATTCTTATGTCGCAATCAAAGAAATGACAAACTTACATAGAACCATTGAAAATGACGTGATATACATTGGTTCTCCATCATGCTGGGCAGAAAATTTTGTCAACGTTGCACACTCCTACTTGTCGGCTGAAAGAGAGCGAGAACTCACCCTGTTGAAAGCACAAATGGATAGGTGTTATTCTGCAGATCTTAAAAATAACATTGCAACAGAAGTTGTTAAACAACTCTTCTCAGGAATCAACTCTTTTAAAGTAAGATCATTGCAAGAAATAAAATCCATTATTGATTTATTAACACCTTGTTTTGAAGACTTACCTTCTCGAATTTGTTCAGACCCTGCCAAGGTAGCCCATCAATTAATTCATATAGCTTTTAAGCGCACGCTTTCCGATGAGAAAATAGCTATATTTAATTGGTTCAAAGAACATATAAACAATAAAAACCCTAGTGGTGTTTTGTTTTTATCTGTATTGCGTGAAATCGAGATACAAGAGCTTAACGAGCAACTTAGTTTTGGTATTGAGTGGATAGATAGAAAAGAAGCCATTCGATTTTTACAAAAACAATTTTCAGCGGATGGTTTGAATCTTGGTTTTCATGCGCTAGTTGATTTAAACGATATGACCCAAATAGGTGACGCATTATTAGGTCAGGCAAAAGAAGAAGTGTTTGCAGCAGCTGGACAAGACTTGGTTTTAGCGACGGCAGCTGGTGCAACACCTGCGCAAACAATTGCAGAGCATTATAAAACATGGATGCAAACCGCAGTCAAATTGGCGGGGATATCTGACGAACCCAACAAAGGCATTATCACTGATTTACAAAACCCAGCCATCAAAAAATTAATGCATCTGGTCGTATTAACACTGTGTCGAAATTTAGCGTTAACATCTATTCGACAAGAAGATAAAAAATCGCTTGAAGCATTATGTTTATTATACCTCACAAAAGAGAATCAATCTTCTGCACAGGGTGGTGGTCCTATGTTTGATCTCGTTCAAAATGACAAACTCAGCACTCGCTTGCATTATCTCGCCGTACATTTAGCTTGTCTTACCACGACGTTAAAGCCGATCTCAGCGCTGTTTAACACAGGTCATGTTCGTATTATGGATAGAGCCAGTGCAACAGCTATTTTAAATACACCGGCATTCGGTCGTTAGCGCCGAGATTGTTTAGGGAATCACAACCTGTTAATCAGAATTCTGCTGATGAGAATAAACAATCGAGACCACCCGTTTAGAAGGCTCTTGATAACGCTTCTTTTTCCTCACTCATATCTGTCATCTCTATCGCTGTATAACCCGATGGATATTCATGAGCCTCATCTGCATCCAATGACGACACTGACTGTTCTGAAAATAATCCTAAACGAGATGCAGAAGGACTGTGTGGTAAGCTGAATGAAGGGAGATCTTCTTGCGCTAATAAAATGTCAGCAAGCTCTTTTTCATATTTAGTTTTCAGTTCTTTTGCAATGGGCAGCACAGAGCCGGCTGGTGAGCCTAGAGTCATTCCTTGAAAGGAAGCAGGATTTTCAGCAAACATGGCTCTTGCAAGTTGTGCTATTGTTTCTGAAAAACGATCTAATCTAAATTTTTCTTTTCTGTTATCAATATTACATAAACGCACTATTAACGAAATCAAATTTGGAAAAAACAATGCTCCATTAAACACCTCACCAACTACAAATCCGAAGACCGTAGCGCAAAATCCATTAACGGTGGCAATCTCATGGCATGCCTCTTTACACGATTCCGGGACATCATCATCACAGCTATTTAAATAATGATGAACATAATACCTCTCGCACTTAATCCCTTCCAATTTTTGAAGCTTCTGAAAGTAGTCATCGAACCAATCTTTTGATGCAAAGAATATGCCAAGCATGATAGGTATCAAACATATCTGAAGTAAATCGAGTCTATTTAGCAATTGAAAAAATGCAATCGCAGCCATTTCTTTTTCTATTTCATCCATAAAGTGATTCACCGTATGCAGCTTTCGTTGCAATGGATCAACTTTTCGTTGATTTTTTCCCTTAGGATCTATCATGAGTCGATGAAAATAGCGCGAAGTACGATTTACTTCTTGTTGCTCATCACGCGATAAATTGATAAAAACACATTGCCATAAAACATCCGGTAACTTTCGATCGCCAGAATCAACCCGTTTAATGTTTGATTGAAGGTCGATATTAAATCTCGTGAAGCTTTCCACCAATAATGAATATATCGGTATCGATAATTCGGCCGGTTTTATACGAGCAAACATAGGTTCTTGCGATGTCAGCAAGGGAAGAAGAGCCACTTCTTGGCTGTGAGAATAGACACACTGCAAAATCTGATTCGATTTGATAGTGCTATCTTGAGGAAGCCTCTCAAATAATTGCCGTTCTTTTTGTGTAGGCAGGATATCCCTATTCGTGTTACGACTCACAACTTGATATAACAATGACTCTGCGATCATTGGCATTGCTAATACATTTTGGAAAACAGTTTCATCTTGCACAACGCTCAATGCAAAATCATATAGATTGATATCTGCTACAACAATCAGAAAAGACGCTAGATCATGATTATGCTGCGATAAAGCGTACTTCAATAGTTCATCTGTTTTAGCTTCTGGCATTTTCAATAATGAGTCTAAGGTCACATAATCTTTCTGATAAAAAGCATGGGAAATTTTTTCAGTCAAGGTACTGTCATCAGGGGCGGGAGTTCTCTCTGAATGCCTCCATGTTGCATGGATATTTTTAGCTATTTCCATTAACTTTTGAGCTGCGGTAACTTTATTCATCTTTAAACATAAATTGAGTAAACTAAAAATCTCAACTTGAAAATAATTTTGCAAAGGCATGTTATCATTTTTTTCTTCAGCATCTAGCCTAACGTCTATCATGGAATCCACTTGCTTTTCCATTTGAGGCTGCAGCAACTCAATCAATGGCACTCCATCTATTTTTGTGTTGCGTATGGCCCAAAATAACAATCCACGCATGATAGCCGGGTTAACATTAAAAATAATATGTTGTAATCCTGCGCTAGCCTGTGATGCCCCACACGCCAACAACACCTGTATGATTATTTCATGGTTATTTTCATACGCTAAAAACAACGGTGTTTCTGTGTTTCCTAGCGCTTGATTTACACTCACATTTCTCACTAAAAGCGCTAGGACTATCTCTTGCAACCCTTCGCCTGCGGCAAGTTGTAATAAATTGAGGTCGTTTTGCGTCACATTAACGTCAGCGCCATTTTCAATCGCGGTAAGGGCTTCTTTTGATTTATGTTCTTTTAGTGCATGATGTAAGGGCATAGTATATGATGTCAGCATGGGATTAATTTGCGTCATGTTAGCATGTTTCGATCAAATAATCAACATTCTTAGCCCTTAGAGTCCGCATTCCAACCCATTGACTTAACTATACTTTCGAACAAAAATACAGGAGAAAACTTATGCAAACTGTCAGCAAAAACTTGATCAAACGTTACTATGGTAGTTTTAACCAACAAGACATGGATGCTTTTTTCAGTTTGCTTGATAACGATGTCATACATGACATTAATCACGGTCATCGCGAAGTGGGCAAAGATATTTTTTTACAATTTATGCAACGCATGAATCGTTGTTACAAAGAAACCGCGCGCGATCTTGTTATCATGGTCAACGAAGAGGGCACACGTGCAGCAGCTGAGTTTATCATTGAGGGGACTTATCTCGCCACTGACAGTGGCTTACCGGAAGCAACTGGGCAGCGATATACGATACCGTGCGGTGCTTTTTTTAGTATTCGCGATGGAAAAATTACTCGTGTGACTAACTACTATAATCTCAATGATTGGTTGAAACAAATTACATGATAGTCCGACCTTATACTGAAAAAGATTTCGAGCAATTACTGGATATTCAACGCGAATGTTTTCCGCCGCCTTTTCCACCTGAACAATGGTGGAACACAAAACAGTTGTCTAACCACATTCGCATTTTTCCTCAAGGTGCATTATGTGTTGAATTGGATGAACAATTACTCGGATCATCGACAGCTTTAATTGTGAATTGGCATCCGGGTGATCCATCTCATAGTTGGGAAGAAGTCACCGATGGCGGTTATATTCGAACACATAACCCACATGGCAATACGCTGTATGGTTTCGATGTGGCTGTGCGTCCTGCATGGCGAAAACAAGGTGTTGCTACGCTCATGTATCAAGCACGTTATGCATTAGTGAAAGTGCTGAAATTGGATAGATTCATGGCGGGGTGGGCGCATGCCGGGATACTATCATTATCGTGATTTGTTCTCTCCTGAGGAATATGTCAATCAAGTCGTTCAGAATACGATTACAGATCCTGTCTTGACGCCGCAACTACGCGCTGGATTATTGCCCGTGCAACTTGTTCATGATTATATTACTGACGAAGAATCTAATAACTGTGCCTTATTGCTCGAATGGCCAAATCCCGACAAGAGTACGTCATGATAAAAATTGCTGCTTGCCAATATCAAATTGAAACACTTGCAGACTGGAAACAGTATACCGTTAAAATTGAAGGGTTAGCGCAACAAGCAAAACAACAGCAAGCGCAATTACTTATTCTTCCAGAATACGCTGGCGTTGAAGCGGCGTGCCAAGCATACGCCACCGACAATGAATTATATGCTGCGCTGCAACCTGTTCTTCCTCAGTATATTGCTTTTTATCAACAGATAGCGCGTGACTATCAACTCTACATTCAAGCAGGTACGATCATTGAAGAGACTGCACCTAAACAATATATCAATCGTGCTTATTTTTTTGGGCCGACGGGCACGTATGGTTATCAAGACAAGTTGCAGTTAATTGAATTTGAGAAAAAACAAAAAATTATTCAGCGCGGTCAGCAGCAAACTGTTTTTAAAACATCGCTGGGGATGATAGGCATCGCAGTTTGTTATGACAGCGAATTTCCAGAAATTGTGAGAGGATTAGTGAAGGCGGGCGCCGAACTGATTTTAGTTCCCAGTTACACTGTGTCATTAGCTGGATATAATCGTGTATTCCTCTCCTGTCGCGCACGCGCAATTGAAAACCAATGCTTTGTTGCGGTGTCTTTTGTCGTTGGCCCTGTCACACTCAGTGATACGCCAGAACATCCGACAGGACAAGCTGCTATTTTAGGGCCTGTTGATGTTGGCTTTCCTGATGATGGGATTCTTGCTCAGGGGAAAAAAGATGAAATATCGTTGGTGACGGCTGATATTTCTTTTCAGAAATTAACGTCGGTGCGTAGGCATGGGCAGGTTAGGAATTTTGAGGATATGACGGGAGAATACCCCTCACCCGCCGTCTGCGACGTCGACCTCTCCCACAAGGGGAGAGGTAAATGAAGCTCGTTCACCTCCCCCCTTGTGGGAGAGGTCGACGCGTAGCGGCGGGTGAGGGGGTCTAGACCTCTAACGCCCGATAAATACTTTCCAACACACTACGAAGACTAAACAACACCTCATTATTCCAAAATCGTATAATCCGAAAACCTTCTTCTTCAAGCGCTCGTGTCCGAATAGCATCATACTCTTGTTGCTCTGCATGCTGAGAACCATCTAATTCAATAATTAGATTTTTTTCAAGACAAACAAAATCGACTATATAACCTCGCAAAATATGTTGTCGTCTAAATTTAAATTTTTTCATGTGCCGATTTCTTATGTTATACCAAAGAACATTTTCAGGATTGGTTTGTGTAAGACGTAATGATTTTTTAAATTGTTTTAGCATGTGTGCATGTCTCGTTTTTTTAAAACCCCTCACCCGCCGCTACGCGTCGACCTCTCCCACAAGGAGGTAAAAAGAACTCGTTCACCTCTCCCCTTGTGGGAGAGGTCGACGCGTAGCGGCGGGTGAGGGGAAAAGGACTTTGACTTGACAAATAATTGCATATAATTACTACCAATGTATAATTAGCGGCTCTAATTATTAAAAAAGCGAGGATTACCAAGATGTTTAGAAAGTATTTAGAAATGAGCGCCAAAGGTGCTGTCATGGGCGGCGGTTTGGGTGCTTTCGTTGGTACCGCTGCTTCACCAACTGTAGCCTGGCATGTAGCAAGGTTAGATTGTAACCTTGATAAAACACTTCCTGGTAAATTTGCTATAGGTGTCATAGCTGCTGGCGGAGCAGGTCTTGCGCTTACTGTAGGCGGTGCGCTCCTAGGTGCAGCTCCTGTTACTTGTCCAGCTGCTTTATTCTATGATTTTGCACATAAAAAATATACGACTCATCAGAAAAATAAATCCGAAAAATCTCAGCCGTCGTTAAAACCACGCTGACATTGACATATCCTCTTTGCCTGTTTGAGTAGCAAAGAGGATATCAAATCCAAAAAGCTGTTTTCACCATCACTTTTGATGTCAAGCTCATCAGCTTTTTGATGAAAACAGGAAGAACAGAAGCCCCTGATTGAATAGCATCTTCGCGATGCTTTGCTTCGTCTTCATGCATTTGGTGCAGTATTTTGAGGCTTTTTTTGTCATTTTCGGGTAGTAACGTAAAATGATTTTCTAAATGTTTAACGACTTGGTTTTCCGTTTCGGCAACAAAACCCAGGCTCCAGCGATCACCCATCAAACCCGCGGCTAATCCAATTGCAAACGATCCTGCATACCACATGGGATTTAAATAACTGGTATGACTGCCTAATTCGATTAAGCGTGTCTGACACCACGCTAAATGATCACCTTCTTCTTTTGCTGCTTGTTGCATGTGTTGACGTATGCTTTCATTACGCGAAAAAAAACTTTGGCTATGATACAGCGCTTGTGCACACACTTCGCCAGCATGATTAATTCGCATCAAACTAGCCGATGTATTGCGTTGCTCTGCAGTAAGATCAACCTCGGAGATTTCACGTGCGGGATATTCACGCATAGCCGTTTGTGTAGCACCGCACATTGTCCGCAGTGCTTCATCGACATTCATGCATAATTTATCAAGCAAAGAGTAGCATCGTAGGTTTGACATAATCCTCCATCTTAAGCAGGGATTTCTTTTAATAACTCTTGCAACTCACCACTTTCATACATTTCTGTCATGATATCACTGCCGCCAATAAAATTCCCTTTGATATACAGCTGCGGGATGGTAGGCCAGTTGGAAAATTCTTTGATGCCTTGGCGAATTTCAGGTTCTTCTAATACGTTGACCGTGATAAATTTCGCATTGCAGGCTTTTAATAAGCTGACCGCTTTGGACGAAAATCCACATTGTGGAAATTGCGCGTTACCTTTCATATATAACACGACGTCGTTTGTTTCGATTTGGTTTTTGATAATCTCTTGTGTGTTCATCATCGTTTCCTCTTTAATTTAAGCTTACTCTCTACAACATCCCCAACTGCAACTTCGCCACATCGCTCATCATGTCGCGTTGCCATGGCGGATCGAATACCAACTCGACTTTGACATCGGTCACGCCACTAATCGAACGAAGCTTTTGTTCGATATCAGCCACTAACACAGGGCCCATACCACATCCGGCAGCGGTTAATGTCATCTTGATATTCACTTCATTATCTTCTGCGGCGCGTTCAATAACTTCGCACTCATACACTAATCCTAAATCCACCACATTAACGGGAATTTCAGGGTCATAACATGTTTTTAATAATTCCCAAACTTTATCTTTGATAGTCCCGTCCATTGCATTAACATCAGGTTCTTCTAAAATAACCATCCCTAATGCATCACCATCTTTTCCTGCTACGCGCGCTAAATTTCCATTCACATAAACAGTATAGGAATTTCCTAACGCTTGCGTGATCATGACCAGCGTGCCTTTTTGGATGCTGATCTTCACACCCGACGGTATTAATAAGGCATCGCAATCGCGCGAAATTTCTAAAGTATCTTGTTTAAACATATCATTTACTCAATCGTAAAACTTTCACCACAGCCACATCGGCCTTTTTCTTTTGGATTCACAAATACTAAGCGTTTTTGTTTTAAACCAGGGGCATTGTCAGCCACGTAATCAACTAGTATATCCTGTAAAAATTCTAATGAAGCTGGATCCACATAGACTTGCAAATTTTTTTGTGCGACAAAATGAATATCATCTTTTTTTTCAGATTCAATAATATCTGGCACATAAGCAAACCCAGAGCATCCTGTTTTTTTAATGGATAATCGAAATCCGACGCCTTTCGCATTTTGTTGTAACATTTTTTGAATATGATCAACAGCAGCATCTGTAAATGTAATTGGATTCATATGTATCTCCTATGCTATTCAGTGCTCACAGATTGAGGATCATCTTGTAACGCGGCTTTGAATGTATGCCAGGGCAGTGTTGCACATTTTACACGAACAGGAAATTCAACCACGCCAGCAAAAACAGCTAATTTTCCGAGTCGTTCTTCCAAAGATGCATCATGACCTTTCGTCACGAGTTGAATAAAATCATTAAAAACAGCATCGGCTTCTGCCTGTGTTTTGCCTTGCAACACTTCTGTCATTAAGGATGCTGAAGCCACTGATATCGCACACCCACAACCTTCGAATTTTACCTTGTCGATAACATGATTATGTTCTTGCAAATACACTGTTAATCGATCACCACATAAAGGATTAAACCCTTCTTTGGTATGATTCGCATCGGATAACACACCAAAATTGCGTGGCCGTTTGCTGTGATCCACAATCATTTCTTGATAAAGTTCTCGTAAAGCTGACATTAGGCAAATACCTTTTTCACTTCGTTTAAACCTATGACCAACGCATCAATATCCGCTTCTGTATTATATAACCCAAATGATGCACGCACCGTTGCAGGAAGCTGAAAGCGTTGCATCACTGGCATCGCGCAATGATGTCCAGCACGTACAGCAATCCCTTTGTCATCCAAGATAGTCCCGATGTCATGCGGATGTATTCCGTCTAAAACAAACGAAACGACACCTACTTTATTTTTTGCGCTACCAATTATTTTTAAGCCATTAATGGTTTTTAATTTTTCCGTTGCATAGTGTAATAATATCTGCTCATGCGCAGCAATATTTTCCATACCCACTTTGTTTAAAAAAGCAATTGCGGCGCCAAAACCAATCACACCAGCAATGTTAGGCGTCCCCGCTTCGAATTTAAAGGGTAATTTATTATAGGTTGTTTTTTCAAACGTAACACTTTCAATCATGTCCCCGCCGGTTTGATACGGAGGCATTTTCTCTAACCATTTTGTTTTTGCATACAACACACCAACGCCGGTGGGGCCATACGCTTTATGACTGGAAAACACGTAAAAATCACAGTCTAGATCCCGAACATTGACAGGCATGTGTGGAAACGCTTGCGCACCATCAAGTAACACTGGAACACCCTGCTCATGAGCAATGCGTATCATTTCTTTCACGGGATTGATGGTCCCCAATGCATTTGACGCATGCGTAACAGCAACAAATTGGGTGCGCGGTGAAAATAATTTTTGATAGCTTTCTAAATCAATCTCGCCGGAATCTGACATCGGAATAATCTTTAAAACCGCACCCATTTCTTCACAAATCATTTGCCACGGAACAATATTGGAATGATGTTCCATGGCGCTAATAATAATTTCACCTTTTGACTTAAAGACTGACCGGCCATAACTTTGCGCCACCAGATTAATCGCTTCCGTCGCACCACGCACAAAAATAATTTCATGAGCATGTTCAGCATAAATAAATTGTTGTATGGCGACACGTGAATCTTCGTATTGACGCGTTGCACGTTCACTTAACTCATAAACGCCTCGATGAATATTTGCATTATCGTGCGAATAATAGTGTGTAATGCTATCAATGACACACTGCGGTTTTTGACTCGTTGCACTGTTATCTAAATAAATTAAAGGTTTTCCGCGCATGGTTTGTTGTAGCAATGGAAATTCATTACGCAAGGCAACGATATCCACTTTATTTATTTTTTGGCTTATCAAATCAGTCATCAGAGAACATCTCATTCAATAAATGATTCATGTGTGCTAAAATAGCGGGATTTTTAATAGAGTTTAAAACATCAGCAGCAAAAGCACGTGTTAGCATTTGAAGTGCGATTTTTTTTTCGATACCTCGTGAGCGCAGAAAAAATAAGGCTTCCGCATCCAACTGCCCCACCGTATCGCCGTGTGAGCACTTCACATCATCAGCATAGATTTCAAATTCGGGTTTGGTATCCACCTCTGCATCTGGCGATAACATCAGATTATAATTAGCTTGTCGAGAGACGGTTTTTTGTGCGTTCGTATATACATAAATTTTACCATTGAATACAGCGCGTGATTTTTTTTCGAGAACACCCTTATACACCATCTTGCTCGTCCCTAATGGAGCAATATGATTAACTTGCGCATGATTATCAATATGTTGATTGTTTTCCGATAAATAATAAAAGCCATTAATGCTGCTCTCAGTATGATGTTCGTTTAAATTGACCCAAACATCTTCTCGTCCCAACTGAGCACCTAGCGCAAGTGAATAGGTTTCAACGAGGCTATCATGTTTTTGATTCACAAAAATTTCTGCAATGTGAGTCGCATCTAACGATTCTTTTTGAATTTTATGATAATAAATTCGAGAATTTGGCTGCGCATAAATATCCGTCACGACATTCGTAAAATAGTCGCGCCCACCCAACTCGCAATGTTCTTCTAAAATGGTAGCTTGTGCATTTTCATCCGCAACAATAATGTTACGTGAAGCAGTCAGGATGTTTTTTTCTGTATTTGCAAATAAGATATGAATTGGAACATTCATCGTAGTGTGTTTCGGAATATACAAAAATATTCCATCGGTCATCAATGCCGCATTCAAAGTGGCAAAGGGAAAGCGATTCGTATCAACGTTTTCAAAAATAAATTTTTTAATTTTTTCGGCATGATTTTTAAAAGCAGTCTTCAAATCGCAACAAATAACATCTTCTGGCAGCAAGCTGACATCGGAAAGTTTTTCAGAAAACAAACCGTTTACAAACACTAATCTAACAGATGCGCTATTCTGTATGTGTTTTGCTTGTATCGTCTGAACTACATCCATTGTGATGGATGGTTTTACAAACGTTCGATTACTTAAAAATCTAAGATCGGTATATTTCCACAATTCTTCGCGTTTAGTCGGTAGCCCCCGCGCTAAAAAAAGATCGCGTTGTTTTTTTTGAAAATCACGTACTTCTGGACATTGATCAAAAAAATCCCGTGAATGGATAAAACTTTCATTAAGCCAATGTGGCGTTTCTAATGCAGCATTCATGAAGAAGACCCTTCTATCCAACCATACCCTTTGGCCTCTAACTCTAATGCCAGTGATTTATCGCCCGATTTAATAATTTGCCCGTTTGCCATCACATGCACAACATCGGGAACAATATAGTCTAACAAGCGCTGGTAGTGTGTCACCAAAATAATACTGCGCTCCGCATTGCGTAATGAATTTACGCCTTTAGCAACCATTTGCAGCGCATCAATATCTAATCCAGAATCGGTTTCATCTAAAATAGCTAATTTCGGTTCTAGCATTAACATTTGTAATATTTCATTCCGCTTTTTTTCACCGCCAGAAAAACCTTCATTGACTGCACGATTTAAAAATGTTTCATCTAAACCAACTTCCTTAATTTTGCTGCGTATGGTCTTTAAAAAATCCATGGCATCGAGTGGTTCTAAATGTCGATGTTTGCGTAAACCATTTAATGCAGCCTTTAAAAAATACATATTGTTGACACCAGGAATTTCAACAGGATATTGAAATGCCAAAAACAAACCGAGTGCAGCGCGTTCTTCTGGTGTTATCGCAAGTAAATCGACCCCTTCGAAGTGGACATTTCCTTCGGTAATATCATATCCGTCACGACCCGCTAATACATTCGCCAGCGTACTTTTGCCTGAACCATTTGGACCCATGATGGCATGGACTTCACCTGGCTTTACAATTAAATTGATGCCGCGCAAAATCGCTTTTGTTTTTTGATCATCTTGGATGCTTGCGTGTAGGTTTTCGATTGATAGCATGTTTATACCTGTTTTATTTTAAAAAATGTTTTTGTGTTTCTTAGGCAATTACCTCTCCCCTTGTGGGAGAGGTCGCCGCCACTGGCGGCGGGTGAGGGGTTTCTATGTCCAAGAGCACCCCTCATCCGCCCTCCGGGCAGACACGTAAACACTCTTAGAAACCCACAAGGGGAGAAGGAATAAAATTACCCCACACTCCCTTCCAAACTTACCTCTAATAACTTCTGCGCCTCAACAGCAAATTCCATAGGCAATTCACGAAATACTTGTTTACAAAACCCATTCACAATCATAGAAACCGCATCCTCAGCACTCAAGCCTCGCTGGCGGCAATAAAACAATTGGTCTTCACCAATTTTTGACGTTGATGCTTCATGCTCAACTTGTGCCGTTGAGTTTTTCACTTCTATATAAGGAAACGTGTGCGCACCACAAGTAGAACTTAGCAGCAACGAATCACACTGTGTGTAATTGCGAGCATTCACCGCTGTCGGTGCAACACGCACTAAACCACGATAACTATTTTGTCCAAACCCTGCTGAAATTCCTTTTGAAATAATCGTACTACTCGTATTTTTTCCGATATGTATCATCTTGGTGCCAGTATCGGCTTGTTGATAATTATTCGTTAAGGCAACTGAATAAAATTCACCGATTGAATGATCACCTTGCAAAATAACGCTAGGATATTTCCATGTAATCGCTGAACCTGTTTCGATTTGTGTCCAAGATATTTTTGAATGAGCGCCACGACACGCACCACGCTTAGTCACAAAATTAAAAATACCGCCACGACCTTCTTCATCTCCTGGATACCAATTTTGTACGGTAGAATATTTTATTTGTGCGTTATCCAACGCAATGAGTTCGACAACAGCAGCATGCAATTGATTTTCATCACGCATAGGTGCTGTGCAACCTTCTAAATAACTAACGTAACTTCCTTCTTCAGCAATAATTAAGGTTCGCTCAAATTGCCCTGTGTTGGCAGCATTAATCCGAAAATATGTTGATAATTCCATAGGACAACGCACGCCTTTTGGAATATATACAAATGATCCATCACTAAAAACGGCTGAGTTTAATGTTGCAAAAAAATTATCGCGATAGGGTACGACTGTTCCCAAATATTTTTCAACTAAGTCAGGATATTTCTGGACGGCTTCTGAAAACGAACAAAATATCACGCCAACTTCGGCCAGTTTAGCTTTGAATGTTGTTGCAACAGAAACACTATCAAATACCGCGTCAACAGCAACGCCCGCTAATTTTCCTTGTTCATGCAACGGAATCCCGAGTTTTTTATAGGTTTCTAATAATTTGGGATCGACTTCATCTAAACTTTTTGGGCCATCGGTTTTTGACTTAGGTGCGGAATAATAAATAATACTTTGGTAATCAATCTCTGAATAATGTAAATGTGCCCATTCAGGCGGAGTCATCGTTAGCCAATGTCTATAAGCTTTTAATCGCCAATTTAACATAAACTCTGGCTCATTTTTTCGGCGTGAAATTTCACGAACAATGTCTTCCGATAATCCAGGTGGTAATGCATCGGATTCAATAGCTGTCACAAAACCATACTCATAGTTTTTATTGACGACTTGTTTTAAAAATTGATTTGCCATATTAAAAACCTTTTACAATAGGTATGCCTTTTAAAGACAGGGACGCTTGCTTTAGGGGTTGCATCATGCTTTTCAACGTAACACCCGCCAACGTTGTTAAAATAATATTATTAATTTTTTTCCAGTTTTCTTTTAATGTGCAGAGAGAATCCAGCGCGCAAGCATTATCCACACTGCAGCATTCTGTCATCGCTAAATTTCCTTCGAGTGCAGACACAATCTGGGCTAATGTAATCTCATGAGCCTCTCGTGATAACTGGTATCCACCTCCCGTCCCGCGAAATGAAATAACCAATTGTGCCTCGAGTAATATCTTTAAAATCTTACTGACGGTTGGCAGTGATAAATGTATAGCTCTGGATATTTGTGCCGCACTGAATACATTTTTGGCATCCAACGCCAAATAACTCATGATAACGGTTGCATAATCCGTTAATTTACTTATCCGAAGCATGTTTTTTTACCAAAATTCTATCAATGGGGCATACAGTACCATATTCGTGCTGATTATATCAATATGAATACGATTTTTATGACTTTTTTGCGAGGGAAGCATGAGCATCGAGTTTTCACTAGTTGAATGTTAAGATACCCCCCTCTTAAAAAGGAGCAAGACCATGGAGTATAACAAACTAGGTAAAGCAGGGATCAAACTCAGCGAGCTTTCATTCGGCTCATGGATTACATTCGCTCAGCAGTTAGGTGTAAAAGAAGTCAAAGAATTTATGCACACAGCATTCGATCATGGCATTAATTTTTTTGATAATGCAGAAGGATATGCTCACGGTGAATCTGAAGTCATGATGGGGAAAGTACTAAAAGATTTTCGCCGTGAAGATTTAGTCATTTCTACCAAAATATTCTGGGGCGGTCATGGGCCCAATGATACTGGGCTATCACGTAAGCATCTGATTGAAGGCACAAAAAATTCGCTTAAACGGTTACAACTGGATTATGTCGATTTATTGTTTTGCCACCGGCCCGATCCCAATACCCCTATCGAAGAAACTGTATTAGCGATGGATTATCTTGTTCGAAAAGGCTATGCATTTTATTGGGGAACATCGGAGTGGAGCGCTGATGAAATTGAAGAAGCGTTTCGTATAGCCGAACAACTCAACTGCATGAAGCCCTCGATGGAACAACCGCGCTATAATCTTTTTTTTCGCGATCATCTCGAAAAAGATTATTTATCTCTATTTGAAAAATATCACATAGGAACAACTGTTTGGAGCCCTTTAGCCTCGGGTATTTTGTCAGGCAAATATGATCATGGCATCCCTCAAGACAGTCGTCTTGCAAAAGAATCTTGGTTGGTTCCCGATAATTTTCAACAACAAGTTGAAAAAGTTAAAAAACTTGCGACAATAGCGCAAGATTTGCAATGTAGTACAGCTCAATTGTCTTTAGCCTGGTGCCTCGTGAATCCCAATGTTAGCTCGGTCATCACTGGCGCTACGAAAATGGAACAATTGATCGATAATCTCGGTGCAATTGACGTAAAACCAAAGCTCACACCTGAAATACTTTCTTTAATTGATAAAATTTGCAGTGAATAAAAATGACATCCAACATACAAAGCGGTATTTCGTTACAAGGGTTATCATTGAGTGTTTTTTTAGGATGGCCCAAAAAAGAAAGACTGCACAAACAAAAAATTATGTTGGATATCTATATCACGTTTAAAAATCCTCCCCTCGCTTGCGTATCCGATGAACTGGAAGATACTTATTGTTATGACACGTTAGTCAAACAAATAAAAAAAGACATTCTCCCAAAAAAATTTCGGTTATTAGAACATTTAGGTCATCAAATTTATCAGGTGGTGAAATCAGCCATCTCTGCCGAAGCGAAAATATCCGTGAAAGTTTTCAAAAAACCTAAAATTCCCAGCCTAAAACAAGGTGTCAGTTTTTATTATAGCGATGCGCTATGATCATACTGGGATTAGGAACAAACGTTGGTGATCGATTGAGTTATTTGCGACAAGCTTTGCAGCTTATCAAAAAAATCCCGACTATTTCAGTAAAACAAGTTTCACCGATTTATCAATCAGACGCTTTGTTATTGGAGAATGCACCCGCTTCATGGGACATGCCTTATTTGAATTTAGCGCTGCGTTGTGAAACCCAACTGAATCCTCACGAATTGCTGCAACATACAAAAAAAATTGAAAAAATCTTAGGTCATGATGCAGAAAGAGAGTGGGCACCGCGACAAATTGATATCGATATTTTAGCATGGGATGATCTCATTCTGTATGACGATAAACTGCATATACCTCATGAGCATTTACACGAGCGTCCCTTTGCACTTTGGCCGTTAGTCGATGTTGCACCGTTCTGGAAATATCCGTTAGCTGGAAAATACCACGGAAAAACAGCTGTTGAAATCGCTTCAGCTTGGACATCTCGATTGACTGGCGATGCGCCATTGCATACGCGTCAAATTCAGCAACGCATAGACACGCCTGAATTAATGGGTATTTTAAATGTGACGCCGGATTCATTTTCGGATGGCGGCGCTTTTTCGGTGCCCGAAAAAGCGATTCTGCATGCCCGTGAGTTAGTTATTGCAGGTGCTGACATTATTGATGTTGGTGCGGAGGCAACTGGGCCAGGCGCACTATCTCTTACCCATGAAACTGAATGGCAGCGTTTGCAGAATGTGTTAGAAGAATTATTGCATGTACGATCAACTATGGTTATTCCTCCTAAAATCAGTGTTGACACTCGATATGCAAAAACCGCAGAAAAGGCTTTGTCCTTGGGTGTTGATTTTATTAATGATCAATCTACACTTACCGATCCTGACATGGCATCTGTTTTAACGGGTAGTCAATGTCCTGTGGTCATCATGCATCAATTAGGCATTCCAGCCGATCCTCAAAAAGTACTTCCGCTATCTGAAAATTGTGTCACTCTCGTTTATCAGTGGGCAGAACAAAAAATCGCTGCGCTCGAAAAAATAGGCATTTCGAAAAATCGTATTATTGTTGACGTTGGCATTGGTTTTGGAAAAACAGCTGAGCAATCTCTTGAGCTCATTAAACGGATTGATACGTTTACATCGTTAGGTGTTAAGCTCATGGTTGGACATTCGCGGAAATCATTTTTAACTGTATTTACCGATAAAGCAGCTGCGTTGCGAGATATTGAAACGCTGGCGGTTTCACTTTTTTTAACAAATCAGTCTGTGGATTATTTACGCGTTCATCATGTCGATATCTATGCTCGGGCGATGAAAATTACGAAGGCATTATCCTAGCAATTGATTCGAATGACACCTACACGTTGGCCGCCTATCATTTGCTTCTCTTCAAATCTTACTCGCGGCATTTCAAGAATTTGGCTAATGACAGGCGCCAAATTTTGGGGTTTTTGTGTTGGCAGTTTATATCTGCTAAAAACCCGGCTTAATCCATTTTTTACTTCCTGATCTAAGTTATTTTCTTTTTCTTTTAAATCGTAAAGAGTCAGTAATGCTTTGCTTATTTCATTAGAATCACGACTACTCATTAGCGTTTGGCTGGCTTGGTCTTTATCTTACATTAAGATCATTTGATCACCTATTTTACCATAAAAAGCTATTTCTGTGTAAAAATAAATCTATTATTTTGCTCTACATTAATCAATGACTTAAAAATTTCTTAATCTTTATTTGACTATACTTGAGTCAGGTGATGCGAAGTTGATCTTAATAATTACTTAAGTTTTCGTTAAGCTTAAAATGGCATGATCGGGTAAAAGTGTATGTTTGAGAGTCAGAACTGAGCAGGTGTTGTGATGGTGACGCTATATCAATTAACAACGATTAAAGATCTCGAATCCGAGCAATCCGGGTTACACACTTCGATTACTATTGACCCTGTATTTGCGACTGCTATAGAAGCTGAAATGGCTTCATTTTTTGAAAATGCAAGTGACGAATTAGAATATTTTCAGAATCCATATGATGAAATTGTTTATGAAAAAGCAGGGGCGAACACGGTGGCCCTTAAAAAACTGATTGATGCGCTTTGTCGTAGCAATAAAATCATCACACTCGAAAACATTTCAGAAATGCTTACAAATCACATCAAAAAAATAATTTGTTCAAATTCACCTGACTGTATGCTACAGAAGGTGAATATCAATAATACGCTGGGTGAAGCAACATCAACAACTTGCTGGGAACCTAGATACAACAATCTTTTAATACTCACTGAAGATGCAGAACTTGTTGCAATAGCTGATAATATTACTCAGGATAAAAACACCCTCACGGAAAATGAGATGAATACTCGTGTCGATACAGAAGAGAATAGTACTCACAGTGATGCCGATGACGGGTTTTCAGATGAAGAGTTTGAAGAAGTGCTTGATGACGATGGCAACTTAGTAAAGTCGCTTATCTTGTCGCCGCCACATACTTCATTAGCAAACACTCTAAATCTTGACTTTAAAATTCCCGAGGCTATGGCTTCGTCAATCACTACGACAGAATCACCAAAGTCAACGAATACAGACACTCTTACAGATGAATCGCCATTGTCACCCGTATCGCCGACATCACCCACATCGCCAACTTCTAGTTTGGGTTCGAGCTCTACATTTTTTGGGTCCAAGTCACTTAGTTTGAGCGCGGTAATGCGATTACAAGGTAGTGAAGCTTTCCACAAAGAATATCTAGCAAAAAGCGCGGACTCTGCAAAGTTTGCTGCTGCGTTGCGATCTCCTGAGATAGATGAGCAGCGTCGTCGTCAAGGTTTCGCACAACCTTTAAGTGATACTTTTTTTAAACCCGCAAGAAAAGACCGAGCTCTAAGAAATCAAGTTGTTTACGTGGCTGAAAAACGCCGCGACAACATGAAATGATCCAAACACTATCACTCTGTCACCCGGTTGAGATAACATGAGGGCAGAGTGATACGCTTCTTTCAAATCTTGATAGCGCAACACAGCAATATTCTCAGCTGCAAAACAAGCCAGTAATTTTGCTAGCGGTGCAGCACGCTCCTCACTCAATTGAGCAATATGCCATTCATCTATTTGATCTTTGATTACGTGTATCGTTCCCCTGATGTCTTTATCCGCTAACATTGAAAATATCGCACGTGTTTTTCCCTGACAAGGCATCGTTTTTAATTTTTCTGCTAACCACTCTGCGCCCGCTGGATTATGAGACACGTCAAAAATTCGTGTCACAGGCCCCTCGACGACTTGGATTCGACCGGGTAATTTAATACTATGCAATGCGCTATCAATCGCTTCGCGTTTTATAGGCAATAACGGCTGCATTAATTCGATAGCCATTAACACGTTCGCCATATTGGCTAAAGCTAACGATGGCAAGGGTAATTTTTTATAAACAGTCTTTGCAGATTGCCACTGCCAGGAAGTTTCCTCGGACTCAAAATGAAAATCTTTGCCATGCTGACAAATCAAAACATTTAACGTTTTGGCATAATCTAATAACGATTGAGGCGGTGACTCATCGCCATAAACGGCCGGTATTTTTTCCCGAAAAATACCGGCTTTTTCACGAGCAATTAATTCACGTGTGTTGCCTAGCCATTCGGTATGATCGATAGCGATGCTCGTCACTATCGCTACATCGGCATCCATGATATTCACAGCATCTAATCGGCCTCCGAGTCCCACTTCTAACAGATACACATCTAATTCGGCACTTTTAAAAATAGATAATGCCGCCAAGGTATTAAATTCAAAAGGTGTTAATGATGTATTCCCTCTAACTGTCTCTATCTGGGCAAACGCCTGGCAAATCCTTTCATCGTTGGCTTCTTTACCTTGTAGACGAATCATTTCATTGAATCGAAATAGGTAAGGCGATGTGAAAGCACCCACTTTGTAACCCGCTGCCAAATAAATAGCTTCGAGTCCAGCCACTGTAGACCCCTTACCATTCGTACCAGCAACGATAACAACCTTAGCATTAGGATTGAGGACGTTCAAACGACTAGCGACCTCTCTGGGCCTCTCAAGCCCTAAATCAATTTCTGTTTGATGAAGTGATTTGATATACGTTAACCATTCTTGAAGTGTTCTATCTTGCATATCCTCTCCTCTGAAAGCTGTTCATAAGCCCTATTTTGATGACTAGTATTGCTGTGTGTAACCCGGATACCCGATATTCTATACAAAAATATCCTCTGTTATTGAAGATATAAACAGAGTTATTCACAGTTTCACCCCCGCTTCAAACATGGCATAACAATTTGATTTATTGATTTTTTTTAGCACTTTCCACAGAAAAAGCATTGCTTATCTATAAGCTCTACAAGATAAGGAATATATAAATAAGATATGATAGTGAAAAAAAGAAAATGGGTATCGATCATCTCGAATCAACATGCTTAACCTATCTTTGATCTATAAACGATCATTTTTTTTTTCTTCTCATGATAATTCAACTGATTTTTTTAATTTATTAGTTTGGATAACGCTTTTTTATCAAAAAGTTTAACTTTTAAACAAATTTAAATAATTATGAGTTTGTTATCCTGTGAGTATTACCCTTTTTATGTCTGTTACTTACTGTGTACAAGTAAGGCATCATCAATTTCATACAAAGTTATCCTCGTTTTGAAAGACTATACACAGAGTTATACACAGTTTTATACCAATCTTATATATTGTTTAACTGATTGTTTTTATGATTTTTTTCAGAACAATAAACAGAAAAGTCATTGTATATATATAAGCTCTACAAGATAAGGAAATATATATACTTACTTAAATAAACGTATGCAATCTGAATGAAAACATATAGTCATAAAAGTTTGACAAAAATCTAAATGCTACCTATGATTGGATCCCTGTCATAAAAAAGTCATTATCAAGTAGGTCTACAATGAAAAGAACATTCCAACCCAGCGTGATTAAACGCAAAAGAACTCATGGTTTTCGTGCCCGTATGGCAACCAAAAACGGTCGTGCTGTATTGAGCAGACGTCGTGCTAAAGGTCGTGCAAGATTAGCTGTATAAATAAAGTTATTTTGAAAAATTATTTAAGCTTTCCAAGATCTCACCGATTAGTTAGCAAATCGGAATATAAATCATTATTTGATGAATCCAATAAGGTCAGTCAACGATACTTATTGGCTTTGTATAAACGAAATGAAAAATCCCACGCTAGAGTGGGTATTATCGTAGGGAAACGTGTTGCAAACCATGCAGTCGTACGAAATCAAATTAAACGGATTGTTCGTGAAAGTTTTCGTGCTAATCAAATACAGTTTCCAGGTTATGACATTGTTGTGATTGCACGTCAACAGTGTGACAGTTTAGACAAAACCCAATTGCGAGAAGGTATAGAAAAATTGTGGCAAAAATTAGCTATTCAATTTCAAAAAGTGTAAGTTTTGCTATTAAAGCTTACCAATTCTGTATTCGTCCTCTTCTTGGCAATTGTTGTCGTTTTTACCCTTCTTGTTCTTCATACGCGATCGAAGCCATTCAAAAACATGGTTGTTTACGAGGAAGCTGTTTGACGACAAGAAGAATTTTACGTTGCCATCCTTTTCATCCAGGTGGTTTTGACCCAGTACCGGAAAAAACTCAACATGCAAGCTAACATACTTGATTACTTACGTTATGGTCTTTATGCAATTTTAGTCATTCTTGGAATGATGCTTTTCCAAGCCTGGGATGCAGAGCATTTTAAAATGACCTCAAATGCTCAGTCGAATTCAGTTTCTGTTAACAATAGTTATGTGCCTGTTATTTCACAATCCAATCAAAGTACTTTGCAACCAGCAGCTGCTGATAAAAATTCAACACCAGTTGTTGTTCCAAGTTCTCAAATTGTTCATGTAACAACTGATGTATTTACCGTGGATATCGATACGTTAGGCGGTAATATTACGCAAGTTAAATTACTTAACTATCCGCAACAATTGCATAGCACAGAGCCGGTTGTTTTATTAAATAATAATCCGGATACACAATATCTTGCACAAAGTGGATTATTGAGTTCAACAGGACCTGATACGTCTAAAGGCCAAGTGTTATATACAATAGATCGCACACAGTATTCATTGGAAAATAATCAAAATGAAATGCAAGTAAATCTGAACTGGCAAAATGACAAAGGCATTAAAGTTACTAAAACCTATACTTTCACACGGAATAATTATGAAATTGGAATGTTCTACCAAATCAATAATCAATCTGCTGAACCGTGGGAAGGAAATCTTTATTTACAGTTAATGAGAAAAAATACACCGCCTAGCAAATCTGGATTAATTAATTTAGCCACCTATTTTGGCGCAGCGGTTTCAAGTCCTGATAAACCTTTTCAAAAAATTAATTTCAAAGATATGCAAGAAAAGCCACTAGATGAAACAATTGCTGGCGGCTGGGCTGCTATGATTCAACATTATTTTGTTTCTGCATGGGTGCCGTCAAAAAATAGCACGTCGCAGTATTTTTCACGCGTGACCAACGACGGTTTATATACCGTAGGCATGATTGGTCCTAAATTGGTGACTAAGCCAGGAGAAAGTTTGACGACGACTGCAAAATTTTATGCTGGACCTTCTATTGCTAAACGATTAGAAAATGTTGATCCTACATTATCGTTAACCATTGATTATGGTTGGTTTTGGTTTATTGCAATCGCCATTTTTTGGATGATGCAACACATCTATAACATTGTTGGAAATTGGGGATGGTCTATTGTCCTCGTGACATTAGTGATTAAATTACTGTTTTATCATCTCTCTGCAAAAAGTTATCGTTCAATGAGTATGCTGAAAAAATTACAGCCGCGTATTAATACACTCAAAGAACGTTTTGGTGATGATAAACAGAAATTCACACAAGCAACTTTAGAGCTTTACAAAAAAGAAAAAGTAAATCCTATGAGTGGTTGTTTACCGATTTTAATTCAAATCCCGGTATTTATCGGTCTTTATTGGGTATTGATTGAAAGTGTTGAGTTGCGTCAAGCACCGTTTATGTTTTGGATACAGGATTTAACCTTAAAAGATCCTTATTATGTATTGCCGATTATGATGGGAATATCAATGTTTTTACAGCAACGATTGAATCCACCACCACCGGATCCTATGCAGGCTAAGGTCATGATGATGATGCCTATTATTTTCACGGCATTATTCCTTAACTTTCCTGCTGGTTTGATGTTGTATTGGTTTGTGAATAACACACTTTCATTCTTACAGCAGTGGTACATCATGCGCGGTATTAACGGGAATGAAAAAACTCCAAAGCACAATCGATAAATCCATTGATACTATTGTTGCTCCTGCTACGCCTCCTGGGCGTGGCGGAGTAGCAATCATTCGCGTATCAGGACCGCTTGTTAAAACCATCGCGAACTCTGTTTTAAAAAAAATTCCGCAGCCTCGGTATGCAAGTTATCATTCTTTTGTTGATGAAAATGATGTAACGATTGATGAAGGCATCGCTTTATTTTTTCCAAATCCGCACTCATTTACAGGTGAGGATGTTTTAGAATTACAAGGCCATGGAGGTCCTGCAGTTATCCAGTTATTGATTCAACGCATTGTGAATTTAGGTGCTCGTTTAGCAAAACCGGGTGAGTTTTCTGAGCGAGCTTATCTCAATGACAAACTCGATTTAATTCAAGCAGAAGCCATCGCGGATTTAATTAATGCAACGTCTACTCAAGCTGCACGCAGTGCGATTCGTTCCTTACAAGGTGAATTTTCAAAAAAGATTTATGTTCTTGTCGAGAAGATTACGCATTTACGCATGTATGTTGAAGCAGCCATTGATTTCGCCGAAGAAGAAATTGATTTCTTGGCAGATAATCAAGTCGCAACCAATCTAAATACGCTTATTCAGGATTTAAAAACCATCCAAGCATCTGCGACCCAAGGAAGTTTACTTCGTGAAGGTATTACAGTCGTCATTGCAGGTGAGCCCAATGTCGGTAAATCGAGTTTGTTGAATTGCTTAAGTGAAAAAGATAGCGCAATCGTAACTAATATTCCAGGAACGACTCGCGATGTTTTGCGAGAAGAAATTTTATTGGATGGTATGCCATTACATATTATTGATACGGCAGGATTGCGAGATAGTAACGACATCGTTGAACAAGAGGGAATTCGTCGTGCGCGTTATGAAATTTCTCAAGCGGATATTGTTTTATCGGTGATTGATGCAACGACTTCTTCTGAAGCAATTGAACATTCAGCAGCTGTTGTTATCCGTAATAAAATTGATTTACTAAATGAATCGCCTTCTATCCACAGTGAAAACAATAAAACGATTATTTCATTATCGGCTAAACAAAATATAGGAATCGATTTGTTAAAAAACTATATAAAAAATGAAGTAGGTTTCGCAAGTAATACTGAGAATACATTTTCAGCACGCCGTCGACATTTAGATGCGTTAGCAAGAGCTTTTCATTTTTTACAAAACGGCCAACTGCAATTACAAAATTATCGTGCAGGCGAATTATTAGCAGAAGATTTGCGACAAGCACAACTTGCATTATCTGAAATTACAGGTGAATTTAGTTCGGATGATTTGCTAGGGAAAATTTTTTCGAGTTTTTGTGTGGGGAAATGACAAAGTGGTCACGTCCGACTAAAAACCATTGTTGTCTCTGTTTTTTGTATGATGTGGCCTTTCATTGCATCGATTAATTCCTTCGCAGTATTGGGTGTAGGTATCGTTAATACTGAATCTAATCCATATAACGTAAAAATATAATGATGTAACATGCCTTTGGGTGGGCAAGGACCATCATAATTTGCATGGCCAAAACTATTGTTAATGGATATTGTCCCAGTTGGCAGAGGAGATATTCCTTCAGCGAATTCGGAAATAGTACTGGGAATGTTGTATAAAACCCAGTGGTAGAAAGTTCCACTGGGAGCATCGGGATCAGATACAACTAATGCAAAGGATTTGATATTGTTGGCTTGAGATTTCCATGCCAATTGAGGAGATACATTTTTTCCATCGCATGTGTATAACACGGGAACCATTCCTCCGGTACTGGTTGCTGTACTTGTTAGGCTAAGGGTGTTTTCAGCGAAAGCAAGATGGATTGAGCACAAAAATAAAACAACGCTAATAAAATATTTTTGCATGCGCCCTCCGGGCAGACACGAAAATGCCCTTACAAACCCACAAGGGGAGAAGGGAAAAACTGATTTGGCAACAATGTAGTTTTTAACAGCTCTTAACAATGATGACATTTTTTTCAAAACACCTGCAACAAAAGCCAAATTTCTTCTGGCTTTTTATTGATCTATTCTGATAAAATAGCCAGAAATTTTCTTTTATTATCGCGAAGATATCTTATGACTCATGATTCAATACATATTTTTGATGTAATCGTCGTCGGTGGTGGTCATGCTGGAACAGAAGCAGCATTAGCCGCGGCACGTATGGGCGCAAAAACATTATTACTGACCCACAATATTGAAACATTAGGACAAATGTCCTGTAACCCAGCGATTGGGGGTATAGGTAAGGGTCACTTAGTCAAAGAAATTGATGCATTGGGCGGAGCAATGGCAAATGCTATTGATCAAGCAGGCATACAATTTCGAATTTTAAATTCCAGCAAAGGACCTGCAGTCCGTGCGACACGCGCTCAGGCAGATAGAGTTTTATATAAACAAGCTATTCGTTTTAAGCTAGAAAATCAGCTTAATTTGTCACTCTTTCAACAAGCTGTTGATGATATTTTGATTGAAGCTGAAAAAGTAGTCGGTGTGAAAACCCAAATGGGTTTGATTTTCAAAGCAAAAACAGTGGTGTTAACTGCCGGTACTTTTTTGGCAGGAAAAATTCACATCGGTCTTAATCATTACGAAGGTGGTAGAGCCGGCGATCCCCCTGCGAGCTCCCTGGCGCAGCGTTTGCGCGAGCTGCCTATGCGAGTGGGCCGTCTGAAAACAGGGACACCTCCACGCTTGGATGGACGCACAATTAACTTTGATGTGATGGAAAGACAAGAAGGTGATACACCTACTCCAGTGTTTTCCTTTTTAGGCAATGTTAATCAACATCCTCAACAAATTCCTTGTTTTATTACGCATACCAATGAAAAAACACATGAGATTATTCGTAACGGCTTATCGGAATCACCGATGTATACGGGAGTGATTGAAGGTATAGGGCCGCGTTATTGTCCTTCCATTGAAGATAAAATCGTACGATTTGCGAACAAAAGCTCGCATCAAATTTTTGTTGAACCAGAAGGCTTAACGACTCACGAAGTCTATCCCAATGGGATTTCAACGAGCCTGCCGTTTGCTGTGCAGCTCGATCTGGTGAGATCTATGCGAGGGTTTGAACAAGCACATATTATGCGTCCGGGGTATGCGATTGAGTATGATTTTTTTGATCCTCGTGATTTAAAACCCTCACTGGAAACAAAATATATTTCTGGATTATTTTTTGCGGGCCAAATTAATGGCACAACGGGTTATGAAGAAGCTGCGGCACAAGGTTTAATTGCTGGCATGAACGCTGCTTTATTTATACAAGAAAAAACAGCCTGGACACCTCGTCGTGACGAAGCTTATATGGGTGTTTTGATTGATGATTTAATTACTCGCGGAACATCAGAGCCTTATCGTATGTTTACAAGTCGTGCGGAATATCGTTTATTGTTGCGTGAAGATAATGCTGATTTACGTCTAACAGCAAAAGGGTACGAACTCGGTTTAGTCAATCAGGAACGTTGGTTTCAATTTTCAGCTAAGCGAGAAGCGATTGACAAAGAACAGCAACGATTACGTACAACATGGGTGAGACCCTCTACTCCTTTGGGTATGGCTGTGGAAACGTTAATACAACAAACCTTGCCACGTGAATATAATTTAGAGGAATTATTACGAAGACCGACTGTTAATTATCAGCAATTAATGAGTGTTGCGGAAATTGCTCCCGGATTATTAGATCCTCTAGCTGCAGAACAAGTCGAAATTCAAGCGAAATATGCGGGATATATTGCGCGGCAGGGAGAAGAAATTGCCAGACAACTTCGCAATGAAGAGTTAACAATCCCATTACATTTTAATTATGATTATGTGGTGGGTTTATCGACTGAAGTTAAACAAAAATTGAAGGATGTTAAGCCCACGACGTTAGGGATTGCTTCTCGAATTCCGGGGGTGACGCCCGCGGCCATTTCATTGCTGCTGGTTGCACTTAAAAAACCAAAGGGTGATGTTAAGCGTGTTGATTTATGCGAAGCGGTTGATTTGACGATTGATCCATTGACTGAGTCATTATGAAAACGTTACAGACAGCACTTAGCCGAAATCACTATGATTTTCCTGCGGAAGTGATAGAAAAATTTAGTCAGTACCTAGGATTACTACAACGCTGGAATGACGTTTTTAATTTGACCGCAATACGTGATCCAGACGAAATGGTATGGCTACATATTTTAGATAGCTTATCCATTAATCCCTTTCTTCACGCAGCACGAATTATTGATGTAGGGACCGGCGCAGGGTTGCCGGGCATTCCACTTGCTATTGTGAATCCTGAAAAAAAGTTTGTATTATTGGACAGTAACGGCAAAAAAACTCGTTTTTTAACCCAGGCTAAAATGGAGCTTAGTTTAAAAAATATTGAAGTTATTCAATCTCGATGTGAAATATTTAAGCCAGAGTTAAAATTTGATAGCATCGTTTCTCGCGCTTTTAGCTCAATTGCGGTAATGTTAGAAAGCACTCAGCATTTGTTAAATGCAAGAGGCCAATTTGTTGCGATGAAGGGAATGTATCCCGAGCCAGAACTTCAAGAAATACCGAAAAATTACCTATGGAAAGTGCATCCATTGACGATAAAGGGACTTGCTGCACAGCGGCATGTAGTTTGCATTGAGAGAAAAGATGAGGATGTATAAGTGGGAAAAATTATTGCGATAGTTAATCAAAAAGGCGGCGTAGGCAAAACCACAACGAGTATTAACTTAGCAGCTTCGTTTGCAGCAATGAAACGAAAAGTGTTGTTAATCGATTTAGATCCACAAGGTAATGCCACCGTCGGTAGCGGTATTAGCAAAGATAATCTTTCCGCAACCATGAAAGATATTTTGTTAAATGAAGCCAGATTGGAAGATGCTGTCGCTACCACAGAAGCGGGATATGACTTATTAGGCACGGATCATGAATTGATTGTTGCTGAAGTTCAGTTAATGCAAATGGCACAGCGGGAATTACGGCTAAAAGAATTGCTGATCCCTGTGTCTGAAAAATATGATTATATTTTAATTGATTGCCCGCCTTCCTTGAATATTTTAACAGTGAACTCGTTGGTTGCTGCTAATTCGGTTTTGATTCCGATTCAATGCGAATACTTTGCCTTGGAAGGATTGAAAGGTTTGTTAAGTACGATTCAACAAATACAAACAACGATTAACCCGCAACTTTATATCGAAGGCCTATTGCGCACAATGTATGACGGACGCAATCGTTTAGCATTAGATGTTTCTGCGCAGTTATTACAGCACTTCCCCGATCGAGTTTATCGAACGGTGATTCCTCGCAATGTTCGATTAGCCGAAGCTCCGAGTCACGGCCAGCCAGTGATTTTATATGATGGGAAATCACAAGGATCAATGGCGTATCTGACATTGGCAGGGGAAATGTTACGAAGAGTGGAAGAAAAACAAAAAAAAGATAAGGTTGAAAAAATAAAATAATTCAAGACGAATAAGATGCGATATTTAGGATTATCAATTGCGACGAAATTCTGGGTAGTTACCGCTGTCTTTTTATGGGCTTCTGCTTTTGTTGGTATTCGCATGGGATTACAAGGATATAGTCCGGGTGGTCTCGCATTATTACGTTTTATCATTGCATCCATTTGCATGGTCGTTGTTTTTTTTCGTCTCGAAAAACGTAGCGTTATTTCATCCAAAGATTTTTTCTTAATGCTCTTCATCGGTGCGACTACCATGGGAGGTTATCATGTTGCACTTAACTATGGTGAAATGACTGTCCCTTCCGGCATTGCCAGTTTTATCATTAGCCAATCACCTGTCATGAGTGTGGTTTTTGCGATGGTATTTTTAAGGGAACGGTTAAATGGGTTTGTTGTTGTGGGGATGACCATCAGTTTCCTGGGGATGATTTTTATTTTGTTTGGCCAAGAGAACAATTTTAACTTAAGTGTCGGAGTTTTATTTGTCTGTTTTTCAGCGGCTACGGGCAGTGTTTTTTCAGTCTTACAAAAACCTTTTTTAAAAAAATATCATGCTGCTGAAGTGACCTCGTTTATGATTTGGGGTGGTACGTTAGCCTTTTTATTCTATACGCCGGATGTTTGTCATGAGATTTTTTCAGCGTCAGCGCTTGCAACGTGTTCAGTGATTTATTTAGGTATATTTCCTGCCGCAGTTGCGTATCTTGCTTGGAGTTACGTGTTATCAGCCATGCCAGCGTCACGTGCAGTGAATTTTTTATATTTTATGCCGTTAATTGCGACCCTATTAGGGTGGATAGTGCTAAATGAAATTCCTCCGCTAGCGTCGCTGGCAGGCGGAATAATTGGTTTGCTGGGGGTGTGGATAGTGAATTATGGGTATTCTAGAAAACCAACGGCAGACTTCATAGAAGTTGAGGTAGTGGAATAATCATGACTGATTCTCCCAAAAAAGAAACAACTCATTTCGGTTTTAAAGAAATTCCAACACACCAAAAATCAGAGCGTGTTGCAGAAGTTTTTGCATCGGTCGCTAATAAGTATGATTTGATGAATGATTTGATGTCATTCGGATTGCATCGATTATGGAAGCGATTTACCTTAGAACAAGCAAATGTGCGATCAGGACAGTGTGTGTTAGATATTGCAGGCGGTACCGGCGATTTGGCAGGTGAGTTTGCAAAAAAAATAGGACAACAAGGCCGCGTGGTACTGGCAGATATTAATGACAAAATGCTTGCGCAAGGTCGTGATCGTTTAATCAATCAAGGTATCATTTCTCATATTTATTTCGTGCAAGCTGATGCAGAACACTTACCTTTTCCAAGCAATTACTTCGATTGCATCACAATTGCCTTTGGGTTACGAAATGTCACGGATAAAGAGGCTGCATTACGCTCTATGTATCGTGTATTAAAACCCGGCGGCAAATTGTTGATATTAGAATTTTCAAAACCTGTTATACCGGTGCTGGCATCTCTGTATGATAAATATTCTTTTAATGTGATTCCAAAATTAGGTGAATGGATTTGTGATGATAAAGCAAGTTATCAATATCTGGTTGAGTCTATACGTATGCATCCTGATCAATCCACTCTAAAAACGATGTTAGAAAATGCGGAATTTGAAGATGTTGTTTATCATAACTTAACGGGTGGCATTGTAGCGTTACATAAAGGATTTAAATACTAATGAAAAATTTTTTTGTGACCCAACTCCAAAAAGCACTCAATCATTATTTATCGTTAGATCCAGAATCGGCTCATAAATTACAAGGGTTAAATCATAAAGTTGTTACCATAGAATTATCCGGAATAAATATTTCTTTTCAACTTTATTTTATAGAAAATCAAATATCGATTAAGCACGAGAATTTTTTGCAAGCGAATACCATCATTAAAGGAACGCCGCTGCGCCTTTTACAGATGAGCTTATCAAAAAATCGCAAACAATTTTTTGCAGACGATGTGGCCATAGAAGGCGATTTAGAATTGGGCCAGCAAGTGATTGACTTGTTTGATCAGTTGGAAATTGATTGGGAAGAGTATTTATCTCAATGGGTGGGCGATGTGCCAGCCCATCAAATCGGAAGATTGGCGCGAGGAATAAAACAATGGACTGAGAAAACTCGACAAATTTTCTGTGAAAATATGAATGAATATATACACGAAGAAATAGAGTTTTTTCCACCAAAAGAAGCGTTAAACGATTTTTTTGAGGACATTGATATATTGCGCATGGACGCTGATCGCATCGAAGCCCGTATGCAGATATTGGAAAAATCAATGAAGAGTAAACGAGGGTTGTCATGAGATATGTCGCTCGCTTCTTTCGAATTTTAAAAATTAATTTTATTTTTGTTCGATATAATTTGGATGAAATTATTTTAACGTCATGGTTTTCGCCGTTTCGTTTTTTTAGTTATTTTAATCCGTGGTATTGGTTTTACAAAAACAAGCTGACACGTGGCGAACGCGTTCGTAGAGCCATCGAAGACTTAGGCCCTATCTTTATTAAAGCAGGACAAGTGTTGTCAACCCGACGTGACTTGCTTCCTGATGATATCGCAGAAGAGTTAGCAAAATTACAAGATAAGGTGCCGCCTTTTTCAGGTGAAGTCGCGAAAAAAACCATTGAATCAGCTTTAGGAAAAAACATTACAGAGATATTTAGTGAGTTTGATACGTGTGAACTTGCTTCTGCTTCCATCGCACAAGTTCATCCTGTTAGGTTATTAGATGGCCGATTGGCTGTTGTTAAAGTGCTACGTCCCAATATTAAAAAAATTATCGAACGAGATTTAGATTTATTGTTTACGTTGGCTAGTATTGCGAATCGTTATTGGGCTGAAAGCCGACGATTTAAACCCCATGAGATTGTCGACGAGATCGCACATACGTTGCATGATGAGTTGGATTTGATGCGCGAAGGGGCGAATGCATCACAATTGCGAAGAAATTTTCACGGCTCTACTTGGCTATATATTCCTGAAATTTATTGGTCATATTGCCGTTCGAATGTGCTGGTGATGGAACGTATCGAGGGCATTCCGATTCATCAAATTGATGCAATAAAAGAAGCAGGCATTCATTTAAAAAAGTTAGCGGAACGCGGTGTTGAAATTTTCTTTACACAAGTGTTTCGAGATAGTTTTTTTCATGCGGATATGCACCCAGGAAATATTTTTGTTTCCACAAAAGATTTAGAAAATCCCCAATATATCGCAGTGGATTTTGGGATTGTCGGGTCGCTGAATGCTAAAGATAAGCGTTATTTAGCAGAAAATATGCTAGCTTTTTTCAAGCGTGATTATCAACGTGTAGCAGAATTGCATATTGCTTCAGGATGGCTACCACCCAATACGCGGATTGACCAATTTGAAGGGGCAATACGCGCGGTTTGTGAACCGATATTTGAAAGGCCCGTCAAAGAAATTTCATTTGGACAATTATTGCTTCGACTTTTTCAAACCGCAAGACGATTTAATATTAATATTCAACCCCAACTGATTTTATTGCAAAAAACATTATTAAATATTGAAGGGGTGGGCGCGCAGATTTATCCGGATTTAGATATCTGGGCTATCGCTGGCCCGTTTCTAGAAAAATGGATAAAACAGCAAGTGGGGCCGCGCGCGTTCTTACGAAAAATGCGAGACAATATTCCGTATTGGTCTGAAAAATTTCCTGAAATTCCAGGCTTAGTTTACGAAGCATTAACAGAATATACCTACAACCAAGAGCAAACTCGTTTCAATTCCTCAACTAACAAAGAGCTTGATAGTGTGCTCTACAAAACTCATTCACGGCGGAAATTATTGCTGGGGTTCAGTGTAGGTTCGTTAACGGCTGCATTGATTTTACTTTTTCAATCATCATTCATCCCCCATTATTTACAGTGGATTTTTTTAGGATTAGGGATGGCGTCTTTTTTCTTCGCTGAGTTAATGTAATTTAGGGATAAAGGAAGTCAAATAAACACCCGGGTTATCCCCCGAGGGTTTTGGATAATAGAAGCTATTAGACTGCATACTCAACGCCTAAAAATCCTGCTTGCTGCGTAGGGATGCGAGATATCGTTACATTTCCTGCAGAATCTAAGTTTAAACCAGCATTGTTGCCAGCATAAATGCCTTGATAGAAAGCAGTCACTGTTGCACGGTCGGTCAGACTGTAGGCTAACCCTGCTTGAAACTCGCCGTTGACTTGTCTCAATCCATCTTGACTAGATGTCCTGTCGTCCAGAGTTAATTGACGATACGCAATCCCGCCTTTTAGCATGGCATAAAGAGGAGCGTTAGGAAGTATTTTACCTCTAGCAGTGAGTAGAAAATCTACGAATGGTTTTAAGGTAGATTGGATAGGTAAACCACCTGCTGTGGTGATGAGCGCTGGGCTTGCATACAGCCTCATGGTATTGCCTGACTGAACACCGGCTTCTGCACCTAATGAGAGGTTATTATTTTGTGGTGTGCTCAGACCAAAAGCCAAACGACCTTGTGTCGCTTGCCCATCTTGTTGATAAGCACCACTGCTGGCACCATAGCCACCATAAACACCAACAGACAGGTGTAAAGGCAACCACTGCTTTGCTATGAAAAAGTTGTTAATCGTTGAAATATTAGCAAACACGGGTAAAGCAAATGATAAACACGCAAGCGTTGATAGTATTCTCTTCATAATTATCAAGTCCTTTTAATAATGACGGTTAAATTTTAAGGGTTATGCCCGTGAGTAATGAGTTAGATATGTTAAAACTTTATCTTCCATTTCACGGTACTTCCAAATAGACCCATGACTGCCATTAATCATAATGACAAACGCAAACGGTTCTTTATCGGCACTCATTGCATATCCGGCTAAAGATACAACTCCGGCCATTGTTCCCGTTTTTGCACGGACTCGCCACGCAATATTGTGCATGCGCCTTTTCAAGGTTCCATCAATGCCGGCAATAGGGAGTGCAGAGATAAATGCATAGTTCGTTCCTTGATGATGAAAAGCAAAATCAAGTAACTGTAGCATTTGATCGGGAGTGACTTGGTTATAACGAGATAGTCCTGATCCATCAATGATATTTGAGCGCCATGTATTGACACCGGCTTGTTTAGACAAAATGTCATGGACAGCTGTCCCGCCATTTTCCCAGCTTCCTGGCCTGTGCGTAAAAATTTCCCCAATTTTTTTAAATACCGATCCAGCAATAATGTTGTCTGACATTTTTAACATTTCAGTAATGAGAGCGGTCAGCGGTTTAGAAGCGTGGGCAGCTAATATAGGTAAGTTTTTTGCTGCAGTCCCTGCATAAATATGTCCTGTCACTCGAACATCAAACCGTTTCAGCAAGTCGTTGACGAGAGATCTATCATATTGATAGATGTCATTAATAACGGTTGAAACACCTGCTGCATATTGTCCTTTCGCCATGCAGCCGCTGATAGAAACAATACCGCCGCTGGATCCGTTTAGCCTTACATAACAGCCTCTGGAGGGTCTTGAGCGGGTTACGACACCATTGCGTATTCCGGCAAAATAAGATTTAGAGTTTGTATAAATCTGCGCTGCTTGCCCACTACTTCTGGCAGGAGCCACCTGGAAAGAGAGGCAATTATGGTTAATAATGCTGGCATTAATCGGTGCTGCATAACAAAAGTGTTTGTCATTCCATAACCATCCTGGGCCCGTGTTCACTTGGTCATAGGCTGAGAGATCGATGTATACATTTCCCGTAATTTCATTAATACCCTGTGATTTAAGGGTTGCCATCATGGAGGCAAGATCACTGTAAGTTAAGGAAGGGTCTCCGCTGTGAACGAGATACAAATCACCTAACAGTTTTCCGTTGGTAATGGGTGCACTACTGACAAACCGTGTTGAAAATTGGAAATTTGGGCCTAAATAAAGTAGGGCTGCCTCTGCTGTCAATACTTTTAAAATACTCGCGGGGACAAATAAATTATGTGCATTATGAGTGTATAGTGTGTCTCCATTTTTCATCGATTTAATGATGATGCCAACATCCGCTGCAGGTCTGACACTACTGACGGCTTGGTTTATTGCATTAACCAGATTCGAAGTTCCATTAATGGTATAAGAGAGCGCGCGCGCCTGCGCAATGGATACGCAAGCCATACTGGCGATTATCCATGTCAATAATAAAACCAATCGTTTCATCGCCACTCCTTGGGGCTAAAATTTACTAAAATCTAATGAGCCCGCGCAAGGTATAACTTTAGCGGGAATTGCTGATTGTGATATAGTATTAAGGATATAACAGAGGAGAGAAAAAATGAACCAAAATCCGAAGTTGAATAACTATGTAAGCGAAATAGATCAGGTTCTGCAGCATTTTGATGAAAAGCATTCTCTTTCAGTCTCCCAACAAAAAGAAAAAGCGAAATATGAACGAATCTATTTGTTACGAGATCAGTCTAGGCCAGCGCAAGATACTCCTAAAATATGGGATAAATTTTAAATAGGTTATAGAAATGCAAAATTTTCTCAAAAAGCTAATACCTTTTCTCATGCTAGGCTTCATGATTGTCGTCTTGATCGGGGGATTGATTTTATTATCCTATTTGTTGATTTTTGGTGTCATCGTTGGGCTCATTTTATTTTGTGTTTCTTGGTTGAAAGACAAATTCTTTCCTTCAAAAGAAGTCTCAAAGACAACACCCAAGAGTGGCCGCACTCTTGATCATGATGAGTTTAAATAGTTTTAACAATGATAGAACCCGCGCCTCTAAAAAAACCGCACTCTATTTTGCCTTTGCTCTGGGTGATGTTATTTGATCATACGAGTCTTAACATTACATTTCCTGTGTTAACGCTATTATTTTTTGACGTACAAAGCCAATTATTCACACCTGACACGACTCATGCAGTACGTAGTATGTGGTATGGCTTATGTGTCGCAATTCCGCATGTGATTAATCTTTTTATGACGCCTATTTTAAGCGCTATGTCAGATGAATATGGTCGAAAACGAATCCTGATGATAGGAACATTGGGTGCTTTGTTTTTTGCACTGACGGCAGGGTTAGGTATTTTATTCGGAATGCTGAGTTTATTATTTCTCGGAAGAATCATTCAAGGCGCTTTTTCTCGTACGAATCCGATTGCACAAGCTGTGATAGGCGATATCTCATCAACAAAAAATAAAATTCGTGATATGGGATATTTGCAATTAGCTATATCGATAGGTGCATTTGTTGGGCCGTTACTCGGTGGATATTTTGCAAATCAATTCTTTTTTTCTACGCTAAACTTTTCGCCACCCTATTGGATCGCTGCTTTTTTTGCGGGAATAAGTTGCTTGCTAACGGCATTATTTTTCACGGAAACACATACTTTTCAAAAAAATAAAAAACAGTTTTCGATGTTACATTTTTTGGCATTAAAAAAAGTTATTTCAAATCCTGCCATTTTGAAAATATCAGCTATTTTACTACTGAGCCAGATCAGCTGGAGTATGTATTATCAGTTTATTCCACCGACGCTAAAAACGGTTTTAAAATTTGATGCGCATTCATTAGGTTGGTTTGTTGGCTGTATTGCATTATGGTTAGCATTGGCAACGGGTTTTGGAATTAAGATTTTACAAGAATTTTTTAAATTAAAAGGCATGCTTGTTTTGTCGTTATATCTTGTTTTTTTTGGTTTAGTGTTAACTTTTATATTTTGTAAGATACCGTCAGAATCTTTTTCATGGCTGATTTGGATTGCTGCGATTCCGACAGCTATTGGTGATGTGATTGCCTATAGTTGTCTTGTGACGTTGTATTCTGATAGCGTTCCAAAAGAAGACCAAGGAAAAGTGATGGGTATTTGCTTTATTGTTGTCGCGTTGATTTGGTCTCTGACTGCTTTATTAGGCGGGGTCATGATGGGAATAAATGAATTATTACCAATGGCAGTGGCCCCGCTGGGGATTATGTTGTCGATTTTGTTGTTGCATAGTTCGTTTGGTAAGACTCTATTTTAACGCCTGCTCAATATCACTCTTTAAATCATCTAACGCTTCTATTCCAACAGATAACCGAATCAAGCTGTCACTGATGCCTAATCGTTTTCGCTGTGCAACAGGAATGCTGGCATGTGTCATGATCGCGGGATGTTCAATTAAACTTTCAACACCACCTAAACTTTCTGCTAATGCAAAAATTTGAAATCGTTCAAGTGCTTTGATAGTTGAATGTAAATCTTTTTTTAAATTCACGGAAATCATCCCGCCAAAGTGTGACATTTGCTGTTTTGCTAAGACATGCTGGGAATGACTTTTTAATCCGGGATAATAAACATGTTCAACAGCAGGATGTTTTTCTAGCCAGTAAGCTAATTCTAGCGCGTTATGGCAATGTCGCTCCATGCGTATTGCTAAGGTTTTTAGACCGCGTAATGCTAAATAACTATCAAATGGTCCTGCAATTGCACCCACTGAATTTTGCAAAAATCCCATTCGTTCAGCAAGTTCAGTGTTGTTTCCCACAACAGCAATTCCGCCAATCATATCGGAATGGCCATTTAAATATTTAGTTGCAGAATGAACGACAATATCAAAACCATATTCAAGAGGACGCTGTAGGATAGGGCTTGCAAAGGTATTATCGACAACGGAAATAAGACCATGTTGTTTGGCAATGGCTGCAACTTTGGCAAGATCCACTAATTTCAGCATAGGATTTGTCGGTGTTTCTACCCAAATTAAGCGCGTATTATCACCTATTTCAGCCAGAATATTGTCTGGACGGCACATATCGACGAATGAGATTTTTAGTCCTGCCGTGTGTCTTCTCACTTTATCCAGTAATCGAAATGTTCCACCGTATAAATCATCCATCGCAATAATATGATCGCCTGGCTTTAATAATTCTAATACGGTGGCGATGGCGGCCATCCCTGATGCAAAAGCAAAACCTTTTGTGCCGGATTCGAGATTCGCGATGCATTCTTCGTAAGCATGACGAGTTGGATTGTGTGTGCGTGAATATTCATAGCCTTTATGCTTGCCAGGACTTTCTTGTACATAGGTTGATGTCGCATAAATAGGCGTCATAATCGCACCGGTATGCGGGTCCGGTTCTTGTCCTGCGTGAATAACACGAGTTGCTATATCTTGTTTTTTGATGTGCATAAGGAAACCTGTTTGAATTTATTGAATAAAACTTTTTTCGCGCATCCATCTATCATCCACAAATTTCGTTAGATAATTACGAATGGTATCAGGCAAAATAATTAAGCATTTTTGATTTTGTTTCAAGCGAGGCGCAACTTGTAAAGCAGCCCATACTGCTGAACCGGACGATCCGCCAATTAACAATCCTTCTTCACGAATTAAGCGGCGTGCCGTTAAAAAAGAATCTTTGTCATTTACTTTGATATATTCATCGACCAAGCTATTATCGAGCACATCGGGAATAAAATCATAACCAATTCCTTCGACCAAATAGGAATGTATTTCTGTTCCACCGCCGAGAATGGATCCATAAGGATCAACACCAACAATCGTAATATGTGGAATTTTTTCTTTGAGATGTTTTGCAACACCCGTAATAGTGCCGCCAGTACCGACTGTCATTACGACCATCGCTAAGTCTTCACCCATGTCGGCTAAAATTTCTTGGGCCGTTGTTTCATAATGCACTTGCGGATTCATGAGATTGGCATATTGATCGAGTATGTGTGAGTTTGGAATTTCTTCATTCAATTTTTTCGCGAGTGAAATATGACTATCATGATGATCCCAAGCGGCTTCTGTAGGTGTGCGGTAAATTTTTGCGCCTAATGCTTCTAATACAACTTGTTTTTCATGGCTCATTTTTTCAGGCATGGTAATAATGACTTTATAACCTTTTACTGCGCCTGCTAAAGCAAACCCAATGCCAGTGTTGCCTGACGTCGGTTCGATTAAGGTATCACCCGGTTTAATTCTTCCAGATTTTTCTGCTTCTTCCACCATGGAGTAAGCAATACGATCTTTGACAGATCCGCCGGGATTTAAAAATTCGCATTTTGCATATAAGGCACAGGGTAATTCTTTTCCTACGCGATTCAATTTGACGATAGGTGTCTTGCCGATAGCTTCGAGAATGTTATTGATTATCATACGAGTCCTGAATTAATTTGGAGGAGTTATTTCTAGATCAGTATTTACGATTGGGAAAGAATAATCGTGATAGCGCATAACATAACATCGAGAGGTGCTGCTAACCGGACTTAAACTGCCTTTCAGCGTTATGTTGAGAGATTCTCCCCACATGCTTCGATTTTCTAAATGGCAAAAATTTTTAATTTCACCAAAAGGCCCAAACAATAAACGTGAAACCGTAATTCTATACTTGTGTGCAAAACTAAAAGCGACCCAAAAATTTGTCGCTTTATGAAAGTCAAATAGATAAGGCGCAACACGCTGGCTTTCTTCGTCTCTTAAAATCAGTAGCCACGTTGGATGACCATAAAAATTGTGCAGGCGAGTGTTAATTTGTACCGTTTGGGTGATAAAGTTTTCGTTCTGCGCGATGGCGGAGAACGAGCCAAACAGGCACAAGCTAAATATTCCTACTTGGCACATTTTTTTTGTTGCCATTGTGAGGCGCACCTAAGTATTTTATAATGACTCTCATTACTTATTGTATCTGTTAAGCGCTAATGAAGGCAAAATTATTTCAGAACAAGCTGAGTGTTAAGACTTCTCCGCTCCATGGATATGGAGTTTATGCCGAAAAAGAAATCCAAACAGATGAAATCGTTGAGGAATGCTACGTGCTTTCCTCGTCAGAGATATATCCAGATTTTAGAAACTATTATTTTCATGGTGAAGGAGAATACCTGATAGCGTTAGGATTTGGCTGTATTTATAATCACGCACCTGAACCAAATACCATGTACACCTATCACCCGGATACCCAGCTTCTCATTTTTACTGCGATTAAGCCGATTGCAAAAGGCGAAGAAATTTTAATTACGTATGGCGATGAATGGTTTTCTTATCGTCATGCAAAAGTTAATTTTTTTTCTAAGGTACGCAGAGCATATTATCGATATAAGCCCATGGTGGTTCGCACACTGATTATCTGTGGTCTATATGGTCTAATTGTCATCGCGCCACATATTTCAATCAGCTGAAACGGTTTGCAACGCGCCGCCACTGAACAATTCCCAGTATTAGTAAAGTAACAAAACAGAGAAGAGACCATTCTGCTAAGCTTAAATGAAGAAATTGCCAAGTGACTTGCGAACATTCTGTGCCGCCAATAAATACTTTTTTGATAACTTCCTGAATGGGAAAAACTTGCAACATATATTCTAAGCTTGCTCCACAGTTGCCGCTACCAACTGGCGGCAGATGTTGTAACCAAACTTGTCTGCCAGCAAACACTATTCCAAAGATGGCAAAAACACAGCTGGCTGAAGCAATGAAATAACTCCCAACTTTTCGAAAGTTAATGGCTGCTCCAAAGAAAAAAACAACACCGACAGTGGCTAAGCCAATGCGTTGAAAAATACACAAGGGACAAGGTGTTATGCCGTCATGTATTTGCAAGTAACTTGCTGCGCCTAACAGTATGCTAATAACAAGAAAGCCTAATAAATAAGTGAAACGTATGGAAGGTAAATTCATTTTTTTAGTCCATCAGTTGGGTTGGCGTTATTATAGCTGAATAATCCTAGATTCGGCAGTAATAACAAATAGGTGTTTACCACAACCTTTCAACATCATACGCATCAAAAGCAACATCAGCGCTCAGTATAGGCATTTTTTCTTCTAAAGCTTGTGAAGCCAAGAGTCGATCAAATGGATCGCGGTGATGAAAAGGCAGTTGCGACACGCGTGTCACATGACGAAAATCAATGCCTAATTGTTGAATGTTATTTTCCTGTAATTTATCTAAAATAAAAGTTTCTAGTGACTTATGAAAGGTCAATTTACCCAGGCTAGATTTAATCGCCATCTCCCATATTGATGCTAAGCTAAGGTACAAATCGTTCTGAGTATCTAAAAATATTTTCTTTGCTTTTTTGCTCAACATTGGTGAATCCGTGCCAAGCCATAAAAAAGCTTGCGTATCTAACAAAACTCGCATTACTGATAATCCTCGAAATCATTTAAAGGATCATTAAAATCGGGCGCGATGGTAATGAGATCTTTGGCAAATCCTAGCGTTCGTTGTCTTTTAGGAGGGTTTAATGCAACTAATTTAGCGATGGGCTTATTGTCTCTGGCTATAATGACTTCTTCACCCAAGATAGCTTTTTGAATTAATTCAGATAAATGCGCTTTAGCGACATGAATGTTGAATTGGGGCATATTTTTTCTCCTATCTATATAGTCATTTTAGATGACCAACTTAGATATGTCAATATCATGAGACCCATAGCAAAACTGAGTATTGAGTGAGCTATGCTTCTATTGTTCATCTAGCCAATTTTGCAAAATAAGCTGAGCAGCTATGCTGTCAATTTGGGTTTTTTTTAAAGCTTTATAGCCGCCCTGCTTAAATACATTATCTTTAGCTTCGACGGATGTCAGGCGCTCATCGACTTCATAAATAGGTAAATTAAATCGTTCTTTTAACCGATGTGCAAACTGTTGGGCTAGCTCCGTGAGTGTCTGTGTCGTGCCATCCATGTTGAGAGGAATTCCAACGACCAATGCATCTGGCTGCCAATCATTAATGAGTTTTTGGACTGTTTCCCAAGAAGGAATGCCTTGAATTGCGGGGAGCATTGTCAAGGGACGCGCTGTTTTTGTAACCGTTTGACCGACAGCAACACCAATGCGTTTTAAGCCGAAGTCAAAACCTAATAAAATTTCGGGTGGATGTTTCATAGGGCCTTTATAATGATCATACTAATGAGAAGAAGCCTCATCCCAATTATTCCCTGCTCCTATCGCAACAAGTAATGGTACTTTTAAATCAGATGCTTGCATCATCAACTTTCTAACAATATCCATCACCGACTGAATATCTTTTTCTGCCACCTCAAAAACTAATTCATCATGTACTTGCATAATCATAGTGGCATTAATGTGATGTTGTGTAAAATAATTATCAATATTAATCATGGCTCGCTTGATAATATCTGCAGCTGTGCCTTGTAAGGGTGCATTGATCGCAGCACGCTCAGCAGCTTTTCGCCGCATCATTTGGCTTGAATTAATTTCAGGTAAATATAATCTGCGTCCCCACAATGTCTCAACAAAACCTTGATTATGTGCTTGCGTACGCGTGTTTTCCATATACTCTCTGACTAAGGGATACCGCGCAAAATATCGTTCGATATAATCATGCGCTACGTGTCTGTCGACGCCTAATTGTTTTGCCAAACCAAACGCTGACATGCCATAGATTAAGCCAAAATTAATTGCTTTTGCACTACGGCGTTGTTCGGAAGTCACTTCTTCTAAAGGAATTCCCAAGACTTCTGCTGCGGTTGCTTGATGAATATCTAAGTTGCGCTCAAACGCTCTTAATAATGCAGGATCATTTGAAATATGCGACATAATGCGTAATTCAATTTGTGAATAATCAGCACTCATTATTTTAAAACCGGGAGGCGCAATAAATGCTTGGCGTATGCGACGACCTTCTGCGATTCGAACGGGAATATTTTGTAAGTTCGGATCGGAAGAAGATAGTCTGCCTGTGGAGGTTATTGTTTGATGATACGATGTATGAATTCGATTGGTAGCCAAATGAATTTGTTCGGGCAGGCGTTTTGTGTATGTCGAAATTAATTTACTTAACGATCGATATTCGATAATGATTTTGGGTAATGGAAATTCTAACGCTAATTCTTGTAAAACAGAATCTGCGGTTGACGCTTGACCTGTCGGTGTTTTTTCAATAATCGGTAATTGTAATTTCTGAAATAAAATTTCCTGTAATTGTTTAGGAGAGTTCATGTTAAATGGACTTCCCGCTAGGCTATAGGCCTCGCTTTCTAATTCAGTTAAACGTTTTTCTAATTCTTGTGTTTGCGTCTCTAATTTTTCTACATCGATTAATACACCCGATCGCTCCATTCTAGCTAATACTGGGACAAGTGGTAATTCAATATCCCGTAATACAGCTTGTAAGCCCGGCTCGTTTTTTATTTTTGTAGCCATGGTTTCATGCAGTTGTAATGTTGCATCTGCACACTCAGCAAGATACGCCGCGGCATGATGGATATCAATTTGATGAAATCCTATTTGTTTTGCGCCTTTTCCTGCCATGTCTTCATAATTAATCGTGCGCCATTCTAAATGTTTTAGAGCGAGCTGTTCTAAATCATGCGAGCTGCTTGCGCTATTCAAAATATACGATTGCAACATGATGTCGGATTCAATACCTTGTAAGTGAATCGCATAGTTTGCCAAGACTTCTAATTTATATTTGAGATGATGCCCCACTTTTTTGATATTAGTATTTTCAAAAATAGGCTTTAATTTTCTTAACACAAAGTCTCTTGATAATTGATTAGGTGCATGTTCGTAAGTGTGCGCGAAGGGAATATATGCGGCTTTTCCTGGAGAAAGAGCAAACGAAATGCCGACAATTTGCGCTTGCATGTAATTTAAGGTAGTGGTGGCAATATCAAACGCAAAAAGAGTTGTTTGACTTAATTGCTTAAACCATTCTTCGAATTTGTCTGAAGTATAAATAATATCGTAAGGTGTTTCTTTGTGAGGTTTCACTTCTTGTTTGTTGTTTTCTAATAAATTGGCTAGCCAGTTTTTAAATTCATGTTCACGGAAAAGTTCAATGAGTTTTTCTGTGTTTGCAGGTTTTATATTTAAATCAGCAACCGAAACAGGCAAAGACACATCTAATTTGATTGTTGCTAATTGTTTTGCAAGCGGAATTTGTGACAACGAAGACCGTAAATTTTCTCCGGCTTTTCCAGTGATTTCATGTGCGTGCGCAATTAAATTATCAAGATCTTGATAGTGTAAAAGCCATTTCACTGCCGTTTTTGGGCCTACAAGCGGGACGCCGGGAATGTTATCGCTGGTATCACCGACTAAGGCTAAATAATCAATAATTCGCTCAGGTGGAATGCCAAATTTTTCGTTCACTGTTTGAGGATTTAATACAAAATCCGTCATGGTGTTTACCAATGTAATGTGTTCATCCACTAATTGTGCTAAATCTTTATCGCCAGTTGAGATTAATGTAGGGAGATTTTGTCGTGAAGCTTCTTTTGCTAACGTTCCAATCACATCATCAGCCTCAACACTTTCTATCATTAAAATCGGCAACCCCATGGCTTCAATGATGCTATGAATGGCAGGAATTTGTTTACTTAAATCATCGGGCATTGCCGACCGAGTTGCTTTGTATTGAGGATAAATATCATCTCGAAAGGTTTTACCTTTTGCATCAAAAACCACTGCGATATGTTCGGGCTGATGATCGGCTAATAATTTTCGCAACATATTCACAACGCCATAAATAGCGCCGGTGGGTTGACGCTTTGAATTGGTGAGGGATGGCATTGCATGGAACGCACGATACAGGTATGACGAACCATCTACTAAGATAATTTGTTTTGGAGTTGTTGGTGACATGTGATTTGTTCCGGATGACATTAATTTATAATCGATGACAAATATCTTGCCTAAATTTAGGCGATAAGAATAGTATGATCTATGCGAATGAACAAGGCTTAATTACATTTCTCATTAGAGTATCTGTCACTTTGAATAATATGAAAAATATTTTCTATTGGGTTAGATAATCGATAAATACATTGATTTTTCTTGACGAAGACCGAAAAAACAAGTTAATTACCGTTATGCAATATATCCCTAGACTAATAACGAATAATCTTAAACATGCTTTAGACCGCGGAAAGAGTGTTTTGTTGCTTGGCTCCGTATTTCCCTAATAACATCAATCCCACAACATGCCGTATGGAACGGCCCAAAGATTCTCGCCCATCGAACCGGCATATTCACCGGAATATAAAACGACGCCGACAAAGGGTCTGTTTTTCGCAATATTATCCTTAAACCATTTAAGATGTTTGAAATCAGCAGTGCTAATTAGTGAACCTGCCTTTACTTCTATGCCCAACAATGCGTGATCTTCACGCTCTATTAAAAAATCAATTTCGCGTTGTTCCCGATCACGATAGTGAAATAATTCATACAGTCCGCTACCCACATCAATGTGTGCAGCCAGTTCATTGAAAATAAATGTTTCAATAAGTTTACCTGAGCGATCAGGATCCATCTCAACTTGAGGCATATACCAACGCAAAATTGCTGTCATTAGGCCGCAGTCTGTCATGTATATTTTTGATTGTTTGCCAACACGTTCGTAATCAGTCCTAGTCCATGGATGAATGCGTTCGACCAGATAGAGGGTCTCAAGTGCATTGATATAAGACTCAATAGTGGGGCGGCGAATAGAAAGCCCGGCACCAATCGCGGAAATATCCATAAACTTCCCAGACCAAGCGGCAAGAATATTTACTAGATCGTGCATGGCCTTGTGTTGCGTTATTTTGGCAATATCTTTTAAATCACGCTCAAGTAATGCAGCAATATAATCTCTATGCCATTGCTGACGCTCATTTGCTTTTAAGTTTATTATTTCTGGAAATCCACCGCGAAATGCTAATTCTAAGATAGCTTTACGACCATACGAGCTTTTCATTTTTTTAGAGAACGTTTGTTTGAAAGCATTTTCTAAAAAAGTCGGATCAACACCTAATAGCTCTCCCTGGGTAAGACAACGTAAACGCACTTTTCTAATTCGTCCCGCTAGCGATTCTTGAACACTAGGAAGCGATTGAATATTGGCAGAACCTGTTAAGAGGTATTGGCCAGGCCGTGTATCTTCATCCACCATTTTTTTGATTGCAGAAAGTAAGTTAGGTGCTCGCTGCACTTCATCAATAATCAACATCTGACTGGTGTGTTGAACAAAACCATGTGGATCACTTTCTGCTATTTGTCTTATTGCAAGATCATCTAGCGTTCGATAAATTGTGTCTGCGGCAGCGAGTTGTTTTGCTAAAGTCGTTTTCCCACATTGGCGAGCACCACTTAACAAAATGACTCGACGTGTCTTTAGCGCTTCGTCGATAGTTTTTTTTTGCCATCGAGAATATAGTTTTGTCATTAAAGTCCTTAAAAGTTAGGATTCTTCCGCGTTTTTACATATTATATACCCGCGATTTTATAAATGAAATAGCTGCTATTTTTAATATAACATAATAATATTTATATTTATCAATTAACTAGGTTGCGCCGGAGAGCAATCGTATTTTCTTAGTAAAAAATTCAGGTGACGGGGTTTTCTATTTTGTTTCCAGAATATCGTCGACAGGTGCTAGGGTTATTATTGCTCCACCCTGAAATGAGGTGTCATGTCCGGGAAATTGCACGCTTGACTAAGACTACCGCGGGAAGTCTGCATAGAGAACTATCAAAATTAGCCAAAGCAGGTGTATTGGTTCGAGAAAAGAGTGGTAATCAAGTTTATTATCAAGCAAACATAGCTTTTCCTATTTTTGAAGAGCTTGCCAGTATCTTACGAAAAACATCAGGTTTAGCGGATGTTTTAGTAGAGGCGCTCATGCCGATCGCAAAAAAAATTGAAGCTGCTTTTATTGTCGGTTCTGTAGGACGCGGTTCAGAAAGGGCGGAAAGCGATGTAGATGTGCTCATCATTGGAGAGATTAGCTTTGCTGAAGCAGTTAAGCACTTTATCCCACGCAAGCAATTATAAGACGCGAAATCAATCCAAAAATATATACAAAATCTGAGTGGAAAAAATTGCTGAAAAGTAACAGCTCGTTTGCGAAAGAAATTTTGTATTCGCCAAAACTTTTTATAATAGGAACCTTCAATGACATTGAATAATCTTGTCGG
>Ga0207030_1009_pt1 | contig 64198 bp, 56 predicted proteins | sample Alteio_BWMinCont_40_FD_153260 | JGI IMG/M metagenome (GOLD analysis project Ga0207030, IMG submission 153260) | Enriched cells from forest soil in Barre Woods Harvard Forest LTER site, Petersham, Massachusetts, United States -... | ecosystem: Environmental > Terrestrial > Soil > Temperate forest >... | reverse complement strand
AGTCGTTATTGATCAATATGTGACCATCAAACAACCTACAATACTTACCCAATGCGAATTATTGTCCATTTATTGACCTTTAACAGCTAATATTTCGAATATTGTATTTAAAAACAGACTGCAATGATTATTTCTGTTATTATAAGACCCAGCATTTTAAAGTCAGTTTGATTACTGAAAATTGATAGAACAAATGCTAAATTTTAAAATTTATATGAAGGGTTAAATAAGTTATGGCATCACGTGAAAAAGGAACCGTTAAGTGGTTCAACAATGAAAAAGGTTTTGGTTTTATTGAAAGAGAACAAGGTGGAGACGTTTTCGTACACTTTAAGGCTATTACTGGCGATGGATACCGATCTTTAGTCGAAGGTCAACGCGTAGAATTTACCGTTACTCAAGGCCAAAAAGGGTTACAAGCTGAAGAAGTGTCTGTTGTTGGTTAAGACAACAGATTAACCTTGCTAGTTATCTTTGATAACTAACGTCTTTCATCAAGGTCGGTAATTACGTATTTTTTATTGCTGGCCTTTGATTTTATTTTATTGCTTTCAAGGTAACATCCTTTTTAATATATCGTCTTTTACTATAAAATGATGATGCAGCGCAGCAAGTGTATGCCCACAAATCGCAGCAATAAATCCATATGCTATCCATTGATGTAATATTTTAAATAGAATACGAGCACTCACATCGGGAGAAATTAAATCTGGCATGACGAACAATCCAAAAAATGATACGGACACTCCTGCTGCTGATGACATTAGCCAACCAGTTAATGGCATAGCAAACATACAAATATATAATGCAAAATGCACTGTTCTCGCAGCGAATCTCTGCCAAGCGGGCATAGTGTCCGACAAGATAGGCCTGACATTGTATATCCACCATACCACTCGTAAAGTCACAAGCCCTAAGATAGTAAGACCAATCTCTTTATGCCAACCATAATATTTTAGTTTTAATAAGCCTTTAGGCAAATCTGACATATACAAACCCAATGCCAACATTCCGATAATTAAAATGGCCATTATCCAGTGAAATAACATTGCAACTACTCCGTAACGTAACGAAGTATTTTTGAATTGCCTCATAGAAGGCTCCCATTTAAAGTTTGTTAATCAGTGGAAAGTGTAAAATAAATTGTAGTTCCTTTATCAATCTCACTTTCTACCCAGATACGTCCGCCATGTCGTTGAATTATACGCTTCACAATTGCCAAGCCAACGCCAGATCCTGGAAAATCTTTTTCTAAATGTAATCTAGAAAAAGGAGTAAATAATTTGTTAGCATTAACTTGCAAAAAACCCACACCATTATCACGAACAAAATAAATAGGGTGTTTATCGTCTAGGACTCCAAACTCAATTTGTGAAATAGCATTTTTAGATGTGTATTTCCAAGCATTTCCAATGATATTCTCAAGAACAATTCGAATCAGATGTGCATCGCAGTTAGCTTTCACATCATTTTTTATTATCGTTTTAATTTTTCGATGCGGATTTTGTACCTTTAAAGCTTTAATGACGGACGTTACCATTTTAGTAAGGTTCACAACTTCAGATTTGAATTCACTCTTAATTGCTTGAGAAAGAGCGAAAAGATCATTGATCAGCTCCTCCATACGCTTCCCGGAAATTAAAATATGATTGACATATTCCATGATTTCAGGTTCCAAAGTATAAGCATCTAAAATCAAAGAACTGAAACCAATGATAGAAGAAAGTGGATTTCGTAAGTCATGTGAAACAGAATAACTAAATGACTCAAGCTCCTGATTGGCTGATGCCAACTCCAGGTTTTTTTGTTCAATTTCTTCTTTATTTTTCTTAAGTCGAATTAAATTATAAACTCTTGCTTTGAGTTCTAATTGAGAAAACGGTTTTGATAAGTAATCTTGAGCACCTTCTGATAATAATTTTGCACTTAACTCATGATCAATTTTAGCAGTTAACACAACAATCGGAATATCATTCAATTCATCGTGTTGTCTAATTTCATGTAAAAATTGAATGCCGCTCATCCGTGGCATCATGATGTCACATAAAATAAGGTCTGGATACAAACTTAGTGTTTGCTCGTAACCTTCTTTTCCATCAAAAGCACTTGCTGTTCGATACGTTGTTGAAAGCACTTGCGAGATATGTTGATTCATTTCAACATTGTCTTCAATAATAAGAATCAATGGCCAGTCTGTGTTATCTGATTCGGTATGTAATGGAATTGACACAACTCGTTCTTGTGTATGTAATTCTTTAATAATTTGGGGAGCGATTTCTTTTGAAAGAATAGATGATTCATAATAATCAGTCTGAAGTACCGTACCTCTAGGCGCTTCCAAAGGTAATTCTATTATAAACTTAGCTCCTCCTTCAGGTGCTCTTTCTACTTGAATAGAGCCACCATGCAATTCTACAAAATCCTTTACAATTGCAAGACCCAGCCCAAAACCACCATGTTGTCTAGTGGTTGATTCTTCTCCTTGAAAAAAACGCTCAAAAATAGTTTTTTTTAATTGTTCAGGAATACCAGGACCGTTATCAGAAACGGTAATAATTGCATGTGTTTTTGTAGCGGAAATATTACAGTTGACTATTCCGTTTGGAGGCGTAAATTTAAATGAGTTTGAGAACAAGTTCATCATGACACGCTGTATTTTGTCTGGATCAAACTCAGCAATTAACATTGATGGAGTCTGAATCGAAAAATCAATATGACGTTCTTTAGCGTGAGACTCAAATATCGATGCGATATGTTTAATAATTTTTACTAAATCCAGCTTAAAATAATTAACATTAATTTTACCTGCTTCTAATTTCGCAACATCTAATAAATCATTAACTAGCTTAAGTAATATTCGCGTATTTCGTTCAATCATCTCAAGATCATACTGATAGCCAAACAAAGCCTCATCCGAGATTAGCTTCTCTAATGTGCCTAGAATCAGTGTGAGTGGAGTACGAAGCTCATGACTCACATTCGCAAAAAATTGTGTTTTTAGCTGATTTATTTTTTCCATTTTTTTATAAAGGATTTTTTGTTCTTGATCATTACGTCCTAATTCTTTATTAGCTGAGCGTAACTGTTTGTTGGCTTCTTGAATTTCTTGAGCTCGCTTAAATATTTCAATTTCCATTTGACCAGCGCGCGTACGTAACTGTTTAGTTAATTTAGCTTGTTGTAATTCCTGCTGCCGCAGGTCAATAAAATCTGTGACATCTTCCACGCGATGAATAATATATTGAATTTCATTTTTTTTATTTAAAACAGGTGTGTTTATGGGACTCCAATAACGTTTTTCATAAACAAGTTTATTCTCTTTTTTCACACGAACATCGTATTTTTGCACTGCCATGGAGTCAGGCAATTTCGTTTTTAAAACTTGATTTAATGAATGGCTAAGGTTTTTCACACCTGTCGCTTCTTTATCATCTGGATTATCAGGAAAAACATCAAAAATATTCTTTCCGATAATATTTTTGCGAACAGTCTGCGTGGCCTTAAGGTAGGAATCACTAGCCTCCACAATTGAAAATATTGGATCAATAATCAAGTATAAATCGGGCATTGATCTAATAATTTCTAAGTAATCAACTGCTATTTCTTTTTCAGATGTCTTGGGCATAACTGTTCCCTAGTCTTTTTTAACTTTCTCTAAAAAAGATGAAACTGTTTTCGCTAATGAACGCGTATCAAAAGGTTTTGTAATATATCCATCACAACCTGATTTTAGTGCTTTTTCCTCATCTCCTTTCATTGCATAAGCTGTTAACGCAATGATAAGAACATCTTTAGTCACTGGATTCTTTTTTAATAATTTTGTTAATTCGAGACCATCCATTCCCGGCAATTGTAAGTCCATTAAAATAATAGATGGGCGAAACGTTTTTAACACTGATAACGCTTCATCTGCATCCGCAGCAGTTTGTACGTAATAACCAGCTCGAGTTAAAATTACTTGAATTAATTTAAGATTAGTTGGGTTATCTTCTACAACTAAAACAGATTCATTGATCATGTGATTGTCCCTCATCATCTATATTATCTCACACTTAAATAGATTATAAATTCGCGTCTAGATCAACAAGTATACAGTTATATTGTTATTGCGCAAACTATAAACGTAATAATGTGATTTAGCATAATTTTTTTGACTGATTAGCCTGAATATCTTTATTCAGTTCTGCAAATATCCTTTCCGGTTGATTTGTATTAATTAAATCTGCACCTATAGCTAACATATGCTTAGCCATCTCTAATGTATCATCTTCATGATAAGTCCATATTGCAGATAGTAAACCTCCGTCGTGAATACGTTGTACAAAATCCTCATCCATTAGGTGGGCATCATATTCAGCATCTATACCATCTAAGTTTGCGTGTTTTGCTATTTTTATATAATTATTTAAATCATCTTTATTGTTGATTCTATAATAAATTCCAATTTGCTTTCCGGGCGCATCTGGATCTGGACGTACATCATCATCACTGGGTTTTGACGTCGTTAACATAAAATGTTTAAATCCAGGTAAGTTTTCTTTTGAATGTTTAATAAGATTAAAGTCAAAGCTAATAAAAACAAGTTGATTAGTCTGTAATTTAAATTCGGTCACGCAACGTTTAATTAATTTTCCTAACTCTTTAACAATGGTGACATCACCTGCTTTTAATTCAATAACTAACTTGCGTTGCGGAAAATTTTGTAATTCAACAAGAAATTTTTCCAGCAGAGAAATCGTTGTTCCACGGTATTTTTCATCTAAAAAACTTTCATAGCAACCTACATCCACTTGAGAAACTTCACTTCTATAATCCAATGTATTTACTTTTGATTTTTGTATCGAAAGAAAATGATTCTGAGAAAGTGTCGTCGCTAGCTTAGGATTAAATCTGGCAGTACGTTCAAGAGTGTCATCGTGCAACACAATGAGTTGGCCATCAGCGGTTTTATGAATATCACATTCTACGTATTGCGCACCGACTGCATAAGCCTCCCTTAAAGAATGTATCGTATTCTCAGGAAGATGTGGGAGAGTATTTCCTGGAGCATCATTATTCGCCCCTCTATGAGCTACAAATCGCTCTTTGAAATCGATTTTATCTGCTGATGATTTCAGTAATGTTGTGCATATCGACGACCAGTTTTTTCCACTTAAAGACATATCATTCCTCTTTCATCTTGACAGGTTTTTTTAATTTTAATGTCATACACTGTATTGCATGGTATACAATAATACTTTCGTTAAACAACTTCAGGAGTCTCTATGAACCGGATTTTGACACAATTTGTGCTATTATTCACAATATTTTTTTCAGTTGTTTTAAAACGTTCGGATTTTGGTATGAAGAAATACTTACCTGGGTTAGGTGATGACGTACAAATTGATATAGAAACAGAAGCAAATTAGGAACGTGCGAATGAGAATATGGATTGATGGCGATGCGTGTCCTAATATTATAAAGGAAATACTATTTCGCGCCGCAAATCGAACTAAAACAACGCTGCTTTTAGTAGCTAACCAACCTATCCGTATTCCACCTTCTATTTTTATTAAGCAAGTCATTGTCTCTGCGGGCTTTGATGTTGCAGATAATCATATCGTACAAAATATTGAAGCTGGCGATTTAGTGATTACTGCTGACATTCCGTTAGCCAACGAGGTCATTGACAAGCAAGGCGCTGCATTGAACCCGAGAGGCGAGTTGTATTCGCCAAATAATATTAAACAACGCCTTGCTATGCGTAATTTAAGTCAAAGTTTACGAGATAATGGGATGCTAAGAGGTGGCCCAGCAACACTCAGTAAAAAAGAAATTCAAGCATTTGCTAATAGCCTAGATACCTATCTTACTAAAAAATAATAAAGGATTATAGCAATTCCCATATAGCCGGGTCTTCTGTTCCAACACGCCATAAAGAAACACCGCGTAACTTGTATTTATGCGCCAAATCAACTTTTACTTGAAACGTCGGCTTGTCTTCAGCATAAATAAATTCATTTAAGTTATTATTTACAAAAACTGAGTAAGAAAGTTTTTTTGCCGAATCCCAGTGTGTTTTAATATTGAATTTCTCAATTAAATACTGTAGCTGTGGGTAGGTTAAATCTGTTTCTTTGACACCAAAATCACTATGGCCTGAAGATGTGTACCAATAAGCAGACTTTACAGGTAATCCTATTGAAATTTTATTTGCAGGAATATATTGCAGAGCATATTTAATAATATTTTCAACCCAAGAAGGTTCGCAAGCTGAACCTGGCGTTGTTCCTCCACCATGCTGGTCATATGCCATCAATGTTACAAATTCGCTATCTTTTGATAGTGCAGCGTAATCATAACCTCCGCTCCAATATTCTAAACTAGATCGCGAACGATCTGTCGTAGGATTGTTGTCTGAGGTACGTGGAAAAATAGCTGCACTGATTTTAAAATTAGCTGCATGTAACGCCTGAGAAGCATGTTGATAAAAATGAGTATATGCATCTTTATCAGTAATAAGAATGTGTTCAAAATCAATTTGGAATCCATAGAAATGATGAGCATTACAAATCAAAACAAGCTGTTCAATTGCGCGTTTTTGAGCAACTGGATCATTTAAAAATATATGTGTGCGTTCACTATCGAAATCTGAATTTGTTACCAGCGGCATTAATTCCACATTATTATTTTCACTTAAACGAACAATCAGAGGATCGATATTACCCCATACAGTTCCTCGCTCATTAATTTGATACGCTTGAGGAGCAATAACATTAATATGTTTAATATGAGATTTTAACGATGTATTTTGTTGAATGATATCGTCATTGACTAAATGCAAAATGGAATCGCCACGATAAATATATCCAAGCACTTCTAGTGCATAGGATGATAATGGATAGAATAATGATAGTGCTATGATGATTAATCTCTCAACCAATTTATGCATATCTAATTTGAACTCCAAATTCTTTTATTTAACGAAGAATAGATTGCGCTTAGCAAATAATACACAACAAATCGATCAGTTGCAAATAATTTACTCTGAGTCATATGGTGATATAGTCAGGGATAGGTGTAACTATTCAGCGTGACTATTCGGATATCACCAAGCTCCGTCGTTGCGAGGCCGCGTAGCGCTTGGCCGTGGCAATCCAGAGGTGTTGGATTGCCACGCCTAAGCGCTACGCAGGCTCGCAACGACGGAGCCTGATGAGAACACGCTGAATAGTTATAGGTAGTTAATCATATTCTTCATCTGGATTGTAATCATATTCTGCAAATGCCAGAATAGGTTGTTGTATTAATTGGGAGATATTCAATGAAAAAGACTTCGAACACTGCTAGCGTCATTAAAAAATTAACCGGTATCATTCAGCATGCTAAGTTAGAACTAAAGAAAATGCAGCAACATCTTAAAGATTATAAACTTCGACTGAAATTAGAAAAAGTATCGGCAAAAAAACTTAAGTCTCCTAAAAAGAAACTTACGGTAAAAACTTCTCCCAAAAAGCGACCTGCTAAAAAATCTAAAAAATAGTACGTTACAAGAATGATTGTGCTTGTCCTGAGCGTCAGCCATTGGTGTCCGGTAAATCGGCCCATTAACTGAACTGTCACCCCGCAAAATTTTAGTCAACGAAATCTGAAAGGAACAAAAAACTTTTCACGAAAATTTGTGCGGGGCCTGGTTACGTCATTAGAATAGCACGCTTACTTCTTGAGATGGTCAACCAGGCCCCGCACAAATTCACGTGATCTGTCTTGGTTCTTCAATAATGAAATAGACGTGAATTTTGCGGGGTGACAGTTCAGTTTATAAACCGATTTACTGGACACTAGTGCGCCTGCGCGGGAATGACAAGAGATCATAACTCTCCACTCTCCGTAAAAAAATCCTTTGCTGCCTCAACATCTTTAGCAATCTGTATTTTTAACAAATCTAATGTCGGATATCGTTCTTCATCTCGTAACTTTTTACAAAACTCCACACACACTCGCTTGCCATAAATATTTTCATTAAAATTGAGTAAATAAACTTCTAATAACATTCGAGTGCCATTTACCGTTGGTCTCATCCCAACGTTCGCTACACCGGGTAGTCCTTTATTACTTAAGCCATGCATTCTGACAACATAGATACCTTGCAAAGGACTAACAGATCGATGTAGAAAAATATTTGCGGTTGGAAACCCCAATTCGCGACCAACTTTATCTCCATGGACAACCTTCCCCATCATCGTATAGGGGTGACTTAGCAATTGTTCAGCTAAGTGATGATTGCCATTGATGAGTGCTTTACGGATAGCTGTGCTACTCACTCGTTCATTATTTAAAAAAATACTTTGCGTATCTTCGACTTCAAAATCAAATATCTCCCCTGATTTTTTTAAAAAGTGAAAATCACCCTCACGACCCTTCCCAAAACGAAAATCATCTCCAACTAAAATGGATTTAATCGCCAATTGATTAACTAAAATCTCTTTTATAAAGTCGATTGAGCTTAAAATAGAAAATTGCTTGTTAAATTGAATCACAAGAAGATAGTCAATATTAAGTTGAGACAAAGCATAATACTTTTCAGACCAACGCATCAGCCGTGGTACATTCAATTGATCTTTTGCAAAAAATTCCCGAGGTTGTGGCTCAAATGTAATAACACAGCTAGGTGCCATTAGTCGTTTCGCATTTTCCTTTAATCTCGCTAAAATAGTTTGATGACCTACATGCATGCCATCAAAATTGCCTATTGTAACGACGCACCCACGGTGATTTGGATGGATATTATGTAATCCTCTAATTATCTGCGTACCCACTAAATGCTTCCTAGTGTAGCGATTAAATTTTCTGTGACTTCAATCATACAAGCTGCTGCTTCAGCAGCATCACGACCTTTATGACCGTGATATCCACCCACTCTTTCTAATGCTTGATGAATAGTATGTGTTGTTAATACCCCAAAGATAACCGGCAAATTAAATTTCAACATGACTTTTTGACAACCTTGACTGACTTGCTGACAAACATAATCAAAGTGATCAGTCTCTCCACGAATAACGCAACCAAGACAAATGATTGCTTTATATTGTTTTGATTGTGCTAATAATTTTGCCGTTAGAGGTATCTCAATTGCACCAGGTACTTTTATGATAGTGACATTTTCATTTTTAAATCCTAGTTCTTGCAAACGATTTATTGTTCCTTCCAGTAATAAGGTTGTCACTTCCTCATTAAACAAACTAATGACAATTCCAACCTTAGTATTTGAGAAATCTGTTGACATAGTTATCCTTAATGTTAGCTATAATGTTTCAACTTAATTTGCTTTGTTAAAATATATTTTTTGTTAAATTCATTCGAAAAAATTGGCAATGGTTCTCTATCAATCGTGAGATTACTATATTCCTGTAGATTACTTATTTTGTGAGGATTATTAGTTAATAAACGGATATGATGTATGTTTAAATTTCGTAGAATATTTGCAGCGATATAATAGTTTCTTAAATCGACTGAGCATCCTAACTCATGGTTTGCCTCTACAGTATCCATTCCCTGTTCTTGCAATGCGTATGATTTGATTTTGTTAAACAATCCTATTCCTCTTCCTTCTTGGTTTAAATAAATTAATAACCCACCTTCTACACTGATTTGTTCTAATGAATAATGTAATTGATCCTGACAGTCACAACGTTGTGAGCCAAAAATATCTCCGGTGATACATCCTGAATGAATTCTCACAAGAGGCGGTTTATTATGTTGGAATTTGTCATTCATCAGCAGCACATGTTCTTTTGATACGTATTTTTCATCCAGTACGTGAATGCTGAAGTGACCATATTTTTTTAATGGCAAATTGGCAGAAGCTGTTTTTGCGATAAGATTTTCATGACTACGCCTATAATGAATAATATCATCTATCGATAAAATAGTTAAATTGTGCTGGTCTGCAAATTCTTGCAATTGCTGTCCTCTACACATAGTTCCGTCTGTATTCATCACTTCACATAAAACTGCCGCCGATTTAAAACCTGCTAACTTTACGATGTCTAAACTTCCCTCTGTATGACCGGCTCGCGCTAACACACCATTATTCTGTGCTTTTAATGGGAATATATGTCCAGGTCTAACTAAATCATCTGATTTTGCATTGTCATGAATTGCAGTGAGAATGGTGTTTGCTCTATCTTCAGCTGATACGCCTGTGGAGACGCCTTTTCTCGCCTCTATAGAAACTGTAAACGGTGTGCGATGACTACTTGTGTTATTCTCGGCAGGTACCATCAATGGTAAACTGAGTTGATTTAATTTTTCAGCAGGCATTGATAGGCAAATAATTCCCGTACAATGTCTCAGCATGAAATTAATTTTTTCTGGTGTTGTATTTTCAGCAGGAAAAATTAAATCGCCTTCATTTTCGCGTTTCAAATCATCTGTTAAAATAATCATTTTGCCATTCTTTAAGTCGTCTATGGCTTTTTGTATTCGTTTAATATTTTCATTCATGGGAACGTACCTCTAACAACTTTTCTATATATTTACTAAGAATATCAACTTCGATATTAACAAATGTATTGACGGTATAATTTTTTACGATAGTGATATTCTGTGTGTGTGGAATGAATGTAACAGTAAACCACTCTGGAGTAGACTTAATAATCGTAATACTCATTCCATCAATCGTAATATATCCTTTATTAACAATATATTTTGATAGTGAAGATGTTATGGAAATTTTTATGAGTTGTGCATCCCCTTCATTTTTAATTTCAATGATTTTCCCCATACCATCCACATGTCCTTGGACATAATGACCGCTATTGCGTGTATCAGGCTTTAATGATCTCTCTAAATTAACTATGCTATTTTTCTCAAGCATTCCTAAATTAGTTAATCGTAATGTTTCAGGAACAGCAGTTAAATATATGCTCTCATCACTCAAATCTGTAATTGTCAAACAAACACCATTCACAGATAGACTGTCATTTATTTTTAAATCAGAAAAATAAATATCTGGGGCTATTTTTAATGTTTTACACTCATTAATAAGTTCTATATGTTCAACAACACCGATTGTTTCAACAATTCCTGTAAACATATTTTCTACCTTAAAGTGGTCATAAAGGAAAAGTCTTTCCCATGGTCAAGCATAGTTAAATCGGGTAATTTTAATTTTTTTTCAACAGGTCCGATGATAACAGGTGCAATAAATACCTGTAGTTTATTGACTAAATTATTTTTGATAAAATTATATTGAGTCATCATGCCACCTTCTACCAAAATACTCGTAATTTCTAATTTACCTAACGCATTTAATAAATCAAAAAGATTGATTTCTCCTCGCAATTGATTGGGTAAGACCATCAGATCAATATTTTTTTCACGACAATCATTTATCCATTTTTGATCCGCTTGCTCAGTCGTCACAACCAGCGTTTTTCCCGGCAATTCTTTTGAAAAAATGTTTAAATCCAATGGTAAGTTGCCTTTGCCTGACAAAATGATTCGTTTAGGATGTTTGACAGTGCATCCTGGATCGTAGTGCCGCACTGTTAACTGCGGGTTATCTATTGCAGCTGTTTTTGCTCCAATTAGGATAGCGTCTACTAAATGTCGTATTTCATGCGTATACACATTTGTTTGCGTGTGAGTAATTTCTCGCGAATCATGTGGATGACAAATCATTCTGCCATCAAGTGACATCGCCCATTTGGAAATAATATAAGGTTGTTTTGTTTTAATATAATGAAAAAAAATTTCATTGAGTGCAATAGCTTCGTCTTCATTCAGACCTGCTGTGATATCAATCCCATTATTTTTTAATTCTTGCATCCCTTTTCCAGCAACCAAAGGATTGGGATCTAATGTAGCGATATAAATTTTTTTAATGCCTGCTTTGATGAGAGCTTGAGTACACGGTGGCGTTCTACCAGTATGGCAACAAGGCTCTAACGTAACGTATACCGTTGCTCCTTTCGCCGCACTACCCGCTTCTTTTAATGCAATCACTTCTGCATGTGACTCACCGGCACGCTCATGCCATCCTTGCCCGATGATTTTGTTATTTTTAACAATCACACAGCCAACCATAGGATTAGGTGATACGGTATAGCGTCCTTTCTTTGCTAAGTTTAAGGCTAACGACATGTAATGATGTTCAGTATTTTTTTGCAATTATAACCTCCAATGATAGTCTCTCAGGGATATAATTACGAACTGAACAATAGGGATAAACGCAAATAGCTCTACGACCCAAATAAAGGGCATTAGAGTATGTTCAATTGCAATTATCTTCTTTCATCCGGACTATACCGTCGGCTTTAGAATTTCACTAAATCTGCCATCTTATCGCTATAAAAGACAGCTCGCGGGCTTTACCGCCGGTGTGGATTTACACCACGCCCTGAAGATAATTTAAGTGGCCAATTGTCTGATTAATAAAAATCAGTGTCAAGTTGAAAGAATCAACAGATAACAAAATTATTATCGGGTGCATCTTGAATTTTTTCAGCTAATTCAATAATTTTATTCGTTTTTAGTGTAAATAATTCGCTTATATCGCTCAAGGTAAAATATATTTTTTGAATTTCATCATAACGATACGGTGTATTCAAGACGTTTTGCAAATTAAATGCGCATCGAGCTGGCGTTTTACTGTCAAGCGCATAAAGAGTTTCTGCATAAGACGATAAAATTCCACCGCCATAAATGCGCAACCCAGCTTTAGTCCGTACTAATCCGAACTCAATTGTAAACCAAAATAACCTACCTAAAATTGCTTGTACTTTTTTACTAGTCTTCACAGCTTGCTCACCATACCACTGAACAAAATCGGCATAAGCAGGCTCAGTCAACATAGGGCAATGCCCAAAGAATTCATGAAATATATCTGGCTCTTGTAGATAATCTAAGTCATCTCGCACACGAATGAATGTCGCTGCAGGAAATTGACAATTTGCCAATAAACTAAAAAATTTTTCTAATGGAATAATTGCATCGACAGGCACAACTGACCAACCTGTTGTAGCTTTTAAGACTTCTGAAATTTCACGACATTGTGGGATACGATGCACAGGCAAATCTAGCTTCTTTAACCCAGCGAGATACTCATCACAAGCTCGATTCTGAATAACTTTATTTTGTCTTTCAATCAAAATGTTCCATGTTTCATTCTCTTCAGGAGTGAAGTCAACGTCTCCTGATGCATTGGGTTTCTTCGCAACATACTTTGTCATGAGCTTCCTCTCATCAATGAACTTTTATCTTCAGATCCTACAATCACGAACGTCACTTACTATACCAAGCATTGAAATGAAAGCAATGCATGTTCATTAATAACTCATGCATATTGCTTATATTCAAAAAAGATACTGATCGGCTTGTGGATAACTGCTCTTTTTCATTTTTTTTTCAATTTTTAACATTATCATTATATTTATATTTTTATCTAAATTTCCGCTCTTTCACGATTGTATCTTCAATAAGACACACAACCGAATTATCAGAAATGCTATACTGATACCTGTAATACTTAATAGAAAAGGTGATTTTTATTTGAAGTTGTCAACGGAGGTAATAATTATGTTACGGTCTCGCGTTGGTTTACTGGGTATAATTATCGCAAGCGTTTTACTAACAGCATGTTCATCTTTCAATTCCGCTGTTAATTCGTTCCCATCTATCTTCCAGCAACCTCCCGCTCAAGAGCCTACTAGAGTTCCTGTTATATACGCACCAGGACCCTCTTACTACTCTCATGATGTGGTTGTGACTAGAGGATATTATGGATATGGCCATTATTACGATGGATATGGATACCGACACTGCTACATGGTAGGTGGAAAACATCATCGCCATCGTGTTTGCTATCGTAATTATGGATATATGCGTGGTTACTATGGATGCACAGGCTATATTCCAGCATATGCTGCTGAGGATAGAGTTTGTTCAAAATGGGAATGGATGCCAACCCCTGAATACTCGATGTATAAATAATAAGTGGGTTCAAGAAGATTGCCTAACCGGCAATCTTCTTTTTTATCAATCTAGAATCAATTCAGTGTGATCATTATTTAAGAGTGAGAACTTCTAGTATCGCATAAAATAATCATGGTGTACTGAATTTTGAGGCAGATATAAATATATTTTTAGATCAATAAAATCTACATTGAGTCTAATTTATTACTCTGGTACCCTGCAATTGTCTTCAATACAGGGGGTCTTCATCAATGAAATTCTTCATAAAGTATTTTTCTTTGTGTTTAGGAATTCTCATCTCTTTCAATAGTTATAGCTGGAATGCTTTAGGTCATATGGTAGTAGCCAATATTGCATACGAACATTTACGTCCGGATGTGCGTCTTAAAGTTGATAAAATAGTTTCTGATTTATCTAAAGAATATCCCTATATTACTCAGTTTAATCAAATTGGGCCTTGGCCAGATTCGTTGCGTGCCCAGCGTATCGAAATTTTTACTCACTGGCATTACATTGATCTTCCATTGAGTGCTGATGGGACACCCATTAAGACTTTACAAGATACTGACAATGTTGTTTGGGCAATTAATCATATCAAACCCATCGTAAAAAATAACAAAGCGAATCCTTATGAACGCGCTAGATTTTTAGCATTTCTCGTACATTTAGTGGGTGATATACATCAACCCTTACATACTGTGGGTCGTATCTCATCGAATCATCCTGATGGTGACAAAGGTGGTAATCTCTATATCATACGATTCCCACGTGGAAGCGTAAATTCGATGCCACTACATAAACTATGGGATAGTGGTTTTGGAGTTTTTTCTGATGATACATCAAAAGCAAGTGTCGATTTATTAACTAATAAAATAAGCGCAGAATATCCTGAACAATACTTTGCTCTCAAATCCAGTGATTTCATTTCAGAAAATTGGGCGAAAGAAGGAATGGATTTAGCACTTAGTTTTGTTTATACCACCCCAGAAAATGAAACACCCTCTGATAATTATATTGAGAGAGGACAACAAATATCCGAGCAACGAATTGCTTTAGCTGGATATCGCTTAGCAAATTTATTAAATCAGTTATTATCTTCATCTTCTGATGAAGTACTTGATGATCAAACAACTCAAAACCTCACCTTTTAAAAAGACTTTAGATTTTCCCTTCTCCCCTTGTGGGAGAAGGTGCAATGTTCCCTAGCCTATGCGCGAAAGCGGGGAATCCAGTATTCAAGATTACACTTTCACAACGTCAGAGTCAGTTAACTCAGGATCCACATAATGTTTATGCTCGCTTGCTAACAACATGTAAATCGCAGGTACGACAAACAACGTAAACAGTGTTCCAATAGAAATTCCTGTCGCAATAACCAAACCAATATTAAAACGACTGACAGCTCCAGCACCCGACGCAAGAATCAGCGGTACCACACCCAATACCATTGCTGCTGTTGTCATTAAAATAGGCCTAAATCGAATATTAGCAGCATGCACAACAGCATCTAACTTATTTTTTCCTGCAATTTGTAAGTCATTTGCAAACTGAACAATCAAAATTCCGTGCTTACTAATCAAGCCGATCAATGTCACTAACCCAACTTCCGTATAAATATTTAAACTCGCACCACCCACGCCTAAGCATACGAATATCATTGCACCGCAAATCGACATAGGTACACTAATCAACACGATTAACGGATCACGAAAACTTTCAAATAAAGCGGCAAGTGATAAAAAAATAATAATTAGTGCAAAAAAGAATGTGATGACTAATGCCGAACTTTCTTGTATGTATTGCCTAGATTGACCTGCATAATCAATCGTATATCCCTGAGGTAAAGTATCATTTGCTAATGATTGCAGCGTCTCAATTGCGCTACCCATCGTGATCCCTGGTGCTTGCACAGCAGAAATAGTCGCTGAATTTAATTGTTGGAAATGATTTAATGATTCTGGTTCCACAGTATTTTTTAAAGTAGCGACTGTTGATAATGGAATCGACATGCCCGTGGTGCTGTTAATATAAAAATTTAATAACTGCGAACTATTCAAGCGATACTGTCGACTCATTTGAGGTATCACTTGGTAAGATCGTCCAGAATAATTGAAATAATTGATGTAACCTTGACTCATCGCAGCTTGCAAAGTATTACCTACATCTTGCATATTTAATCCTAGCTGAGATATTTTTTCACGGTTTAGCAAAATGGTTGTTTGTTGCTTATCAATTTTAAGATCCGTATCGATATAAAAAAACATACCTGTATCTCTAGCCTTATCCAAAAATTGTTGAACCACCTCATTCATACGACCAAATGGCTCTGTCGATTCAATGACAAATTGAATAGGCAACCCGCTACCACCGCCTGGCAGTGGTGGAAGTTGAAAAGCAGCAACTTTAGCACCCGCAATTTTATTGAAATCAGCCTGTGCCAATGGCTGCATCGTTTGAGCTGTTCGGCTGCGTTGATCCCAAGGTTTTAGCACCATGCCACCAATCGCTGTATTTAAACCGCTAATACCAACAAGTTGAAAAATATTATCGGTCTCAGGAAATGATTTAAATATGTGAAACATTTGTCGATTATAAAGTTTCGTCTGTCCTAAAGAAGCATTAGGTGCAGCAGTTAGCTGCGCGAGGATAATTCCCTGATCTTCAACAGGAGCCAATTCGGATTTAGAATAACTATATAAAAAATAAATGCTGCTTAAAATAATCAACGCAAATACACTAGTTACGGGTAAAAAACTTAACGAAGCTTTTAATTTTTTTTCATATCCATGCTGCAAATATTCAAATTTTTTATCCACATAATTGATAAATTTAATTTTATCTTCTGGCTGAGTTAATTTTAAAAATTTAGAACACATCATCGGTGACAGTGTTAATGCGATAACAGCAGAGATCGTCACTGCACCCGCTAGTGTAAAAGCAAATTCAGTAAATAAAGCACCTGTTAATCCACCCATAAATCCGATAGGTACATAAACAGCAACCAGCACAATCGAAATAGCAATAATTGGATTTGCTAACTCCCGTGTACCTTTGATTGCAGCTGCATGCGCTGGCATACCTTCTTCAATATATCGATAAATATTTTCGACAATAATAATTGCATCATCAACCACTAAACCAATCGCAAGAACCAGCGCAAGCAATGTCAACAAATTCACAGAATATTTCAACACTAACATAATAAAGAAAGCACCGATTAGCGAGAGCGGAATGGCAACCACCGGAATAATGACAGAACGAACTGAACCAAGAAAAATAAATATAACCATTGTAACAATAAATAACGCCTCAAATAGTGACTTCACAACCTCTCTAATAGAGCTGTTAACATAGCTACTACTGTCATAAACAATTTTTGCATTTAAGCCTGTCGGTAATTCTTTTTGAATCACTGGAAAAACTTTATCAAGTTGATTAACAACCGTCAGTAAATTTGCAGAAGGTGCTATCTTGATACCAATGTAAATCGCTGAATCGCCATTGAAGCTAACTTCTGTATCATAATTAATTGCACCTAATGCAATTTTTGCAACATCACTCAAATGAATAATAGCGCCATGACTTGCTTTAATAATTAAATGCTTAAATTGATCTAAATCAGTGAGCCCCGTATCAGTAGTGAGATTGACTGTAAACATCTCTCCATCTGTACGTCCGACTGCAGATATAAAATTATTATTTGCTAACGCAGCAGATACATCAGCTGCAGTGACACCATAACCTGATAACTTTACAGGATCTAACCAAGCACGAAGTGCAAATTGCCGATTACCCAAAATCTCCGCGGTTTGAACACCTGGAACAGCTTGTAATTTAGGTTGTACCACTCGAATTAAATAATCCGTGATTTTATTACTCGGAAGAATATCACTTGAAAAACCGATATACATAGCATCAATGGTATTTCCTATCGCCACAGTAATCACTGGCTGCTGCGAACTTTTGGGAAGTTGATTTAAAACAGCATTAACCTTTGTATTGATTTCACTGAGTGCTGTATTCGCATCATAATTTAATTTCAAATTTGCCTGAATAGAACTTGATCCCAACGTACTACTCGACGTTAAATAATCGATACCATTCGCTTGAGCAATCGAATTTTCTAACGCAGTCGTAATAAATCCAGCAACAACTTCTGGATTGGCACCTGTATAAGTTGTATTAACAGATACAACGGCATTTTGCGTATTAGGATACTGCTGAATGGGAAGAGAAAATAAGGATCGCAGACCCAATACTAATATTAATAAACTAACAACCGTGGCTAGAACAGGTCGTTCAATAAAAATATCTGTAAACCGCATACAGCTTCTTCCTTGAATTATTCATCCACTGGCTTAGGCGCAGGGTTATCAGCAGGCACAACAGAATTATCAATTTCGACTTGGCTGCCATTTTTTAATTTTAACTGTCCACTAGTCACAACCATTTCATCAGCATTTAGACCTTTTAAAATAGCAATTTGATCACCACGAATTTCACCTGTTGTCACAAAGGTCTGGTTAGCTGTTAAGATCATCTTATTGGTTTTATCATTTTTAACTTCTTTTAGTTTATAAATAATATCACCATACGGATTAAATGAGACAGCTGATTGCGGAAGTGTAATATATTGTTTTGGTTTATCAACATCAACAGTGGCCCATCCAAACATTCCAGGCAATAATTTTAATGTTGGATTTTCAATAATTGCTTCAATCTCCACATTGCGAGTATTGACATCAACGATTGGATCAATTGTTGAAATTTTTCCTTTAAACTTTTCATTCGGATAGCTATCTGAAGTCACCCTCACTGCTTGGCCAACTTTCAATTTTACTAATTCAGTTTGCGGTATAAAAAAATCAATGTATAAAGGATCCAGCTGCTGTAGTGAAACAACTTTATCACCACTATTCACATACTGACCTAAATCGACTGCTGAAATGCCTAACCGCCCACTGAAAGGCGCAGTAATGGTCTTTTTCGCAATCACAGCTTGCTGCTCTGCTACTTGCGCATTAAAATTTTTCAGATTAGCAAGATCAGAATCTAATACTGCTTTGCTAATTGCTTTAATTTTATATTGAGCTATATCACGCTTTAACGTGATTTTCGCAAGCTCAGCAGACGCTTGTAACGAATGAAGTTGTGCCACATCACTGTCTATATTCAATTGAACGAGCAAGTCATCTTTTTTCACAATAGCACCTGGAGTAAAATATATTTTCTGGACCATTCCCGCGAGACTCGTTGTCACATTGACTCCTTGAATAGCGCGTAACGAACCCGTTGCTTCTACTTTCGGCTGCCAAGAAGCATATTGTGCCTTCATTGCTGAGACTGTCACTGCAGGCGACTTATTTTTAGAAATCATGAAGGAAACAAAAAAGCCAACGCACAGCTTGTAAAGAATAATCGATCCAAATAATATTGAAACTCCAATCAGCATCTTGCGCATTTGTTTAGACATTTGCTCATTCATCGTTGGTTATCCTTCACACTTTTTGATATCGCGGCTCCACCAACCACCGCCCAGCGCTTGAAACAATCCTGCAGTATCCGTGAAACGTGAAGCTTGCGCGCGAATACTTGCAATCTTGGATTGTTGGTATTGTTGCTCCGCGACCAATAAATTTATGTAGTTAACACCACCTAAGCGATATTGTTGTTGTGTTAATTTAAGTGATTTTTCAGCTGCAATTTCTGCATTATTTTGTGCTTGCAATAACTTGGCATCGTTATGAATGGCAGTCAGAGTATCTGCAACATTTTGAAATGCCTGAATAACAGTCTGTCTGTATTGCGCTGCAGCCTGCTGAAATGCATCAACAGCTCCGCGTTTTTTTGCCATTAATGCACCGCCATTAAAAATCGGCTGTAAAACTTGGCCCATGTAATTCCACACAACATTACGATAAGAGAATAATCCATTCGGAGTATTCGATAACCAACCATAACTTCCACTGAGCGTAATCTGCGGATATAAATTGGCAGTAGCCACACCAATTTGTGCACTTGCCGAATGCAGTAATGCTTCTGCTGCACGAATATCTGGTCGTTGCTTAGCTAGAGTTGAAGGTAATGTTAAGGGCAATTTCGCAGGTAAATATAATTTATGTAAATTAAATTTAGGTAAGTCTATCTCACTGGGTAAGGAACCAACTAATACGGCTAACGCATGCAGCGACTGTTCTAAATTTTGTTGTAACGGTGGTAACGTTGCAATGGTTTGAGCTAACTGATTTTCTTGTTGAAAAACATCTCCGCCTGATGCACCACCTAGTTGGAATTGTTGTTTCACAATTCTCAATTGATTGCTTTGTAATTTAATAATTTCTTTAGTCGCATCAATTTGCGCACGCAATGAAGCAGAATTAATAGCTGTTGTGACAATATTTGAAGTTAAATTTAAATTTGCTGCTTCTAATTGAAATTGTGAGAAATCAACTTGCGCTCGTAACGATTCTAACTCTCGCCTAGCAGCGCCAAAAAAATCTAATGTATAAGCTATATTAATTGAAGGATTGTAAAGATTGGTGATGCTATTTGATATACCTGGGATACTAACCGTTGTGCCTCTCTCTCTGCCGCCAATTAGCTGTGCGCTCACTGATGGAAACAGAGCAGTACCTATACTCGCATTTAATGTTTCCTGTGCTTGTTTAAGCGCAGCTTCAGCAGCAATGACATTCGGACTATTCGCTAATCCGATACGAACTAAATTATTGAGCTCAGCAGAATGAAATAACTCCCACCATTCCGCAGGAACATCTGCTGTCACAAGTTGTTGGGCTTTTCCCGAGTTAGGTAACCCAGACGTTTTAACTGTTTTTGTATTATCTGGAGTGTGCGTGTAAGAATGAGTGTTAGGAGCCGCTGGAGTATGATAATTAGGCCCTGCCATACAGCCTGTTAACAACACTCCACTGTATAATGCCATTAGAAAATACAGGTTTAATCGCATTCAGTTAATTATCCCGATTATATTAGCGAAAAAGCCATTAAGCTGAGTAGATCACATTACATACTAAACAAAAATAATTCATTCTACTAGTTCTATAATTAATTTAATGTTTTTAATTTTATGAATAAGACACGATAAGGGTTTCTACTAATCAAGTTAGGGCTAATACCACCTTGTGCTAATACTTGTATGTATTAACATAGTTATGTCAATCAGTAGTTTCATTTGTATTTATTAACATATGGAGAACTAAGATGGCTAACGATCCAAAAAAAGTTAATGATAAACAAAAAGACAATCGCCAAAACCAAACCAACAAAGATCAAGAAAAATGGCGAGACAATAAAAATCCAGCTGGACAACGCAATCCGACCGACAAAAATGATTGGAATCGCAAAGGTTAAAATCTGTATATAATGTAACTCAGGTGCCTGAGTTACATTATCCTAGGATAATCCTAAAAAGACTTTCCGAAATGCACGAATCACGCTAACATTCCTAGCCTCGCAATCTTTATAAAAGGGAATATTCATGTGGTTCAAACAGGTGCAATTATTCGAGTTAACAAAAGCGTTGGCTTATTCTCCAGACAAACTAGCTGAACAGCTTGAGTCTATGGCTTTCACTTCTTGTTTACCTTCTTTGCCCTCAGCTCACGGCTGGGTTTCACCACTCGATATAGAAGGAGCACCCTTAGTCCAAGCAATGAACGGCTATATGATGATATGTTTACAAATTGAAGAAAAAATATTACCTGCAACAGTCATTCGTCAAGAGTTAACTGAAAAAATTAAATTAATTGAAATGCGAGATGATAGACGAGTCAGTCAAAAAGAAAAGCTTTCATTAAAAGATGAAGTCATGATGACTTTGTTACCGAGAGCTTTTAGTAAGTTTACCCGATTGTATGCATACATCGATACTAAAAATAACTGGTTAATCATTAGCACGACTAACACTAACAAAATTGAACAGTTTATTAATTTATTCAAACGGTGCGTAACCGAAAATATTCGGCCAAAAGAATTAAAAAAACTGTCACCGTTCATGACTCAATGGCTTAAGAACCAAAACTATCCTAAAGAATTTTCAATTGAAAAATCCTGCTTACTGCAGGATCCTCAACAACAAAAACGAGTCATTCGGTGTCAACAGCAAAACTTATTTGCTGGCAGCATTCAAGAACTGATAAAAGATGGCTGTGAAGTCAAGCAATTAGCAATTTGCTGGCATGATAGAATAAATTTTGTTTTAGCGGATGACTTTTCAATACGAAGTATACAATATCAAGATGACGTTTTATCTGAATCTACCAATATTGAAACTGAAACACGTGAACAACAATTTGATGCCGATTTTTTTATCATGAGCGCTACACTTTCAACCTTACTACTAGACCTAATAGAATGGCTATCTCCAACAACCTCGCCTCATAAATTAGAATCTGCTGTTGCATGACGCTGTCATTTGGTCGACTATGAATGAACACCCATCTAAAATTTAATGCCAATTTTTTTAAAGAATTTTGGCATTTAACAAAGCCTTTTTGGCAATCTGAAAAAAAAAGAAAAGCTTTTCAACTGCTAATTTTAAATCTAGTGTGTATTTTAGCTGAGATATATTCTAGTGTTGGCCTGAATCATTTTAATAAAGATTTTTTTAATGCATTACAACTATTCGATGAAGCTGACCTTTTTTCCTCGTTGTGGAAATTTGCTCTTCTCTTAATATTAATGATTACCTCATACGGATACGGATCTTATCTAAATGGACTGTTATGCATACTTTGGCGTGAATGGCTAACATTCAGTTATCTAGATAAATGGTTAGTCAATCACACTCATAATCAACTGCAATTTTCTAAATCACCTATCGACAATCCTGACCAGCGCATCAGTGAAGACATCGATAAATTTACTCATCACACGGTGACTATTTTCTTGAAATTTTTTCAAGCTGTCATTACGTTAATATGTTTCGGATATATTCTTTGGGGATTATCAGGTAATTTCACCATTTCTCTAGGTTCATTTCATTTTGTTATCCCAGGTTATTTATGTTGGGCAGCACTTTTCTATGCATTAATAGGAACTTGGCTAACTCAGCGCATAGGAAACACTTTGGCTAACTTAGATTACAATCAGGAAACATTAAATGCTAACTTTCGTTTTCATCTGATTAAAATAAGAGAGTCTGGCGAACAAATCTCTTTACTCAATGGAGAAAAATCAGAACATCGAAAAATGAGAGAGCATTTTAATCTCATTGTAACCAACTTTTTAGATATTATTTCATTGCAGAAAAAATTGGTTTTTTTAAATAATGGCTATAATACTGCATCCTATTTATTTGGAATCATTATTGCCTTGCCGTTGTATCTAGCAAAGAAAATATCACTCGGAATTGTGATGCAGATTTCAAGTGCTTTTAGTTATGTCATGAGTTCTTTTTCAATATTTGTCAACACCTACAATATAATCGCCGAATGGCGTGCAGTGATTCATCGATTAAGTGAAATGGATGATCTTCTCACAACTGACAATCTGTCAAAAAATACAGATCTTTTAGTCACCACGACTCATTCAGACAACTTAAAAATTAATGTATCCCTGACCCTGCCATCATCCCAAATTTTACTACCTAATATTACCTTGAATATTACTAAAGGAAAGAATTACCTACTGACTGGCTCCCGAGGCACTGGTAAAAGCATTTTAATGCGTGCATTAGCTGGAATTTGGCCATATACAAAAGGTTCTATACATCATTACCCCAACGCTAAGATAATGTTTATACCGCAAAAAAATTACCTTCCCTCAGGAAACTTACATGATATTTTATTATATTCTCATGACGAAAACGTCAGTATTGAAAAAATTCAATCCGTTATGACATTATGCCATTTAGAGAAATTCATCCCTTTTTTATTTGTAACTCGCCCTTGGGAACGGGAATTATCTCTCAGCGAACAACAATTAATTGCCTTTGCACGTATCTTTTTGCAGGAACCAGACATTCTATTTTTAGATGAATGTAGTAGTGCTTTATGTGACATAACCATTACAAATCTCTATAAGAAATTAAGAGTTTATTATCCAAGTATGAGTATTGTTTCTATTGATAATCGCCCCATATTAAAAAATCTTCACCATCATCTCATCCATTTAAATCAAGAAATTACTGAAAAATCACACATATTTGATACGGACTAATTCTTTTTATTAGAAAATATTCTTATAAAGAGTTGTTGAGTGAATTCAAGAGAGTACTTTTTTTCCTATGAAATCAAGCAAAATAGTATAGTAAAAGCGATTGCAAAATGTGATAAAAAAACTATACTGAAATAAAGCAGGAAATGAATCGAAGCCCAACGATTATATGCCAGGAAGTCAGCGGTTGATGCGGTGTGCATGCCTAGTGTAAAGCTTAGGAAGCCTAAAACATCACCAAGACATCCACTTTAACACAACTGGCTCTTCGATCCCTTCCTGCTTTTTTACTTCAAAGTTAGGAAAAGCTAAGGTAATGAAATTAAAATTAATAATCTGTTTTGTTGGTGCACTGTTTTTTATTCCATTTAGTTATGCAGATGAAGCTACACAGACTAAAATTGATAGCACACAAAAATATTTACACTTACAAAAAAAAGCCATTGCAAAATTACATCGAACAATAGAGAAAGTTACCCCACCTGGAAAATCAGTTTTAGAAGAAAAAATCAATAAACAAAAAGAAGCTGTCAATAATCCTATTTCGTTCATCTTATATAGACCAACCTATATTTTACCCTATTATTACACAGCATCTCCTGATTTTGGTATTTACCAAACTCCGCAAGGCTTGCCACCCAACAATCAAAACATTATGAGGAATGAATTCAAAGCACAACTTAGTTTTTTTGTACCCATTATTCCTGTTGTGTTCCGTAACCCAAACCTCTCACTTAATCTTGCATACACTCAGTTGAATTATTGGCAAGTTTACGCAAAATCACAATATTTCAGAGAAACAAATTATGAGCCGGAAATATTTTTTGAAGATCACTTTCATCGGAATTGGTTACTACGATTAGGCTTGGATCATCAGTCAAACGGACGTGGGGGTCAATTAGAGAGAAGTTGGAATCGAGCTATTTCGACCCTGCAAGTCTCTGGAGGTAATTGGTTAATAGGATTAAAAGCCTGGGCGCTGTTAGATCATGGACAATTTACTCCTGGGATAGCTCATTATCTAGGTTATGAGCATTTATCATTTTCTTACAAACTCAAGAACGTCATTGCATCTATCCAATTACAAAATATTGAAAGCGGACTGAGTAGAGGCTCTATTGAAGTCACCTTATCGTACCCAGTTCTAAAACATATATCGCTTTATGGACAATACTTTAGTGGATATGGCCAAAGCTTAATTGAATATAATCACAAAACCCAAGCTGCGGGGATTGGTATTTCGTTTAATGATTGGATTTAGCTATTGCTCCAACTTTTTATATCTCATACGATGCGGTTGCTTAGCTTTATCTCCCAATCGACGTATGCGATCCTCTTCAAATTCAGTAAAATTTCCCGTAAAAAACGTCGCTGAACTATCCCCTTCGAACGCTAAGATGTGCGTTGCAACTCTATCTAAAAACCATCTATCATGAGAAATAACCATTGCACAGCCTGGGAAACTAAGCAATGCTTCTTCTAATGCACGCAAGGTTTGTGGACTTTCGGCAGCACTGAGTGACACCAACCCCTGCTAACTAATACCCTATCAGCCTTAATATCTTAATTGAGGCCAAGTCATGCAACAACATACACTATTAGAGGAAGCAAAGTCACACTTCGATCACTGGCGAGCAACGCGCACTAAGCGCGGCAAAATTCCCGAATACCTTTGGGACAAAGTCAAACCGCTAATCGATCGTTACCCTCTAACCGCTATTACTAACGCGTTAAGTCTTAATACCAATCAGATTAAAGAAAACCTAAATATTTGCACAAGTATTAATTTTATTGAAGCCAAAACAGAATCGCTAGCACCATTGACTAGCAAATCAATAACTTCGTTATGTACAAGTACACAGACATGCTCAATTGAATTGCATCGCATAAATGGCTGCGTGTTAAAAGTCAGTGCGATTCCTGTTGCATCTTTACCCGAAATTATCACTCAATTTATGGTGTAATGCGATGCTACAAATCACACCACAACATCGATTGTTACTTGCTGTAGAGCCGATAGATTTTAGAAAAGGCATATGCGGCCTTAAAGCGCAGTGCCAACAAAAACTCTTCTGCGATCCATTCAGTGGAACAATATTTGCATTTACAAATCGTGCGCGCACCTCAGTAAAATTATTAGTGTACGACGCCAGCGGATTCTGGATGGCTCAAAAGCGATTTAGCCAAGGAAGGCTAGCTTGGTGGCCAACAAGTAAAATAAGTGCGGTTTCAATTCGCGCGAGTGAATTGCAAATTCTCTTAGCGCAAGGTGATCCTACAAAAGCAGGCATTCCTAAAGATTGGCGATGTGTAGCAAGTCATGCTGCTAATGATGATGCAAGAGTATCTTCATAGCACCACGGCAACCAACGTTCCGGCTCTTTAACAATTTGTTTCTTATGCTCTTGCAAAGCAATCAGGTAATTCAATGGATTAATGCCTGATAGGGCACAAGTATAGATGATGCTAGTTAGCACGCCACCAATCATGGCGCCATATTCAGTTTTATAAAATAACCATGTGCGCCGTCCGCGAATAGGAATTTTTAATGCGCGCTCCAGAATATTATTATCAAGGGGTGCCCCAGGAATACGTAGGAATTGTGACAACGCGTGCCAATGCTTCAACATATAACGCATGGCCTTGCCAAGTGAATCGTTGTGTTCAACGTGTTTGCTATCTAATTGATGCGCAATATACTCATTCAAATGTTTCATAATCGGAGCGCTGTGTTCTTGGTGATATTCAAGTCGCTGTTGTTTTGTAAACTCGATAGTTTGCTCATCATTTTTGTAAACATCAGCAATAAGCTCAATTACTCGAATACATTGTTCAGGATAAAATTCTTTAAGATCATTGAATTTGCGAAATCCGTGGCTTAAACAATTACAGAGAATAGTCTTAAGTGAAGCAGGAATATTGCGACTCAAAGCATCGCACATTTGCAATACATCGCAAGCACCTGCATCACGCTTCTTAAGTAGTTTTTCCATGTTTTCGCCGGCGTGCATCGTACCATTATAAAATAGCGCAATATCACGTTTGTCTGTGCGTGAAAAAATGCCTGTTGTAAACATGCCAGTCCGTTCTTTGCTTGGGTGCGCGCGATTATGACGTATGACGTCGGTAATCTTAACATTGGTGTCGTCGTTATGAAGGAGATCACCATTTGCAGCCATACGTTCTAAAGTTGGAAAGACAAGCAGTGCAGCACCGCCGACTTCTTCAATAAGTCGCCATTGTGTTGATACAGGTAACGGAACTCCTAACAAAGACTGAAAGTATGCTTGTCTATTGAATGGCACGGCAACGTAATATTTTTGTAGTGCTAATATTGCTTTGAATGCAGCATCATATTTTTCATTTCCAACATGATTTGGAGTATCGGCTTTCACTATATAACTACAGGATGCGCATCGTAATTTATCAATCCAATATTTATGTACTGCTGCTAGATTCTGTCCTTTAACACGCACAATGACACCAGGCTCAATACAATATAATTTCCCACCACAGAGTGTAGGACATAGATCCCCCGCTTTATGTTCAGAGGTTAATATCTGATGCTCAATGGTGTTGGTATAAGCCAAATGCGATAAACGTCCATGTCCTGGTTTAGGTTTGGTGATTTCATTGGTCGTTGTTGGTGCTTCACTTTCAACTGATTCGGTGTCGGATGATGTATTTGCAATATCATTATTTTTAACATCATCTGCATTGTTAGCATTTGATTGCGCCGAATCTTTCGGTTTTTTCTTATTTTTTCTGCCAAGTCCAAAGATGAGCTTGCGTAAGTTGGATAACTTAATTTTGTGCTCAAGAAACGCCTTGGGTAACCAGACCGCTAGCTTAATACAAGAGATCGCAAAATCCTGGGTGCTGCTCGGAATGTTGCTGGCTTTAATCGCAGTGATAGCGGCATCAATGTCAGCTTGTGACTTATCTATAACTTTTGGCAGTTCGTTGCCGTGGCTCATGCGAGCTATCCATATAAAAGAGGCGGCAAGATTAGCGAATATATTGATATAAATCAATAGAGTAAATCGTGAAATTCTAATCAAATTGAATTATTTGCACAAAAAGTGTAACATTAGCGCCTACTGAAAAGTTACGTACCAATTACGAATATTATACAGTTTTTCTCTTCACATTCTAATCACGAAGCTTTGGAATTTATTCCGTTTATTTGACTTGCAGCTTAGAGTAAACAACTAGAGAAAAGAGGTGACTGAAGTGACAGAGAAAGAACTGGCTATTATTAAAGAAATTACTGAATATCTTCAGCGTGCTTATAATCATGAGAAAATTGATGAGTTATTAGAAGAGTACATCAAATCCTCTTTTGGTACCTCAACAAATGAGTTTCGTAACAATGCATCTCTAAAATATTATGTAGATGAGCAGGGATGTACAAATCGGGCCTCAACATTTCGTTTGTGGTTTTCGATAGAAAGATTTTTTACTACTAATTTTTCAGCTTCAGAAGAATCAGCCCAGTTAGCTTTAATAGAACAACAAATCTTAGAAGTTTTTGCATGGGAAAACGGCACTAAGGATAGTGGTACACAAATATTACCATTGCAGATTGCAAATCCTACCTTCATAAAAAATGTTTACTTGTCTAATAATGAAAAACTTATCACCTTATTTAAAAAATATTTACCAGAACCAAGAGCGCATATTTTTTCTGGATTTACGGTACCTTTAACGGTTATGGAAAAAGAAAAGCAAACAACGACTGTTATTAAGAGATTTTTAGCAACACATAAAAGAAAAGAATCGCCTGTTGAAGATGTAGTCCTCAAAGTGCAACGAAGTTTTCGCGCAACGAAAAGAAGAAAAGAGGAAGACCATAGGCTCCACAAGAGATGGCCGGAACAAAATTCTAGTATATTACAACGAGAAGCTAACGAACCCTATAGGCCAAAATGTGAGGACAAAGCCCTTTCCGATAGATTAATGATAGCTGCGGATAAGGTAAAACTATTCTCAACAGTTAGACATTTAACTTCAACTACGGCGATTGAAAGTATATTTAACGATTGTCTTTATGGACGCCGTACCTTACTGCAGTTTTATTTACCTTTTAGGCCCGCAGCATTGCATTGGGGAGATCAAGAAGAAGGAGATGGAAATGCAATTTGTTTAGGAGCAAACGTTATTGACCAGCGATCTACTCAGGGTTTAGAACTTCTATTTGATTTAGATAAAATATCAAAAGATAATCCGTGCGTTTTCTATAAGCAAAGAGACTTTGGGCTTGAATTAATAAAGACTAGAGAAGTTGAATCACCAAATTTTAAATTCTATTTTTCACATACCGAGAACTACGGCAAACCTGATGGGTATTCGTCAATGGAAGTAAGAGCTAATGGAAATACGCCAAACCCAAATTCTTGGGTGAAAAACTTGCAGCCAATTGCTTCTGCTCAGATAATGAATTCATTGTTATTATCATACAATATTCCAAAAATGCACCAGATATTAACCTTGAATTTTTTTAGGTTTATTGATGTTTTAGATTCGAAAAATAAAGCAAAAGAAATTTATGCTAATTTAAATCAATTAGACAATGATGAACTTGTTAATGTTTTGCAGCAAATTGGAATTAACATGACTGATACCATGGAATTTAATTTTTATGGCGCACATAAAATTAATTTTTCCTCTTTGCTGAAAATCCAACAAGGTTTCTACATCTAAATCATTTGTCGGCTCATCGAGAAGCAATACATTCCCGCCACTACTTAATACTTTAGCTAAATGCACTCGATTACGTTCACCGCCTGACAACTCTTTAATAAATTTTTGTTGATCCGTTCCTTTGAAATTAAAACGTCCCACATAGGCTCGGGATGGCATTTGAAAAGTACCAATAGTCATAATATCTTGACCTTCTGAAATTTCATTCCAAACCGTATTTTGACTGTTTAATAAATCTCTACTCTGATCTACATAGGCAAGTTTGACAGTTTCACCAATGCGAATGTCGCCATCATCGGGAGTCTCCTGCCCCATGATTATTTTAAATAAAGTTGATTTTCCTGCACCATTGGGACCAATGATTCCAACAATCGCTCCTTTCGGAATATTAAAATTTAAGTTTTCAAAAATAACTCTATCACCAAAGCGCTTGCCAAGATTATTAGCTTCAATCACCAGTTCTCCCAAGCGTGGCCCCGGCGGAATATACAATTCTTGAGTTTCGCTGCGTTTTTGAAACTCTTTCGCATTGAGCTCATCAAAACGTGCAAGGCGCGCCTTGCTTTTTGCTTGACGACCTTTGGGATTTGAACGCACCCACTCCAACTCTGCTTGCAATGCTTTCTGGTGTGAAGACTGCTGTCGTTCCTCTTGTTCTAAACGTTTTTCTTTTTGTTCAAGCCAGGAAGAATAATTTCCCTCATATGGAATTCCCGCTCCTCTATCTAATTCTAAAATCCAACTAGCAGCATTATCTAAAAAATATCTATCATGAGTGACAGCAACGACTGTCCCAGGATAATCATGTAAAAATTGTTCCAGCCAAGCCACACTTTCTGCATCTAAATGGTTGGTAGGTTCATCTAGCAGCAACATATCCGGTTTAGATAACAGTAATCGACATAAAGCAACTCGTCTACGTTCGCCCCCCGAAAGCTTAGTCACATCCGCTTCCCAAGGAGGAAGACGCAAAGCATCCGCAGCAATTTCTAATTTTCGCTCAACTTCCCAAGCACCTGCAGTATCAATCGCATTTTGCAAATTGCCTTGTTCTTCTAGCAATTTATTCATCTCATCATCGCTCATAGGCTCAGCAAATTTCATGCTGATCTCATTGAAACGATTCAATAATGTAATAGATTCACCCACTCCTTCCTCAACGTTTTGGCGAACATTTTTATTAGGATCTAATTGCGGTTCTTGCGATAAATATCCAATTTTAATGCCTGGCTGTGGGCGTGCCTCACCATTAAACTCTTTATCGACCCCAGCCATGATCTTTAACAAACTCGACTTACCAGATCCGTTTAACCCAAGGACTCCAATTTTTGCGCCTGGATAAAAAGATAACCATATCTTTTTTAATATTTCTTTTTTCGGAGGAACTACTTTTCCAACATCCTGCATTGTAAAAATAAATTGTGCCATATAATACCTTCAAAGCTTGTGCATTAAAATTTTAAAACGGATCGTATAAGGTCTTTCAACCAAGAGCAAGTAGATGTTAATAAAATATGATGAACAGACTAGACTTCAATAGACATAACCACTATGATTATTCTGAATATTTAACCTCAGTTATGTCATATAACCTTGCAAGGAGATAACATATGAGCAAAAGTAAAGAATCGAAAAAAGAAATCAAAAAGAAACCAGCTAAATCACTAAAAGAAAAGCGTGCTGCTAAGAAAGAAAAAAAGAGTAAATAAATTTTACAGTGGGGCGCTTTAAAACGCCCCACTTGTCATTATTTCACAGCTATAGTCCTTCAGATAATTATCTGAAGGACTATAGCTTTGCATATTTTATCATATCTTAAAGACACCACTATTTTGCATGACAGGCACTGATAGAGCTGCCGTAGGTCTAGTAAACAACATAGATGGATTAGGTCTAGCAGTTCGCATAGGGTCTATTAGAATATTTTGAAGTGGAGCTATCGTTGCTATTCCTAAATAACGTTTATGAATAAAAAACAAATCACCTTGTGAGAGTTGTGATGCATACTCTCTTAAGCACTCTGAATTTTTCTTCCCCTCCATCACCTGAATAAGCTCTTCCGTCGCCAATTTTATAGAGAAATACACTTGATCATGCGGCATTGTTTTATCGAGGTGTACTAAATATGCCTTAGCAAGACCAAGCAATAACGCTGAAAAAACTTTAGCATTACGAGTATATGGATCAATATTTTTTAAACCATAATAAAACATTTGGTTGCCAATCAACAGATCATTTAATTTCTGACCGCCTAATTTATCTAAAAAAATAATTTGTGCTGCAGATGGTAGCAATTCTAATAGCTCTGGCAAAAAAACAGCTTGCTGAAACATACGTTGTAATTTTTTAGGCTCACACGTTTCAATTATTTTAATTCTATTGTCTTCATGAATGTTTTTTAATAATTTAGCTAAGTGTGTTTGGATATATAATAATTTCCATACCTTCTCATAACGAAACTGAGATAGAAAATTTTCCTGTTCTTGCTTTTCATAACGCGAAATAGCACTAGCAAGCATATCTACCGAATCAATTAGTTGATAAACTTTTTCTTCCGATAATTTGAACAGAATTTTTTTGATAGCCGTCTTTGAAAAACTCTGCATGACATAATTTAATTCGAAGTGATTTTTAATCAACTGATCAATTTTTTCAGGGGAAAAACAATGAGATATAAATTCATCTTGCTGAGTGTCAGATAATAGTGATAGCACAGCTCCTAACGTAATCAGCGAGTTAGTCATTTTTGCTATATGCATAGGACCAACAGAAAAACAAATATTCTGAAACGTTTCTTTAGAATGATTTCGAGCGTTATCTATCACAGATTCATCAATAATACTTTGCAAATGTTCTCTACTCAAGTATCGATACAACAAGTTTGCTTGATTGCTCGGTAACAAAGAATTCAGCATTTGACTTAAGATATACCAAGAGGAAATTAACTTTTGCAAATGTCGTTGATCCATTCTACATAACAATTTCTCTTGATTGTGTTGATTGATACTCCTCATTATTGTCAACAAATCACTTCCTATAGTGATGTGGCGTTTATAGTATTCAGCATCAAACACTGACTCGAGTAATTTCACCTGCATTGGATCACTCAATGTTTGGAGAATTTGTAAATTCGCAAAGGAATTGAGAGCCTGACATAGATGTTCCTTTCCTAAAAAATCTATTAATAGATCAACGTCGCTACTAACAAAAACTGTCAATAATTCTTTTAATTGATAGCTTTGTTTTGTCATTTGCTGTATATGTTCTTTGCCAAGCAGATCTAACATACTCCGCAGATTAACATGGTGAGTCAGAACCTTTTTTAAATCGTTAATGTTTCTGATCATCCCGCGCAGGCTCTCTCGACCTAATTTAGATAAAAGAAATTGAGTCTGCTCCGCGTCTAGCACTTCTACTACTGGATTGATATCCAGGAATATTTGCATCATTAACCGCAAATGTTCAGCAGAACAAGCCTCGATAAGACTTTTTTTATTTTCTAAATTCAGGTTTTGTAAAACTAACCTAAACTCTATAGAATTTGGAAAAATTATTTTAAGATTTTTATCTCCCAATTGTTTCCATAAAAAATCTTTTGCAACATGTGCTGGGAGCTTAAATAAAATACTCAATAAATTTATCGCGTTCTTAATTAACATTCCTAGATGTGCCGAATCTAAACTTTTCAGAACAGTTTCTAAATAATTTGCTGGAAGTGAACTTATAATAACTTCATTAGAATTTTGTTCTATTAGCTTAGCTAGCATACGTTCAACTAAACGTAAATCACCCCGACCGCCATATAACTCTCTAGATTGTAATAAGAAATTTTTGCTAATCTGTTTTAATTTGTCTTTAGTATTATTTCTCGAGACTGCGTAGTTTTGAAAAATATTATTTCCCATTTGGCTGCTTTGGGCATTTGATGGTGTGATGGTAAACAGATTTTGGTTGTTTGCTAAAATGCTATTGATATTTATTGCAAGCAATAATATACACGGCTCATCGACAAATTCAAATTGGGCCAAATGATTAATGATAGCCTGCAGCTCTGGTTCGGGCAGATCTATCATTCTATCTATGACGGCACGACTCAATATTCGGTACCATATGACCATAAAATTTCTGCCCATTGTTAAATTAGGAGCAGTACTTCCATAGAGAGCATCCCTCTCTTGCGGTGTTAATATTTTGAGAAAATTATTAAATTCTTGTATCCCTGCGATGGCTGCAGGCCCTATTGTTACATTGTGATTTGCATTTCGATCTGTTGGGTTTACTCCACCAGCCACTAACTGATACGCTAGACGAGTCACAAACGCTCCCACAGTCATACCACGATTTTTAATCTCAAACATATTTTTGATAGCACTAAAATATTGAGTCGTCTCATGAGAATGCGAGATAACTCGCGAAGCTTCTGCTGCACTTAACGGTTTCACGCCCTGTGCCATATTGGCTGCGTGTACTCCCTCAAATAAGCTAGTATGTTTAAGAATGCAATCTTCTTCTGCACATTGTAAACACTCTATGACTTCTATAAACCGTGTATCATCATCACTTAAAACAAACTCTGATAATTGCAAATTTTTCCACTCACTGCCTGTAATTTCATTGACTGTATGTGTGACTGTAGGCATTAATAATTGGTATGCGGAGAGGTTAATAATATTCGATATCTCATTCGCTAAAACCCAACAAGTCTGATTAGTCAGAGACGACATATTACTTGGATAAGATAAATCCGTTTGGCGAACATATTCCCATCGTTCTACTAGAAATTCTTGAAGGGGTTTTAAGGACTCAGGTGTTGCTTCTTTAGCAGAGGATGTACTGATTAAATATTTGAGTTTTCGTAAAGTGATCTCAGCATCTAGAACATATATATGTTCTAAATCTGCAATTTTTTCCCAATTGACATTGATTGGATGAGTGTCGTCTTTCACAAGTTCATTTAAATAAGAAATAGTCGTAGGCAATAAATCCATTATTTTCATAACAAACCCTGTCACTTAAATGTTATCTGTTGATTACTCCCTGAAATCAAAATTAATAATGCCCTTATATCCTCCTTCTGTTATGTTCATAATATGATCTTTTACGGGTGGCCAACTAAGTTGATCATTTAAAAAGGCATCTCTAGCTGCCTTATTATCAAAATCAATTGAGATACCATGTGAAAAAAGATGAGAATCTTGCTCATGAAAGTGACAGGTACCTCCCGTTATCGAAGAGACTCCGTGAAACTTATTGGTTAACGCCAAAATATCAGTAAAAATACGCTCAAGTTCATGCTTTGGAACTTCAGCTTTGAGTTTAAACAAAATAGTATGCCTAATCATTTAATTTTTTCCTTAAAATTAATCTTGCGGCATAAAGAATGAGTTCCTAATATAATTCTTTCTTTTAGACAACACCATCATTACATATAGGTATTTCATGAAAGAATGTTTTTGCGGATCTCATCGTAGTTTCGAAAACTGTTGTAATCGCTTCATTAGTGGTCAAGTAAAACCGCAAACTCCTGAAGAGCTTATGCGTTCTAGATATTCTGCCTACACCATTGGCGACCTTGAGTTCATCGCCGAAACGATGAAGGAACCTGCTTCTCATGGATTTAATAAAGAGTCGGCAGAACAGCAATCCAAACAAATGCATTGGTTAGCACTGGAAATTAAAAACACAAAAACCGAAGGGAATAAAGGTATCGTTGAGTTTATTGCACACTATTCTGCAGACAATAAAAAATATAGCTTACATGAAGTCAGTGAATTCTCACGCGAAGATAATACTTGGTATTATGTCAATGGAAAAATCATCCCAGAGCCCGCATTAAAAATTTCTCGCAATGAGACTTGTCCTTGTGGCAGCGCAAAAAAATATAAAAAATGCTGTGGAAATTATTGAGGAAGTAATTTATTTTTTTTTTGCTTTTTTACGTACTGATAAAGAACGGGTAGCATAGCAAATATAGACAAACCCACTAACGGTAAAAAGATATGTGGCTGCAAAAGAATTTCAAGATTCGGAGCATCTTGATTATCAAATATAATTCCTAAACTATGGCCTAGCGAAACATAAATAACTGTCAGAGGAATAATCCCTAAAAATGTTGAACTAACAAATGTTAGTAAGCGCACTTTAACTAATGCTGCAGCAATATTCACTAACCAAAAAGGAAGAATGGGAATCAAACGTAATGTCATAATATAGTTAAATGCATTTTTTCGGAATTCGCTCTCCATTTTTTTTACCCATTTTCCCGCTTTTCGTTCTACCCACTCACCCAATGAAATCTTGACAGCAAGGAATGTAAACGTACAACCTATTGTTTCACCAATTAATACATACAACGTTCCCCACCATGTCCCAAATAGAAATCCACTTGCAAAGGTAAACACAATGGCGCCCGGAATAGAAATTGCGATAATGAGACAATAAAGCAACAGAAAACCACACACAGCTAATAAATAATTTTCGTGAGTCCATTCGACGTATAACTGTCTATGTTCTCGTATACTTTTAAAATTTAAATAATGATAAAGTTGAAAATAAAAAAATAAAAACATGCATAAGACTAACAACCCTAGGGGTAACCAACGATAAAACATGGCTTTTTTGTGAGTTGTATTATTCATAAGGTTCCATTTTAAACGTTGTTTAACACATACCACCATCGATCAACATAATATCTCTTGCAATTGAGCGAGCTTGAGTAACTTCATCTAACAAAACTGATAAAGCAGGAATATTCTCATCTCGCTCAATTAACGTCGAAATACAACCAAATCGTTCAAGCGCTTTTCGATATAAATTCCAAACCTGATCAATAACAGGTGCATCATGCGTATCAATAATATATTTGCCTTTTTGGGCATGTCCTGCAAGATGAATTTGGCGCACACGATCCTTGGGAATACCGTCTAAGTAGTCCTGTGTATCAAAACGATGGTTAAACGCATTGACATAAATATTGTTAATATCTAATAAAATATAGCAATCTGCCTGCTTAGCAATTTCCGCTAAAAATTCCCATTCAGTAAAAGTAGATTGATTATATGTTAGATAACTAGAAACATTCTCAATCAAAATTTGTTGCCCTAAAAAATCTTGGACTTGATGAATATGCGACACCACGAGTTCTATTGCTTCTGATGTATAAGGCAATGGTAACAACTCATGCAGATAACGTCCATCTACCCCTGTCCAACATAAGTGATCGGATATCCATTGAGGCTTTATTCGTTCAGCCAACTTTTTTACTCGAGCTAAGTAATCCATGTTAAGGGCATCTGTGCTACCTAATGACATTGAAACACCATGCATAACGACAGGATAATGTTCACAAATACGATCAAGATAATGCAATGGCCTACCGCCAGCGACTAAATAATTTTCCGTCAAAATCTCAAGCCAATCTATTGGGGGCAATTGTTCTAGAATCGCATCGTAATGAATAGGACGCAATCCTAAACCAAACCCAAGAAAAGGAAAATTGTTGTCAACATTTGATAATACATGATTTATCATTGATAAAGAGGCTTTTCTAAGATACTAAGTTACGTTTCTACTGAGAATTAACATATAAAGTACATATTATACAATACAGTCCATGGCAATTGCATTGAAAATTACGAGAAATTTTGCTTTGCGGTTTCTGTCATTCCCGCGGCAATACTATCAACGCATGCGTTGATACGACATACTGCGGGAATGACAGACTATATAATTTTCATTGCGATTGCCATGCAATACGGTCATTTTTTCAATCTAAAATGGAAATCACATGTTAAGTATAGGCTTAATGAGCGGCACCTCAATGGATGGTATTGATGCAGCACTCATAAAAACCGATGGAAAAAATCACATTGAAGAGATTGCAAATATTTCGCTGCCTTATGATAGCTATTTTAAAATTCTCTTAAAAGCAGCAGAATTTGCAGTTAAAAAATCCGAAGGAAATTTATCAATTGCCAATACACAGTTTTTATTTCACTTAGAAGAATATTTGAAAAGTGAGCTAAACATTTCAACACTCGAACTATCTGAAACAAAAAAAAAATTACTTGAGCATTTTCATAAGAAAGATAACGCGCTTATTTCGTTAGACCAAATTATTCGACACTCAACTGATTTGCATTATGAAGCAGTAAAATTATTATTAATCAAATCACATCTGCAACCAAAAGCTATTGATGTTATTGGTTATCATGGACAAACATTATTTCATGCACCAAAAAAAAATATAACACTGCAAGTCGGTTATGGCGATATACTCGCAACAAAAACAGGAATCATTGTCATCAATAATTTTCGATCGAATGACGTGATGTCAGGTGGACAAGGCGCGCCATTTGCTCCACTATACCATCAAGCATTAGCTGTACGAGATCATCTATTTCCACTAGCGGTTGTTAACTGTGGCGGCATTTCAAATATCACTGTCATCCAAGGTCAATCCGAAAATCAGGTATTGGGTTTTGATACTGGGCCTGGAAATGGCCTGATTGATAGATTAGTTAAATTACATACCCATGGCAGAGAAAGTATGGATGCAAATGGAAAATATGGTAGTCAAGGCAACATCCATGAAAATATCTTAGACTTACTCTATCAAACATGTATTCAAATTAATGGCGAAAATTTTTTTCATATGTTACCTCCAAAATCATTAGATTTAGGGGATTTGAAGCTTATTCCTGAGCTAGTGGATTTACCATTCAACGATGCATGCGCAACCTTAGAAGCATTTACTGCTGACAGTATTGTCTATGCACTTAAGCATATTCATACAGATATCCCCTCACAATGGATACTAGCAGGCGGCGGCTGGCATAATCCAATGATCCTAGATCAATTCAAAACACGCTTACAAAAACACTATGGTCAGCAAATGAAAATTCGAATTGCCAGTGAAATAGGTTGGAATAGCGCTGCAATAGAAGCACAAACGTTTGCATATTTAGCCGTGCGCAGCTTGCAAAATATGCCAATCAGTTACCCGGGTATCACTCAAGTTCCCAAACCATTATGTGGAGGAGTAATTCATCATCCTTAGTTTTTTATCCTAAATTCGGCAGTTAACTGCCGAATTTAGGTTTATTTATATCCCAGTAGATAAAGCTTCCTTGTAAAGAACACTATTAAATCGACTATAAGAAAAATAAATAACGATTCCTACTAGCGTCCAAATACCAAAACTAATCCAAGTCAAAGCAGGCAAACTACTCATTAAATAAAAGCAAAGCAACACACCTATCAAAGGTATAAAAGGCGCATAGGGAGTGCGAAAAGATCTCTCTAAATTGGGTTTGGTATAGCGCAAAACAATCACTCCGGAACTGACTACCGCGAACGCTGCTAAGGTTCCCATATTCACTAAGTTTGCAACTTGGTTAATCGGTAACAAGCCAGCAGTAGTAGCCATAATACTTGCGATTACCCAGATAAGACGTCTTGGAGTTTGACTCTGCACGTGAACTTTTTCAAAAAATCTTGGTAATAACCCATCTCTAGCCATTGCTAAAAACACGCGCGAAGCACCATATAACATAACCAAAATAACGGTTGTTAAGCCAGCAATAGCTCCAATAGCAATAATTTCTGCAGAAAAACGATAGCCTATGTGTATTAACGCATTGGCTACTGGTGAACTCGAATTTAATTCAGGATAATGCATCATGCCTGTTAGCAATGCCGCAAAAATTACATAAATTATCGTGCAAATAAGCAAAGAAGCAATGATACCAATGGGCAAATCTCGTTGTGGATTAATCGCCTCTTCAGCGGCCGTAGAAACAGCATCAAACCCAATATAAGCAAAGAAAATTAACCCCGCACCATTGACTATGCCCTGCACTCCAAACGGTAAAAAAGGGTTCCATTTTTGCGGATCAAAGTGAAATAATCCTATCCCTATGAAGAGAGCAATAATGGCTAATTTTACATATACAATCACTTTGTTAAATAGGGCACTTTCTTTAGCGCCTATTGATAGCACACTTGCCAATAAAAAAATAATCAACACTGCTGGCAAATTAATAATTCCACCATGAAAAGGATCTTTAAGAAACATTTCTGGCAAGTTAAGACCTAATGCTCTCAAGGCTTCTTGTACATACCCAGCCCAGCCAATTGAAACTGTAGCGCCATCCATCCCATATTCCAGTAATAAATCCCAGCCAATAATCCAGGCAACTAACTCCCCCAGACTTGCATAAGCATATCCATAGGCACTCCCACAACCACCTACGCTCGATGCTAATTCAGCATAGGCTAATGCACTAAATCCACAGGCTATTCCCGCTAACAAATAAGAAAAAATAACGGCTGGGCCCGCTTGGGTTGCAGCAGCGATTCCAGTTAGGACAAAAATTCCTGCTCCAATAATGGCACCGACACCCAGCATGGTTAAATCCATTGCCGTTAAGCATCGATTTAAATTTGTAGTAGAACGCTGACCCACAGGTTTTGTAGAGAATAATTTTTGAAAAAATGACATTTCCTTCCTCGTGGAATATTTTTATTATGCATAATTTACCACCAAACCACTGCCTAGTAAAAAATAATTACATTATCGAGCTCAGCTATTAATTGCCTACGATTTGATCTATGATAATAGAAAGACGAAGGCACATGTTTAAGGAATCGATATGAACTTCCAGTTCGCTTTAAATTCCGATAACAACTTGTATCTTAAGGTAAATTTGACAGGATACGCCCTGCTTTCCAATCCGCTATTAAACAAAGGAATGGCATTTACTCATGAGGAGCGAGAAGCATTTGAATTATTAGGTTTAATACCTCCTTTTGAAACAAATTTAACTATTCAATTACAACGCTCGTACGAAACATTGCAAAGCAAACACTCTGACATCGAAAAATATATCTACTTAAGAGACTTACAAGATTCAAACGAAACATTGTTTTATCGTTTATTATGCGAACACATTGATGAAATAATGCCGATTGTTTACACGCCAACTGTCGGATTGGGCTGCCAACGTTATAGTCATATCTATCGTCGTCCTCGCGGTGTTTATATTGCGTATCCTGATAAGAAATCAATAGACAAAATCTTCGCTCATCGTCGTTTTGACCAAGTTAAAACTATTGTCGTATCAGACGGAGAACGCATTCTAGGTTTAGGAGATCAAGGGGCTGGCGGTATGGGAATCCCTATTGGGAAACTCGCTCTATACACTGCTTGCGCGGGCATACACCCCTCTGCAACTCTTCCAATCTTATTGGATACGGGGACTGATAATCCCGACTTATTGCAAGATCCACTTTACATAGGTTGGCATCATGAAAGAATTCGCGATCAACAATATGATGATTTCCTAGAATGTTTCGTTACTGCTGTGAGGAAACGCTTTCCGCATGCATTACTACAGTGGGAAGATTTTGCACAACGAAATGCCAATCCTATTCTAACTCGCTATCGCGACCAACTTTGTACGTTTAATGATGATATTCAAGGAACTGCTGCTGTTGCGACTGGTACATTACTTTCAGCAATACATGTCACAGGCATTCCTCTAACAGAACAAACCATAGCAATAGTGGGTGCAGGCTCAGCAGGTTGCGGCATAAGCAATTTGATCTTGCAGGCAATGATAGAAGAAGGTTTATCCGAATCAGACGCTAGACAACGTTTTTTTCTAATTGATCAACCTGGATTATTGACAGATGACATGCTCGACCTCCAGTCTTTTCAACAACCATTCGCTCAACCTAAACATAAAATAACTCAATGGCAATGTTTGACAAATAATCGTATTACATTAAAAGATGTGATGACTCATGCAAAACCGACTGTGTTAATAGGAGTATCTGGACAAGCCAGCATATTCACTGAGGAAATTGTACGTGAAATGCTAAAACATACTAAAAAACCCGTGATTTTTCCTCTTTCTAATCCAACTGCACGCAGCGAAGCCACACCAAAAGATTTAAATGAATGGACCAATGGTCAAGCAATCATTGGAACAGGGAGTCCCTTTGGAAATATCATCAAAAATGGCAAACCTTTTCGAGTAGACCAAACGAATAATTGTTACATATTCCCTGGTGTTGGCCTGGGGCTTATTAGTGTAAATGCAACCCGAGTCACGGATAAAATGTTTATGACCGCAGCTAAAGCATTAGCAAATTGCTCTCCTGCACGATTTGATCCTCAAGCAAATCTATTACCCCCTCTATCTGAGATACGAATGGTTTCTTTAAAAGTCGCATTAGCTATTGCGGAAGAAGCCATTTTATCTGGATATGGTAAATCACCCGGTACTAATAATTTAGAAAAATATATTTCTGATATGATGTGGGAACCCGAATATCTGCCTTATAAAAAATTCTGAAAATTTCCTTCACATTTCATTCCAAAAAAGTTAGGGTTTGTTGAGATTTCGCCAGACTAAGAAAAAAGTGAGCACTATGTCAAACATATTTCAAAGTGAATTAGTTAAAAAACATCCATCATTACCCGCACGTATTATGAAAATGGATACGCCACATGGTGATGTACTCACACCGGCATTCATGCCCGTTGCCACTCGCGCATTTATAAACTTCATGACACCTAACGATTTGATAGAAACCGAGAGTCAAATCATTTTGGGAGGCAACACATATCATATGTTGTGCTCTCCGGGAATGGAAACTATCTCTACGTTGGGAGGTATGCATAAATTTATGAATTGGAATAAGCCTATGTTAACAGACAGTGGCGGCTTTCAAGTTTTCAGTTTATCTAAAAATGGAAAAATTTGTAAAATTGATTCTCAAGGCGCTCACTTTAAACATCCCAACACAGGAAAACTTATTCATTTAACACCCGAAACATCGATCGAAGCTCAAAAAATTATTGGTGCAGATATTATTATGGCATTTGACGAATGCACTCCTGAACTCGGTGGACGTGAAGTTGCTTTGGCCGCCATGGAAAGAACACATCGATGGTTGCTTCAATCCAAAGAAGCGCATACTAAAAATCCAAATTCATTATATGGCTTTAAACAAGCTCTTTTTGGCATTATTCAAGGTGGAAGTCATCGAGATTTACGTGAAATGAGTGCGGAGTTTGTTCTTCAAGCAGATTTAGATGGCATTGCGATTGGTGGAGAAATCATTGGATTTGATATGGCTAAAACATCTGAAATTATAGACTGGGTTCGACCCATGCTGCCTGAAAATAAAATTCGTTACACTATGGGAGTTGGTTTAAATCCACAAGATCTTATTGATGTTGTCGCGAAAGGCATTGATATTTTTGACTGTGTAGCACCAACACGCAATGCAAGACATGGCTCACTTTATTATGGAAAACCTATTCTAAAAGATAATTGGTTAACCTTTGAAAGCGATCAAGATAAAAATCACTTGCTCATAAAAAAAAGTATTTATGCAAACGATGATTCACCTATTATGGAAGATTGTGAATGTCATACATGCAAAAATTTTTCTAGGGGTTATTTACATTTTCTCTTTAAAGAAAAATCTGTTGCTTACAGTCAATTAGCATGCGTACATAATATTCATGTTATGCAAAATGTTTGTCTTGTCATGCGTGAGTTAATTCTTGGGGAACCAGGATAATAACTCTTTTAACGCGAGCTCCGGATAAGCTTAATATCGGTGTCATACCAAACCAAATTGCTTTTTATTATTCCTTTGCTAAATTTTTTTCTAAAATTAATTTTGGAACACCTCTGACATCAGAAATAATATGTAATTTTTCCATCAACTTGAGAATGTAATACGTAATGTCGATTTCCCACCACATAAATCCCTGCCTTGTTGAAGCAGGATAGTGATGATGATTGTTATGCCATCCCTCTCCTAATGTTAACAACCCTAATATAAAACTATTATGACTATTATCTTTGGTTTCAAAACGACGTCTGCCAAAAAGATGTGAAATAGAATTAATCGTAACAGTCGTATTAAATACTGCGACTGTTGAAATACAAAAACCCCAAATCAACATTTGAAAACCACTCGTACCCAACGAAGGAGCAAGATAATTCAGTAATGATCCAAGACAAAATAACGAAACACCCAAAATCGTTGGAATTAAACTATCATAACGATCTATGAAAACAAGCTCTGGATATTTTGCTAAATCTTTGACGTGCTCTGGATTATAGTAATAGTTTTTTTCTGATAGAAACCAACCAACATGGCTCCATAAAAATCCATGATGAATCGGGGAATGTGCATCATCTGGCTGATCAGAAACTACATGATGATGCCTATGATGAGATGCCCACCATAATGGCCCTCTTTGTACTGCGCTTGCGCCTAAAATAGCAAATATAAATTGCCAGAATCGATTCGCCTTATAGGTACGATGTGAAAAATAACGATGATAGAACGCCCCAATTGAAAATACGCGCACGAACCATAAAACAAGAGCAACAGTTAAAGCAACTCCGCTAAATCCGACGACAAAAACAAACAAACATGACAAGTTTAATAAAATAAATGGTAGAGCACGTATCCAATCAATTTTATTTGCATAAGATGTTTGCGGACAAAATAAATTATCATTTGCAAACCATTTAACCACTGACCTAGCGAGTTGTCTCATTTAGATTATGTCCCTTAAGTAACACGATAATTTACGGTCATAAGATCATATATTGGTCTTTTCTACAAGGAATACCTCTAAATCGCGAACCTATTTTACAATCATTGTTTAGTATAGATACATATTATCCTAGATTCGGCAGTTAGAATCTAGGATTGTGTAATTTTTATGCTCAACAAAATCTTTAATAGATTTAAATTATCCAGCCCTGTTAGAATGACCCGCATATTCAATATCTTTAGTAATTTCAGGCCAGAAAAAATGCTTAATAATGTCTTAATAGTTTCTTAATGTTTGTATAATACGCTTAATATATTAGGATAGTCCTAGCAAGGAGACTGCATGCCTTACCATCCACCCACCAAAGATTCGATCAATAATTTTATCACGAATCTTAGCCAGTATTATACTGGAAGCAACCAAGAGCGTTTGAATCTCATTAAGCTGATTCAAATGGTTCATTCTAAAACCTCGCTTGAACAATCCGACAATATTTCATTGGGGTTATTAGTATTTGGTTTAGAAAAAATTGCAAAAGAATATAAATACACTGGAGCCAAACGTTCGCGACGATTTCTGTTCTCTACAGGCAGTACACTAGCAGACATTCTTGCAGAAGAAGGGCTAGGAACTCACGACGAAAACACTTTAACACCCGCGAAAAAATTAATTTACCTAGCTGCTTTATTAACCTACGTAGAAAAAAATTCAATTGAATTGCCAGGTTATAAAAACAAAGCGCTATTTATCTCTGAAGTAAAATCTATTATAAAAGCTAACTTACATAGATCAGATGAAGATATTAAGGTTCTCTTAAAAAAACGCCCATCCTCGGCGATCCTCATGAAAAACTTTTCACAATTACCTGAGAAATATCATCAAAAGAGAGCTGGACGGGAAAAGTTTATTGAGTTTATAAAAATTCTCGAACAAGAATGCAGCATACACCATTTGGATGAAGCCCAAGTACCTTTGCAAAATCAATTACAGGATATTGGAAATCGTCCTATTGGTTATACAGTTCGATTTGGTGCCTTGGTATATATCATGAGTCAAATTGAAGAAGAATATTCTGTAACATCACCATCCAATAGTTACCTTTATCAGTTATGTCAACAAACAACTAATATTGAGAAATCATCTGACATAGATCCATTAGAAATATTAACGTATTATTCAGAACTTTTTAGTTTCATTCCAAAAATAAATCCCACTCAACGTACAGATTGCGGTTGGCAAGATAAAGGTTTTCGAGAAGGAAAAGTGTTTTTCCTCGACATGCAAAAAAACTTATCTGACATCATGAGTCAACTGATTAATGCAATTCATACTACAGACTCGCATCCCTATTTAGCCAGCGTACGAAGCACTATACAAAATACAACTCAATTTGGTATGAGCATGTTTTCGACCAGTATCGCAAGTAATTTAGCTGAATTTAACGTATGTAAAAATCTTGTCAGTGGAGCCGCAGGTATTGTTGGATTTGCTTGCTTTGGAGCAGAAGGCGCAGTCATAGCAAGCCAGGTTGGAACGCTCGTTGAGCAGCGCCTTATCCCAACAGGAGTGCAAAGACTTTTAGGAAGAGTGCTGAACCAAATTGGATCTGTCATTGGTAACACGACAGGTCAGGTTGTTTATCTTACCTTCAGTATTCCGATGGATACAACGTATTATTTATTGGGATTCGGAAGAAACACCGGCAAATTCATTAAAGATGAAGAATTGAAACCTTATGATGATAAAGAATGGATAATGTCTTTGTTAGAATTACCACAAGATCTCTTTCCTGAAGAGAAAAAAGTAAAAATTCGTACGATTGAAGAAACAGAGACAAAAAAAATCGAAACAATTGAAGCCGCTGCATCGTCAAGCATGAAAATTTAGACCCTTGCATTTTCGTTGTAAGACTTTTTTCACAACTTGCTGAGTCACAAATGCAGATTGATAATTTTCATCAATCTGCATACTTTGCAGATGCCACTCCGCTCCCTCCACAGTCAATCTCAATGGCTCATACGAATCAACCACAGGAACAGAAAAACTCGACAGCGGATAAATAATTCCTTTCCCTAACGCTTTAATAACAGCTTCTTTACGAGACCATATGCGATAAAAAGTCTGTGCTTTTTCAGAATCTGGCATAGCATTTAAATCAGCATATTCCTCCTCACTAAAATACCGCTTGGCTACAGCATCTTCATATGTTTCTTTAGCCTTCTCAATATCTACACCTATTGGGCTCGATTGAGTAAATGCATATACTGCAATGTCATTAGAATGAGAAATATTAAATTCAATATTTGTATTTTCAAGAAACGGCTTGCCATTTGCATTATATGAAAAAGTAATAACATTAGGTTCTAGATTAAGATACTCACCCAACAATTTACGCAACATTCCTCTTGCAGCGATAAAGCGTTCTCTATGAATCGGAAAATGAAATCGTTCTGCTCGAGAAATCTCATCAATACTGAGATACGATAAGAAAAGATCCTCTTGTTGTGAAATCATTCGCAAATAGGTATACCATACATGTACCACATTTTGGGTTAACTCAGTCACTTTTCGATCCTTAATAAAAAAAACTAAAAATCATGAATGAAAGGTATATACTGTATATTTCATTTTAGGGAAGAACAACAGTATGACTACATTAACATTCAAAAATAACACTATTCATTCCAGTGTAACACTTCCTGAAGTAGGAATTTCAGCACCAAATTTTACTCTAATCCTCAGTATTTTTCCAAGCTTAGGCAAAATGTAGGAAAATAGCATGAAGTATATTGATTATCGGCAATCTGAACTTTATGTAGAAGATGTCAGATTAACTGATATTGCAGTTCAATTTGACACGCCCTCATATGTTTACTCTCGTGCTTGTATTGAAAATAATTGGCATTCATTTGATTCTGCATTCCAAGACATACCACATAAAATATGTTACGCAGTTAAAGCTAATTCAAACATTGGAATTTTAAACGTATTAGCGCGTTTAGGTTCGGGTTTTGACATAGTGTCAATGGGTGAGTTAGAAAGAGTACTCGCTGCGAATGGTGACCCTAAAAAGATTGTATTCTCTGGTGTAGGGAAAAGAGATGATGAATTAAAACGGGCATTAGCAGTAGGCATATATTGCTTTAATATAGAATCTGACATCGAAATAGAACGATTAAATTCGTTAGCAAAACAACACAAACAAGTTGCCAATGTTGCTTTACGAGTCAATCCAAATATTGATAGCGGTACACATCCTTATATATCCACAGGACTAAAAGAAAATAAATTTGGAATTGATATTGAGTCAGCACATTCATTGTGCCAAACCATCAAGCAATTTTCGAATTTACAACTCATTGGTATCGCTTGCCACATTGGTTCTCAATTAACATCCCTAGAACCATTCTTGGCAGCAATCGATAAAGTTGTCGATCTTATCAATTTATTAAAAAATGAAAATATTCAGTTAGAACATATCAACATTGGAGGTGGATTAGGAATTCGTTATTCAACTGAAAGTCCACCTTCTATCATTAACTACGTAAACGCACTATGCGATAGCCTGAGATCCCTTTCCTTACAAGTGATCATCGAACCAGGGCGAGCGATAGTTGCAAATGCAGGTGTGTTGTTAACAAAAGTTGAATACGTGAAACATACGCCTCACAAAAAATTTGCTATTGTTGACGCGGGGATGAATGACTTATTACGACCTGCTTTGTATAATGCTTGGCAAGATATTATTCCTGTCATACTAGACAATAATCTCGACAAATGTATGTATGATATTGTAGGCCCCGTCTGTGAATCGGCCGATTTTATCGGAAAAAATAGATTTTTGTGTTTAAAACAAAATGATTTATTAGCGGTTTGCTCATCCGGTGCTTATGGATTTTCAATGAGTTCAACTTATAATTCTCGCCCTCGCGTTGCAGAAATTTTAGTTGATAAAAACCAGTCTCACCTCATTCGCCCTCGTGAGACCATAACAGATTTATTTATATCAGAACGAATGCTTCCCTAGAATAAAAGGAAAATGAAATGGATTTCAAATTATCAGAAGAACAACTAGCCTATCAACAATCTGCTAAAGACTTTGCTGCTGACGAGTTAGCACCGTTTGCTAAACAATGGGATGAAGAACATTTTTTTCCAATTGACACATTACGCAAAGCGGCAGATATGGGTTTCGCAGCTATCTGTATGCGTACAGATGTCGGTGGAACGCAACTGTCTCGTTTAGACAGTGCCATTATTTTCGAAGAACTTTCTGCAGGTTGTGTTTCAACTGCTGCCTATCTTTCCATTCATAACATGGTAGGATCACTCATAGATAATTATGGCAGCGAAACATTACGCAAAACTTGGCTACCCAAACTTGCTAAAATGGAATTGCTCAGCAGCTATTGCCTAACAGAACCTGGCTCTGGTTCAGATGCGGCTGCGTTAAAAACAACAGCAAAACTCGATGGCGATCATTACATATTAAATGGTACTAAAGCATTTATCTCTGGGGGATCTGTTAGTGATGTTTATGTTTGTATGGTTCGCACCGGTGTTGAAGGGCCGAAAGGAATCAGCTGCATTTTAGTCGAAAAAGGTACTCCTGGATTATCCTTTGGTAAAAAAGAAATTAAACTAGGCTGGCACAGCCAGCCTACTACTATGGTTTTTTTTGAAAACTGTCGTGTTCCTAAAGAAAATCTCATTGGCAAAGAAGGCCAAGGATTTAATATTGCATTGTCTGCATTAAACGGTGGACGAATTAACATTGCTGCATGCTCATTAGGTGGTGCAAAACATTGTTTGTCATTAGCACGCCAACATATGCTTCAACGTATACAATTTAAAAAACGTCTAGTTGAGTTCGAAGCATTACAATTTAAATTTGCAGATATGATTACGAATTTAGAAGCCTCACGATTGCTTGTCCATAAAGGCGCATTTTCGTTAGACACTAATGCTTCGAATGCAGCAATGTATTGTGCAATGGCGAAGAAGTTAGCGACAGATAATTGTTTTCAAATTTGCAATGATGCTTTACAAATTTTTGGTGGCTACGGGTATATGTGTGAATATCCTATTGAACGATATTTTCGCGATTTACGTGTCCATCAAATTTTAGAGGGAACTAATGAAATTATGCGCTTAATTATAGCGCGCAATGCATTAGATGAAAAATTCATTATGGACTAATGTTGTTAATTAAGGAGCATAACCGTGATAACAAAAAACAAAATACTACCTACGTTAATGTTTAGCTTTTTACTTTCTCAAGGAGCATTCTCAGCAACAACAGATTCCTCTTACATTCTTGTCACACCTGACTGTCTAATCAATAAATTTGATGCTCCATATCAAACATTATCACATAATAAAAATTTCTCGCTTATCAAACTAAACGTAGAAAACTTTACTAAGTTAATTGGTGTACGTAATTCACAAAAAACATTATGTGGAGGATTTATCAACGTAACCGATGCATACAACTCATCGCATTTTAGCAATGAAAATTCCGCTTTGTTTTTAGAAAAATATATACCTAAAACTTCCATCTCTAAAAAACAATTTAACTATGGTATCAATCACACTAAAGAAGTTAATCAACTTCTCGCTTTATTGAATCCTGATGAAATGTGGAAAAATCTCACTAAACTTTCCAGTTATACGGATCGCTACGCAAATTCTGATACAGGCTTAGGTGCTGCTCGCTGGATAAAATCACAAGTCGAACAAATCGCAAAAGACAATGGGCGAACGGATGTAACAACCTCTATAATCAACACCGGGACTTCTTACAAACAACCTTCCGTTGTTGTAAAAATAGGGAACTCTACAAAACCTGCTGTTGTTGTTGGCGCACATATGGATACCTTGTCTTCTTTTTGGGGAAATATGCCGGGAGCCGATGATGATGGAACAGGCTCTGTAACGGTATTAGAACTTGCACGCGTATTATTATCATCAAGCATGCATTTTCAAAAACCCATTTATTTAATTTGGTATTCAGCTGAAGAAGAAGGATTAGTAGGCTCACAATATGTTGTGGCTGAATTCAAAAAAGATAATATACCCGTTGAAGAGGTTATCCACTTTGACATGACTGGTTATACACCTAATAATGATAAAACAATGTGGTTACTCAGTGACAACACCGATAAAGAGTTAACATCATATTTGGAATTGTTAATTAATACTTATATTAAAAAACCTTTAAAATATACGAAATGCGGATATGCATGCAGCGACCACGCCACCTGGACAAACAATGGATATAAAGCAGCTATTGCATTTGAAGCAGAAGATGGAAAATATAATCCGTATATTCACACAAGCCAAGACACGATGAGTCAGCTTTCACTAGAGCACATGACAGACTTTACTAAATTGGCAATTGCGTTTACGGGGGAGCTTGCTGATCCGGTTAGCTGATTTAGTCACTTACATCCACAATGGTCTTTCCACAGAGACGCATGGACGTTATCTTTAGATATTCCCTTCTCCCCTTGTGGGAGAAGGTGGCCGAAGGCCGGATGAGGGGTGCTTTTGGCATAAAAACACCCCTCACCCGCCGCTTACAGAATCGAGAACTTAAGCATCGTTCCAGCCTGACATTACAAATGTCAGGCGTTACGTCGGCGCGAAGCATGCTTCGCGAAAGCCTCGACTGCACCCTCTCCCACAAGGGGAGAGGTAAATTTTTCTTAAGTTGGCACCTACGCTGAAATGACTGTGGCACCTTCACAAATCCTGACTTCTCAACATAGTAATAATCCCCGAAAAATCCATCTCAGCATGCCCCTGATTCACAAACAATGAATAAAGCTCTGCAGCTTCAGAACCCAGCGGAATAGCAGCATTGACACTTTCCGCTGCATGTTGGCCTAAGCGCAGATCTTTCAACATCATTTTTGCCATAAATCCAGCCTGATAGTTGTGATTAGAAGGAGCTGTTTCAACCAAGCCAGGAACAGGACAATAGCTTGTCATCGACCAACATTGGCTTGATGCATTCGCGCTGATTTCAAAAAATTTTTTCGGATCTAAACCTAATTTTTCAGCTAAATTAAACCCTTCACAAACCGCAATCATAGATATTCCCAAAATTAAATTATTACAAATTTTGGCGGCTTGACCATGACCTGCTGCACCTACATAAACAATTTTTTTCCCCATTTTCTCAAAAATAGGTTTTGCTTTATTAAAAACAGTCTGATCTCCACCCACCATAAATGTTAAATTTCCTGAACTCGCGCCTGCAACACCTCCCGATACAGGCGCATCTAACATTTCAATTTTGTAGTGCTTTGCAAAATCGTGTAGTTGTTGTGTTGTTGTCACATCAATAGAGGATGAATCAATAAATAAAACATTCGGATTAACATACTGAAAAAACCCATCAGGACCTAAGCATACTTCTTTGACTTGTGCGCCTGTTTGTAGCATTGTAATAATTATTTCTGCATCTTTCACAAGATCCTCTAAAGACATTGCTGCATATGCACCCGCATTTACTAAACTTTGTATAGCCTCAGGAGAGACATCATACACTTTCACACGATAACCTGCTTTTAGTAAATTAGATGCCATAGGATTTCCCATATGGCCCAATCCTAAAAAACTAATATTTTTCATATATCACTTCCGTTAGTTGCATATTATTTTATAGTTGGAATTTCAAACTCAGCTTCTGTCTTCATGTACTTTGGCCAGCGCTGAGTAATTGTTTTAATCCTTGTAAAAAATTGCATACCATCAGTACTATGCATATGGATATCTCCAAACAAAGATCGCTTCCAACCACCAAATGTTTGATAAGCAACAGGTACTGGAATCGGCACATTAATTCCAATCATGCCTACTTGTACTTTTGAAGCAAATGTTCTAGCTGTGTAACCATCATGTGTAAAAATTGAAGTTCCATTGCCATACTCGTGTTCATTAATCAATGCTAATGCAGCTTCAAAGTTAGGAACTCTCACCATTACTAAAACTGGACCAAAAATTTCATCTTGATAAATCTTCATGTCAGAAGTGACTTTATCAAACAAACACCCACCCAAATAAAATCCTTCTTTGTTTTCTGAACATTTGAAATGTCGACCATCTACTATTAATTCAGCACCTTCTTTTATACCCAAATCAACATAGGATTTTACTCGTTCTAGATGTTGTTGTGTGATGAGTGGGCCCATTTCTGTTTCTGGCAATGTCCCTGAACCAATTTTTAAATTTTCAACTTTGGGTTTGAGTTTTTTAATTAATGCATCAGCAACGTCATCACCGACAGCAACCGCAACTGAAATTGCCATGCAGCGCTCACCTGCCGATCCATATGCAGCGCCTATCAATGCATCGACTGCTTGATCTAAATCAGCATCTGGCATGATAATGCAATGGTTTTTTGCACCACCAAAAGCTTGAACGCGCTTGCCATGGGACACACCCGTTTGATAGATATATTCTGCTATGGGTGTTGAGCCGACAAAACTAATTGCTTTGACATCGGGATGTCTTAATAACACATCAACAGCTTCTTTATCGCCTTGAATGACATTCAGAACACCGTCCGGAAGACCCGCTTCTTTTGCTAACTCAACTAATCGAATGGAACAGGATGGGTCTTTTTCAGAAGGTTTTAAGATAAATGTATTCCCACACGCTAATGCCATAGGAAACATCCAGAGCGGAATCATTGCTGGAAAATTAAAAGGTGTTATCCCAACACAAACGCCTAATGGTTGACGAATTGTATAGCTATCAACATCTGTCGCAACATTTTCAGCATAACTTCCTTTGACTAAAAATGGAATTCCACAAACAAACTCCAGAGCATCAATGCCTCGCTGAATAGAACCTAACGCATCATTGATTGTTTTCCCATGCTCTTGAGAAATCAAACTCGCAAGTTCATTCATGTTTTTTTCAATTAACGATCTTAATTCAAATAAAATTCGCACACGTCTAGTCGATGGCATTGCTGACCACTTAGGAAAGGCATTTTTTGCTGAAGTCACTGCTTTATTAACGGTTTGTTCTTCCGCCATAGCGACTGTACCAATTATTTTCCCAGTCGCTGGGTTGTAAATATTTTGTGTTCTATTTAGATCTGAATAGGATTGTCCATTAATAAAGTGATTAATTTGATAGGTCATTCTTTACTTCCTTTGTATTTTTACTGAAAAGCATTGTATCGAGAAATAAAACCTTAATCATTGAAAATTATAATAAATTGGCGAGAAAATGATAATTTATTTTCATAGATGTTAATTTTGATCATTTATTTCCTTGTCTTCCTTTTAATCATCTTATAAAATACTGTTCCTAAACTTATATGCCCAGGTATAACACATGTTAAATTGGCAACAGTTTAAAAATGGAGCAGCTAAATTATTCCGCCCATTACCCGGAGTGGCTAAAGTTGTATCAATGGCTGGGAGCGCCACTTTTGCTCTTGAAAAGTTTTTTGCGTGGTCCTTAGCTCTTCCCAGTGGTTTACATAGTGTTTACGGAATTATTTTCACAACGATAGGAACCATCACTACAGCAAATACAAACATTGTTACTCGTTATTTTAATATGACTAGACGGGAACAGTTGCAAATTTTAGTCGCAGAAGATTCAGCTTCATCATCAGCCGACCTATTAATTCAACCTTCAGAACTACCGGCTAATTGGTTTCATCCCGCAGGTGATCACAAGTCTTGGAATTTTGGATACAAGTTCACACAGCTATTTTCGGCATTTTATATTGTTTGTTCAACGACGAGCGGATATATCAGTGCATTTGCATTGGCAAAATTAATTGCCATGCTGCCTTATCTAGAGTTTGACAGCTCATGTGAAGAAACACAAAGTGCTTCCTGGAAAATTATAGCCGTCCATTTAACCGCTGTTTTTCTTGCTTATGCCTCCGTACGCTCTTTTAAGAAAGCAAACCTTGCATGGGTAAGAGAGTATTATCGTGATTTATTTAATGATGGAAATTGGAGAAATATTTCTAAGGCAACTCTGATAGTCACTGCAACAGGCGTGACAACAAATACTGTTTGTATTTTTTTTTCGAATAGACACAGCTATGACATGCTTGCAGTAAATTCGCTTTGTCATATTTCCAGTTCTGCAACAATACCTGAAAGCGCACAACTCACTTTAGCAACTTTTTCTTGCATCAGTAATATTATTGTTAATGGCTTAATGACATTAGCTGCTGTTCACAAACGCCATACTAATGTTTTAAAAACAAACTTAAACACAGAGCTAGAAAAACTTCCCACTTTCAAAAAACTCAATCCTATTATTTTAGTCAGCATTATAGGAGATAGCGTGAATAATGGATTAAATACCGCTGTTTCTGTTGCTAAACTTCCTGAGACTATCAATAAAAACTATGCCGCTCTATCTTATCATCCTGGAATGTGCGCGATAGCTGGGATCTTAGGTGCATTTGCTATATGGAATCAATATGCCTTAGACCATGAAGGCTACATAAAGGAACTGCAAGCTCGAACTGTTGTAAATCTTAATGATGAAGGTGGTCAACCCGCTTTATTAACTGCAGAAGTGATATATGAACCATCTAACAATCGAGATATCGAAGCAGCAATTCCAATACCTGTCTCTACAAGACGAGCAAGTTATTTTTCATTACCTAAAAATTCATTATCGAATGCTCAGCATGCTACTGTTTTTGGATCATCTCTCACAACAAATCAATCACTCAAGATTCCTGTAGCAACGACAACGACCACCTTATCTCAAAGCTTACCCGCACTTGCCAACCCTACTTTGGATTTATTATCTCGACCTAAATAATGAGAAATAAATTGTCCCACAAGAATGAGTTTATCTATATCAACACCCGTTTTAACTCCCATACCATTCAACATGTAGAGAACATCCTCAGAAGCAACATTTCCAGACGCACCTTTTGCATAAGGACATCCACCTAAGCCAGCAACTGAGCTATCAATAACTCGAACACCGCATTCTAATGCAGCATAAATATTTGCTAAGGCTTGTCCATAGGTATCATGAAAATGAACTGCTAATTTTTTAAGTGGAATTTCTTTTGATAATAACCGTATCAGTTGAGTCACATAATTCGGGGTTCCTACCCCAATTGTATCTCCCAATGAAATTTCATAACAACCTAATTGAATTAATTTTCTTGATAATTCTAAAACTGATACAGGAGATATTTTTCCTTCATAAGGACAACCCAGAACACATGAAACATACCCGCGGACTAAAATATTATTTTGTTTAGCGAGTTGGATAACTTCCGTTATATTGACGATGCTTTCTGCTACCGAACAATTTGTATTGCGTTGAGAAAATTGTTCTGAAGGTGTGGTAAAAACAGCAATTTCTTTTACCTTCAATTCAATTGCACTCTGTAGCCCTTTTAAATTTGGGACAAGAACTGGATAACCAACATCATGTCGTTTATTAATTGTTTGATAAACTTCTTTATGATCTGCTAATTGAGGAATCCATTTTGGTGAAACAAAACTCGTTACCTCAATCGCTTTCAACCCTGTTTCCGACAATCGATTGATGAATTCTATTTTGATGTCTGTAGGGAGAATATTTTTTTCATTCTGCAAACCATCTCGCGCGCCTACTTCCACAATTTTGACGTCAGTAGAAATTGACATATGACTCCTTTTTTAATGCCCTCTCCCCTTGTGGGAGAGGGTTAGGGTGAGGGGTGTTTTTGGCTTAAAAGGCACCCCTCACCCGCCGCTTTGCGTCGACCTCTCCCACAAGGGGAGAGGTGTAAAGCAAGTTACGCAACAACACCCTTTGTTCAAAGGGGGAACCCATAGTCTCTTGACCTTAACAACCTTTAAACTCAGGCTTTCTTTTTTGATTAAATGCCAATATCCCTTCCACTCTATCTTCAGTAGAAAGTAGTTGATTATAAGCTTCTAATTCGAAAGAAAATCCTGACTTAACATCTAAGTTTTGTGACATGTTGAGGGACTTCTTCGCTTGTCGCACAGCAACAGGCGCATTTTCACAAATTGTATTTGCCGTTTTCAGAACTTCTTCCATTAATATATCAGGGTCACATAATTTATTCACAATACCCCAATCATACGCTTGCTGTGCTGAAAAATTTCCACCCGTAAAAGTCAGCTCTTTTGCCCTTTTTAAACCACAAGCACGTGGTAAATGTTGTGTTCCTAGCGCCCCTGGCATTAAACCTACTTTTACTTCTGACTGAGAAAACGTTACTGTTGCAGCAGCATAAGCAAAATCACTTGCTAAAACCAGTTCTAAACCGCCGCCAAACGCAGCACCATTTACAGCAGAAATAATTGGCAGCGGACAATCTAACATCGCCAACATTGATTGCTCTAATAAAGAATGCTGCGCACGCCAAACAGTTAAACTAATATCTTTACGTTCTTTTAAATCAGCACCCGCACAAAATGCAGGAGGTGATCCCGTTAAAATAACACAACGTAGCGCTCCACTATCGACAAAAAGAGTTTGCCACAGATCACGTAGTTCTCTCATCATGACACTATTAATTGCATTACGTGAGTCAGGTCTATCTAATGTGACAATTAAAATATATTCAGATGGTTTTGTGAGAACTAATGTTTGATATGAATTCATGTTACATCCTAAATAAACCAAATCGAGTTTGTACCATAGGCGCATTGAGAGCAGCAGAAATACTTAAACCCAAGATTTTGCGCGTATCGAGCGGATCAATCACACCATCATCCCATAAACGCGCACTCGAATAGTAGGCATGACTTTGTTTGGCATATTGCGCGAGTATAGGAGCTTTTAATGCATCTTCTTGCGCTTGGCTCCACGCTTCACCTAATCGCTCTTTCTTTTCACGTGTAACTTGAGCCAGAACATTTGCAGCCTGCTCACCACCCATCACACCTATTTTTGCATTAGGCCACATCCATAAAAACCGTGGCTCATATGCACGACCACACATCGCATAATTTCCAGCACCAAAACTGCCGCCAATGATCACAGTGAATTTAGGTACTTTAGCGCAGGCAACGGCTGTCACCAGTTTTGCTCCATGTTTGGCAATACCTTCCGCTTCAACTTTACTTCCTACCATAAACCCTGTGATATTTTGTAGAAACAATAAAGGAATATTGCGTTGACAACATAATTCAATAAAATGAACGCCTTTTAAAGCAGATTCAGGAAAAAGAATTCCGTTATTTGCGACAATTCCGATTGGAAAACCATATAAATGTGCAAACCCGCACACCAATGTTTTTCCATATTGGGACTTGAATTCATCAAATTCTGATGCATCCACAATGCGAGCTATCACTTCGCGCACGTCAAAAGGATACCGTGCATCTGCAGAAATAATTCCATATATGTCACTAGGATCAACAATAGGATCAAGTGATTTGCGCGTCACTACACTCACTTGTTTTTGATAATTTAAATTAGAAATTATTCGTCGCGCTATACGTAAAGCATCTTCATCGTTCTCAGCATAATGATCTGCAACACCCGAAATACGGCAATGAACTTCAGCACCACCCAATGCTTCAGCCGTCACAACCTCACCTGTTGCGGCTTTTACAAGTGGCGGGCCTGCTAAAAATATCGTGGCTTGTCCTTTAACCATGATGGATTCATCAGCCATCGCAGGTACGTACGCACCGCCGGCAGTACATGAACCCATCACAACAGCAATTTGAGGTATACCTAAACTTGACATCGTTGCTTGATTAAAGAAGATTCGTCCAAAATGGTCTTCGTCAGGAAATACTTCATCTTGTTTCGGTAGAAAAGCACCGCCAGAATCGACCAAGTAAATACAAGGTAATCGATTTGCTTGCGCAATTTTTTGAGCGCGCAAATGTTTTTTGACGGTCATAGGATAATAGGTACCGCCTTTGACAGTCGCGTCATTGGCAACTATCATACATTCTGTTCCCATCACACGACCAATGCCTGTAATAATACCTCCAGCGGGTATCTCATCATCATACATTTCATAACCTGCCAACGCAGATAATTCTAGAAATTCTGAATCAGGATCAATTAATAATTGTATGCGATCACGTGGTAGCAATTTACCATGTTGACGATGGCGCTCACGTGCGACTTTGCCACCGCCTTTTTGTATTCGCGCTAATTTTTGTTTTAGATCTTGCACACACGCCTGCATCGCTTGTGAATTACGCTGATAATTCTCGCTTTGGGAATCAATTTGGGTTCGAAATGACACGATCAAACATCCTATTAAAAATAATTAATTTATACCGACTCTTTAAACAATTCCCTACCAATCAACATTCGTCTAATTTCCGAAGTACCTGCGCCAATCTCATATAACTTAGCATCACGTAATAATCGCCCAGCAGAAAATTCATTTACATATCCATTTCCACCTAAACATTGTATGGTTTGTAATGCCATCCACGTTGCTTTTTCTGCAGTATATAAAATCACTCCTGCTGCATCTTTACGGGTAACATCACCTCTATCGCATGCTTGAGCAATAGAATATAAGTACGCACGAGATGACATCAGAGAAACATACATATCAGCAAGTTTTGCTTGAATCAGTTGAAACTCCCCGATAGCTTTTCCAAATTGTTTACGCTCATGAACGTAAGGAATCACCAAATCTAAACATGCCTGCATAATACCAACGGGACCTGCTGACAGTATTAAGCGCTCTATGTCTAAGCCTTTCATTAATACTTTTGTTCCATGATTCACCTTCCCTAAAATATTTTCTGTAGGGACTGTGCAATTTTCAAAAACTAATTCACATGTGTTTGAACCACGCATGCCTAATTTATCAAGCTTTTGTGCAGTCGAAAAACCCGGGAAACTTTTTTCAATGAGAAAGGCAGTAATCCCACGTGAATGAGCTTCCTTATCTGTTTTTGCGTAAACCACCAATACATTCGCATCAGGACCATTCGTAATCCACATTTTAGTTCCGTTCAAAATAAAATGATCACCCTTATCCTCAGCGCGAAGCTGCATATTCATCACATCAGACCCAGCTTGTGTTTCACTCATTGCCAGTGCACCGACAAACTCCCCACTGCAAAGCTTGGGAAGAAATTTTTTCTTCTGCTCCAACGTGCCATTTAAACGAATTTGATTAACACATAAATTGGAATGTGCACCATAGCTGAGACCAACAGACGCAGAAGCTCGACTGATTTCTTCCATTGCAATTGCATGTTCTAAGTAACCTAAGCCTGCACCACCAAATTCTTCTTCGACAGTAATGCCTAGCAATCCCATCGCACCTAATTTTTTCCATAGATCTGAAGGAAATATATTTTCTTTATCAATATCAGCAGCGCGAGGAGCAATTTCAATTGCTGCAAAATTTCTCACGGTATCACGTATCATATCGGCGGTTTCACCGAGATTAAAATTTAAATAGGAAGACATTTTTTTCTCCGTATGATCATTTTCCTTTGGAGGAATGAAGAGTCAAGAGGGTTGATTTATGGCGCACTCATTCGCACATATGAGCGTAGACGTCAACTTGAGAAAAATGCACCTCTCCCCTTGTGGGAGAGGTCGCCGCCACCGGCGGCGGGTGAGGGGTATTTCAACGGAATTACCGTAAAAAAACACCCCTCATCCGATCCTTCGGACCACCTTCTCCCACAAGGGGAGAAGGGAAAATCTAGTTGACGCATATGCACCTACGCAGGAATGACAAAAATACGCAAAACATCCGATTTGTCATACTTTTTAATGCATTTGCCTTGATGGTTATCTTTCACCTTGCAAATGGTTAATCAGCGCCGCTAAAAACCGAGTTGCTTCTCCACCTGTCACAGCACGATGATCAAATGTCAATGATAACGGAGCAATTTTACGGATTTCCATTTTTCCATTTCTCACCATGACAACTTCGCGAATTTTGCCACATCCTAAAATAGCAACCATAGGTGGCACAATAATGGGGGTTGCATATTTCCCTGCAATCATACCAAAATTGGATAATGTGATTGTTGCACCATGAAGATCGCTGGGAGCGACTGTGCGAGCTTTAACTGTTTTTTTAAATGTGTCAATTGCAGTACGTAATTCAGCAGCTGACTTTTTACCAACATCTTTTAAAACAGGAACGAATAATCCCTCAGCTGTATCGACTGCCAATCCAACATTAATTTCTTTAAATAAACGACGTTCCATCGTTTTACCATCAAACCACGCATTTAAGTTAGGCTCTATTTTTATTGCTGCAACAATTGCAGCGAGAAAACACGCTGTGATATCGCTACCAGAAGGTAAATCAGATAAATCTGCATCTTCAAATATTGTAACGGGTACAACTTCTTGATGAGATTGCATCATGACAACAGCCATCGCTCTGCGCACACCATGCAATGTATCCACTTGATCTTCCGAGGCACGTTCATCCGCTTGCTTTTTCACATCTTCTAAAGTGATTTGCCCTTGTGGCCCGCTAGGTACAATGGAATTCAAATCAACATTTAATTGCTTTGCAAGCGCTCTAACTGCTGGCATCGCTTTTATCGTGCTCGCTGTTTTTTTTGCTGCACCAATTATCATATCGCCTTCATCTAATCGTTGTGTACTCTCTTCTAAATTTCCAACAACAGATCCCGCATCTTTTGAAGTCGTTAGTGTTTCATTATCGCCTTCATATTCAACTAAAGGTGCTCCTGTATTGACGATATCACCCGGATTACCATGTAATTTTTTTATTTTTCCAGCTTGGGGAGAGGGAACCTCTACCACTGCTTTTGCAGTTTCCATACACACTAAAGGTTGATCGACTATAACAACATCGCCAACTTTTACGTGCCATTCACGAATTTCTGCGTCTGCTAAACCTTCACCTAAATCGGGTAAATTAAATATTTTCATGCGAATTCCATTACGTTAGTGACTGCGGCCAAAATTTGTTTTTCATTGGGTATATAAAGTTTTTCTAAACGAGCATAAGGAACAATCGTATCATATCCTGTTACGCGTTGAACGGGAGCTTGTAAAAACATAAGCCCTCGCTCCGCAATTTGAGCAGAAATATCTGCACCAACACCGCATGAACGCGCTGCTTCATGAATAATGACACAACGTCCTGTTTTTTCTACGGATGCTAAAATAGTTTCGATATCTAAAGGTTTTATGGTTGCAACATCGATGACTTCAGCACTAATACCTTGTTTTGCTAATGTATCAGCTGCTGCTAATGTTTCTTTTACCATTGCACCCCACGTCACTAACGTCACATCTGTACCAACACGCAATGTAAAACATACATCGAGTGGTAACGCTTTTCCGTCATCGGGAACTTCTTGTTTAGCCCAACGATATAATCGTGAAGGCTCTAAAAAAATCACAGGGTCAGGATCACGAATCGACGCTAATAATAACCCATATGCACGTGCAGGCGAAGATGGGACAACAACTCTTAATCCTGGAATATGTGCGAATATGGCTTCTGTACTTTCCGAATGATGTTCAGGAGCGTGAATACCAGCGCCATAAGGTGTTCGGAAAACAACGGGACATGATAAACGCCCGCGTGTTCGATTTCGAATTCGCGCTGCATGATTGACGATCTGGTCGTATGCGGGGTAAATAAACCCCATAAATTGAAATTCAGCAACTGGCTTTAAACCTTGCGCTGCCATACCAATAGCGAGCCCAGCAATCATCGATTCTGCTAACGGTGTATCACGTACTCGTTCGGGCCCAAATTCATTTAATAAACCCAAAGTCGCTCTAAACACACCACCATCTTTTCCGACATCTTCACCTAAGATGACGACGTCTTTATCTTTACGCATTTCATAAGCTAATGCTTGAGTAATGGCTTCTACTAACGTTATGTCAGCCATGTGCAACAATCTCCTTTTGTATTAATTGCTCGCGCTGCTCTAAATAAATATCAGGAAGTTTTGCATATAAACTATCAAACATGGATTCAGGAGACTGCGGTGGGGTATTCAAATATTCTTTTACGACACCTTCAACATCAACACTGCATTCTGCTTGTAACGCTTTTTCTTTTTCTTCATCCCATAGTTTTGCAGCTTCAAGATATTTACGCATGCGACCAATAGGTTCTTTTAGCCATTCTTTCTCACGAATACCTTGCGGTTCATAGCGGCTCGCATCATCAGCAGTGGTATGATCACTTTGTCGATAACTTAAAATTTCCAGCAAAACAGGTTCATTTTTCTCTCGTGCTTTTTTCAACGCGAGAGTAACCCGGTCACAAACAGCAATCACATCATTACCATCAACTTGTTCACCTTCAATACCTGCTGCAACTGCCTTTTGTGCAATGGTTTGTGATGCACTTTGAGCACTACGAGGCACAGAGATTGCCCATTGATTATTACTGACAACAAATACAATAGGTAATTTCCAAGCACCCGCTACGTTCAATGCTTCATAAAAATCACCTTGCGAGCTTGCACCATCACCACACGTAACAAGTACGGCTCTTTTTTCACCGCGAATTTTTAAAGCCGTAGCGATCCCCGCACCATGCAATGGTTGACTGCCCACTGGAACGCTATAAGGGAAATCTTCGCTGTCTTTGTGATAACAATTGCCACGTTCATCGCCACCCCAATACAAAAGGATGTCTGACAATTTAACACCACGTTGTATTAATGTTCCAACATCGCGATAATAGGGCACAAAAACGTCATCATTCGCTAAAGCAGCGCCCATTCCAACAAAAACAGCTTCTTGGCCACGTGTTGAAGGATACGTACCAAGCTTTCCTGTTCGTTGTAGAGCAATTGCTTTTGTATCGAAAATGCGTAAGAGCACCATAAGACGATAAAGTTTAACAAGTTGCTTGGTATCTTTAACACTGTCAGGTAAATTACCATGCAGAATGCTTGATTCATCTAGGCATTGGTAATAGGGGATTTCAAACTTTGCAACCACGTTCACGTAGCGAGACTCCTTTCTTACGCCAAAGATACCCAGGTTAACGAGCACCTAGAAAGGAGTCAAGCCATACCATTGTTTTGCATACGAGTTTTTTACTGTTGGTCAACAATTGCTTTTAAGAGTTCCTTAAGGTTTATTGGATAGTATCTAACTAATTTTTTCCCTAAGAAATATGAAACATCATGGAGGTTCACCGTGGCCCTGCCGAATATTGATACATTAAATAAAATCTTTGACGATTATCTCAATTCACTTCAATATCAATCCAGTTTTAAAAAATATGGTTATGAACTGATTAATCGATTCAGATCATGGATAGGTTGGGCCGGGAATCCTTATGCAACAGAAGATGCTGAAGCTTATAAGAAAGAACGAATCAAAAATTTCAAAAAAGATTTCGCTATCGCAAACACCTTAGACTATGCAAAAGCAATCACTAGTTGGCGTAAACAAATTGATATTTTCGATGATGAATATAACCTAGTCGTCAAAGCTGAACTCATTCATCTTTCTAAATATGGATTTGCAATACGAGCCGCCTCGGCTGTCATCTGTAATGCTTTAAGAGATGACTTACAAAATGAAATTGACGCATTAAAGCAAAAGCTTTCCGAGCATAACACCAGCATAAAAAAATCAAGAACAAGCGCCAAGAAACCCATTGCAAATGATATCAAAGAACGCGACGAAATTTTATTTAAACTAATCAAGTTAGGTGATAAAGATGCTGCGCATGAAGCTGCTGAGTTATCATTATTAAATGATCATGAAAAACCTAACAGCAAAGAATTCACCTCTCCAGAATCTTCGAATGCACACGTATCAGATGATGCAGAAATT
>Ga0207030_1007_pt2 | contig 64840 bp, 61 predicted proteins | sample Alteio_BWMinCont_40_FD_153260 | JGI IMG/M metagenome (GOLD analysis project Ga0207030, IMG submission 153260) | Enriched cells from forest soil in Barre Woods Harvard Forest LTER site, Petersham, Massachusetts, United States -... | ecosystem: Environmental > Terrestrial > Soil > Temperate forest >... | reverse complement strand
CTGCCATTTGCAATCGATAACGCATGAGCACCGTCAATGGTACTTGCAAATGTCAAACCGCCATTCGTCGATGCGAAGTTGATGTCATGACTTAATGTCAGTGCAGATGAATAGGTTTGTGATCCTGTAGTAGTAATCTGAGAATCACTACCACCGATTGTAGTGGCATCACCTGTGCCAATGTTAATACTGGTTAAGGGAGTTGTTCCAATCGAACCATTTAAGGCGACTGCACCGCTGCCATTTGCAATCGATAACGCATGAGCACCATCAATGGTACTTGCAAATGTCAAACCGCCATTCGTCGATGCAAAGCTTATATCATGACTTAATGTCAGTGCAGATGAATACGTTTGCGATCCTGTGGTAGTAATCTGAGAATCACTACCACCGATTGTGGTGGCATCACCTGTGCCAATGTTAATACTGGTTAAAGGAGTTGTTCCAATCGAACCATTTAAGGCAACTGCACCGCTGCCATTTGCAATCGATAATGCATGAGCACCATCAATGGTACTTGCAAATGTCAAACCGCCATTCGTCGATGCGAAGTTGATGTCATGACTTAATGTCAGTGCAGATGAATAGGTTTGTGATCCTGTAGTAGTAATCTGAGAATCACTACCACCGATTGTAGTTGCATCGCCTGTGCCAATATTAATACTGGTTAAGGGAGTTGTTCCAATCGAACCATTTAAGGCAACTGCGCCGCTGCCATTTGCAATTGATAAACTATTCGCACCATCGATCGTACTTGAGAAAGTGATCCCACCAGCCCCCGTAGATGTTAACGTATCATTACCACCTAAGATGACAGCACTGTTATAGGTTTGTCCGTTTGTTGTTGTAACATTAGCGTCAACGGTAGTAGCACCCGTAACATTGAATGTGGTTAAGCCAGTGATCGCACCACCTAAAGTAACACTACCACCATTTAAAGTTAAACTGTTTGATCCACCCGCAATGGTTGAGCCGAATGTAATCGTATTGGAGCCCGTGTTTAATGAAGCAGTAGCACCTAGTGTTACCGGCCCTTGGAAATTGACATTTCCACCAATGCTACCAGCAGAGGGGCCTGTGATGGTGCCATTAATATTGTAAGTGACAGGAGACGTTGTACTAAGACCGGTGCTGGTATTGAGCGTGATGTTATTACCCGATGGAGTATATAAGCTTTTCCCACTGATATACGCATTAGCTAAAGTAGTATTTGACACGGTTTGTGAGTTAGCAGCATCACCAATGTTAACATTATTAGTTGTTAAATTGGCACCTGATATAACACCCGAAGAAGGATAAATATCGATAAAATTGGTATTGGATGTTGACGTCAAAACAGTATTACCACTCGACACTGAACTATTTGGTTCTATGAAATAATAATAACCGTTGTTGAAAGAAGACATAGAGCCAACTGTTTGACCTTTATTGGTGAGAGAACCAAAAGGAGATCCTGAAGCAATACTCACCGTTGTTCCTGATAACCCTGTTGCTGTTGCACTACCCGATGGAATATATCCTGACACAATACCGGGTGTAGAAGTGAAAATCGCATTCAAATAAGGAAATGCATTTGTTAATACTGTCCAATCACTAATGCTATTAAATGACGTGAAAGCACTGCCTTGTAAATTAGCGGTAGTGACAAGTGTGCCAGCTGCTGAACTCGAAACGCCAGAAGTTTGTTTATCCCAAAAAGAGTTGGTGATCCCCGCGAGATTAGAAGTAGAAGAAACCAGACCGCCTGAATTTGAACCATTGGGATTAGTTGTGGTAACAATTCCTAGACTATAACTATTTGAAATCGTTCCTGATGAAAACCCCACTAAGCCGCCAATATCACCGCCAGCTACAATACCAGAACCCGGTATGACACTGCCTGTTGCATAGCTATTTGTGATAGTTCCATTATTGACTCCGACTAAGCCTCCGCCATGAAGTGTGATTCCCGTAATCGTTGCAGCGCTAAAAGAATCTTGGAGTGTACCGCTAGTGACAAGACCTATAATACCGCCTGGATCCCCCGAACTATTCACACTACCTGTTACATATACATTTTTAACCGTTCCTGATGCTAGCTCACCCGCTAAACCACCTGTTGCAATAAAGAGACTCGTAGGCCCAGTCATGTCCACATTGGACAGCCCCAGATCTTGGATTGTGCCACCACTGATAACAGCAATAAAACCATTACGGTTTACGCTATTTGTTATACCTGCTGCAGGGCCGCTTGAAAAAGAGTTGGGGAAATTCATGTAGAGATTATTAATATAATATTTATTTCCGTTTAAGCTACCAGTGAAATTGGAGAAATTTAATTGATTAGAAGCAACGCTGAAACCGATAGGAACAAATCCTGTATCAGGTAATGTGTCTGGGAATGTGCTATTCCAAACGTCGCTTTTCGTCACCGATGAAAAATCGATATTACTGCCTAAGCTATAACTCGCCCCTAAATCCGCATCCATTAATTGCAATTGATGAGGCGTATTAATCGTTAATGGCGTACTACTAGTGGGAAATGCTTCTGACATTAAAATCGGTCGCGTAAATCCATTCACCATGAACCAAGTCGAACTATTCGGAGAAGCACTGGATGACGTTGCAATCGTCCAACCGGAGAAGTTACTCGATTGCATCATTTGTGCTGTTGTTAAGCCTGTCACACCAGAGCTGTTGCCTGAACCGACACCTGTGGTGGATTGCCCTGATGATCCTTTATCCCAATAGCTATTCGTTATTACGGCTCCGACTGCATTCGTGCCAGCGAATCCGCCTACAGCGCTTGTTCCTGTGACGCTTCCAGTGCTATAAGACTGGGTTATTGATGGATTTGAAAATGCATTTGCAATATATCCCACCAAACCACCTACGCTCAAAACGCCCGTAACACTACCTGTTGCATAGGCATTGGATACGGCTTCAGCATTGTCTAATCGACCAAATAAACCACCTGTACCAACGCCAGAACTATTTCCACTACTTGTTACGGTTGCACTACTATAGACATTGGCGATAGTGCCTGCTGAGATGGCATCACCTATTAACCCACCAGCCTGATTACCAACGCCATTATTAGTCACTGTTCCCGTAGTAAATACATTACTAATATGTGTAGTGCCACCTTGCCAGTCTAAAAATCCAGCAAGACCACCTACGTGGCCTGTTGTTGCGGTGATATTGACATTGGTGACACCCATATTTTCGAGTGTTCCACCATGAACAGCCCCAAACAATCCTTCGACACCCGCATTAGACGATGTTTCATTTATATAAAGACCATTGATAATATTATTTTGACCATTAAACGTACCTGTATACATATTCGTTACATTAAAACCAATAGGCGCAAATCCGGTGAAGCCAGTGCCACCCGTCCAATTAATTGTTCCTGTGGCGTCAATGTTATTGAGTAGTACATAGTTAGTGCTTAAAGGTCCTGTAGCAGCACCTTGTAATCCATACACATCAGCGATGCCATTACCGCTTGTTGTATTTAATCGTGTAAATTGGGCATTGAAAGCACCGTTGTAAGTCGAACCTGCAGCAACATTAAAATTGTTGCTAACTGTAAATGAAGGTAACGTACCCGTTGTATTTTGTATCCATTGGCCCTGCGATAAGATGAAATTTTTCACGTTGACAGCGTATAACATTGTTGTTGGCACGGTACCAGCTGCACTCGATGTTGTCGTCGAACCGATAGTGCCTGATATAATACCTTGACTACCGTTAGATGCACTTAACGTTAATCCGCCATTGGTTGCAGAAATAGCTGCATTGAAAGCAATATATTCTGTAGCTTGTAATGTGAGCACATTACCGGAAGACCACGTAATCGCGTTATTGACGATAACATCACCAGATGCACCACTTGCATTGACTGTCACATTACCGGAAGCTAACGCATTTGTCAGATCAGTGACATTCAACGTACTAGCTGATGTTTGTGTATAAGGACTGGATGAAAAAGCAGGACTAGAAGCTGCGCTTGAAATCGTAATGGCATAAGGATCCAGCAACCAAGAACCCATCATTCCATTTGGCGCAGACAGATTAACAGAAATGTTGCTGACATCTAAGTAGTCTCCGGACGTTTCAACATAACCACCGTTACCACTTTGGCTACCACCTTGCGCCAAGATACTGCCGTGAAATTGAGTTGCTTTATCTGACCAAACAACAACATTACCGCCATTGCCTGATTTGATTGCATTTGCATTTAATATTGCACCTGCATCAACGGTTGTTGTTAATGCATTTTGATCTGGGCCCGCACCGTGCGCATCACCTCCAATCATGATTTGCCCGCCACCAGCATTGCCGCTGACATCAATATTCGCTGTCGACGCTAATTGAACTTGGTTTCCTAAAATTTTGACTGTGCCGCCATGATGTCCTCGATGATGTCCTGATGCAATTAATCTGCCTGATACGTTCACTGTGCCGTAATCACCACCCGATAAAATAATTTCACCGCCTACTTGTCTCACTGATCGCGCTTGTGCAACACCTCTCATATTGATGACATTATCCAGCACATGTTGCGCTGAGCTCGCGCTCACTAAAATTTTGCCGCCATCCGCTAACAAAGTTCCGGAATTATTGACACCCGCATTTAATTTATGACCTTGTGGATCAACACCTGCTGTCGTTGCTGCTTGATCTACCGTAAAATTAATTAATTGATCTCCATAAAAATCTAACGTGAATGCATTGCCAGAACCTAACACCACACTGCCTCGCTCTGCTTGTATGAGACCAGTATTCGACACACCTGTTCCGACGAGTGCGACTAAACCATATTGTGCAGCTCGAATAGTTCCTTCATTAATAATGGCGCCAGAGTAAGCTGATGGTTGGTTAAATATATAATGTCCCGCCAGAAAATTTGCATTCGAGATATCAGAAGTCGAAGCGATTAAACTTCCGACATTCACTTGTGCACTGGGACCAAAATAAATTCCGGCACCATTAATTAAAATAATGGTGCCGGTTGCAGACAACTCTCCATAAATTTGAGAGGCACCTTGATTGGCATTAATTCGATTTAAAGCAACTCCACCCGTGGGTTGTTGGAAATGGGTTGACTCTTTGGCACCAATATTAAAACTATTCCAATCGATGATGGCTTGTTGGCTAGATTGATCAACGACGGTAGAGTGAGCGGATTGATTAATAGTGACATTGCCTGATTCTACGTGAGTGAATTGAGGATTAGCGTACGCTGCACCATAAACCAATAATACGGCGGTAAAACAAATACTTTTTTTAAAAAACTCCTTTATGTATTTTTCATTTTCATTACGCATAAGCCCCAGTGTCACTCTCGCTTTGATAATTGGTTGTTGTCTATACAACTCTAAAGCCAGTTGATTAAATTTAACCTGCATATACTATTAGTTTAGTACAAAAAAATATTTTTGCAGGATACAAATAAAACACTATTAATCATATAGATAAAAAAGAACTAACCGGAAATCTGATAACTTCAATCGATTAAACCAACTAGAAACAACCGAGTTAGATGAATTTTAGCCTTGGAACCTGTGAAGTAAGCCTTACAACTGAGCGCCGTCCTTTTAACCTAGATTCTAACTGCCGAATCTAGGTTTAAATATTGGCTAAAATAAAGCATAGTATCTACCCAATAAAGAGAGTATAATTAAATGTTTAGTCAATGCATTGATGTGGAGTATATTCATGGCACGAGTTACGGTTGAAGATTGCTTAAAAAATGTAAAAAATCGTTTTGAATTAGTCATGGTTGCCGCAAAGAGAGCCAGGCAATTAATGCGCGGCAGTGCAGAACCTAAAGTTGCTTGGGAAAATGATAAACCAACCGTCGTCGCCTTACGTGAAATTGCAGCAGGCTTTACTGATTTTAGCGATGCGCATAATGCAGAACCCGCAGCGACCGTAGATAGTGAATCCTCAGAACAAACCTTAATTATTTCCGATGATACCTCAATATCTATCGAAATTTCTTCAACAAGCCATCCCAGCGAGTCTGAATAACGAAAGTAAGAAAAATTCTAGCTACAAGGAGATAAGGCTACGTGGCTGAGTTTAAAGAACTAAGTCAGCGATTGACAACATACCTCAGTGACGCTGAAATCAGCGCCATTGAGAAAGCCTATTTACTTGCAAAAGAAGCCCACACCGGACAAAAACGCCATACTGGCGAACCCTATATCACCCACCCAATCGCCGTCGCTATAATTCTTGCAGAAATGCGCATGGATCCACCCACGATTATGGCGGCTATATTACACGATGTAATTGAAGACACTTATGTTGAAAAAACAGAGCTAGTAGAACGATTCGGAAAAGAAGTAGCAGACCTGGTAGATGGCGTTACCAAATTAACTCAGATCACCTTTGAAAGCCACGCTCAAGCACAAGCCGAAAATTTTCGAAAAATGGTCATGGCAATGGCGCGCGATATTCGTGTGATCTTAGTCAAATTGGCCGATCGCTTGCATAACATGCGCACTATTCATTGTTTGCCTCCGAAAAAAAGACGACGCATTGCAATTGAAACATTAGAAATTTTTGCACCGATAGCAAACCGTTTGGGCATGCATGCATTTCGAATCGAATTTGAAGAATTAGGCTTTGCAGCGCTTCATCCTATGCGTTACCGCGTATTAAAAGAAGCTGTCACACATGCACGCGGCAATCGAAAAGAAATAATGGATTTAATCGACACTGAAATTCGCAACAATCTTAAAAAAGCAAACATGCCGCCTTGGAAATTGATTGGTCGCGAAAAACATCTCTACAGTATTTATAAAAAAATGCGCGACAAACATTTGTCTTTTTCTGAAATCATGGATGTGTATGGCTTTCGTGTCATTGTCGATAAAATCGATACGTGCTATCGAGTGCTGGGTGCACTGCATAATCTTTACAAACCGCTTACTCAGCGCTTTAAAGATTATATTGCTATTCCGAAAGCAAATGGCTATCAATCATTGCATACCACTTTGTTTGGCCCCTATGGCGTGCCTATTGAAGTACAAATTCGCACAGATGAAATTCATAAAATGGCTGAAAATGGTATCGCCGCACATTGGCTATATAAAACTGAAAAGTTTTTATTTGATGACGCGCAAACACGCGCCAAAGAATGGTTAAAAGGCATTTTAGAAATGCATAAAAGCTCTAAAAATTCGTTAGAATTTATTGAGAATGTGAAGATTGATTTATTTCCTGATGAAGTTTATGTCTTTACACCAAAAGGTAATATTTTAGAACTACCTAGTGGCGCAACGCCTGTTGACTTTGCCTATGCTATTCACTCAGATATTGGTAATACCTGTGTTGCCACAAAACTAGATAGACGTTTATCACCGTTAAGCTCAGCATTGATTAGCGGTCAGCAAGTTGAAATTATCACCGCTCCCGGAGCACGCCCCAATCCAGCGTGGCTTAATTTTGTTGTCACTGGAAAAGCACGCAGCAACATAAAACATTTTCTGAAAAAACAACAGCGTGACGAATCCATCGAATTAGGCTCACGCTTAATTGAAAAAGCGCTGCATAATTTAAATTTAAATTTACATCTTATTCCGATTGAAAAAATTGAATCTGTCGTCAAATCATCGGGGCTGGATTCCATCAATCATTTATTTGAGGAAATCGGTTTAGGAAATCGCATCGCACTGTTAGTCGCGAAACAATTAGCAAAAGAAATGGATACCACCTCAAAACCTTCGCAACCCGAACCACACCACAAACATTCGCTTGCAATTAAAGGAACAGAAGGAATCGTTGTCAGCTACGCAAAATGTTGCCGCCCCATTCCTGGCGACCCCATTAGTGGTTACATTGAAAAAGGACATGGACTCATCGTTCATTTTGAACAATGTCCCTCACTTGAAGCGTATAGACAACATCCTGATAAATTTGTTTCGCTTCGCTGGGAAGAAAAAATTGAAGGCGATTTTGCCGTTGATTTGCGCGTAGAAATTCTCAACCAGCGTGGCAGCTTAGCTGGGCTTGCTCTTAGCATCTCAGATCTCGATTCAAATATTGAAAACATTAACGCAGAAGAATTTGATGGACGTTATTTTGCTGTTAGCTTAACAATTACAGTACGTAACCGTCTGCATCTTGCCCGAGTATTAAGAAAAATTCGCAACACAAAAAATGTAATTCGCGTTATACGTCTCAAACCGCGGGCTAAGAAGAAGAAAAAATACTAGTAAAAAATTATTTTTGATAAACTTTCCTCCCCCGCACAAACGTAGCAACCACATCCATCTGATTATCCAACAACACAAAATCAGCATCTTTCTTTTTTTCTATACTGCCTTTTTTATCAAATATTTTTAATGACTTCGCTGGATTCTCTGACGTCATTTTAATGACATCTAACAAAGTACATTTCGTAAAATCGATCACATTTTTAATAGCCGTCGACATAGATAAAACACTTCCTGCTAATGTTCCATCTGCTAATTGGGCTCTGCCATTTTTGAGATAAACAGTTTGCCCACCCAAGTCATAGCAACCATCTTGCATACAACTGGCACGCATCGCGTCTGTAATTAAAATAATTTTATCTATCCCTTTTGTTTTCAACGCTAAGCGCACAATCGCTGGATGCAAATGAATCCCATCAACAATTAATTCGGCAGTCATTTCATCTGACAATAACACAGCTGTCACCGCCCCAGGTTCGCGATGATGTATCGCTGGCATAGCATTAAAAAGATGTGTTGCATGAGAACAACCTGCCGCAATTGCGTTATTTGCCTCATCAAAACTTGCATTGCTATGTCCTATAGATGCAATAATATTTTCTTTTTTCAAATACGAAATCAACTCTAGGCCCTGAGATAATTCGGGCGCCAACGTAACAAGTTTGATTAAATTTGGAAAGCGACGATGCCATTCTTGAAAAAGTGCCAAGTCGGGATGAATAATATTTTTAGCATTTTGCGCGCCTGTTTTTTTTAGTGATAAAAATGGCCCCTCTAAATGCACACCTAAAATCGCCGCGCCTAATTTAGTACTCGAATTTAAAAATTGACTCACAGTGAATAACGTATTCTCAATATCCTCGCGCGCGGCTGTCATTGTCGTCGCCAAAAAAGCTGTTGTTCCCTGCGATGCTAATGTAGCACTAATTGACATGAGAGACTCAACACTTGCATCCATTACATCGCAGCCACTTGCTCCATGCACATGCATATCAATAAACCCAGGGACAAGGTGAAATTCGCTGGAAAAACTGAATTTTTCTATAGCAAGAAAATCTTTTAATTTTTCCTGAGAAACTATATCTTGAATAATGCCATCCTCTATAAGCACAGCTGAATTCTGTAAAACAGCATTGGGAAGATATATTTTGGGGCCTGTAATCATAAATTTATTGGCTATCGTCATATGACATCCTATTTACTTTCTTTCACACTCTTCCTAATAAGCAACAACGCACCAGACTTAGCATCACTTTGCTGATCAACAAGTCTTTTTTGCAAATCGGCTCCTAACCAAGGCTTTATAAACGGCGCGATACCACCAAACAAAGCACAGGGTAATGGCTTATCATCATTTAATTGATTTTTTTGCAGAGCCTCACCGACAAGATCAATCGCACACGCTGCACGCCGCATTAACTGAATAGCGACTGACTCTTCGCGCTGACTGTGTTTTATTACCAAAGGTGCTAAACGCCCAAAATCACTAGACTTTGCTCGATTGGCCCATGTCACAAAATAATGAATATCGTTATTAAAAAATAAAAAAACATCTTCGAGCAAGGGAGAATATTGCAACCGTTTATCTAGCCATTGAAACGTTAGACGCGCCGCTTCTAAACCTAACCAAGCTCCCCCTCCTTCATCATCATGCGGAAAACCCCATCCACTGACTTTAGCTTCGTGATCATCTTGCATTTGATAGCCAACAACACCGGTACCAATAATGATAATAGCACCATCCTTTCCTAGATGTGCTCCAAGACAAGCAATATGCGCATCCGTCGTTAACTGAATTGTTTTAAATGAATGAGGAACTTTCAAATAGTTAGCGCGCACATCTGGAAGCTCGCATCCTGCCAATCCTAATCCTATATGAAATTGATGATTTTTATCGTCCAATGAAAGCTGTTGTGAAGCTAAAATCGGATTCAGAGCATTATAAATTTCTCGCCATGCATGCTCTACAGAAGCACGTGTAATATTTGCAGGACCCCCTTCCGCTTCACCCAATACGTTGCCTTCACTATCCTCAACACGAATTGTGGATTTTGTTGCACCCCCATCGACTCCAATAAAAATATCGTTTGTCACGCGTCCCTCACAATAAAATAAATAAGATTACTTTCGGCGTCGCAAATGTGATAGCGGAATTTTAACAACACCCGATTCATCTGCAACATAATCAACTTCAGCATTAGGGCCCCAAGCATGACCATATATTATTTCGTATGCAGTCGAGTAAACATCACTTGATTTCATTTTTACTTCTGCTTGAGCATACAGAGGCTGATAATCATTAACACTTATCATCTTTGTCATTTGTAATTCATAAAAAAGTTTCTGAATATCGCGATATGTTAATGTCACATAATCCACATCCATCACAGGATCTGAAAATTTCGCCTTGACCAACGCATCGCCGACATCATGCATATCTATCAACTCTGGCAAAAAATCATTAGCGAGGAAGTCATGCCACTCTCGCAAAGTATCAGGGCCTAAGCAACTAAATAAAATTAATCCATCACGAGATAAAACTCTACGCCATTCCTTAAATATTTTTTGATAATCTGTGACCCAAGGCAAAACCAAATTCGCAAAAATAAAATCAATCGATGCGCTCGCAAACGGTAATGTTTCACTATCGCCCTCTATTCTGTGAATACTCTCGTTGTTTGGTTTAGTATGTTGAAGCAAAGAATCATGAGTATCCATTGACAAGTAAACTGCATTTGGATATCTTTCCCGCAATAAAGATTCACCCAATCCTCTTGCAGCTCCCACCTCTAATATTCTTGCGGGTTTCAAATTAATTCCTTCTAAACGTTTTATCATCTGCAAAGCCGTTTCTTGCGCGATGACTGCAACATTTAAATAATCCATCGAATTCATTTTTAAGTCTTTCACCATGATGACAACAACCTTAAATTATTTTAAAACACTCTATCAATGGTTTTTTCCTTTTACCTGCCTATTATGCAACTTTCCTAGCCAACGATACGCTGACCTTTGTCAACTATGTATAAACGAATTGCCTAGTTTACCTCAGACTTGTTCACGTTGCGCCAATGTGTTCACATTAATTCAACCCGATCATTCATTGGTCTGTGGTGAATGCCTAAAAAATCCACCGCCTTTTGATAATACTTTCGCTTTGTTTAGCTATACTCACCCCATTACCAAATTAATCATGGAGCTGAAATTCCAACAAAAACTGGTTAATGCGAAAGTATTAGGAGAACTATTAGCAGATGCTATTCAACATACTTGGTATAAAACCCGAGAAATACCTGATTTAGTTCTCCCTGTCCCGCTTCACAGACATAGACTTAAAGAGCGGGGATTTAATCAAGTGATTGAGATTTCTCGGCCTATTGTTAAAAAACTGAAGTTAACAATGGATATAAAAAGCTGTCAGCGAATCAAAAATACATTAGCGCAAGCAAAACTCTCAGGCAATGCTCGCAGAACCAATTTGCAGAATGCCTTCTCTATTTCACGTGATTTCAGCCATTGTCACATCGCTGTGATAGATGACGTCATTACGACCGGACATACAATGACTGAATTTTGTTTGGCATTAAAAAAAGCGGGCGCAAGTAAAATAGACGTATGGTGTTGCGCAAAAACACAGCTGAAAAGCTAGGGTCTGTTTACAATTGGTTTATAGAGTTTAAAAAGCGGTAATATAAGATACAGAATCGCATGGCAGCTTTAAAAAATATTTGGTACTATACGCCGACTTAATGATATCAATCTGTTACACTCTGTCGCCCTGCACTTGCTTCCGGGCTCTGCAAATAGCGTCCATATTATTTTAGGTAAAAATTATGCAAGACATTGTGTTATTTATGCAACATCACCTGATACTCAGTATCGCTTTTTTTATTATTCTAGTATTACTCATGATAATAGAATTTTTAAAACAAAAAACAGACTCTACCCAAATCAGCCCTGCTCAATTGACTCACTTAATTAACCGAGAAAATGCAGCTATTATTGATGTGAGGCCTACTTCTCTTTTTGCAGACGGTCATATTATCGGTTCCGTTTCCATCCCCATGGCTGACTTTGAAAGCAAAGCAAAAAAGTTTGAAAAATTTAAAGCACGTCCAGTCGTTATTGTTTGCATGCTAGGCACAGACTCATCACGTGCGGCCACATTACTCGCTAAAAAAGGTCAGCAAGCACGCATCTTAAAAGGTGGGATTGACGCATGGAAAAAAGCCGATATGCCCTTAGTGAAGGAGTAAGTTATGTCTAACATCATTATCTACACTAAAGATTCCTGTCCTTATTGCGTCTGGGCAAAACAATTATTAGATACTAAAAATGCAACTTATACTGAAATTCGTGTGGATATAGAAACAGACAAACTGGCTGACATGGTGCGTTTAAGCGGGCGTCGCACAGTCCCACAAATTTTTATTAATGACCAACCCATTGGCGGTTTCGATGATCTTTCAGCATTAGCAAAGAACGGCGAGCTCGATAAATTATTAACCTAAAAAATTACTTTAATTAAGGATATTTCCATGACAGATAAATCAACCAACAAACCGCAGTCTAACGAACCCAATTTTGAAATCCAACGCATTTATGTGAAAGATTTGTCGTATGAGGCACCCAACACTCCTCATACTTTCAGTGACGAGTGGAAACCTGAAGTACAGCTCAACTTGGAAACAAAAAGTAATCGCATCCAAGATAACGTTCATGAAGTTATTCTTTCTGTAACAGCCACAGTTAGCAGCAATAAAAAATCGGCTTTTCTTGTTGAAGTTCATCAAGCCGGGATATTTACTATCACAGGTTTTCCAAATGATCAGCTACATCAAATGCTAGGAAGCTTCTGCCCTAACATTTTATTTCCTTATGCGCGTGAAGTCATTTCTGATGTCGTTGTGCGTGGCGGCTTCCCACAACTTATCTTAGCGCCTGTAAACTTTGATGCTCTGTATGCACAGCATCTAGAAGAGCAAAAAAAAGCACCTAAAGATAAAACTGAAACAGGTGAAGGCAAAGTTCATTAAGAGATTTTTGCGCCGGAGCAAATAATGCAACCCAGCGATAAAAACGCAGTCAACCAACCTATCGCTGTTTTAGGAGCAGGATCCTGGGGAACAGGACTTGCTCTTTATCTTGCGCGACGCAAACAACCTGTCATTCTCTGGACACACAATGCTGCTAACGCAGCACGCATGGCAAGTGAAGGAAGTAATTCACGCTATTTGCCAACTCATTCTTTCCCTGAAAGCCTGAGCATCACCGATAATTTAGCAACTCTCTCAGCTTACACTGACATTCTTATTGCTGTTCCATCTGCTGCTTTTCGAGAAACGATAACCGCATTAAAACCATTTCTAAAACCTAGCGCCCGAATAGTCTGGGCCACAAAAGGTTTAGATGCCGCAACTGGACAGCTCTTGCATCAAGTTGCCGAAGAGGTACTTGGCAAAAATCACGATTATGCTATTTTGTCAGGCCCTTCATTCGCTCGCGAGGTTGCCGCAGGGTTACCCACTGCAGTCGTCATTGCAAGCAAAAATAAAAAGTACGCAACAGATTTAATAAATCGATTTAATAGTTCTATTTTTAGAGTCTATCTCAGCACGGATATGATCGGTGTTGAAATATGCGGCGTCGTTAAAAACGTTTTAGCCATAGCTACCGGAATTGCTGATGGAATGCAGTTAGGAGCCAATGCGCGCGCAGCCATCATCACTCGCGGGCTTGCTGAAATGGTACGTTTAGGTATAGCCATGGGCGGCCTAAACGAAACGTTTATGGGACTAGCAGGGATAGGTGACCTCATTCTCACCTGTACCGACAACCAATCTCGAAATAGACGGTTCGGATTAGCTATTGGCAGTGGAAAATCCGCATCGGTTGCAACCAAAGAAATCGGTCAAGTTGTTGAAGGCCAACAGAATACAGAACTCGTCGTAAAACTTGCAAAACATCTCAATATAGAAATGCCTATTTCAGAAACCGTACTCAATATTTTGCAAGAAAAAATCAGCTTGAATGAAGCATTGCAAAGCTTACTGTCGCGCGCAACTAGAACTGAAAATTAAGCATTAATTAATAGGATAAACGTGCATCCTACCACCCAATGCGTGATTAGCGCTGGATAGATTGATTTTGTACTTAACGTAAGAATATTAAATACAACACTGGCGAACATAGATAATAGAATTTCTAATCCAGGCTTGCCTAAATGAGCAAAAGCAAAAATAAAATCGGTTACCCAAAAACTATGCCACTTTATTCTTCTCCACAGACCCAGAAACAAAAATCCTCGGTAAAAAAATTCTTCTGAAAAATAATAGGATGGAAACAAAACGGTATTGAGCAAGATTAATTTTTTAATACTTGGCTGTCCAAGTGCGTATGTTGCCTGAAATTCGGGTTGTTTTGAGAATAACACAAGAAATCGAAAAAATTTGGAAATAACATTAACAATGCGGCGAGCATAATCAGCATTATTTTTTTTATTTACTGTTACACTCTGGTCGGAATTTTCTAGGTAGCTCATTCGCGCTTCATGTTCTCAAAACCAATACATGTGTAACAATGATTTTTAGTCACTTACCCTCTGCTGTCATCGCGAGACTGCATTGTTGCGTAAAGCAAATTTCTACTGTTAATTCCCTCTCCCCTTGTGGGAGAGGGCTAGGGTGAGGGGTGTTTTAAGCCAAAACACCCCTCACCCGCCGCTTCGCGTCGACCTCTCCCACAAGGGGAGAGGTGAAAAGTAATTTACGCAACAACGCAATCTCCCAATGACAAACTCTTCTCGAGAGCATCGCCTAACATGAGTTAGTCATACATCAACTGATCCAACGGCGTCATATCGCCTCTTGGAGTCGATTGAGTTAACTCAAATAAGACGTCTGTTACACAAAGCATACGTAATACATTGGGGGTTATGTCGTCAAAAATGATCTTTACTCCCAAAATTGAGCCTTCTACTTCTTCAAATGTAACACCGATGCCATAACCCAAGCAGAGCGAACATAATTGATCTGCTCGTCGGGCTATTGCGGGTAAAAGTCCCGTCGGTGCAAACACCTCATCGACTGTCATGGGACGACCATTCAAACTAAAGCGGGCCCCCATTGTTTTGGCAACTCGACCTAACTGTTCAGACATATCCATTGATTAGCCTCATATTTTCCACCAAGGTTGCGCAATTTTACGAGGTCCCGCTATATAAGAGCGCAACCAACGTGCAAAGACTTCCACTGAAAATCCATAATGTTCAAGAATCGTAAAAAACACCATTGCAGTGATAGCAATACCGAATGTAAGCCAAGTAATATGAAAAATAAAAATCAAGATAGGGAAGCAAGCCCGGAAATCAACTATCCACATTCTTACATTTCGAGATGAATCGCGCCAATGCGCCATGATAGCCTCTCCTACTGATTTTATGATTTTAGCGCTAACGAAGACTGTTGGTCTAGCATACAATATTCTGGGCAGAGTAAGCGAGCGTTCGTCGTTATGATCCAACTTATCCTCACCAACTTTGACTTGACTTTACTATGCCATCTTGATTCAATGCCTGATGAAAAGCACTGTTTACACAAGGGGTTTTTGTAACTTTATGGCAAGCAAGGTGCTGTTGCGTTAATTAGTTTTTCCCTTCTCCCCTTGTGGGAGAAGGTGCCCGGAGGGCGGATGAGGGGTGCCTTAGCATAGAGACCCCTCACCCGCCGCTACGCGGCGACCTCTCCCACAAGGGGAGAGGTAATAAAGCGATTCACACAACAGCGCTGGCAAGTAGAGCCATATGTAACTTGTGGAGTATTAGGGATAATAACAGTATATGAATATCAAGCTAGCCTCTATAGTTACATTATTTTTCCTTCTTGGCGCTTGCACACCTGCCACGCCTTCTTATCACGGCCCTACAAATGCCGATAGATCACTCGCAGAAGCTTCTTACTCCGTTAGTCGTTCCATTGTTAGCTTAAGTGAAGTCGCTCAGGCTTCGCACCCTTTACCGAATCTGGCACCACCACCTGCCCCTGCAAGTTATGGCATGGGTGGCGGCACGTCTGTCGACTGGTCTGGCCCCGTTGAACCGCTTGCAAAACAAATCGCAAGCGCTGCCAATTATCGTCTCGTTGTACTAGGGAATGCGCCGGCGATTCCGTTATTAGTGACTGTTTACGCTCAAAACGTGCCTCTTGCTGATGTGTTAAGAGACGTAGGTTTTCAATGTGGACGACGAGCAACCATTGCTGTTTACCCTGAAAATCGTGAAATTGAATTACGCTATGCAAAAAATTAGCCATAAATAAACGCGCGAGCTTGGACTAGACACTATGATGGAGAAAATAACGGCCTGTCTACTTTTTTGGATTCAAGACCTTATAACAATTTGTTTGATTTTATGTCTTAGCTCACTATCAGCCTGTTCTTTTTTCAGCGCACCACCCACCAGAAACATTGATACGACCAACTTAAGCCAGCTCCAAGGAATGACTTCAGACTCGGTTCGATCCATGTTATCTGCCGGTGAAATAAGTCAGTTGCGCGGCAAAGCCCTTGAAGATACGGCTATGAGTTTAGGTGCCCAAGGTGGGTTATCAGCCGCAGCTGAGCAAGTGAATATCAACCTCACCCATGATGCAAAACATCTCGATAACATCTTCAATTTTAATGGCATGATGCTGAGCCATGGCGTACTGCCGCCAGTTTTAGTGCAAGGCAATAACAGCTTAAACTTGGATGATCCTGACACCATCCGCATTGCCGATAAAACGTATCGCATTGTTCAACAAGCACGATTTGCAACAACGCCGCCCACCTGGCGCGACTACTTATGGCTAGCTTACGAAAAACCTGAAGTTCCCAGCAAAGCCATGCTGCCAAGAAATAAAGAAGAGAAAGAGATATGGCGGAAAGCCATTGAATTAGGCTGGGATAAAGGAACACAGCAAGCCTATAGTATTTTCCAGCAAAATCTGGCTCGTTTAAAACGTGACTTTCAAGGTATGGTTATCTATCGTAAATTATTACAAGAGAGAATGATTAGCCCTCCTTTCGTTTCAAAAACAGAAATGGGTGTAACGGGAGATGGCACCGTCATGCGTATCAACGACCAAGTATTACGTATTACCGAGCATCCTCAATTACAAACGGATAGCAATAATTGGAAGGCTATTGTGGTGAATCAAGATGGCAGATGATGTTTTATTTCCTCAAGAACCCATTCGACTATCGATGGAAGCACTGAATGAAATTTTAATTCATTGTGTAGCCCTTGGCGCATCGGATATCACCTTGCAAACAGGCGAACCCGTTTATGCAGAAATATTTGGCCGCTTAAAAAAAATTACGCGGCGTAAATTAGCAAACACTGAGGTCGGTGAAATCATTAATGGCATGTACGGCCCTAACGGTACCGCACAAATCATGTCGGGCAAAGATGTTGATACACACTATGAAATTCGTCCCAACCGTTCCGATCGTTATCGCTTTCGTATTAACGCAACCGGCTGCCAAGTCGAGGGTCATGATGGTATTCAAATTACTGCACGTACGATTCCAAGTGATCCGCCTAAATTAGCCGGTATGAACTTACCGAAAAAAATTTTAGATGCTATTACTCCCGAGCAAGGTGTTGTTTACATTACCGGCGCAACCGGCTCTGGTAAAAGTACATTGTTAGCAGCGATTATTCGGAGCATTGCTGAAGATCCAGATAGTAATCGCAAGCTTTTAACGTATGAAGCACCTATCGAATTTGTCTATGACAGCATTGAAAAAATTTCTGCTATCGTGAGCCAATCGGAAATTCCGCGACATTTACCCAGCTTTGCAGCCGGTGTCAGAAATGCATTACGACGAAAACCTCGACTCATTCTCGTCGGTGAAGCGCGTGACTCCGAAACAGTGAGCGCTGTAATGGAAGCAGCCATGACAGGTCACCCCGTATATACCACTTTACACAGTAATGGCGTTGCGGAAACCATGCGACGTTTAGTCACCACCTTTCCCAGCGAAGAACGTCAAGGACGCACCATTGACATCATCGAAACCATTCGTTTAGTCGTCTCTCAACGATTAGCCCCCACAGTCGATGGCAAACGCGTTGCATTACGTGAATACTTGGTTTTTGATGAAAAAGTTCGAGATCACTTATTAGATACTGACATGCTTGAAATCACTTCTACCGTACGCAAATTAGTGCGCGAACAAGGCCGCACGATGGAAGCCGATGCCAAAGAAAAATTTACCGAAGGATTAATTACCGAACGTCAATATCGGCTGATTGCCGAAATGGAAAAGCGTGAGGATAAAGATGCGGAAGGTAGTTCCTAGGCTCTGTTTACATTTTGATCACACCAACAAATTTTCTTTATTGATTTATCCATGCTAAAATGATATTGAAAGTTGTTTTAGTAAGGTTTATTCGATGGACAATAAATTAATCTCACAAATTAACCAAATTAATCCGTGGCTTAAGGATAATTCCCTATCTATTATCCCTGCAATGTCATATGTGTTGCGCCAACAAATGTCCACACTGCTTCTCCCTGCATGGGACAAGCTTGTAACTGTATTGGTTGGTCCCCGGCAAGTTGGCAAAACAACCTTGGGAAAATTACTCTGTCAGAAGTTAATAAAGCAAAAAAGATTTGAGCAATTACTTTATTTAAACTGCGATAATCCATTAATTCGGCATTGGTTAGACGGCATACATATTATCGATGAGCTGGTTGATGAATTTAACCTTAAAAAATTTATTTTATTCATTGATGAAGCACAACGATTAGAGTCTCCGGGCTTATTGATAAAATCACTCATTGACCTTCAACTTCCTATTAAAATTTTGGTGACAGGCTCATCGCAGCTTGAGATACGCAGCAAAATTCAGGAACATTTAACCGGACGTCAATTTGAAGCAACTATTTTACCTTTAAGTTATCAAGAGCTAGGCACATCATTAGAACTAGACACGCAATTAATTTATGGTTGTTATCCGCAGATTGTTGTCGAAAAAGAAAAACGCTTACTGTTATCTCAACTTTATCAGAACTATATTAACCGAGACATCATAGAAATATTACGAGTAGGTCATCCTATTATATTAGAAAAAATGATGACTCTCATTGCACATTCATCGGGTCAATTATTAAATTATCAAACCTTAGCAAATGACTGTAATGTTTCAGTGACCATGATAAAGCATTATCTTTCCATTCTAGAAAAAACCTATGTTCTCCAAACAATTTATCCATTTACTGGAAATAAGCGGACTGAAATTACTTCAAACCCCAAATGCTATTATTTAGATAATGGTTTTCGTAACCAAGCACTAGGGAATTTTATTTCTTTGGAGAACCGTACGGATAAAGGATTATTAGTTGAAAGCGCTGTCTTTCAAGAAATTTTAAAATTCAAACTTCAGCATTTTCTCAGTTTTAAAATATTTTTTTGGCGCACAAAAGGCGGAGCTGAAGTCGACTTTATCCTCTACAATAATCCAGATGACTTTGTACCTATTGAAGTTAAATATCAAAACTTAAAAGAACCTGCTCTCAGCCGTTCATTTAGATCCTTCATTGACGCTTATCATCCAAAAAAAGGCTTTGTTATTACTAATCAATTCAAAGCAACCCTGCAGATTAAACAAACCGAAATTATTTTTTTACCGTTGCAAAAGTTAGAGCAGCTATTTAAGGACATTGTTATTTAGAGCGAATGTTTTAATACATTTGCGTGCATTTTAATACAACTTGCCTTATATAACGCCCAATTTAAACGAGCATTTGCCTTAACAATAATTATTTGCTAGTATTTTATTACATAACTTATTGAGCGCGCGCCTTTTATTACCTCTGCGTGCAAATTTATACAGATGGATAATATATGAATAAAACAGCCGTTGGATATAACGCAATAATCGATAAATTAGAACTTCACACACTGCCATATTATCGCGAATCATACATTGCGCACCAAGGAAGAGGCAAAACAATCATAGACAATCATCATGAAATCCACATTTACCCTAAATCCTATGCGTTGAAAAATGAAAATGATCTTCTAGAGCATTTAGAGTTTGCAATAAAATATGACGGTATTAATCTTGAAATAATCAAGGCTCTCTTTAAAAAAATCGAAAAAGACAATATTGTTAAATACATTCAAAAAGCACCCACAGGGATATATTCAAGAAAGATATGGTATCTGTATGAATTCTTGATGAAAGAGCAACTGCCCCTGAAAGATTCTCAACGAATTAAATATGTTGATTTACTCGATCCAAAACTTTATTTTACGTGCCCTGCGATCAAAAGTTCTCGACATGCTATTAATGACAATTTACTTGGAAATAATAAGTTTTGTCCGTTTGCACGTCGAACAAACGCATTAGAGAAATATATCAACTCAAACTTAGATGACAAGGCTAGAGCACTTCTAGAAAAATATGATCCACATTTAATCGCAAGAGCATGTCATTACCTTTATACCAAAGAAACCATGTCCTCTTACCAAATTGAAAAAGAACAACCTGATAAAAATCGTGTTGTTCGTTTTATTAACCTATTACAACAAGCATCAACCATTACATTTTTAACCAAAGAAAAATTAATAGAATTGCAAAATGTTATTGTTGATCCAAGATTCAAAAATATTGATTATCGTCATAATCAAAACTATGTCGGAGAAAATGTAAATCCCTACTTCCAAAAAATACATTTTATCTCGCCCAAACCCGAGGATATTTCTGATCTGATGGATGGTCTTTTAGATTCATTGGATAGAATGTTATCTGCAGATATTAATCCTGTCATTATTGCAGCCGCAATCTCGTTTGGATTTGTTTTCATTCATCCTTTCGAAGATGGAAACGGGAGAATACATCGATTCTTAATTCATTATATATTATCAAAAAAAGATTTTACGCCAAAAAACATAATCTTTCCTATTTCCTCTATTATGTTGCAAAACATGTATGATTATGATTCCACACTCGAATCATTTTCCAACCCTTTACTATCCGTTTTAACACAATATGATTTAACCGAAGATGGCATGATGACAGTTAAACAAGATAGTCAGTCATATTATCAATATATTGACTTCACTGTTATGGCAAAGTACCTATTTGCATGCATTGAGGAAGCCATCTACAACCATATTGAACGTGAAATAATATTTCTTGCGAAATATGATAAAGCTAAAAAGGCTATTCAAGAAATCGTTGACATGCCAGACAATCAGATTGATTTGCTCATCAAATTTGTGTTTCAAAATAACGGAAATTTATCTTCTAATAAACGAAATCGGTACTTTTCACTGCTAAGAGACGAAGAAATTGAACATCTCACTCAAGTAATTAATAATATTATGATGTCATAAGTCAGTCACAGTTTTTCTAAGCGCGCAACTTCTGAGAAAACATTTCTGTCAACGTTAAAAATTGATTATAGAATTCAATTTTTTCTTTCTTATGATTTTTTGTCTTTACAAAAACCCAATTAAAAATATGGAGCCGCAACATGATTTCAATATTTCGATCCTTGTTGGATTACTTGACTAAGTTATATTAGTCCACTATACTAAATTTAAGTATTACTGGGGAGTTTTACTATGTTAGTGAATATACACGATGCCAAAACACACTTTTCTAAATTGATAAACCAAGTCCTAAAAGGTGACGAGATTATTGTCGCTCGCGATGGCAAGCCACTGGTTCGACTAGTGCCTTACACAGAAGAAACCTCAGTGCGTAGAGGAGGACAATTCAAAGGATTAATTCATATTAGTGATGATTTTGATGCTCCTTTGCCTGATGACATTTTGAAACAGTTTTACGGCGATGATAAGTGATATGCAATATTTATTAGATACGCATGTCATTTTGTGGTGGTTTACGACTCCCGAAAAAATACGCAGCAAAGCGCGAAAAATAATTGGCGACAAATCAAATACGATTTTTCTGAGTAGTGTTTCATTTTGGGAAATGGCGATTAAAAAAGGACTGGGACGCCTTACATTACCGCATAATTTGATAGAAGCGGTAGCACTAGAAGGTTTTAAAATATTACCTATTATGCCAGAAGAGGGGTTGGGCGTTGCTGATTTGCCGCCGTTGCATTCAGATCCTTTTGATCGCATTTTGGTGATACAAGCAAAATTACATGACCTGGTAATTATTACCAAAGATGTAAAAATTATAGAATATCCGGTTATTACAATTGAAGCTTAGTGTTCGCGTGGATCACTCGATTGGTTTCAACGCGGAAAGTGATTAACTGACTTCGGCTGCTGATATGGATAAATCATTTTGCGAGTGTTTATTTACAACAATCTAGATTTAAATAAATAGCCGCGCATCGAGATACAAAAAATAGATTAAAACGATTTTTATTGTGCCGCTATTATAAAAAATGATTAGTAGATCTCTTACTTCTTTTTGCCGCTAACATCAGCGCCTGCAGCGGCTTCTCTCTCTTCTCTTTCTTCTTTTTCTTTTGCTGCTTTTGCGGCTGCCATTCCTTCCTTTTTCGCACCAGTAGCAGCTCCAATCGCACCTTTACCAGCTCCAGCTGCTGCTGATGCAGCACCACCAGCCGCAGCTGCACCACCTTCGAACCCGCTTTTCACAGCACCTAATGCACCTTCTTCTCCGTAACTTGTTGCATGACCGCCTATCCACGTTAGCACATGGTTAGGAAGCCAATGGATGAGATCAAAGCATTTATTTAATGCGCCTATAATCAAGAAAGCATAAGCAATGACGAAGAGAACAGGTGTGACAATCGAATCAGAGCCTGGACTGATTAATCCAACGACTTGACCAAACCCTTCATTAATCATCAATACGACGACAGGAGCCAGCAGCATTGAAAACATCATACCCATCACCATCAATGTCGGTCTCAAGAAAAGATTTAACACCATCATAATCGAATGACCAGCATGCCCTAGCATTTCACTTTGCCCGCCAGGCGCCAAAATTCCTAATGCCATGAAAGGGGTAGCAACCATAGCCTCAATCACTGCAGTAAACCAGCCGATAGCAGCAAATGTGAAAATCATATATGGAATAAGTGGAGTATAGACAGAGAGCATCCCTCCAAATGTAAAGCAGAATCCAACAAATGCCATGGCCGCCATGAAAACGATATTACTTACAAAGGTCCCTAACGCATGCGCTCCAGGATCACCTGTTCCTAAGGCAGTAGTAGAGCCTACAACTGCCGCAATGACAACAACAGTTGTTGCAATTACAACACCTAAAAAAGTATCTATACCGAGCTGAATAAGTTGTTGCCCAAAGCTAGTCAGGTTGACTAACGGATTTACATTTCCTCCAAAACTACCACTACTGCTAAAGCTAACTGGGCTACTGACACCCATACCGGCAACTGGAGGAATGCCGCCGTGGGTCAGTGGATTACTTGGACTACCGGAAACTGGGTTACTAAAATTGACATTGAAACTGCTTATATTAGTTGAACCTTGCAAATAATTGATTAATAAGCTGTAAACACCTCCTGTACCCTGAGCAAGCGCAGTATTAGCTCCACTCATTTGTGGGACCGAAGAAGCTGTAGCTGATCCATTAATCATGGATATCAAAGCACTTGCAGCCATATTATTGTTACGATAACCTGACATTGGCGCGCCCGCTCCGCCGGCACTTCCATCACTAGGAGGCGCAATGACAAATTGCGGGTTAGCAGCTGAAAGATTATTTCCATTCATTTTTGCGAGCAAATAATAATATGAACCTGCCATGATCCAGCCCGTATCCGTCGCACCTTGCTGCCATTCGGATGACGCTGGAGACGGTTGCTTGTTTATCACATCAGTTACCGCTTTTTGTATACCCATCGTATAAGCTGTCACCGCATCATTGATAAAATTAACCTGTGCTCCGCTAATGACACCAAAAGGCCAATACGCTTTTGTTATCGCATCCGCACTCGTGTTATAAGGATCAAGTGTAGATGCTCCTGATAAAGTATATTTGTCAGCAGCAAAGGGAATATTGTGACTAGATGGCGTATAACAAGTCGTTAGGACATGCGTCGAAGAATTAAACATACAACAATTCGTTGCAGGAATAGACTTCGATGTACAATAAGCTTGAATCCAATCGGCTGGTTTCGCGGTACCAGTATTGGGCGGGCTTGTATTCTCATAAAATTTAATATAATCCGAATCATCACCAGCTAAGACATCACTCATAGCACCAAATGTTTTCACAATTGATTGTAAAGCCGTTTGCTGCCCTTTGACAGCTGCACACTTAATCTGTGAAGCTGCATCAGTTCCAGGCGTACATTGACTAGGATCATCATACTGCAATGTCCCGCAAGAACCCCCAGGGCCTATTGGGTAATTTATCTTACCCCCAGATGACGGCGCCGTTGTGATATCTGCTTTATTTGAAGATGAACAAAAAGAATCGGTTGGATGTCCAGCACAATAAAAATAATAACTGGTGTTTCCACTACTGTCTGTATATTGACTTGGCGAAGTTTGCGTCGCAGTCGATTGACACATCATGGCCTGAAAGAGTAGCGGCAGTTGCTGGCTAAGCAATCCCGTAGGCGTACTCGTACCAGCATATGGACTTCCACTGATATTTAATACTTTAATCGCTTGTCCCCATAGCGTATCAGCTGCACCTATGCCTTGCATAATGAACCACATCATTGCCACTTGCAGAATAGAATAACCACCGACTGATGGAACCAATGACGCGATACCTATCACCATACGCAATGGCGTCCACAAAGAACTCCATTGCTTACCTAAAAATTCACCCTCACTTGCTGTTTTCAGCAAACCAATTACGGTGGTATGCACAACTAAAATAGCGCCAAGCACTAAAGCCGTCGTATTGAGCGTACTAAACAATTGGCTAACGACAGTATCAGTACCACCCGCAGGCAACACACCCACGCTACCAAATATTTGTGATAAAAAAACAACTGATTGATCATTAGCAGCCAACGTAAACATCGTGATCATACAGTAGGCCCTTGAGTTGTGTTGATTTTGCCATCCCACCATTCCTGCACTGTGCAGCCTAACTTCCTATATTTCGTTTGAAAAAACCAAAAATGAAAGCGGAACGCCTGGGAAAGCAATAAAGTCACGACGGTTAACCCTAAACAAAATCCGAGGAATGTTTTGAAATACAAAATAAGATAAAAAGAATAACCAAAAACAGCTACCGCAAGAATGAGAAAGAGATAAGTAAACAAGAGGTAGTGCTTCTCTCGTTCTTTAATATCGTCTTCTGTTAAATTCAGCCTGGCTATGGCTTCTTCGAAAGTTTCTTGATGAGCTGGATCTGCAGGCGCAACAAACAAAGGCTTCACGATTGCCCAAATACCCTTCGAAATAAAGCTTAGATTACCAATATCCAACCATGCGCTAGGATTGAAGAAGGTTTTGCGGTTGATTTTAAAAATATCTTTAATAGCCATAGATAGGGAAACTCCCTCTGGGATTAAATTACATTAGCACTTGGTATTAAAGAAAACAACAAAAAAGCCCTGCGATGCAGGGCTTTTTTGCAAGAAAGAAAAGAACTTAGTGCTTCTTTTGTTTTTTGGCTTTAGGCATTTTGGTGTGCTCTTCCTCTTCATCTAGTTTTCTAACTTTCTTTCCGTGCGTTAGCTTAAGAGTAGGTGTTGCTCCATACAATGCAGGTGACTGCGCTAATGAAGCTGACTGAGCGACTTCACGAGACGTTTTTTGGCTGTTAAACCATAACTTTGTAGCAAGACTGTTATTTTCAGTCAGATGGGGTATCAAATCCTTAAACTCAGTGACAACTTTATTCATTGCAGAATCGATCAATTTCATCAATTCTTTTTTATACGGAAAATCAAGATCATCACTGACGTTATTCGCCTCCAACACCTCTCGATATTTTTTAAATACCGCCAAGGGTCCCAGCTCTGCTTTGGTATGAACATTCACAAAAGCATTTTGCATCGCGGGATCTGTCAGTTGAGTCGCAAGAACAGGATTATGTGAAAGAACCTGAGGGATTAAAACCACAGGCGTTTGCAACACTCGCGGTATTTGCAAGACAGTACCATTGGTCAGTCTAATAGCTGGTCCAAGATTCACTGCTAACTGCTGCTGAATATTCATCGCAATATTTTGATGATGCTGCGCAAGTTGGAAAGCAGTCATGCCTGCTTGAAAGATCGCTAACAACGCATTCAATGTTGCTCTTAAAGAAGATTGATCGCCTCCCACATTTTCTTTCGAGGCCAACGAGACATCTGTCGATACAGAAAATGACTCATGCTCTTCAGCTGCCATTTTTGCTTTTTGATCGGCTGCGAGCTCTTTTTCTTTACGTTCTTCTTCCGCAATTCTGATAACCATCTGAATGAAAAAATCTTCTTGAATGGCCGCATCTCGTTTGCAATCAGCATACAGCTGAGAAACCCAACTATTGGGATCTTTCAATAATTCTTTTATGTCTTCGCCGGATAAAGGTAACCCACGTGTGCTCTTATCGTAAGGTGTTAATGAAAGCATGATTCATTTCTCAGCTAAGTTAATAAAGTTGTATACATAGTATACCGTATAGGACAAAATAAAAGCAACGCCTTCCTGTGCCTTTCTCCCTAACTAATTGAATATACTCGACTCTAAGAATTAAAACCAAAGTACGTTCTTGATCTATACTTAAAACAACCAGATTGGAGGTATAGTGTTATGTTCCGTGACCGAGCAAAAAAATTTGAAGCAGTTGCTAAGGTATGTGTTGAGTCAGTGAAAGAAGCCGACAGTTATACAAAATACAAAGAACAAATTGAGTCGAAGTTTGAAGATATAACAGCAAGATGTAACACATTAGTTAATGACCTTAATAAAGACGACGGATATCAATTTTTTAAAAAATGACACCACTAAAGAATTGATTGAGCGACAGGAAGCGCCTCTATGAATATTGCTGATGAACCCAAATTCAAACGTCTCATCCCTTTTATCATTTCATTCGCATTTTTTATGGAAGCATTAGATACCACCATTATCAATACTGCAATTCCTGCCATGGCACACACCCTGCAGGTGAACCCAGTGGATTTGAAAATTGCTTTAATCAGTTATTTATTAAGCCTTGCGGTTTTTATCCCGATTAGTGGTTGGGTTGCCGATAAAATAGGAGCAAAACGTATTCTGATCATCGCTCTCAGTATCTTCAGCATTGCTTCGCTTTGGTGTGGATTTTCACATTCACTGCTTGAGCTCGTTGTTGCGCGCACTTTGCAAGGATTAGGCGGTGCGATGATGATGCCTGTTGGTCGGCTGATATTGGTACGCACTTTTGCACGCACCGAATTAATCACCACAATGAGTCGTGTTGTGATAGTGGGCGCGTTAGGCGTCATGCTAGGGCCTGTTTTAGGTGGATTAATCACGCATTATTTTTCATGGCATTGGATTTTCTGGGTCAATATTCCTGTGGGCTTATTTACTATTTTTTTAGCTGGATTATTACTGCCATCCTATCCTTCCAAAAAAATGCCGCCATTAGATAAATTAGGGTTCGTTCTCTTCGGTTCTAGCTTAGCAGGATTAACGTTAGGGTTGTCTATTTTTAGTGAGTCAGGTGAGCATACAAACATTGCCATTTGCATTCTGCTGATTGCTGTGTCGTTACTCATTTTTTATTCGTTACATTCGTATCGAAAAAAACATCCGATTGTGAAAGTAGAATTGTTTCGTCAACGCACATTTCAAGTCGCTGTACTCGGAAATTTGTTTTCACGTTTAGGTTTTGGCGGTATACCTTTTTTATTACCCTTACTTTTCCAAATCGCACTGGGTTATCCCGCGCAAGTGTCTGGCTTGTTGCTCGCACCCATTGCACTAGGCATCCTCTTAATCAAGTCTATGACGTTGCGTTTGATGCGGCTACTAGGTTACAAGAAATTGTTAGTCATCAACACGTTCTTGGTTGGACTTGGATTGTGTTCTTTTACACTCATTACGAAGACAACTCCGCTTTATGTCATCGCCTTTCTGACCTTTGTCTATGGTTTCTTGACGTCCACACAATACAGCGGCATGAATTCGCTGGCTTACATCGACATATCAGAAGACCATCTAGGCGATGCAACTAGTATCATGAGTACGTTACAACAACTCTCTCAAAGTTTTGGCGTTGCTGTTGGCGCGTTATTACTTCGTTATTTTTCACATGCCACCAATAGTTTTATACTCACCATCTCAGTCTTCCATCACACATTCATTGCATTGGGTGTCATCACACTCTTTTCTGTTTTTATTTTCATTCGACTTAAACCACATGACGGTGATCAAATGATCTATGGCATAGTACGTCCACATTAGACATGCTTTATGCTAAAAAATGTACGCCATTAAGCCTGTATCTCGTACATATTTCGGAAGATTTTTTTTTGCAAACGCGCTACACTGAAAGAACTATTTTAAGTCATGGATGGAATCATGCCCGGATTAGATCTCAAATCATCGCACGAATTTTGGAAAAATTATGATGATCCGATGATTTATCGAGTTATTTCGTTTATGGAAACCGCCGAAGGATGGACTCTAGACGGCACCCCCGATCTTGAACAAGCAATTCATATCTTAGGGGAAAAATTAGACAAACTTAGTCGTTTTGAATTAAGCCAAGAAGATAAATTCGTACTGCTTTGTTCTCATATCAAAACGTCTCGCATTTTAAGACTTCTTCAAGCCATTGACACGATTGATCCTGGCTCTGCTTCAAAACTATTAATGTACGCAGAAGAACATAACTCCCCAGATAATCAAATAGCCGGTCTATTTTTACGTCGAAATATTATATTTGAGCGCCTGAGATTGTTAGCAAGAGTCTTTGCGCCTGAGCGGTTTGACTTGGTGTTGAAAGCATTGGAGCACGAAAATGTCTAAACTAAGCAGAAGTTTGTTATTGAGCAGCACTATTCTTATTTCTTTTATTGCATTTGCCGATTCTTCTAGCATGTACAGCCCGATATCATCAGGCTCTACAAGCTCAGGTGGAACAACTGGAGCAGGAGGAAGCTCCTCACCAGCACTTTCTTCATCTGATTTTACATCTACCGTCACAACTGCAGTTACAGCAGAGCAAGCAAGAATCACAGCAGCCGCTACCGTATTAGTTCCTACCCGAGGTTCAAATTTAGCAGGAAGTGGAAGCGGCAGCTCAGGCAGTGGGAGCGGCGCGTCTGCCACACCTGCCAGCGCAGCAAGTGCACCTGCTGCTGCAGAAGCTGCTCCCGCCCCTGCACCAGCTAGCAGCGCACCAGCTCCCTACACAGGGATACAAAGTGGTGGAGCTAGCTCAGGCGGCGGCTTAAACATTTACGGTAATTAATTTTAGAATATATATACACATTGGCTTTGAAGGAGTTTGCTTATGTATCGTCACACCTCACTGATAAAACAAGCAAGCCTGCTTTCCGTCTTAACGGCGAGCTGCATCCTATTTGCTTCAACAGTCAATGCAGATACCTCGATTCCCGCCCCAACAGCAGGTGAAACTTCTTCGTCCACATTATCAACCACAACGAGCACCGGCACGAGTGGTGATGCGTCTAGCAGCGGGTCTGGCGGTGTTTTACAACAAATAGCGACGGCGACTCAAGGCACTCTACAAAAAGTAAATAACTTGCCCGATTATTTAGATGCTTTATTAAAACTTGCCGTCTCTTGGTTAACACCTGACACCACAAGCACAACTGCTGGTCTTCAAACTTTATTTGCAACGTATGGTTCCCAGATGCAACACGGGGATAGTGGCAGCCTCACATTACAACAAACATTAGTACCTTTAATCTTTGGCAAAAATCTTACTACGTTAAGTGCGAGCGGACAGATAAACGATTTAACTTATACATCTCTATTAGGCTCACCTTATTTAACACCTGACCCCAGAAACAACAGTGGTTCAGGACCAGCCGTCAATGCAGCACTCAACTATATTGAAAATGCCTCAGGCTCGAATATAATCCATGTGATACCTGACCCTACTTGGCCAAACGGTGCTGCTTACTCAAGCTATTACTCAGCAGTAACAGCTGTTCAATCTTACGATGCGTATATCTTAGGTAAAGTCTACGCAGAAAAAACAGCAACTAGCCCCATGTCGAAAACTCGCGCTTCGCTGGTAACACAAGCAAGCAGTTCACAATGGTTTTCTCAAATTGCATCAGAAGAACTGGGCGTTGTTTTAAGACAAATCTTGATGTACAACTCACAAACGTATGTACTCTTAGCTCAATTAGTGGATACACAAAAAGAATTGCTCACCGCACAAGTTATGAATAATACGTTAGTTGTATTAGTAAACCAACTTAATGAATCACACATGGTGAGCAACGCTAACGCACCAAGACACTAACACATGGTGAGCAGGCTTGACCTGCCCACCTGCTGTTACTCAGAATCACTCTATATTTTGAACTTGCTCGCGCAACTGCTCAATTAACACTTTCAATTCAACAGAAACCAACGTTGTTTCTGCATCAACTGATTTTGAACCTAACGTATTTGCTTCGCGGTTTAACTCTTGCATTAAAAAATCTAACCGCCTTCCCATGGCATCATGCTTTTCTAAGCAACGCTTCACTTCTAAAATATGCACGTCTAATCGTTCTAGCTCTTCAGTCACATCAATTTTCTGCGCGACAAATACCAGCTCTTGCTCTAAGCGATCTGCCTCTAAATTTAAGCTTGCCTCTTTAAAACGTGAGAGTAATTTTTCGCGCTGAGCGACTAGAATGGCTGGGAGACGTTTCCGAACTTTCACCAGCTCAGCTGACATTTTTTCTAAACGTTGCAGAAATAGCTGTTTTAACTGCTCACCTTCGCGCTTGCGTGCATCTATCAAATCTTGCAAGGTCTTATCTAATAACAGCAATACCTCAGCCTGAATAACATCAAAATCGATTTCGGGTACGCGCAATACGCCAGGCCATTTTAAAACTTCAAGAGGGCTCACTCCGGCAGGATTGTCTAAGTACGTTGAAATTACCTTGTTGACATCACCTAGTTGCTGAACAAGCTCTTCATGAATCACCAACTCACCCATGACTTCACTGGGTTGATAGCGTAAAAAACATTCTACTTTGCCACGCTTAATTACATTTCGAATTCGCTCACGCACCGTCATTTCAAGTTTGTTTAATGAATCAGGCAGTCGCAGGCTTAATTCTAAATATCGATGGTTAATGGAACGCAGCTCACAGGTTAAGCTTCCCCAATCGCCTTGGCTTTGTGTTCGGGCAAACGCAGTCATGCTTTGAATCATATTATTCTCAATCATAGTTAGAGTTATAAAAAAACGTAACTACTCACCCTTCATTGCAAGCAGGCTTTGTTGCATAAATCAAATTTCTACTTTTAATTCCCTCTCCCCTTGTGGGAGAGGGTTAGGGTAAGGGGTGTTTTTGGCTTACAAGCACCCCTCACCCGCCGCTTAAAAAATAAAGAACTTAAACATCGTTCCAGCCTGACATGACAAATGTCAGGCGTTACATCGGCGCGAAGCATGCTTCGCGAAAGCCCCGACTACACCCTCTCCCACAAGGGGAGAGGTGAAAAGCAATCTATACAACAACGCTCTCGCTCGCAATGACTGGGTGAATAGTTACAAAAAAGGATGATATCATTTTACTGCACCAAAAGAGATAGGCTGTTGTATTTGTTTGTGAGCATGAGTCGCTACCCTCTCATTTTTATTCACTTTAAAAAGAGATTGGGTGACAAGCAAATCATTTGAATTCACGGCACGCTTACAAATCAATAACGAGGCATCAATACTTTCTGCATAAAACAGGATAGCATCCATAACGCCTTTCTCATTTTCAACAAATGAAATGATATCATTGTCATAATAAACAATTCCTGCAGCCTTCATCCCACTTTGCCAGCTAATTTTAAAACACTGATATTGTGACAATTGTAACAATTGCTGCGTAATTTTAGCATGACTTGCCAATACTGAAATGGGTGACAAGGTAGCAATCGTTTTCTTTTTACTAATTTCTAACTGCAAAGAATCTTGTTTACGAATTATTTTGATATTTTCCAGAATAGGATGATAAAAGTCACCGATGTAGTTTGTTAAAGGCCGCATCGTTTTTAATAAGGGCATTTGCAATTGCAATGCGTTCTTGCAGCTAAATGTTTTTTCATTTAAAAAACGCTGCATGAAATGATTCACCAGATCATACGGAAATGAATTACCCGATAAATTACAACTGACGGCGATACCGATTTTGCAAGAAGGAATGATGGCGATAGCACTTTCAAAACCCGTCACCGATCCGGTATGACTTAACACTAAACCTTGCTCATCTGCTTTCCACCAACCCATCGCATAAGGTGGCTTAGCATCTGCATCCGGTGTATGAACCACTTCTAAAGATTTCTTGCTAATCAAAAAAGTATTATCTATTTGTAAATGAAATTTCATCCATCGCGTCAAATCTGAAATGGAAGTTGCAATGCAGGAAGGAGGTCCCATTTCATTCCAATAAGGTGAGTATGGAATGTTAGCAATAAGATCGTCATGCTTAATATGTGGGGAAGCTTTATTACCATTCTCTAAATATTCTTTTTCGCAAACAGTAGTTGTCAACATGCCCAGAGGTTTCAGTATGTGTTCGCGCAAATAATCTTGATACGTTTGACCCGTCACACTCTCTACAATATCCGCTACCAATGAAAATAAAATATTTTGGTAACTAAATTTAATCTCTTTATTCAATTTTACATAACGTAGTTTTTTTATTAATTCTGTTCTGGAAAAACCAAACTCTGATGCCTCAGTTAACGCGTGTTCAGGAAATCGATTCATGTGACTCAGCATTTGGCGAATCGTTAAATCAACATTCTCAGGCAATTTAATATCAATGAATTGACAAATTGAATCGTTCCAATTTATCCGATTTTTATCGACCAAATGTGCGATGACCGTAGCGGCAAATGCTTTACTCAATGAGCCTACAGCAAATAATGTGTTAGTATCTGTTGAAGGACCATTCGCGAATAGAATATTTTCAGCTGGATGTATGATGGAAAGAACAAAATTCGGAATAGATCTTTCTGCTTGGATTTTTTGGGCGTAAGAACAAAAAGCATGTAATTCTGCTCGTGTTAAAGGCATTTTAAATTTCCTTATTTTCTACGCTATTCGCGCAATATGATCCATCGGCACAGCCTCTACATCCGGCTGAGGCTGCGCGCGACGTCTCTGCCAAAAACTATGCACAGCATTGCGGAAAGATGAACCCGGACGACAAAGAACAGGCAATGCTGCTGTCAACACAGCTGGGGCTGCATTGATGAGAGGCGATGCCCATGTTGCTACTTGATCTTCTTGCAAAGCATACGATATTGCAATTGTGCTTAGACCATGCATTAAACCAGTTACACTACCCAGCAAACCACCCGGACGATTCCTGGCACGAAACAAAGCTATATTCAGAGGTAGTAAAACTCCAAAAGGAACCGGCATCACCATATAGGCTGGCATACTACTCAACAAGCTTGAAAGCATCCAACCCGTCATAACTCCTACCGTATTATAAAGCAACATCTCTCCTGACATTACAATTACACGAAAGTCTAATGGAGATGCTTCGCTAGCAATAGGTCGGGGTATTATTCGTTGAGGAGGTATGATTACCGGAATACCTGCGACAGGTTCTTCCTGTATCGGCCGCACTATCACGTACCCTAAATTTGCAGGGACTCTTTCTGCTAGTGGTCGTATCGGCAGGATACTCACGCGTCGATAAAAAAAGGAAATCTTTGGGACAGTCAGCGCAATATTATTGAGACGACAAAAATCAATTAACTCTTGAATACATGGATCAGAAGATTGAACACCTCTTGCGTGCGACTGAATCAACTGAAGTGACTCAGCATGCTTGCCATCATTCAGCGCCTTCTCATCTTTCTTTAATAAATTTTGGAAATATTGACGCATGCGATTATACAACTCTTGATGAATAACAACGCGCTTATCAACCTCCTCATTGGTTAGAGGAGAAGTATTTTTTATTCTTAGCCAAGTAGCCAATTGGCTCGCGTCATACATATGCAGCCCAATAGAGTCTGTTGCTGGTATCGCTATAATCTCGTGACTAATAGGGCACAAAAACTCATGTGGAACATCAAAAAGATAGCCGTCTGGCTGATTTATTCTATCAAACCCTTGAGCAACTGCAGACGATTCGCCTCGCTCAGATTTTGGCTGCACTTCTATCTGATGACTATTCATAGCGTTATACCACTCTTTAATTGAGCGTTAAGTTATCATATTTTGCATAGTTGGCAATGCTTTTTTCCTCAATCAGTTTGTTTAATAATAATTGCAGGAATTTGCATCAACACCTATAATTGGCCTCTTTTCCATTAGTATGTACTACGCGAGCATACTCGCGTATGTCAACCACAGCAGAGGTTTTCATGCGACCCAGCCAGCGCCACAGTCATCAATTACGAGACGTTCGTATCACCCGACAATTTACAAAACATGCCGAAGGTTCTGTTCTGGTAGAGTTTGGGGATACTAAAGTTATTTGCACGGCGAGTGTTGCTTATAACGTTCCTCCTTTTCTCAAAGATTCAGGCAAGGGATGGGTAACTGCTGAATATGGAATGCTGCCTCGCTCAACTCATGACAGAATGGGACGTGAATCGGCCAAGGGCAAACAAACCGGCAGAACTCAAGAAATTCAGCGTTTAATCGGACGATCATTACGCTCCGTCGTCGACATGAGTTTACTCGGTGAAATAACGATTACAATTGACTGCGATGTCATTCAGGCAGATGGCGGCACACGCACAGCTTCGATTACCGGCGGTTGTGTTGCATTAATTGATGCTATTCGACATTTGCAAAAAATCGGAAAAATTAAAACAGATCCCGTAAAACAATACGTGGCTGCCGTTTCTGTTGGAATTTATAAAGGTGAACCCATACTTGATTTAGATTATCTCGAAGATTCCAAAGCAGAAACAGACATGAATGTTGTCATGACTGATAAAGGTGGATTTATTGAGATTCAGGGAACAGCAGAACAAGGTGTGTTTAAACAAGAAGAATTAGATACGTTGCTGGTTTTGGCGAAAGAAGGGATTAATTCGTTATTCCTTCTTCAAAAGAATTCTTTAGATTAAACTGGAGGAGATGAAGGCTTATTGCCTTCTTCTTCTTCATTCTCACCCTCAATAAGGCCTTGCTCCGCTATCCAGAGAGCATAAGCTGACTGAGCCGCTCGCAGTAACGCATCTGCTGAATTAACTGCGCACAACCCTCCCAAGATTTCTTCTCGTGGAGACGACGACCTAAGCGTTGCCTCTGAGATAATTTCAAAATTATCTCGTTTTATACTACCTATATAATCTAATATTTCCTTAACATCACTGACCACTCGGTACTCCTTATCCTTATCGACTGACAGCTCTTTCATCATCTCTTCTAATTCTTCTTTGGTAGCTGGGCACAAAATAATTATTTTTTTTGTCGTTAAATCTTCTATATCGTCAGATTCTTCAAAATGAAAATGCACTCTTCCCAATTTTGATACTACATCCGACATTTCGCTCGAAGGTACCAACTGCTTACCAAAAAGAGATATTAATTCTGAAGCTCTAGCCCCGACCAAGCCAACCTTCACCACTTGAACACGTGGAAAAAAAGCATTAGGTGCAGACATAACATAACCTCTTAAATGATATGGACATATGTTCATTATAGCACAATGGTAGTAAATTTTTTGATCACACAACTTATTAATTTATAGTTAAAATTAGAGGAATGCTTTTTTCAGCAGTAAACTCCTCGCCGGAAATGAATATCTATGTTACCCTTCCCCGCATTTATACCCGCTCATTATCAACCTGAAGAAAAGGACTTAATCAGCATGAATAGTCACATGAAAGATTTAGAAACCACCATTAATCAATTAGCCAAAAAAGGCAAAGGCATCTTAGCTGCTGATGAAAGTATGGCGACTATTGGCAAACGTTTTGAAGCTTTGAAAATTGAATCCACAGAAGATAACCGACGCGCATACCGCGAATTGTTAATGAGCACACCTGGAATAAATGAATATATTGCTGGTGTGATTCTTTTTGAAGAAACACTGAATCAAACCACTTCGAATGGCATGAAATTTCCAGATTTTTTGCGCTCGCAAAGCATTCTGCCTGGGATCAAAGTCGATAAAGGTTTAATCCCTTTAATTAATTCAACAGACGAACAAGCTACGCAAGGCTTAGATGGTTTAAATGAACGTCTCGCCGAGTACAAATCGAAAGGCGCTTGTTTCGCGAAATGGCGCGCAGTATACGCAGTATCTGAGAAAACGCCCAGTCGCATGGCTGTCAAAATGAATGCAAATTCACTCGCTCATTATGCAGCACTGTGCCAAGCAAACGGCATTGTCCCTATCGTTGAACCCGAAGTATTGATTGATAGCAATCACACGATTGAACGCTGTGCTGAGGTGACTGAAAATGTATTGCATGCTGTTTTCCATTCTCTGCATAAATACAAAGTCAAACTAGAATACATTGTCTTAAAGCCCAGCATGGTGATTAATGGCAAACAGTGCCCAACAAAAGCAAGCGCAGAACAAGTTGGAAAAATGACCGTGATGGTTTTGCGAAGAACCGTACCTGCTGCCGTGCCTACCATTAATTTCTTATCCGGCGGCCAAAGCCCAGAAGAAGCCACCGCAAATTTAAATGCCATGAATATGTTAGCCGGCAATCCTTGGAATCTCAGCTATTCATATGCCCGCGCCTTGCAAGATTACTGCATGAAAACGTGGAAAGGCGATGCTAAAAATGTATCTGCCGCACAAGCTATATTTTTACAACGCGCTAAACTCAACAGCTTGGCCAGCTTAGGAAAATATACGTCATCCTTAGAAAAAGAAACTTCTTTCGCATAAACAATCTATTGAATTTAGGCTTAACTAAAATCTACATGTCAAACAGGATTGATTATGGCTACCGAAATGACCACCATAGAAGCCAAAGAAAAATTTGCTGAATTAATGAATCATGTTGTCCACACCAAAGAACGCGTCGCACTCACTCGACGCGGCAAAGAAATTGCAGCTATTGTGCCTATCGAAGATTTGCAATTCTTAGAAGCTATTCAAGATAAAGCTGATCTCAACGATGCAATTGATGCTCTAAAAGAAGCAAGACATGGCGGCTCCATCACATTAGAGCAACTCAAGGAAGACATGGGCATATGACCAAACCCTATCATGTGAAAATTGCTCCTCGAGCTCGCAAACAAATAAAAGAGCTCACGGACAAGCACTCAAAAATCATTTTAAAATTAATTGAAGCATTGGCTGTTAACCCCCGCCCTCCAGGAACTAAAAAAATTGACGGAATGACGGGGCTTTATAGTGAACCAGTCAGTCAGCACCGTTTAATTTATAAAATTGAAGATCAAGATATTTTAATCTTGCTCATTAAAGATAACCGCACTCTTAAATAGAAGGCACATAGTTTATTAAAAATTCTGTCATTTCTTTTTCCGTTAGTGGATAGCTAAAATAAAATCCTTGGCCTGCTACACATCCATGTTCAATCAAAAATTTAAGTTGTGTCTCTGTTTCTATTCCTTCCGCCACAACAGTTAAATCTAATTCTTTGCCTATATTGATAATATATTTTACTATCGCAACGTCCGCTTTTTCAGCTTCCAATCCCTCCACAAACGAAGCATCTATTTTTAAGGAATTAATCGGCAATTTTTTTAATCGTGATAATGACGAACTTCCTTTACCAAAATCATCAATAGACAATTGCAACCTGATCGCACGCAATTTCGTTAGAATACCTTCGTTTTGAATATTCTGCACCAACGCAGACTCTGTAATTTCCAATGAAACTCTTTCAGGAGGCAAGTCTATTTCGATTAGCAGCTTTTGTATGGATACTAAAAATAGAGGATTCGATAATTCTTTAGGAGAAAGGTTAATAGCAATATTCAGTTGCAACATCATTGAGATTTCTTGAGACCATTTTTTAAATTGCTTGCAAGCTGTCTCTAAAACCCACCGCCCTATTGGAATGATCAGCCCAGACTCCTCTGCAATTGGAATAAATTGATCCGGTGAAACCAATCCTAATTCTGGATGATGCCATCGTAGCAATGCTTCCATTCCAATTATTTTGCGAGTTGCCAATTCAAACTGAGGCTGATAAACCAAAAAGAATTCTTCATTGGCAATAGCGCGATGCAACGCCTGCTCGAAGTTCAAGCGCTTCTCATGGACAAGTCGCAAATCTTCGGAAAAGAACGTGAACACTCCACGCCCTAAGTCTTTAGCTCTATACAATGCCACGTCAGCATTTTTTAACAATTCAACTAAAGACCCACCTGACTCAGGATAGCCTGCAATTCCAACACTTGCTCCTACAAAAATAACATGCGATGCAATTTGAAAAGGTAAAGCAATTTGCTCCACAATTTTGTTAGCAACAATCGCCGCATCATCTATCGTTTTTAATCGAGTCAACAAGATAATAAATTCATCACCACCTATACGCGCTTTTAAATCTTCTTCACGCAAAATTTTTCTTAACCGATTTGCAACTTCTTCTAGGAGAGCATCACCAACAGCATGGCCAAAAATATCGTTTACATTTTTAAAATGGTCCAGATCGATATATAAAAATCCAATAACATTGTGAAATCGTTTTGCTTCAGATAACGTTCGCAGGGCTGCTTCTTCGAACGCATAACGATTCATAAATCCTGTCAAGTTATCAAAATACGCAAAGTGCTTTAATTGCTCTTCTTGTTCTTGTAATTTATTTTCTTGAAGCTTTTTCTGCATTGATTTAATAATGGTATCCACGAAATAGTCAGGGTCCAAATCATTTTTAATAACATAATCTGTAATCCCCTCTTTCATCGCATTAACTGCAATATTCTCATTTCCCTGGCCTGTCAGCATAATCAACGATACATTATTGTTCCCTATTTTTTTTAATTCTCTTACAAATTCAATTCCATTCATTCCCGGCAAATGATAATCCAAGATAATGCAATCAAACTTTTCCTGAGGACACAAAGTTAATGCTTGCTCGGCCGAATCAACCTCCGTAATCTTTGCCGAAAATTGCTGTGTCTGGGATATAATCCGTCGATAGTGGACGCGATCAACAACGTCATCATCAATGATTAGAAAATTAAGAAGATTCACTTTGGAAACTCCAGCAAATCCCAATATTGAGTGAGCAAGTTAATTGTATTCATATACTGCGTTAACTCCATCGGCTTTAAAATATATCCAGCAATATGACATCTATATGCAGCTAACTTATCTTTCTCATGATTGGATGTCGTTAAAATGTAAACAAGAATAGAATTGAATTCAGGCGAATTGCGTAATTCTTCTAAAAATTCCAGTCCATTTATTTTTGGCAAGTTAATATCGAGAAGGATAATTTTTGGCAATGGATTTAATTTGATTTGATTGCTTCTTCCCAATAATTTATCCATAGCCTCATTCCCATCTTTTGCAATATAAAGACGCTGCGCTATATGAAGCTTGTTAAAAGCACGCTTCAGATTTTGAATATCAACTTCATCATCTTCAACCAGCATAACCGGAACTGTCATTACTTCTTTAAGCAGCATGAGAAACATCCTTAGGCCATGTAAAATAAAATGTCGCTCCCTTTCCAGGCGCGGAGGTTAACCAAATTTTTCCTCCTTGCGTTTCTATAATTTTTTTGACGACTGAGAGACCTATACCTGTACTTTCTACGGTATCACGCGATTGTAACGCCTGAAAAATAATAAAAATCTTTTGATGAAAATGAGGGTCGATTCCTGGACCATCATCCATCACATATAATTGATAATAATTTTTTAATTCTTTACTGCCAATATTGATGTGAGCTTGCGCTTTGTCGCTATACTTAATAGCGTTGCTAAGTAAGTTAAGAAATACTTGCGTGATTGTAAATCGATTGGCAACGACAGTAGGTAATCGATTATCAATGATAATTTTTACATTAGGAGCCGGCGCCAAGCTGTCAACCACCTCAGAAATAATCGTGTTCATGTTAACTTCTTCTGTTGCAGTATTCACTCTCCCAACACGAGAATAATCCAAAATTCCTGAAATTAATGCGTCTAGACGACGAACTCGGTTTTTTAACAATTCTAAATGCTCACGCGAATCTGGCGGTAATTTTGATTGGCAGTCTTCTTCAATCCATTGCGCTAAATTGGCAATCCCTCGTAAAGGAGCTCGCAGATCATGTGAAGCTACATAAGCAAATTGATCTAAGTCGCTGTTCGATTCTTTTAAACGGGTGGCTAATTCACGTAATTCATTTTCAAATTTTTCATGCTTAGCCATCTCACTTAGCAATTCATCTTGCAAAACAGTTGTTGTACGCAGCTTATAAATCATCGCAATAAACGCTTTAGCTAACGCCCCCATTTCGCCTGAAAAATGTAACAAGGTTTTGCTAATCGGCGTATTGATGCTTTCTAAATTAATTCGTTCTATTTCTTTATGTAATAACTTGATGGGTCGAATAATCGTCAAAGAAGCGATGATTCCCAGTAAAATAGAAATACCAATCAGGCTGGCTATCATGACGACGAGAATAAAAATTGTTTTCTGGAGTTTGTAAGTGACATAACTTACAACTGCATTTGCTTTAGATAGTAAATTAACATTTGAATCCTGTTTTAATGAGGCTTCAACCTGTTTGATCAACTGAGGAATACGATTTTGCAAAGGATCTTTTAGCTGTTGCAATTGTGAGTACGTAAAGACACCCACTAATAAAATTAGGCAGGATATACTGATAAAATAACAAAATAATTTTGTTTTAATAGTCACAAATTATACCCTAATAATGAATGACTCCTCTCACCTACTGAATTGATTATACTGAAATATCGTCATTAGCAACGCGACAACTACACATCTCATTAGCATGACATATTAGTCACGCCACGACAACTCATGGTGTATATTTTATCATCTTTTTGTATAAAATAATAACGACTTTTAAGTATGCAATCATAGGCATGACTTGCTAGCTCTTTAGTCTCAGCTTTAGTTATGATATTTTACATCTAATCATCCAGTAAATGATCCAAAAGTATACAAAATGCGGGTGGATTGTTTCTCTAAGCAAGTAAATTTGTTTTGGAAGGGGTCTATAGCCACTGAGGAATAAAGATTAAGGGAAATTGGTATGCCGACAGCTTATGAAATTTTAAATGTGTCACCCGATACAAATTATCAAGGATGCTTAGATAAAAATACTCTTTTTGCACTATACGTTCGTCAAATCTTTGATAGACTTGATCACCAGGTCACTGAACCCGCTATCATTTTGCATTATTTATTAAATTCATATTTAGAATCGTGCCAAAGCATATTTACTTTCTGGGGCTGGAATCGCTCACATATTCCGCTCGTTAAAGAATTATATGCAACTTTACATACATCCCTAGAAACAGCTGAAACAAATGCTTATGAGACTAAACTTAAAATCTCTCCTAGTGAAATTGAGACTTACAAAGGTAAGCATGAAATTACAAAAGTGCAACAAGCAGCAATGAAACAAGGCTTGTTAAACGTATTCCAATTGTTAGAAAAAACAAATGCTGAATTTAATCCAAAAGGCGAACTTATAGAATTATTTAATGCTTTTTTTTCCGTCTACCCACTCCATTTATCTGATTTAAAAAATTGTAAGTTGAAAGAAAAAATTTGTTTAACCGAAGTTGATACAGCCGTTTTCAAAAATATTTTAGTTAAAACAATGCAGGCCAGGATTGAGCAAGAGGATAGTCGTATTTTTTCAGATGAAGACATGTCACTCGCATTAGCTACTGAGACTATAGATAAGCTCATAGAAACGCTTATCAAAGCACTCTCTCTCAGCAATGACCCAGACAAAAAAAACATTCTACATCAATCTTTAAAAATCATCGCTATGCAAGCAACTCCTGCGCAAATAGAAAAATGGATTCTGCCTTACATTCTAGGCAAGCTAAAAGATGCATTAGACCTTAGCGAAACAAAGATAATCTATTCTCTTCTAGAAATCTGTATTAAGAACGTTACCAATAATGATGAGATACATCGCATCTTATCCAGCATCATTAATGCACCACACCAACAAAAACAATATTATATTACGGAATCGCTGACTGAAATTGCCTTGCGTATAGACAAGCCCGAAATAGGAAAAACCATTTTACCGCTACTATTAAGTAACATGAATAGCGATAACCATTCTATCAACTCTGCCATCTACAAGGCATTCACCAAATTGTTACCCCTGATCAATCCTCTGTTACTGAAAGAAAAACTGGCACCCAGAATCTTGAGAGACCTTGAAGACCATCTAACTCTATGCCCCGAAATTTATGAACTCTATGAAGCAATCTTTTCTCTAGCCCAAGATACAGCTTCATCACTGAGCTCTCGTTCACTGTTTTTGATGCAAACAGCCAACATGCTAAGGCCGAAAATAAAAGAAAATTATGAAGAAGCACTAGCAGACTTAAAAGGAAAAAATACTAAAAAAATGTTAGAGGCATTTGAAGAGTTAAATGATCAACTTCTTAATTTTTTATCAGCGGAAACTTTGAAAAAAGATATTCTGCCTATCGCTCTACAAAAAATATCACATCCAGATATCGCTATACGAGCTGCTATTTTTAAAACATTAAGACTATTAGCAGACTTTTCAGACGATAAAGTACCTGTCCTGTTTAAGAAAACAATTTTTCTATGCTTAAAGGATCAATTTACCAACGAACTAACTCTCCCCTTGCTGAAAGCACTTAGACACTACATACAATTCTGCGATGACAAAGAAACACTGCTTGCAATACGTAGCAAGCTATATGCAAAAGCAAATTTCAAAGAACAAAATACCTTGAACCCATTTAATGCGGCCATACTCGAAGCATTAGATGAAACCATTAAATATGGCGATACATTTAATCTCGATATTCTTGCACTTGATATTTTTCATACTCTCGATTTCAGTCAATCCAGCCCAGAAGCGCTTCATGTTTTTGAAACAGTATTAAAAAAATGTCATCCTGATTTTATTAAACAATCCATGCTTGCAGAGCTACTCAAACAAGTTGGCTTTATGCGAGAAAACGTCACTCAACTGATTATTAAATTTATTCCGTTATTATCCTACGAAGAAAGTATTTTCTATACGCGGCAAATTTTAAATTCGTTTGAACAAAGCGAAGCTGCTAAATTTTCTAAAGTGAATATTTTATGCGAACTTTACAAACATCATAAAATGAAAATACATGAGCATGAAAAACAAATGCAAGCTGAAAATGTTCCGCAAACTGAGTCGTCATTTACTCCCAATAACGTACCAGCTTCTGTCCTCTCAAACGCTTGCACTTGCTAAAGATCTCGCTTTTGAAGTTTATTCACAGCGAGATCCTTCGCTGATGGTCAGGATTGGAGGTCTTAGGAAGACCGCAAATACAATTCCAAAAACTCCGGAATTCTCTGCTCCAACCAATAGCATGGACGCCAGGGAAATTTTCCCATGACAAAACCGACATGTCCGCCTTGGTCTGTTGCTTCTAAAATCACCGAAGGTGACAACTCGTCTTTTTTAGGAATAACGTCGGGAAACATGAACGGATCATCTTTTGCTTGCAATAATAACGTTGGAATTTTAATAAATTTGATAAATTGCCGGCTGCTTGATTTTTCATAGTAATCATTTGCATTTTGAAAGCCATGTAAAGGCGCTGTCACTAGCTCATCAAAATCATTGACTGTTCGAAGACTCTTACGAGTCGGTAATGCGATCGGTGAAACTTGCATCGAAAATTTTTCATTTATTTTTTTACGCAAACGATTCAACAAGTGCCTATCATACACGCGTGAAAATCCATTTCGTAAACGTAAAACTGATTGACGTAACTCAAACGGAGTTGACACTGCAACAGCCGCAACTAGAGGATTTTGCCGACCCGTTTCGCCTAACCATTTCAGCAATACATTTCCACCCATGGAAACACCGACTGCAGAAATTGGCATATTCAATTCACGTTCGCGCAATAGATTGATCACTGTATTAAGATCCGCTGTATCACCTGAGTGATAAAACCGAGGCAGCCGATTCTGTTCACCACTACATCCTCGAAAGTGCATCACAACTGCTCGCCAATTTTTATGTTGGCTGAAAACTTTCAGCAAACCATGCGCATAGGAAGATTGTGCTGAGCCTTCTAATCCATGCAAAATCACTACGATTGGTTGGCCTTTTTGTCCTGTCCAATCCAAATCAATAAAATCACCGTCACTTAATTCAATCCGCTCACGTGTAATCTGAAGCCCTTTATGTTGATTACGACGAATCAGCGCTCCCCACAATGTTTGTAAATGCGGCCCTGGCAACCACCAGGCAGGCTTAAAAGATGTACTACTCATGATACACTCGCGAAAATTCGTGCACAGCATCCACAAATACTGCAACATGATCAGGATGAATGTCCGGTAAAATACCATGTCCTAAATTGAATACATGGCCACTGCCAGCACCATACGATTTCAATATCCTGGCCACCTCCGCTCGAATGTTGCCTGGGGATTGATACAATATTTGCGGATCCATATTTCCTTGCAACGCAGTCTTATTTCCCACACGTTGGCGAGCTTCCTTTACATCAAGCAACCAATCTATTCCTATCGCACTACAACCAGTTTCTGCCATTAATTCCAGCCACTTCCCTCCACCTTTGGTGAATAAAATCAATGGAATTGTTTGCCCTTCTGGATGAGTCAGTTGGCTAATGATTTGTTGACAATATTGTAATGAGAATTGTTGGTAGTCTGCCGTATTTAGCATTCCACCCCACGTGTCAAATAACATGACGACTTGCACTCCCGCTCTAATTTGAGCATTTAAATGCATCGCAACAGACTTCGCCAGGATTGTGAGTAACTCGTGAAGCAACATGGGATCAGACTGAATCATCGCTTTAATCATTGGAAATGCCTGATTTGCCTTTCCCTCTAGCATATACGTCGCCAAGGTCCAAGGACTTCCACAAAAACCAATTAAAGGAACTTTGCCTGCTAACTCTTGCTGAATCATGCGCACAGCATCTAACACGTACCTCAAGCTTATTTCAGGATCCGGAGCCGACAATGCACGAATATCCTGAGCACGTTTTAATGGACGCGCAAAAATTGGACCTTCCCCCTCAACAAAAGAAAGCCCCAAACCCATTGCATCTGGAATAGTCAAAATATCGGAAAATAATATCGCCGCATCCAAGGGAAAACGGTCTAATGGCTGCAGCGTAACGGTACAAGCCAATTCCGGCGTTTTACATAATTTCATAAAACTGCCTGCTTGCTGCCGAATCGCTCTGTATTCTGGCAAATAGCGGCCGGCTTGACGCATTAGCCAAACAGGCGTCATGTCAACGGGTTCACGCCTCAATGCACGGAGTAGACGATCGTTTTTAAGCGTAATCATGGTTTCTTAACACCTTTCAAAACTGTGGATCAAAGTATATCACGTCACGGGCTGTCAAAAAAACACACTCTTTCAAGATTTATTGCAAGACCTTAACCTAAGAAGTCGCTTTGCAGGAGATATGTTTTAAGATAGTATATTTCGTTTCTCACAAAATATATGAAAGGAAATTTTACTTATGCGTAAACAAATTGCTATTGCTGCACTTTCAAGTATTTGCCTCTTAAGTGCGAGCGCTTGCTCTAAAGAAGGCGACGCTAACAAAGATACTTCTACCACTTCTACCACTTCAACCACCACGAGCACTACCGCTACTCCTGATGCTGCTTCTGCTCCAGCTGCTCCAGCTGCTGCTGCCCCAGCTGCCGGCACTACCCCTGCTGCTGCGACAACAACAACGACTACTCCGGTTGGCACCACATCGACCACGACGACGACAGCTGCTCCTGCTACTACACCCGCTCCTGCTACAGCCGCACCTACTGCGCCTGAAGCAACTTCTACAACGACTACAAATGCACCAACTAACACAGTTACTACTGAGGCTCCAGCTACCTCAACCACCACAACCTCTACTACGACTACTGACGTAAGCACCACCGCCGCACCTACTGGTGAAAACTTACCAATCGTTAACACAACTCCTGACGTTGCTGCCCCAGCACCTGCTACACCAGATATGGGCACCACCGACACATCAGGCACCAGCTCAACAGATTCAAGCACGACAACACAACCAGCAACGAGCAACTAAGCTGACAACAAGGCTGCATCTTGAAAAAAACACGAGCGTAGTTATTCTACGTGAGTGTTTTTTTCAAGATTTTAACGCAGTATTCGGCAAAAAGGCGCAGCTTTAACAATGCTCTTATCCATAACTGAGGTTAGTTAGCACATCAACCACATCTTTTTCTGAAATATCACTCGTCATCTCGGCATTACCAATCGATTTTAGAAGAATATAATTTTGCTTTCCTGATTTCATTTTTTTGTCGGAACGCATTAATTGAAGGAACTCGTCGGGATTAGGAAATTTTTTTGGTGCAACCATAAAACCTAACTGCAGAAAAAGTTTTTGAATTCGATTACATTCTGCTTTTGAAATCCAGCCTATCGTTGCTGACAGCTTTGAGGCGATCATCATGCCTAAGCCAACAGCCTCCCCATGTAGTAAATCATCGTAATGATTTGCAACTTCCAGCGCATGACCAAACGTATGGCCAAAATTAAGCAGGCTACGAATACCTTGCTCTCTTTCATCACGTATCACAACATTGCTTTTGATGCGTGAACATGTAGTAACTACATGCAGCAATGCTATGCTCTGTTGAGCGAGCAATTGCTGCACATTGTCTTCCAGCCATGAAAAAAAATCCTTATCAAGAATCAGCCCATACTTCACAACCTCTGCTAACCCAGCAATAAATTCTCGTCGTGGCAAAGTCCGCAGCACATCAACATCAGAAATCACACATTTTGGCTGATAAAAAACACCTATCAAATTTTTACCCGACCGGTGATTCACACCTGTTTTTCCGCCGATAGCAGCATCGACTTGTGCAATCAACGTGGTGGGAATTTGTATGTAATTCACCCCGCGCAAATAACAGGCTGCCGCAAACCCAGTCAGATCGCCTATCATCCCCCCGCCTAATGCAATTAATGTTGTCGATCGTTCGTGTTGGTGCTGGATCAGCTCATCGAGAATTTTTTGCCATTGGTCTAGATCTTTATATTGCTCACCCTCTTTCAGCAATACAGTATGACAGTCATATTTTTTCAAGACTTCCATCAGCACTGGCAAATAATAAGTTGCGATATTTTCTTGACTCACAACCATCACTTGATGACCTTGAATAGATGCGTCAAGAATAGAGTGATCATTCAGGAGCTGCTGCCCAATATAAATAGGGTATTCGTTGAGAGGCAGAGTCACGCTAATTGAATGATGAATCATCAATACGCCTCACTCAGATTTGTGTAACCAAGCGAGAATATCATCTGCCACAGCACGTACGGAACGATTGTCAGTAATAACTTTAAAATCAGCAATAGCTTGATAAAAAGGCGCTCGCTCTTCACGTAATTGAATTAATACCTCATCACGATTTTCAACTTGCAGCATAGGACGACGACTATCGTTGATGACGCGATGCTGCTGATAGGAATGCGACACCTCTAAATAAACAATAGTGCCTTTTGCTTTTAAGACAACTCGATTTTCTGGTGTCATAATCGTTCCACCGCCCGTAGCGAGGATAATATTAGATCGCTTCGCCAAATCACTTATAATTGCGGCTTCCCGTTTTCGAAACCCTTCCTCGCCTTCTTTATCAAAAATCCAGCCCAAATCAACGCCTGTGCGTTTTTCAACTTCCTCGTCTGAATCAAAAAAGCTTCTACCCAACTGCTTTGCTAAATATCTTCCCACGCTACTCTTACCAGCGCCCATAGGACCTACTAAGAAAATATTGTTATTTTTCACTTTAGTCATGGCTGCCTAACTTGTTAACTCAGTAATGATTAAGAAATTATTTTGGGCGTTACAAAGATTAATAGTTCACGCTTCTTCTCTTTCGCATTTTGCTGCTGAAAGAGCAAGCCTACAAGAGGAATTTTACTTAAAAAAGGAATTCGTTGTGCATCACGCTCCTTGTCTAGCTCATAAATGCCACCAAGTACGATAGTTTGCCCATTTTTAATTAAAATATTAGTTGTCAGCTGTCGTGTTGTAATGGATGGCACACCCAACACAATGCGATTATTTGGCTTGTCCTGATTGACCTTTAATTGAAGCAACACCCTATTATTCGGCATGATCTGCGGAGTCACTTGCAGACTCAACACGGCTTTTTTAAAAGCAATATTCGTTGCTCCACTGCTACTACTTTCTTGGTAAGGAATCTCCTCTCCTGATTCAATCAATGCGCTTTGTTGATTAGCCGTAAATAAACTAGGGCTAGAAATAAGCTCTCCATGCCCATCATTTTCTAACGCTGTTAAAGCCACATCTAAACTAGCACCATCCGGTAATCTTGCGATAGCCAAACTATAATGAGGCGTAGAATTGGACCACGGCACAGTACCCGATTCCGGTGTTGCATCATGTACTCCAAAATTCATTCCCAACGCTCGCTCGTAATCACTATCAATACTAGCCAACCGCGCCTCGATTAAAACTTGTTGCACCGGAATATCTAATTTTTTAATGAGAGCCAGGATAGCATCTAAAAAATAAGGAGCATCTTGCACACATAATTTATTAGTGCGCGTATCAACTTGCAAATGACCCCGTTTTGATAACAAAGAATAATTAGCATCTTGTATCAGATGCGCAATGTCTTGCGCTTTTGCATAATGTATTTGCCAAATAACCGTTTTTAAAGCAGCAGTCTCTCGCAACGTTTCTTGCATTTGGAATTCATCTTGCTGACGCTCAATAAGTTCTCGTTGCGGAGCAACATACCAAACACCTTCTTTTTTCCATTTCGCAAGCCCCTGTGATGCCACAATAACATCTAGCGCTCGCGATATAGACTCTTGACGAAGATGTATGGATATTTTTCCTGTAACAGCAGGACTAATAATCATATCAACATGCGCAAACTTGGCCATGATACGTAAAGCATCTACTACGTTTACCTCTTGAAAATCAACAGTCAATTTTTTTTCATCACTCGTCGGATTCGCATACGCAGCAACAATCAAAAAAAATATCAATACTACATTTAAAAATTTAAAAAAATATTTCATAGAATTTCCTTGTGACTGGCTATAACATATTTGCGTTTGTCAGTTCCTTCAAGAACCACGTATTTATTTTGTATGCTGAGCACTGTTGCATAAAGTGAACTTATTTTCGTGCCGACTTCTATATCCTGAACTTTTCCATCAGGCCATAGAATAATGGCCCAAGTTTTTTCATTTTCCGACAGAAATCCAATCATTTTTAATTGCTTAATGAGCGGCCCATATCTGTCTGCCTCACGATAAATAGTTTGTTTTTCGGGGACAGCAGCCACTTGTTTTTGGATACCCCTAAAATGGTTAACAACGAAAATTAACAAACACAAAATAACAACGCTGGTGATCATATACATTTTTTCACGCTTTTTTTGGCTAGATTGCAATGCCCGCCAGGGAAGCAAATTAATATCTACCATATTTTTAATTTCCGCATAGCTAAACCACAGCTGACTATTAACCGCGATGAATCTCTCATCAGTGCTTCTCTTTTTTTTGAACTTTTAGAAAAATAAATAGCGAGAGGATCAAACACGATCGTTGGAATCGAAAAATTTTCAAAGAATGACGCAGGCTTGCTGGTCATTCCCACAATTAATATTCGATTAATTTGTAATGTCAGATGAGTTGATAAACACAATTGTAAAGCACGATGAATATAAAAAAATAATTGATCCTCTTCAATGGTTGGCCATTGCTGCTGAAATAAAATAGCATTCTTCGCCAGGACCACTATATATGTCATCGCTTTTTCTATATGTACAATACAGAATGGAAATTGAATTTCTGCCGGCAATGCAGCCATCACACTACGTATCAGCGCATATAAATCAATATCGATGATTCTTAATGTAAGCCCCGCCTCTTTCACAACAGCACTATATAAATTTAACAACTCTTCTCTACAAGCAACCAACAGTAACTCTGTATGCTCCACCCTATCTGACTGCAATTTTACAAAATCAAAACACATCTCTTCAGACATGCCAGGCAAATATGTAGATAAGTGAGTAGATATTTCATCCCAATATTCGCTTTCCTCAATATGCGAATCTAATTTAATTTTTTTGGTAATGACATGTGTAAACGGTATAGCAATCACAGCAGGCAAACATTTTGTTTGGGTCTTTGTCACTAATTGTTTCAGCGTTTTTTGAACACTTTCAAAATGCTTAATTCGACCATCCAGGATGGCATCTTTTGGTAATGGAGCTACTGCAAAATTAATGACAATCCACTGCTGTTTTTGTTTTTTCAAATGCATTAAACGAATTTCATTTTCATTGATATCAACGCCCACACATGAGCGACTATAGTTAAAGGGCCGCATAGTTTCTCCTTTGAATTTATGAGGTATTTTTTAAAAAAAAGATGACAAACGACTTGTTTTGAAACAGCTTGAATTGGATGGGTAATTATCCTAGATTCGGCAGTTAGAATCTCGGATTATAAATTGTGAGAGGAAAAAATAGGCGAAAAATAAGTCTATCGAGCAGGACTGATTTAGTTTAATATAATCACCAATTTTATAGTAAAATTCAAGCTCTACCTTTCACAGATGGCACGCTATACCTTATGAAAGCTTTTATTTGGAACCTCATTAGAAAATTATTAGCGCTTCTTTTTATCACTCTCATCATGATTGTGGTCGGAGTCTTCTATTACATTAAATATCAGCTTCCTGATATTGATGTATTAAACACTGTACAGCTGCAAGTACCCCTACAAATATTTACGCATGATGGCAAATTAATTGCAGAATTTGGGGAAAAACGACGTATTCCTATCCCTTATTCTCAAATTCCCCAACCGTTAATCAATGCCGTATTGGCTACCGAAGATCAGCGCTATTTTCAACATCCCGGCATTGATATCCCAGGCCTCTTAAGAGCGAGTGTCAAACTGATCCTCACTGGGCGCAAAGATGAAGGCGGCAGCACTATTACTATGCAAGTCGCTCGAAGTTTTTATCTTTCTCGTCACAAAACATTTGGCCGAAAATTGCGTGAAATTTTGTTGGCATTAAAAATTGATCACAAACTAACCAAGCAAAAAATTTTAGAATTGTATTTAAATAAAATATTTTTAGGAAATCGAGCCTATGGCGTCGCTGCAGCCGCTGAAATTTATTATGGAAAACAACTGAATCAACTTTCCTTAGCTGAATACGCTATGTTAGCCGGCCTACCCAAAGCACCCTCTGCTCTCAACCCTCTCGCAAATCCAGATGCCGCAAAAAAGCGTAGAGATCACGTCCTAGGTCGAATGTTAGAACTGAATTATATCGATGAAAATGCTTACAAGACTGCGATACGCGCGCCATTGAATGCCAGCTATCACGAGCTGCAAACACAAGCTAAAGCATCCTATGCAGTTGAATTGGTACGTCAACAATTAGAAGATATGTATGGTGACACCATTTACACGGATGGCTTTGATGTTTATACAACACTCGACAGCCACCTTCAGCAAATTGCGAATGATTCTGTTAATGATAATTTAATCGCTTATGATCAACGTCATGGTTACCGTGGCCCTGAAAAAAATCTGGGAGCACCTCAGCTGAATCAAATGATGGAGTGGACCAAAGAATTACGTGCAAGGCCTCTTATTAACAACCTAGAACCCGCAGCCGTTATCGAAGTGCTAGACCAATCGGTTGTCGCTTTACGTGCAAATGGTTCGTTAGTCACGATTCCTTGGGAAGGATTATCCTGGGCACGCAAACAAATTAATGCTGATTATTTGGGACGGTTACCTAAAAAAGCCAGTGATATTCTGAAATTAGGTGATGTTATCCGGATTACCTCTATTCAAAAAAATTGGCGCCTAACCCAGATTCCAAAAGCTGAAGCAGGAATGATTGCTTTAAATCCGCAAAATGGCGAAATCAAAGCCTTAGTGGGCGGCTTTAGCTATCAGCATAGCAAATTCAATCGTATGGTGAATGCACTGCGTCAACCAGGATCCAGTTTTAAACCTTTTATTTATTCAGCTGCATTAGACAAAGGTTACACGCTAGCAACCGTCATTAATGACGCACCGATTGTGATTGAAAATCCAAATGATAATAGCTTATGGCGCCCTCAAAATGACACACATCGCTTTTACGGACCCACTCGTTTACGTGATGCATTAATCCATTCTCGAAACTTAGTGTCGATTCGATTATTAGGATTAATCGGAACCAATTATGCAGTGAGTTATGCACAACGTTTTGGTTTTTTACCTTCACAATTGCCAGCTTCGTTATCACTAGCATTAGGAACCGCAACAGTCTCTCCATTAGATATGGCAACAGGTTATTCTGTGTTTGCAAATGGCGGATTTAAAATTGCACCTTTTATTATTGATAATATTCGTAATACTCAAGGGCAAATCATGTATCAAGCAAAACCCTTAAGTGCCTGCACTAATTGTGATGTACCGGTTGTTCCATTCCCTCCACCTGTAAAACCCGCAACACCCGCTGTTGAAAGTGCTTATGCCCCTCGTGTGATTAGCGCAGAAAATGCTTATTTAATCACATCCGCTTTGCATGATGTTATTCAGCATGGAACGGCTATTCAAGCACGAAGCTTGCAACGAAATGATTTAGCCGGAAAGACAGGCACAACGAACAATCAGGTTGATGCGTGGTTTGTAGGCTACAATAGTGACTTAGTTGCTCTTTCTTGGGTGGGCTTCGACCAACCACAATCACTCCACGAATACGGCGCACAAGCTGCACTGCCTATGTGGATTCAGTTCATGCAATCTGCATTAAAAGGTCAGCCAGAGCATAGCTTAGCAGAGCCCGCTGACATCGTGAGTTTACGTATAGACCCACTCACAGGTTCTCGCGCACCTGACAGTGATCCTGCAGCGATAACCGAATATTTTATGAAAGACTTTGTGCCTAAAGAAGAAGAGGCGCAACCAGCTGCTCCTGCTGATCCAACCTCCACAACAACACCTAGCGATCAACAACCCACCGACCCGCCAGGCAATCAGATTGGGCCGGATGGGCAAGGGATTTACTAGAGTTATGGATAAGGTTGACCCAGCGACAACAATCCTTTACTTAAACAAATCATCTAAAGTCACTACGCTTATCTACACCGGACATTTATAAATGCAGTATAAGTGTCCGGTATAATATTTGCAAGAAAGTTATCGGACACTTATAGTCATCGTATAAGTGTCCGATATCCATGATTCCTCATCACGTTGAAAATTTCATTTTTCCATCGACAATCAGGGATAGATCTCAGCATTTTTAATTATTTTTTGCGCAAATAGAGCAAGGTCGGTTACTTCACATACGTCCGACTTAGAAGCTTTTGAATCTTGTCAGTCGGAGATATGAAGATTTTTTAAAATACTCCAATCTTCTTTCTTTAACAAAAATGCATTCGTCAAACTCACATATTCAAACTCAAATCGATCAATAAAGTTTTTACGTAAATCATCGAACGTTTCGCGTTTATTATCAAGCAACGTATCCTTCATCATCGTTGTTGTATCTAACGGATTATAAATTTTTAAAACAACATCACGCCAATCCGTCGCACCTTCTACTGAGATAGTTTTTTTCGGATAATTAGGAATATAATCATGAGGCAAAATAATTTTTTCTCGACATGCAGCTTGATAAATCATATCAACACCACGCAATTTGCTTTGCACAGAATATCCAGCAATATGAGGTGTCGCAATCACAGCATTTTGTAAAATTTGAAAATCAATATAGGGTTCATTTTCCCAGACATCCAAACACCAATAAAGAAGCTGCCCATACTCATCCAAATCAGAAAAATCAACCACTGATCCGCGGCTCGTATTTAATAATACACAATTTTTCTTTTGCTGCTGTAAGAAAATTTTATTGACTAAATGATATGTTGGAAAAAATCCATCTGTCGTCAATGGGGCATGTATCGTAACAAGATCTAGGTTAACAAATTCACTCAGTGGTGTAGAAATAAAGTCGGAATCTTGTTCCGCCCGCAAAGGATCGTATTGCAGAATTTCCACATTCAATAATTTTAATTTCTCGGCAACAGCACTACCAATTTTACCCACGCCAATGATGCCTACACGTAGATTGTTTATCGATAAATATTGCATTTTTTGCATTGCAGCGACAACAGCTAGGACATACTGCACCACGGCCATTGTGTTACACCCAGATGCAGAAGCCCATTTGATATTTGCGGCATTTAACCATTTTTCATCAATATGATCGACTCCACTCGTCGCTGAGCCCACAAATTTAATCGATGTATTTTCTAATAGCGCGCGATTCACTTGTGTGACAGCTCGCACCAACAAAATATCCGCTGACACTAAATCGTCACGAACAATTTGACGACCTGGCTTTAAAACAATATCGCCTGCCCGTTCAAAGTATTTTTCAACGCATGGAATATTTTCATCGGCCACAATTCTCATCAGATGTAACTCACAAAAATTCCTGCAAAAATAAAAAAACCTACCCAATGATTATTCAAGAATGCTTGAAAACACATCTGGGGGTTACCCGTACGCACCATTACTTGCTGATACCCAAATAGAAAAAACACCACAACCAGGCTAATAAAATAAAACAAAGACAAATGAAAAACAAAACCAACCACACATAATAAAAATAAAAACAGTATCTGCAATATTCCAACAACCAGTCTATCGTTTCGACCAAACAAAATGGCGGTTGATTTAATTCCTGCTGCGATATCATCTTCTCTATCTGTCATTGCATACCATGTGTCATAAATAACTGGCCAAATCAATGCTGTCGCAAACAACAACCAAGCATTCATTGGAACAGCTTGTTGCTCAGCTGCAAATGCCATTGGAATTCCCCATGAAAATGCAGCACCCAATCCCAATTGCGGAAGCGATGTAAATCGTTTCATAAACGGGTAAAAAACAGCTAATGCAGCGCCTACAAACGCAAGCTGTATCGTCAACTTATTTAAAAATAATACTAAAATAAATGCGACAACGCATAGCAATGCAAACAAAATCAGTGCTTCACACGATGACACTTTTCCTGTCACTAACGGTCTTGTTTTGGTTCGAGCAACTTGTCCATCAACATGTCTATCGGCAAAATCATTAATAATACAACCCGCCGATCGCATGAGCACCACCCCCGCCATAAAAATACTGAGAACTTTTAACGATGGATTACCCTCTGTTGCTAACCACAACGCCCAAAGTGTTGGCCATAACAATAATGAAATTCCAATCGGTTTATTTAATCTCATCAAGACAGCATAATTTTTTAATTTTTCTATCATATAGCCTTCAACGCAGATAAAAAGATTTCTGAAAGCAACAAAGTTTTTTGATTCGTATAAAACAGAGAGCGACGCGCCCAACTCTCTTTATGATCTATTTTCATAGGATAGCTGACAACATGATGCCACTCTTCTGCAGACTTTATTGGGAGAAATTCAAACTCACTTCGTTGTAAATGTGCATCTTTAAATAGTACAGATCCTAGAGAACGACTTTTTAATTTGGCTAATTGCAATTCTTTTCCCGTTAACGTTTCTATAGGTATAACAGTACGCGCCACCATCCATTGATGTTGCGGACTAGAAATCAATACTTCCCGAATAAGTGCATATCGACGATTTCCGATATGTAAAATGCGCTTTTCCTCTACTGTTGGAAATGCCCAAGCTTGACTTAGCACTTGAACATTCACTGTGGCAATGCCATGTGATTTTAAAAACGTTATGAAAGAATCAGGGTGCGTGAGCCATTTCATCATGCCCTCTGACCCGTTGATTTTTTGCAACGTTTTAATGGATTGCCATAAACTTTTTTGCATTTTCATTTACCTTTGAAGACAACTTTATGTATTATACCTGCTCTATAATCTTCTTGGCAGAGCTCTGTCTTATGCAACCTCCTATTATTATTGTCGGCACTGGGCTGGCTGGATATCAATTGGCACGTGAATATCGTCGCATTGACCCTGAAAGTCCACTTATTTTACTCACATTAGATGATGGTACATTCTACTCAAAACCTCTTTTGTCTACTGCACTCACGAGCGGCAAAACCTCGACCACTTTAGCCATCACTAGCGCAGAAAACATGGCTAGCCAATTAAAGGCCATTATACGTACTCATACCCGCGTGACACGAATCGATACCGAAAATAAACTAATTTGGATTAACGACGAATCGCTTGCTTATCATAAACTCGTATTAGCCTGTGGCGCAGATGTCATTCAACCTCCTCTACAAGGCAATGCTGTTAGCGATGTTATGGCTGTCAATCATTTACATCATTACGCACTTTTTCAAGAAAAGCTCAAAAATAAAAAACATATTACTATTTTAGGTGCAGGGCTGATTGGCTGTGAATTTGCAAATGATTTGGGAAATGCAGGTTATGAAGTACACGTTATCGCACCCGTCAAAGCACCCTTAGAATTGCTAGTTCCAGAATCTATTGGCATGATGTTGAAAACCGCTTTATCCGCTTTAAATATACATTGGCACTTACCTAGCTTGTGTCAAACAGTCGATAAATCTGATGAGGGATATTTGTTAACATTATCCACCGGCGAAACCATAAAAACCGAATTAATACTCTCGGCCATCGGTCTTCTTCCACACATTGGCTTGGCAAAATCTGGCAACATGAAAACGCAACGCGGCATAGTTGTAAATCGATATTTAGAAACCAGCGCAACCGATGTTTATGCATTGGGTGACTGCGCTGAAGTAGAAGGTCATGTCTTACCGTATATTACACCTATTTTAAATTGCACTCGCGCATTGGCAAAAACATTGAAAGGTGAACGCACTGCTGTCGCGTATCCCGCCATGCCTGTTGTCGTCAAAACACCCGCACACCCTCTTGTCATTTGTCCGCCTCCAAGAGGCACTGAAGGTAATTGGGAAATTGAAAATACTGCAAATAGTGTGCGTGCTTTATTTTATAATGCTGACAATCAATTAGCGGGATTTATTTTAACGAATGATGCTGTTAAAGAAAGAAGTACACTTGTGAAGGAATTGCCGAGTTTGTTTTGAAAGTTGGAGTGGTGTATTGCAAGTATATAGATTCTGACATTCCCGCGCAGACGTTGTTGCCTAAATCAAATTTCTACTTGTAAATTCCCTCTCCCCTTGTGGGAGAGGGTTAGGGTGAGGGGTGCTTTTAAGCCAAAAAAACACCCCTCACCCGCCGCTTCGCGTCGACCTCTCCCACAAGGGGAGAGGTAAAAATGATATGCGCAACAACGCCACGCTGGAATGACAAAATCTGCAAAACATACGATTACAATGCAACGGCCATGGAGGTTTCTCACTACAGTGATAGGAGCTCAAAATCCATCACCCAATACTAGTTGTTTATATCGCTGGCGCCGTCACCTCTGGCTGTACATCAATTCTCACTTGACCATTATTTTCATTAGCAACAGCAAGAGCATTTGCAGGATTTTGTCTAAAAAGAGTGGGAGCCGAAGGAAGCCGAGAAAAATAATGACGCAATCCTACTAACCTCGTAAACTCGTCTTGCATCAACTTTTCAACTCCATCCACTGTTGTTTGCTCAGTCACTTCAATGTTAAAGTGCCGTAATTTTTGCAAAAAGTTTTCTCGATGAGGCGCATCCAATACATCAGATAATAAAGATTTGTCTATATCTTTTCTGATATCGGCTTCACTTGTGCATCTTAGCTTTCTACGTACACCTTCAAATTGAGTTATAGCCGTACCCAGAAAGGCTAGTGCGAAGCCTGCCAATTCAAGAGTCAGTCCGGTGGGAGTTTCAGAGATCACATCGCGATCAACTAGCCCCAAAGTTGTAAAAACCATAGTAAAGCCTAAACCCACCAAAGCTAATGCACTCTTTCCTGATGAAGCACATCTTAATTTTTTGCGTGACTCCATTTCTTTTGATTTAGCTTCAGAAAGCTCGCCTAGTTGCCTTAGCTGTACAAGTCTATTAATTTCCTCTTGCGTATTCATGTACGATGGATTGATTTGTTGAAGCATTTCTAGCTCAGATAATAACGACCTTGCCTGCATAAAATTTCCCTCTGCTTCAATTAAGTTGCCAGCACTTTAACACTTGGTGACTATTGACACCAAGATTTTTTAAAATTCAGAGCGCTGCACTTGATCATTTCTGGCTAGAATATAACTAATTTTCAATGCAATTAGGGTGTGGCAACACTTGCCGGCACACTTCTTTTAGTCGTTAAAATTTCCCGCTGTATTTCCTTTATTTTTTCCATATAAATCTCAGTCACACTGACAGGATGACGTTTACATTCATTTTTCTCAGCATCTGTCAGATTCAATAATAATTCGATACAATTTGTTTCGACGGCCCGATTCTCTTCAGAAAATTTCCCAAGCAATGTTCCGCGCTTAACTAACTCAACAAGATCACTACTAATATCTTCATGACCATAATATTCTTCGAATGTTAGTCGACAATTTTCATTTGTTAAAATAGCATGCATCATCGCCAAAAATCTTGTTAACCCCTCAATAGGATCTATTTTTTTGTGCGAAACAAGATTGATAATCTCCAGACATTTTTTCCTGCAATAAAAATTATTCTCAAGAACATGATCCAGCTGATTAACATAGCTAGGCAACTCAACCGTCGAATTAAGATTATCCATAAAATGTGTATCGCTTAGCAACGTACTATTGTAAGAAAAAAGTTGCGACGAGCCACTGACGCCTTTTGCAAGAAAAGGAGTAAAACTACTATGACATCCCTGAGTATTATTGCTTGCAGCAGATCGCCCTTTCCCATGCTGTAATGTTGTTCGCCCAAGGGTATAGGTGACACCGGAACCATAGCAAGCCACTAACGTATAGAAAAACAAATCCACTCGACGCTCTGCATGCTCAACAATATTATCTTTTGAAAAATAGTAAAGCTGAGGCCTGGAAAGATTTTTCAGCTGAGCTTGATCACAAGATAGTTGCAAAGCTGCTGTATAATTTTCACTGTATTTTGTAACGACTCTAGCTCGCGCAGGTGGTTTCGAAACACTTTCAATCACAGAAGAAGGTATTGCCTTCTGAATAAAGTCACCTAGTGTTATCCCCATCGGAATTTTCTTTTTTCCACCAAAAAATACCGAGCGTTTATACTGATTTTTTCTTGGCGAAACAATAGTTGATGATGAAGACATATTCGTGCTGAGAGCACGAACATTCAATTCTTTTCTCTTCAACTCTTCTGCTTTTTTTGCAGCGTCTAATTCTCTTTGTAATTTTTCCTGTTGCAAGCGTTCTTGTTTTTCATGTTCTAGTCTTATTTTTCTTTCTAATTTTCGCGCTTCTGCGATTTTACGGTCTTGTTCTTTTTGCAATTTTTCTTGCTTCTCTGCCGCTTCTTTTTCGAGGCGCTTATTCTCTTTAGCCTGAGCAATCTCTTCTGTACGGCTTTGCTTTGTTTGTTTTGATATTTTCTCTCTGACGACAACTTCTTTTATAGAACCACTATCACGACTAACAGATGTAATTTTATTAGAGACGTTTTCATCAAATACATGCCTGGCATTTTGATTATCCGCTTCCAATTTTGCCAATCTTTCTTGTTCTCGTTTTTCTTCTTCTAGCGCATGCTTCTGATTGCCTAGTTTCTCTTTTATGAGCAAGGCTCGCGCTGCACGTTTATTGCTCTCATTTATCTTATACCACACATACGCAGCCACTAAAATGACGGAGCAAGATATTCCGCGATAAAACAACGTTTTTAAATGATGAGTTGATTCATTCTGAATGAGATCATTTAATTGAGCATATAAATCTTGCGTATGAGGAGACTCTTTAAACTTATTCAATAGAATATTTTTTGTGATAGAACTTTCATCGTAAAAAAGATCCATAATCATATTAGCTAAATCTTTGCCGTACTGAGGCTCTGGATGTGAGATCTCATATCCATGCGCACAAAATGCAATGACAAGATCCGCATAAAACATCGTGGAACCAGTGGCCACATTTTCTAACGAAATAAACTTACCACTGTGAATAGTGTAAACACGGTACATATCCACTCCATGGTCTAGCAAATAATTGACATAATTCACATCTTGAATCACTCCTGCAAAATGAAAAGGATCACGTCGGCTTGCGTTAATATTCGCACCCAGCGAAACTAATAGCTTAATCGCCGCCTGATACTGTTTTATAGCATCATGCACATCCAGATGTTTATCATTAATCACATCTGTTAAATAGGCATAAGCAGAACTTATAGTCTGTCGATCAAGCTTCAATGCTTTTAAGACTTTTACTTTTCGTTCATACGCTAAATAAGCAATCACAGAAGGTAGTGCTTTTGCGTCATACAACTTTTCTTGAAATAAATATTTTGCAATCTTGATTTTTTCTTTATGAGAAGCTGAACCAAACATATCTAACTCTATTTTTAACTCTAAATTTTTGAATTTGGTATGTTGTTTAAAATCAAATTTAGATCGGAGCTTTAGATCACCAAATAGTATTCTCGAATCCGCAATCAGCACCTTGAGGGGATCTGGATTATCATCCACTATCGCTTTTACGATCTGATATTTATCTTCTTGGCCTAATGTAGGGAATTTAAAATCATCTGCTGATAACCCTAATAAATCATCATGTGCTTGCTCAGCAAAGACCGTAGGATTTAATATCAAAAGCAAAAAAATGATGAAAAGCTCTAGTCGCCTAATCATATTCCACGAAAGATAACTCACTCGTTGTTTTTTAGCTGGGACAGATAATCTAAGCACAATACTCACCTTCACTCATTATTTTTAGGAACCCAATTGTACACATGTTAAGCTTAAGAGCAGCTTAACTCTGCTTACAAATATACATCTTATTGAAAAATATACACTTTACTTGATTTAACTCGGGGCAAAATAACAGAATGGATCAACTAAAATCTATGCTAGCAATAACGCAAAATTTATGTATAATATTTAATCAGAAGCTTTTCTACCAATTACGAGCCTGCAATGAATATTTATTCCGCGATCATCACCTTAATTCTTGTCATGGATCCCCTGGGAAACGTCCCTGTTTTCCTCTCTATCTTGAATAAAATTGATGTCAAAAAACGTCAATACATTATTTTTCGAGAAACCTTTATTGCGTTTATCATCCTGTTAATTTTTTTATTTTTTGGTAAATACATTTTACAAAGCATGAATATTTCCAGTCCTGCTTTAGGCATCTCGGGTGGCATGATTTTATTTCTTATCGCAATTAAAATGATTTTTCCTAGCGAAGAGCATGTCACCAGAAGCGCTCATGTAGGCGAACCTTTTATTGTTCCTTTAGCGATTCCTTTGGTAGCAGGACCTTCCGCATTAGCTTTTGTCATGCTATTAGCGAACCAAGATCCTCGTCATATTTGGCTGTGGGCTTTTGCATTATTAATTGCCTCACTCACCACGACTGTGATACTGATGTTTGCTAACACATTACGAAAAATATTAGGTGATCGCGGCTTAACAGCCATCGAACGTTTAATGGGAATGATCTTAACGACCATGGCTGTACAAATGTTTTTGACGGGGCTACAAGAATTTTTTCATTTTCATTAGGGCATGTTACATTATCTGTCTAATAGACAATTAGGAGAGTCATTGTGGCCTATATCGATAGCACACTTTTACCGGATGAACGCATATTTTTTCGTACCAAGAAATCACTCGTTATTTTCTTTTTTCCAGGGTTGCTTTTAGGTGCTGGCGTTGCTTTTTGGCTAATGTTTATGTTCGTTGTCGGCGTATTGCCTCCCTTAAAAAACTTATCGAATCAATTTAATATCGGCAGTTACTTGCTAGCCATTATCGTTGTTATTTCGCTTTTTTCAGCTTTTAAAGTATGGCTGGAATATAAAACAGGAGACTTTGTCGTCACCAATCGTCGTATCATCATGAAAGAAGGGTTTTTTGTCAGACACATGGCAGAAACGCGTCTTTCCGCTATTTCACACGTTTCTGTAGAACAAACATTAATTGGTCGAATATTTAATTATGGGACTGTCTTTGTGAATAGCTTCGGTGGCAGCAGCGATCACTTTACACAAATTGCATCACCTGTTGAGTTTCAAAAACAAGTGCATATCCAATTGGATGCTCTCAATATTAAACCTAGATCCGGCAGTTAGAATCTCGTAAAACAGCAAAATGCTGCGAATCTAAGGCTTTTTTTCTCATTTTTTTTCTCACCGTACGGGGAGTACGCTTTCGAAAAAAAATGAGAAAAAAACCTTACCTTCTTTGCCTTTTGCTGTTTTACGAGATTCTAACTGCCGGATCTAGGTTAAAAGATGAGATTGAGCACGGTATGCAACACAATACCTGCAATAAATAATAGACTCATCAATTGAAGCAGGGTAAGGCCCCATACTTTATATTGACTCAAATCTTCAGTAGATTGTTTCTGTTTCATTGTGGTTTTGCCTCGTCAGTATTCGATTGTCCAGCTTCAATCATTTGTGTTAGCTGAATAAATTGGCTATCAATTTTTTTTAACATATCTGTTTGTGCAACTTGTAATTGAGACAACTCAACTAAGTTGCTGCGCATTGCTTGCAATAAATCTTTCAGCGGCCCAGTCATTTGAACTTTACTGACTGTTTGAGCGCCAGTTGCTGATCCTGATGTATTGTCACTAGCTGAATTGATGCTAGCACCGACTGATTCCAGTCCAGATTTTAATTTTTCAATCACACCACTAAAACCAGCTGTTTTAGCAGAATCGACCAAATCAGAGCTCGCTTTTTTTAAATCATCCAGACTAGGGATTTTCACCATTTCATTGTCCTCATCAAAAGTTAGGAGATTATAGCATATTTTTGAGCAGAAAAATGGTGTTGTTGCATAAATCAGTTTTTTTGCTTTTATCCCCTTTGTGGGAGAGGATTAGGGCTGAAGGATAGGCGCATAATTTCTATTGAGATTTTTTGCTTCTCCCCTTGTGGGAGAAGCCGCCCGAAGGGCGGATGAGGGGTGTTTTTGGCTTAAAATCACCCCTCACCCGTCGCTTACAGAATCGAGAACTTAAGCATCGTTCCAGCCTGACATTACAAATGTCAGGCGTTACGTCGGCGCGAAGCATGCTTCGCGAAAGCCCGACTGCACCCTCTCCCACAAGGGGAGAGGTGAAAAAATGATTTACGCAACAATGCCTAAAAGTAATCTTGCCTCATTGCTTTTTTAGCCAAAACCAAAGTCTCTTGAGCCACTTGATTTGCTTTTGCAGTACCCTCTTTTAAAATTTGCAAAACCTGCCCAGGATCATTTGCATACGTTTCACGTCGAGCACGGATGGGGCCAATGACATTTTCTAATACGTCAATTAACTTTCTTTTGCATTCGACATCGCCTATTTTACCCTGTTGGTAACGCTCTTTTGCTTCTGCTACCCAAGCGAGATCGGGATTGAATGTATCATGAAAAACCCATAGAGGATTATTCTCAATCGTGCCGGGATCACTTGCTTTTAAACGTTTTGGATCTGTATACATGCCCATTATTTTTTTGGTGAGAGTATCTGCATCATCACTTAAAAAAATCGCGTTATTCAGCGATTTTGACATCTTCAACAAATTTCCAGTCTCAGTAGGAGCACCCGTTCCTATTAAACGCTTAGCTCTACCCAACTTGACATCCACGATAGGAAACAAACCGCCTTTCGCCAAATAATCCTTATCTTCTGTATGAGAATCGACGCCGCAATATAATTGATTAAATTTTCGTGCGACTTCTCGTGTCATTTCGAGATGCGGAATTTGATCTTCTCCCACAGGAACTATTTCCGGACGAAATGCTAAAATATCCGCTGTTTGACCCACGGCATACAACAAAAATCCAAAAGGATAATTCTCACCTAAACCTTTATCGCGAATTTCATCTTTGATCGTAGGATTGCGCATCACTCGCGGATACGGGAGCAACATACTGAAAAAAAATGTTAACTCAGCAATGGCCGGAATCTCTGATTGAATGAACATGGTACTGCGTTTTGGATCAATTCCAGCCGCTAAATAATCCGTCGCAATATCCATGACACTCTGACGAATCTCGGCTGGCCTATCCATACGTGTTGTAAACGCATGAATGTTGGCAATAATAAAATAGCAATCATAATCATCTTGCAAAGCAACACGGTTTTCTACTGAGCCTACCCAATGGCCCAAATGTAATCGGCCCGTTGGTGTATCACCGGTTAAAATTCTCGGTTTGACTGAATGCATTTTAATTTCCTAATGAATGATGTCTTTGCGCCAAATGATAAACAACTTGACCTGTTTTTTTAGTTTTTAATAATTTCCAGTT
>Ga0207030_1008_pt1 | contig 65561 bp, 48 predicted proteins | sample Alteio_BWMinCont_40_FD_153260 | JGI IMG/M metagenome (GOLD analysis project Ga0207030, IMG submission 153260) | Enriched cells from forest soil in Barre Woods Harvard Forest LTER site, Petersham, Massachusetts, United States -... | ecosystem: Environmental > Terrestrial > Soil > Temperate forest >... | reverse complement strand
TGCTGTGAGTGTTGCACCGGTTGCTGATGCACCTATCATCACTGCACCCGCTACAGCAAATGGTAATGAAGGCAGTACGATTAGCTTATCCGGCATTACCGCAAGTGCTGCCGAAAGCGATCAAAACATCGCTAACATTGTCATATCGAATGTTCCAACCGATGCAAAGTTAAATCTTGGCACTAGTGATGGTCATGGTAATTGGACGATCTCCGGTACGCAATTATCGCAATTAAGTACGCTGACCTTAAGTCCTGTCAGTGGTGAAATGGAAGATGGTAACTTTAATTTAACCGTAACCGCAACCGCTGCAGATGGCAGCAGTCAAGCGACCTCTGCTGCGCAAACGATTGCTGTGAGTGTTGCACCCGTTGCTGATGCACCGATTGTCACTTCACCCGCTACCGCAAGTGGTAATGAAGGCAGTACGATTAGTTTATCAGGTATTGCCGCAAATGCTGCGGAAAGCGATCAAACCATTACTAACATTGTCATATCGAATGTTCCAACTGATGCAAAATTGAATTTAGGCACTAGTGATGGTCATGGTAATTGGACGATATCCGGTACGCAATTATCTCAATTAAGTACGCTGACTTTAAGTCCTGTCAGCGGTGAAATGGAAGATAGTAACTTTAATTTAACAGTCACCGCAACTGCTGCAGATGGCAGCAGTCAAGCGACCTCCGCTGCGCATACAATTGCTGTGAGTATTGCACCCGTTGCTGATGCACCAATAGTCTCAACACCTGCGAGTGTGTCGGGTAATGAGAGCAGCACAATCAGCTTATCGAGTATTGCAGTGAGCGCTGCGGAAAGCGATCAAACCATTTCAAATATTACAATTTCGAATGTACCAACTGATGCAAAATTAAATCTTGGCACATCCGATGGCCATGGCAACTGGACAATCTCAGGGGCGCAACTCGCACAATTAAATACGCTGACCTTAAGCCCTGCGAGCGGTGAAATCGAAGAAAACAGCTTTAATTTAAGTGTTACCGCAACCGCTGTTGATGGCAGCAGTCAAGCGACCTCTGCTGCACAAACTATTGCTGTCACAATTACACCGGTTGCTGATGCTCCGAATTTAGTGACACCAACTAGCGAAACAAGTAATAGCAATTCCAGCAGCCTTAGTTTGTCAGGCATCGTCGCAACACCTGTGGAAAGTGATCAGTCAATTGCAAACATCACCATTTCTGGCGTACCAACTGATGCGAAATTAAATTTAGGCACATCCGATGGTCATGGTAATTGGACTATTTCCGGCACACAGCTTTCTCAACTAAATTCATTAATACTATCACCAACAGGTACTAGTATTTCAGAAAATAGCTTTAATTTAAGCGTTACAGCTACTGCGGCTGATGGCAGCAGTCAAGCCACCTCTAGTACACAAACGATTGCAGTCAATATTACACCTACAGCAGATCTAGCAGTTTTATTTACAACAGCACCCACTAACGTGATACCTGGCGAATCAAATACAGAGAATTATACTCTGCAAATTAAAAATAATGGACCTAGCACTGTTAACAGTTTAACACTTACAGATTCGCTTTTATCACAATTAACCAACGCACATTTTACATTGCCAACAGGTGCTACGTTTAATCCATCAACAGGAGTATTAAGTGGAATATCACTAGTATCAGGACAATCGCTTTCTGTGGGAATTAGTGGAACAATAACACCTGCACAAAATGCAACAGGAACTTTAACTGATAATGTTAGCGTTGCAACTCCAAGCGGGGTAACGGATACCAACTTAGCTAACAATAGTACGTCAGCTACTGTGAATCTTACGCCGCAGGCGAATTTTACATTAGGAATAACACCTAGCTTAAATTCATTTATTCCTGGCAATGCAGAAACTTATACCATAGTTTTAAATAATACAGGGCCTAGTGCCGCATATGCTGTTACACTGATAGAAGCTCTTCCACTGCAAGGATTAAACAATATCTCTTCACCGAATTTACCTGCTGGTGTAACTTTCAATGCGAATACAGATACGTGGTCAATTGGAACATTAGCCGCAGGCAGCAGTGAAACACTCTATTTAAGCGGCACCATTCCAGCAAATGCAACAGGTGCAACTTATGTCGACCAAGTAACAGTCTCTGGTTCAGACGCAAGTACTGTGTCTGCGCAATCATCTATTATACCGACAGGTATTGTTACAGCAGTAAGCGATATAGATACTGTATTGACTTCGATAGGAAGTCAATCATCACCTTCTGCGAATGTCATTACAGCATATGATCCAACACCGCATCCAGGATCTGCGTTGCAAGCTGATATAATTGATGCTTATGGTGGCGCGCATATTGTTTCAATTGCTTATGGCAGCCAGACGGAAAGTTTTAGTATCCCAAGTGAAGTACATACGGATAGTCAAGGAAGTTATATTACTTTGGCAGGTACTTACGGTACACTTAATATGTATCAAAGCGGTAATTATATCTACACAGTAACGACTCTACCTGCTAATAGCGGCGGGAGCTTTACTGATGGCTCAATCACCACAACTGCAAGCTCTGCAGCAACACAAGCAGCTTGGTCTAACGCAGGTCTATATGCTTATACTCTTGGAACATCTTATACGGATAGCTCAGGGCATTTTGCACTAGGAACAGCCAATGGTCAGGTAACTTATGATCCTAACGGTGTAGGCGTTCTAGCTGCTATATCAGATAGCCAACCACCGACTCAAATTTTATATTATCCAGCAACAGGTCAAACTGATGCACTTGCTGTAGACCTCCATACCAATGCTGCAACTCAGGCTACAGTAACGGTATCTAATCTATTCAATGATGAAGCAACAGGAGAGCAAGGTCTATGGCAAGCATTCACCTCTGGTGGTGTCGAAATAGGTCAAGGGGTACTAAGCGCTTCTACCATAAATTATGGAAGTAGCGATAATGTTGGAACAGCATCGATTCAAGTTTTAGGTGCGAATAGTCAACCTATACCATTTGAATATTTAGTATTTACTGCTTTACCCTATCCTGCTGCTTCAGGTAATTTTAATGATAATATCACGACAGACAGCAGTGATTATTTTGTTCGCGCGTTGCAATATACAACAGCGACCACACCTAATTTACAAGATGTGTTTGGATATACAATGGCGGATAGTGCTGGAAATGCTAGCTCTACTACATTAACTGTCAAAGGTGAGAGCGCAGATTTAAGTGTAGCTGCTTCTTCAGGTAGCAGCGTCACACCAGGAACAAGCGATACTTATACGTTAACTGTTACAAATAGCGGCCCTACAACACTTAGCAGTTTAATGTTATTTGATACAGCCTTAAGTTATCTCGATTCATATAATATCCCGCATTCTGCTTTCTTAAATCCAGTTTATACCCCTGCAAGCGGTAGCTATAATAGCAGCACTGGAGCTTGGACAGGTATTTCACTTGCCAGCGGTCAAGCTATTACAATGACAGTTACTGGTAACATTGATGCAGGTGCAACAGGAACTCTGACAAATGTTGCTTCAGTGAGCGATCCAAGCGGCATATACGATCCTAATTTGGCAAACAACACAGTATCCACTGCAACAACCCTAGTTGCGCCACAAGCAGACTTAAGCGTTTCTGTTGCTGCTAGCAATATGGATCCAGCAATTAATAGTAATGAAACATTTACGGTTACAGTAAATAATCTGGGCCCTGCGTCAGCAACGGGTGTACATGTTTCGGATGTGTTACCAAGCGGTATGACTTTTGTATCTGCTTCTGGAGGAGGTACATACAACAGTTCTACAGGTGATTGGAACATTGGCTCAATTACAAATGGCGGCACAGCGACATTATCTCTTGTTGCGACAGCCACATCAAATGTTGCAGAACAAATTACAAATACTGCCACCATATCTCAAGATAGCACTATTGATCCTAATTCAGCGAACAACACCGCATCTGTGACGATGACACCTGGAGATAACATATTAGTCTACAACAGTGATAGCAACACTGCTGTAGTTGATGTATCGCTAATTAATCAATCGATGCCGTGGGATTCTGTCTTTATGCCAACAACGTTACTGGGAAGTAATAATGTGACGTTGTTATCAACGCCAAATGATTTTGCAATAAATCAAGATACACATTACACCGTTGCACTAGAATATCTCTCGGGCATTTCGGGTAGTAGTATAAAACTCGAAGGCTTTGTACCATTATTCACTGCAGTACAAGATCCAGATAAAGGGGCACAGTTGGCTTCAGGAACAGATCCGAGATGGGGTGTTGATGCAAACTGGACAGAAACATCACCCGATCATACTGTGTTAAGTGCAACATCACCTGCAATAACGGGTGTTATTACCAGTCCAGGATCTTCTTATTCTAATGAAGGCACTATAGTACAAGGTTCGACAGCCTCAACAAGTGGCTCGACACCAACAGATACGTCATCCGGAACAGTGAATTATCTTTATGGACATGGAGCTACAGGTAGTAGCGCAACAGTAACAGGTGGTAATGATGGTGATATTCTAAATGCTGCTTCAGATTCCACACATCATTACACTGTTACAGGTGGCACAGGCAGTGACGTAGTTGTCTATAATGCACAAGACGCTTCAATCAGTGGTGGCGCTCAAGGCAGTACAGCTTCATGGGATATATTGCGTCTCGATGCCAATGATAGCATTTCATTCGGTACTTCAAATAATGTAACCACAGCAACGACAGCAGGCGGTATTTCAGGCGGCGTACAAATATCGAATATCGAAATTCTTGATATTCATGGTTATAACGTAAATAGCCAAGGAAACCCCATTGTTAACTCTGACAACACAATTAGTACAGGTTCTAATGCCATTACTCTGCACGCTGATGATCTAATTAATATGAGCGGTAATACTTATGGAAATTTAACCGCAGAAGATTCTTCATTTAATCAAATTGCAAATCAAACTGGCGTAGCTTCTTCTGATAAGGTGTTATTTATTAATGGTGCAAGTACGAATACCGTGACCTTTGCTGAGGGCAATTGGAATGCTGCAGGCACTGTGCATACAGCTGCAGGAGCAACGTATGCCGCGTTTGCTCATACTGGATCTCATGGCGGCGAAGCATTAGCATTAATTAATACGGATATTTCGCATATTGTTGGACATACCTAAATCTAAATCAAGCAAGTTACAACTTCAAAAACATTTCTTTGTTAAATTTATTTAACCTCAGTTATCCTCGTATCAGTTTAAAAAAAATGAGAAAAAAAGCCTTAGATTCGCAGCATTTTGCTGTTTTATGAGATTCTAACTGCCGAATCTAGGATTATGAGCTCTTAGAGGTTGTTTGCTGGCTGAATTTTAATGAGGTGGCCCTGTTATTATTGTAGCACTTTTATATAACGTGGTGATTTTACGTGAGATTTCTAACCATGAGAGACTAATTGCTTTATCACATTATTCATATGTATAATGTGATTATAAGTCATTTTTACATATAAATAATGTGAATACATCATGAAGCGTAATATTTTCAATAAATTACAACAATGGTATCAGACTCCAAGACGTAAGCCTCTTGTGCTTTTAGGAGCCAGACAAGTTGGGAAGACTTATTCGCTTAAGCAGTTTGGTAAAGAGCATTTTAGTAGTATGTTGTATATTAATCTTGAAACCGAACCGCAAGTACATCGTTTATTTCATGGGTCATTGGATCCGCATAGTCTCATTAAAAATTTAGAAATTTATTACAATACAACAATTGATAAAAAAAATACGTTAATCATTTTTGATGAGATACAAGAATCACCCGAAGCGCTAACAAGTTTGAAATATTTTTGTGAAGATGCACCAGAATATTGCGTTGCTGCTGCAGGTTCTCTGCTCGGGCTAAAAACAAAGCGCAGCAAAGGATTCCCGGTGGGAAAAGTCAATTTCTTGTCTCTTTATCCATTGAGTTTTTTTGAGTACTTGCAAGCGATAGGACAAAGCAAATTGGTAGATTATTTATTATCAATTAAGACAATCGAACCCTTAGCTGAGCCACTTCATGAGCGCGCACTGGATCATCTTAAAACCTATCTGTATATTGGAGGCATGCCAGAAGCAGTACAGCAATATGTAAAGCATGAAAATTTACTTGAAATCCGAGATATTCAAAATGAAATTATCAAGGCATACGAATTTGATTTTGCTAAGCATGCGCCACCCGAATTAGTTATTCGAATTACTGAAGTGTGGCATTCATTACCAAGAAATTTAGCTAAAGAAAATAAAAAATTTATTTTTTCAGCGATTCGGGAAGGTGCTCGTGCGCGCGAGTACGATGCCGCTATTCAATGGTTGATAGATGCAAAATTAATTTATCGAGCCGTGAATATCACAACCCCTAGACTACCCTTGCCGGCTTACGGTGATAATAGTGCATTTAAATTGTATATGAATGATGTTGGCTTGCTGGGCGCTCTTTCGAATTTAGAAAGTCGCACAGTGATACAAGGCAACGCATTGTTTACTGAATTTAAAGGCGCATTAACTGAAAATTTTGTAGCGGCCAATTTAGCTGCGTTAGAGGATGATAAACTTTATTATTGGACCAGTGGCAATACGGCAGAAGTTGATTTCATTACACACTACGCAGGCAAGCTTTATCCTTTGGAGGTAAAATCCGGGACGTCGAGCAAAAAGAAAAGTTTGTATATTTATGATGAGCGCAATCACCCAGAACTCTTACATCGAACATCACCGATGAATCTTAAACGTGATGATCGTATGTGTAATTATCCTTTGTATTTAATGGAGCATTATCCGTTGAGCTCATAACAACACTTGGCAAATCAAAAGATAACTCCTCTCTCAACCAAGCCGAGAGAGAAGTTTAGTGATGAAGTTAGAAATACATATCAATCTGCGCCGTAACAACATTATCAGACTTGCCCGATGCGCTAGGCGCCATGATTCCCGAACCTGTTGCCACACTACTAGCAGCATAGTTAATGTCATGACGAAACTCTAAACTTTCCAGCGAATCCTTCCAAAGTGATGTATTTAAGGTTACGCCAAAACGTTCTAATGGCACACCTAATGCGAGCGCATCTTTTGTTTTTCCATAATCAAGCGTCAACGAAGTGGGTTTCGTAAATACTGTAAAAGTATAAGCTCCTTCAACATTCAAGGCTTGCGGTTCCGCACCATGAGTATTGTAAGTAAGATCAGCTCGACTGAATGACTTAACTGCTCCAACATATTCAGCTATAAAGTCCCAGGAATCTCCTATGCTGAATATTCCTCTTACGTTCATGGCAGGAACACGATGAGCCAATTGCTCATTACCTGTTCCATTTGTTCCACCGAAACCATTAAATAAAGGCGTGCCTCCCGTATTCTGCATTCCTTGAGAATCAGCTAAATTTGCGATAGCACCACCGCCAAAATTACCGCTATATTTTCCGCTTACGAAACTATAGCCCACATTCACACCACCATTGTTGATGCTTCGGGTGGATCCTGTATATGAATCTCCTTTAAACACATATGCAGAACCATAAAGAGCATCGTCACCTTGCTGCTGAAAACCAACCAACAAAGCTCTATCTTTCGTGCGCGCAATGAGTTTGGTTAGTGGACTACTCACCATACTTGAACTGTACGTTCCGAATGGGACATACATTTGACCAATCGTTCCGTAAAAAGGTGATTTTTCAAAATTACCAATGACGACAAACGCTTTATTGATAAAAACGCGCGAGTTTTGATTTCTTGAATTATTGTTAAAAGAACCTGAATTTGTGCCTAAATCATTATCGTAAGCAAATTCCATCAATCCTGAAAGCCAACTGCTAGGTCCCAATACATACGCATCTAATCCTGCACTGGTGAGATCCACATCGGATGTGGTTGGACCTACGCCTGGATTTTTATAGGCAATTTGCCCTTCGATAATTCCACTCAAGAGCAAATGAGCATGATCACTGACAACTGGAATACCTAATTTACGCAGTCGCGCTCTGATGTTTTTGCGTAACTTCAACAAGCTCACATCTTCGTTAATACTCGGACTATTGATAATTAAATTGTTGCCAGCATACGACACAGGAACACCAATATATGGACCCGTTGTTACAAATGATTGCCCTGGAGCATCGACATCAGTACCAATATATTGTGAACCAATTTCTGGTAAATTTTGAGGTCCAGTAATTGAGCTTCCAGTGGACTGAGCAGCTTCTTCCTGTTTTGTCTCTTGAGCTTCGTTATTAACGATAAGATGAGGTTGTTGCTGTTTAGCAGTATTTTTGTTGTTTGAATAAGAAACCTGTTGTTGATTATTTTTTAACTGTTTCTTTATAGAACGTAATTCTTGTTGGACTTGTGATAATCGATTTTCTAATTGATTTTCTCGATGAGAAATTGTGTCCATGTTTCCAGATGATATGTTATCTGCTTGCGCAAACACAGGCAGACTCATGATCCCAAGCAAACTCAAACTGAATGCTAGCGGTTTTAATTGTTGTCTCATATAACTCTCTTTTTTATTGTGGCTAATTTAAGAAGCGTCCAAAGTTATCAAAATCTATTTGCCAGCTCAAGGAGAAATCCGCTAACTCTATCAACTTATTTCTTTTGCTCTAAACCGGTACATTCTTTGCTATTAATCTAGGTTTAATTAGTGAGTTAATTGAGCTACACTGGGAAACTTTTTTTGAAAAATTTGGTAAGCATACGCATGAAAAAACTGTTTAATGGTTGTTGGCGAGACTTATTAGCACTCACATCAGGAGGGTTATTAACCTTAGCGTTTGCTCCCTTCAATTTGTATTTATTGGGTATTTTATCTCCCGCGCTACTATTAGGCTGCTGGCTTAACGCAACACCTATCAAAGCTTTTTGGCGAGGCTGGCTTTTTGGTCTGGGCTTTTTTGGAACAGGTGTTTACTGGGTTTTCAATAGCATCCATTTATTTGGCAATGCAGATCTGACTCTTTCCTGCCTGATTACAGGCGGATTTATTATGTTGCTAGCACTCTTTCCAGCCCTCACAGGATTTTTCTTAAATAAACGATTCTCCGGATCGACTGTCGCTAAAACATTACTAGCCTTCCCTGCACTCTGGATCTCCGCTGAATTGGCACGTAGTTATATGTTTACAGGATTCCCTTGGTTACTCTTAGGTTACAGTCAAATTAATTCCCCACTCAAAGGATTTGCACCTTTACTCAGTGTTTATGGTGTCTCTCTCGCTGCAGTCATCAGCAGTGGTTTACTTGTCAATGCTGCTCTACAACTACAGCTCAAAGCTTACAATAAAACTTGCTTAAATTTACTTGTACTTATTTTTATTTGGGTGACAGGCTGGCAGCTAAGTCATATTGGATGGACACAACCGCTTGGAGCTCCCATCAAAGTTAGCTTGGTTCAAGGAAATGTGCCTCAAGAAATAAAATGGTCACCTGACAATATACAACCCACATTAGATCTTTATTTAAAACTCACCGAACCCCTGTGGAATAGTAAAATTATCATTTGGCCAGAAGCGGCTATCCCCATTACGCTGCAAGATGCAGCAGACTACGTACAAATTCTCTCTGATAAAGCAACTCAGCACCAATCAACATTGATAGCAGGTATACCCGTCAAGGCAACTCATGCAGATGGTTATTACAATGCCGTGATTGCGTTAGGCAAAGATAAAAGCTTTTATTTGAAAAGACATTTAGTACCTTTCGGTGAATACACGCCTTTTCCTTCTATTTTAAATAAACTCTTAGGAAGCTTAAATATTCCTATGTCAGATTTTATTCCAGGCGCACAAAAACCAACACTACTGATGGCCAATGGAATTAAAATTGTTACCTATATTTGTTATGAAGTTGCTTACGCAGAACAAGCTATTTATAAAGACGACACCATTGGCTTAATGCTAACTGTTACGAATGACGCATGGTTTGGTCGGTCTATTGCACAAGCTCAACATTTACAAATTGCTCAAATGCGCGCTTTAGAGCTAGGACGCCCCTTGTTATTCGTCGGTAACAACGGAATCACGGCGATTATTTCTTCTCATGGAGCCATCAACGCCAACGCACCTCCATTTAAAACATTTGTTTTAACGGATAATATTCAACCCATGTGGGGCAGAACACCTTGGCAGCAATTAGCACTCGATCCCATCTTGATTCTTTTGATGTGTATGTTACTGAGCGCCAATAAACTCAACCAACTCGCCAATTCTTTTAAGTCTGAGAAATAAAATAATATGGATACACAATATCAACCGCAAGATATCGAAAAAAATACCCAAGATTTTTGGGAAGATCGTAATTTTTTTATCGCAACAGAAGACCTCAGCAAGGCAAAGTTCTACTGCTTATCGATGTTCCCTTACCCAAGCGGCCGTTTACACATGGGGCATGTGCGCAACTATACCATCGGTGACGTTGTCTCTCGCTACCAACGTATGCTAGGAAAGAACGTACTGCAACCCATGGGATGGGATGCCTTTGGATTACCTGCTGAAAATGCTGCTATCAAGAATGGCGTTCCTCCAGCGGAATGGACTTATCAAAACATTGCGTACATGCGCACACAGCTCAAACGTTTAGGATTTGCGTATGATTGGAGCCGTGAAATCACGACATGTGATCCAAGTTACTATCGTTGGGAACAATGGTTTTTTCTCAAACTTTATGAAAAAGGTTTAGTTTATAAAAAAAATGCGGCTGTTAACTGGGACCCCGTTGATCAAACGATTCTAGCGAATGAACAAGTTGTCAATGGTCGCGGTTGGCGCTCAGGTGCGCTCGTTGAACGACGTGAAATACCTCAATGGTTTTTAAAAATAACCGATTACGCTGATGAACTATTAGAAAGTTTAGAGCAGTTAAACCAGTGGCCGGAACAAGTTCGTTTAATGCAAAAAAATTGGATAGGACGTTCAGAAGGAACTGAAATCACCTTTGCTCTCGCTGGCAACGTGGATTATTTAAGTATTTATACAACACGTGTGGATACATTATTTGGCGTCACTTATATTGCAATTGCTCCCCAACATCCTTTAGCAAAACTCGCTGCGCAACAAAATCCTGAGTTGCAAACATTTCTCGATGAATGTCGAAATATTAAAGTTGCAGAAGCGGATTTAGCAACACTTGAAAAAAAAGGCGTACCAACCGGCATGAGTGTCATTCATCCACTCACCAATGAATCGATTCCAGTATGGGTAGCGAATTTTGTATTAATGGAATATGGCTCAGGCGCTGTGATGGCAGTGCCCGCTCACGATCAACGTGATTTTGAATTTGCGAAACAATATAGCTTACCGCTGAAACAAGTGATTTTACCTGCGGATGAAAGCACGTGGGATTTTGCACAAGGTGCTTATACCGAATATGGAATACTAACTCACTCGCAACAATTCAATCATCTCACATCAGAAAAAGCAGTTAAATCAATCAATGCGTTGTTAGTCTCCCAGAAAAAAGGCAAACCCACTATTCAATATCGATTACGTGATTGGAGCATCTCACGGCAACGTTATTGGGGCACACCTATCCCCATCATTAACTGTCCGAATTGCGGCGCAGTCGCTGCCACTGACTTACCTGTCGTGCTTCCTGAAAATGTTCACTTTGATGGGGTCACCTCACCCTTGAAAACATCGCGAGAATTTTACAACACGACATGCCCCAAATGCGGTAATGAAGCTGAACGTGAAACAGATACGTTCGATACATTCTTTGAGTCGTCTTGGTATTACGCTCGTTTTGCCTGCAAAAAACAAGATAATGCCATGTTAGATGGACGTGCAAATTACTGGGTACCTGTGGATCAATACGTAGGCGGAATCGAGCATGCTGTTATGCATTTACTGTATGCACGCTTCATACATAAGCTCTTACGTGATGAAGGACTCTTAAATACAGACGAACCCTTCACACGACTATTAACACAAGGAATGGTGTTAAGCCAAGGCATTAAAATGTCGAAGTCAAAAGGAAACACCGTCGATCCTCAACCCCTCATTGAACAATATGGCGCAGACACTGTTCGTCTATTTATTATGTTTGCTGCACCGCCTGAACAAAATCTCGAATGGTCTGATAGTGGTGTCGAAGGATCACATCGTTTCTTAAAAAGACTATGGGCTCTTGCCTGTGAATATAAAGAAGTGATTAAAAAAGAAAACCTGTCACTTGCCAATAAAAACACCTCGTTAGACTGGGAAAAAACAGAATCAAAACAACGTGAGACTCTCCGTCAAATTTATGAAATTTTAGAGCAAGCGCGTTATGATTATGAAAGATTACAATTCAACACGGTTGTATCCGGCTGTATGAAACTTCTCAATTTGCTGAGCAAAATACCCGATGCAGAAAATATCGATTTTGATATCAAACCCTTTATCATTCACAAAGGGATGAGCATTTTACTACGCTTATTGACACCGATTGCACCACACATCACTCATCAACTGTGGAATGATTTAAACTATGAGGGAGTCATCTTGAATGCTCCGTGGCCGAAAGCAAGCATCACCACGTTAAAAATTGATTCCACTGAAATGGTCGTTCAAGTCAATGGAAAATTGCGTAGCCGTATTCAAATCCCCGCGAATGCAGAACAATCTGCCGTTGAAGAGCTTGCTCTTAAGGATCCCAAAGTTCAGCATGCGATTATCGATAAAGTCGTTAAAAAAATGATTTTTGTTCGGGGGAAATTGCTTAATATTGTGGTGGTGGAAAAATAATTCATAAGCGTTGACTTTAGATTTTCCCTTCTCCCCCTGTGGGTTTGTAAGGGTGTTTTCGTGTCTGCCCGGAGGGCGGATGAGGGGTGATTTTAATTTTAATAGAAGCATGCCACTGATAGAATCGAGGATTTAAGCATCAGTCCAGCCTGACATTGTAAATGTCAGGCGTTACGCCGGCGCGAAGCATGCTTCGCGAAAGCTCCGACTACACCCTCTCCCACAAGGGGAGAGGTGAGACTTTCTTGACACGAGCTCACATATGAATTTATTTTCAAAACCAAACAAATATTTTTTCCTAGCACTGCTAGGAAGCTTTTTATTGTTAACCAGCTGCGGATTCCATTTACGAGGCACTGTTCCTCTCGCAACGCCACTACAGCATCTTTACTTACAAGTAGCTGATCCTTACAGCTCACTGACTCGCAACTTAAGACAGTCACTAGCCTCTTCCGGAGTACAGCTTGTATCATCCCCCGCTGAAGCAGATGCTGTTTTAATTATTCTAAAAGAAAATCCTAGCCAACAATTATTAAGTGTCGGCAGCACTCAACAAACACGCCAGTATAATTTAATTTTATCAGTCACTTTTCAAATTAACGATGCCCGCGGAAAAATACTTATTCCACCGCAAACTGTGAGTGAGTCTCGCTCTCTGACCTTACAATCCAATCAAATACTAGGAACGAGCAACGAGCAAGATGATTTATATCAACAAATGCGTCAAGCAGTTGTATATGACATCATGAATCGATTATCTTCAAAAGAAATTACGACTCTGTTAAATTCAGAAAAGGCATTATGAAATTAAATTACTCCCAACTCTCCCAACATCTAACAAAACAGCTTTCGCCGTTATACATTATCTCTAGCGATGAAATATTATTACTTCAAGAAGCCATAGAGTGTATTCGTATCGCTGCTCGCAAGGCTGGCTACAACGAACGCACTTCTTTATCCATAGACTCAGGATCAGATTGGGAAAAAATATTACATACAGAAGCTCACAGCCTTTCCTTATTCGCAAACAAACGCATTATTGAGCTACATCTTGCAGAACACAAACCCAATGCTGCCGCAAACAAAATCCTTCACAACTTGGCAACAAAACCGCTGGCGGACACCATTTTTATTATCAGCACAAACAAAACTGATAGTAAAACTGAACAAACAAAATGGTATAAAACACTTGAAACGAATGGCGTAGCCATACAAATATGGCCTATTACCATTGATCAACTGCCTAGTTGGATCATACAACGTGCAAAAAAAATTGGTTTAACCATCACACCCGATGCAGCAAAATTTCTTGCTGATCAAGTCGAAGGAAATCTACTGGCAGCGGATCAAGAAATTGAAAAACTCTTTTTATTAAACAGCAAAAATATTATTGATATTCAACTTATCGAAAACACTATTACAGACAATGCACACTTTGACATTTTTACATTAGTAGAATGTGCATTATCAGGGAATAGCAAACGTTGCTTACGCATACTCAGCAATTTGCAAGCAGAAGGGCTAGAACCCTTACTTGTATTATGGGCACTCACGCGAGAATTACGCACCTTATCGGATATCGCCTATCAATTAAAACAAGGCTTAACGCTTCAAAGTTTATTTGCAAAACATCGCATATGGGAAAAACGTCAGCCAGGTGTACGACGCTTCTTAGCCAAACACACCACTCAGAATTGTTGGGAGATGCTCTCTCAAGCAGCCAATATTGATAAAATGATTAAAGGTGCTAGACCTGGCAATGTTTGGAATGAACTTCAACTCGTTACCTTGCGAATGGCAGGAAATGCTATAATCAAGGAATCCCATTAGAAAATGGAACAACAATGGCTGAATTTGAGCAACCCATAGGCATACTAGGGGGCACATTTGACCCAGTTCATTTTGGTCATCTGCGAATGGCTTTAGAACTTTACCAAGCACTAGACCTTGCGCATGTGCGTTTAATCCCTTGTTATCAACCGGTTCATCGAAAACAACCCATAGCCACAGCAGAACAACGTTTGGCAATGCTGCGAAAAGCTGTTGCATCCGAATCTAACTTGCGAGTAGATAGTTGCGAAATCAAGCGCAAAGGACCTTCCTATACGATTGATACGCTTAAGACTTTACATAAAAATCATCCTAATACACCTTTGTGCATTATTATGGGAATTGATGCACTACTCAGTTTTTCAAGCTGGCATAAGTGGGAAGAAATTCTCACACTTGCACATTTAGTCGTTGCTCACAGACCTCACTATCAATTACCGCAAACAGGGATTATTGCTAACCTCTTGAAAGAACGTCTTGTGCAACACAGTATTAAATTAAAAGAAAACTTAGCTGGCAGTATCTTAATGCATCCCGTAACGGCTTTAGAAATTTCATCTACCGATATTCGAAAACAAATTGCACAAGGACAAAATATTCGATTTTTAGTTCCTGACAATGTTTATCACTATATTAAACAACATGGCACTTACAGCATCAATAAGCTATAATTTGCTTATATATTGCATTATTCTTAACCTTTAATGATTGGAAGTGGAATGAAAACAGAACAATTACAAGAACTTGCAGTTGAAGCACTGCATGATTTAAAAGCGATTGATTTGGTCGTGTTGGATGTCAGAGAATTAACGACCATTACGGATACGATGATTATTTGCAGCGGCCGATCTAACCGACATGTCAAGTCACTTGCTGAGAACGTAGCAACAACCGCTAAACACCATAAAGTGACTCCAGTTAGAGTGGAAGGCGAACGCGAAGCAGAATGGGTTATTGTCGACTTGGGCGATGTCGTTGTTCACGTCATGCTGCCTGCTGCAAGATCTTTTTACCACTTAGAAGATCTTTGGGATCCTATCGTGAAACAGCGAGAAAAACAGGGTTAAGAAGTTATTCTAGTAAGCGAACAGAAATATGATCATACATCTAATTGCTGTTGGCACGAAAATGCCAAGCTGGGTAGAGAACGGCTTTCAAGAATATGCTAAACGCTTACCTGCTGACTATGCATTAAAATTAGTTGAGATACCCCCTGAAAAACGCACGAAAAATTCAGATATCAAACGCATCGTAGAAACAGAAGGAAAAAAAATTCTGGCTGCTCACCGTTCTAACCATTTGCTGGTTGCGTTAGATGTTGTCGGCGAATCGTGGTCCACACCTAGCGTTTCTCAATTTTTGCAAACTCAGCATGATAGCAGCCAAGATATCGATTTAATCATTGGCGGGCCGGATGGTCTTTCTGCAGAGTGTTTGCAAAAATCACAAGTGAAATGGTCGTTATCGCCTCTCACTTTCCCTCACCCTCTCGTCAGAATTATCGTAGCAGAACAATTGTATCGAGCCTGGAGCATGCTGACGAATCACCCTTATCATCGTTGAATAGCAGTTATCTCATTGATTTTTTTAACTAATTCGAGGGGAATAGTTACCGTGCAGACTTAATAATATGGACTATACTCTAAGGAGGGTTAGTTCCCAGAATGAGCGGCATAACAACTAGGAGAGAACAACATGAGTTGGTCGCATAATAAGAGCGAAAAAGAGCCCGAAAACCTTTCAGGCGGGTTGCATTATCTACCTCGTAAAGACCAATACATGTATTTGAAGAAGTTTTTAGCTGATACTGATAGCTTAGTAGATAAACTAAACAAATATCCTAGCAAAAAAGTTGAAAAAAAGGAAATTGCAAATGAAGTCGTGAAAGGATTTAAAATACTTGAAACAGATTTTTTTAATGAAATTGAGAAAGAAATAAAGCAAATGGAGATAAAACTATCTCATCCAGATAAACCAGAAGCGTGGTTTATACGATATTTTCCCGATTTATTTGGGCCTGCCGAAGAAGGTCAGAAAAAAATAGAAGACAATAATCTTGCCTTTTGGGATTATTTGCAAAATCTTAAAAATTTTCTTTTACTAAAACAAACAGAATTACTCCCTCATCAGCATGACAAAGACTCAGACGTAGCTACATACTTAAATGAACTCATCAGCCATGTAACCAACATGCAAAAGAAGTTAAGCATAGCAGCTAGACCAACCTATTATGTGGTACATATTCCGGAAGATGAATTCAAAAAACTAAGTCAGCAAGATAGACTTAACGATCTTTGGTCACACGGCAAAGCAAAATCCGCTCAGCACGTAGCCGCAGGAGTTGCAGGAGCAGCTTTAGGTGCGCTGGGGATAGTCGTATCTGCACCGGGTGCAGTCGCAGCAACTCTTGCGAATGAGGCGATTGCTCAGCCTTACTACCTGAAGCCGGCAAAACATAGCTCAAGATTATTTGCTGCTTCAGGGCGAAAGGTGGAAGAAGCATTTCCTGATGGAAAATATACTAAGGGTATAGAAATCCCCAGCGCATGGATTCAAAAACAAGGAGATTTTAGTGAGTATATAATGAAACACCCCAGTCAACGTGACGTAGACGAATGGTCTAGTAAGTGGGTTCGAAATGTTGATGATAACATTCGCAAGCGCTATAAATATAAATTCGAAAACGTGAATGCAAATCCAAATTTTAATCCATCGATTAAGCAAGAGCCTCATCGAACGTTTTACATACCTTCTTGTGAAATGCCATCTGAAATTTTTGAACATGGCATTAAAGCTAGCGGCCCGGGAAAAATGTTTTTATTTCCGGTAGGATCTGAACCACAAGCCTACGAATTATCCAGGGAAAGGCTAAGCGGTAAAACTTGGTGCGCCAACCAAGGTTGGAATATTACGAGCGAGGTAAAACCCGAAGAGCGTAGGCATGCATTAGAAGTCCTTAGGCAGCAAGAAGGATTTACGCCCCCACCTGGAGGCTTACAATTTAAATAGTGTTTTCTTTGCTTAAAGATCCAAGATGCTTCGCAATAAAATATGACGCGTACCCGGATCTTGATTCAAGATAATTTGTAATGCAGTAGGATGCTTTGCACTAAAAAACCAATCTGTAATCTTAATTCCATCATCGATTAACTTTGAATTGTGATTATTGCGAGATGTTTGCAAATGTTCTTTAAAATCATTGAGTGTTGCCAGCACGGCATTGCTTTTAATTTGATCAGAATCAACCCGTGAATGCATACGTGAATGCATAATAATTGACTCGGAGTTTATTAGTAGGTTATTATAATTTCAGGCCAATATACGGTCAACTTATCATTAGGTGTTAGTTATGCAAACACGGCTCAGGTCTATATTTAATCAATGCAAAAGTGATAGCCTGCAAGCTAATGACAGTGAGTTTACTTCATTAATTTTAACCGACTATAACAAGTTGCAAGTTGCCTGCGTGTTAGGTTTGGTGCAATACGTTTTAAAATTTCTTTCGTCAGGTGAGTTGAAAGCAGATGATGTAAAAATTGCCGGACAAAAAACACCACTTGAACTGGCTGTATTTCATGACCACCCGTTGATTGCTGAAATCTTACTTGCCACCGGCGCTAAAAACAATAATCTTGCTGCATCATCTAACAGCTCCTCTTCGCTAGCTTCTTCAGCACCTATTTCTTATGCGCTAATACGCTCCCTCATCTTGTGGCATTGCAATTTACCTGAAAAAAATCAGCAGACTTTATTGGATTTGCTCGCACCTTGTTTTTATTCAGATGAAATTCAGCCTGCGCTATGCAAAGAGATCACACAATTTATCCGATACGCACAAGTACAAAAGAAAATGCTATTGGCTAACTATTTGTTAGAGGTTGCCGTAAAAATAAAAGCGCAATTTACGGATGTCCCACAAAATCCCTCTTCATTGAATTCGTTAACCAGTTCTGACTTTGAAAAAATCATGCAGACATTGTCTACACTAAATACGGAAGCTATAACCAAACAATTCGCGAATGAAGATGAAACTGGATTTTACCAACTACTCATTAATTCAAATTTCAAACCCAATGCCTACCTACAGGCGTTTGCAAAATCCAACCGACAAACGGTAGAAAGCTTTAATAAAAAATACTGGAATACTTTATCGCAAGCAATACTCCTGTCTATTCCTAAACTGTGGGGTGAATTAGCAGAAACAAAATTGATAGAGATGTTTTTTCAATCTTTAACACCTCAAACTCAGTATGATTTGATTAAAACTAACTTAGCGTTTTTTTTCAATGAACCGACAGAAGAGCAAATTCAACATAGATTGAAACATTATCAATTTTCCAACAAAGTGAATCGATTTGAAAGAATGCCGAAAGATATGCAGTTTCATATCTTATCATTTTTCACCACAAGTGATTTGCGTAATTACACACAAGTTTCGCATTCTTGTGAGCGAATTGCGACTGACCCGCAAGGAAAGCGATATACCTTGATTCTAAAAACAAGTCATCAACTGCATTTAATTAATCAAGCTATAAAGCTCTTGAATGATGAATTGCAATTTCACGAAATGGCACAGGGACAGAAGATAACAAATGCAAAGAGGGCCATGCTTTTTAGCTCTCTTGTATGTGTCACACTCATTGCAGTTAGTATATATGAGACGAATAATGCAGCTGTAAAAACTACTCAAGCTCATAACGATTATACTCATAATTGTGGCTGGCCAGAAGTCGACTGTGGTCCAGGTGAGTATCATGGGAGCCTCTGTACCCAGATCTGTGATGAATATAATTCAAGCTCTCACGCGTCACTTGGATGGGGCCTGGGTGGCATCGGTGGAAGCATATTGGCTTTGATTATTTCAACAACTTATTTCATTCGAATTTCACAGCAGAACACTCCCGCAATCAATACAAAGAATTTCAAAAACACAGCACGCGAAGCAACCATAGCAAAATTAAAAGATATTTTTTCGAAAACAGATCTGGCAGAAGCCGACTTGAATCAAAGCTTTCTGCTCTTAAAAACGCATTTAGAAAATTCTAAAAACAAATTTGAATTAGAATTAACAATGCAGAAATCATTATACGAACCGGAGAAAACGATTGTAGTGGCAGAAAATAACGATGTTAGGATAGATATTCCTGCTACGGAAATTTCAGTCACTCCGCTAGATCAAGATTCTCCTGAGTCTTCTTCTAGCGCATCAGCACAATCAAAAAATGCTACTTCTCATTATTGGCGTAGATCGTTTTTAACGAACAATAAATTCGCATCCAACACTGAAATGGAATTGCCTTTATTAAGAGACGAGCAAGGAATAACGGATGGCAGCGAAGCTAGTGAATTTTTTGATTTAGAAAATGGAGTGAAAATCTCACCCGGAATATATTAAAAATCTTATCATCACCACAAGTTATCAAAACATCATCGTCCCGCGGACAAGCCGGCATTATTGCGTAAATCATTTTTTTTACCTCTCCCCTTGTGGGAGAGGTCGGCGCGAAGCGACGGGTGAGGGGTACACAAACACACGTTTATGAAATATATTTTTTGCTCACCCCTCACCCGCCGAGCGAAAAGCGTGCTCGTCGACCTCTCCCACAAGGGGAGAGGTAAAAAAAATGATTTATGCAATAATGCCAGACAAGCCGCGGTACGACGATGTTTTGAAACTGTCGTGTAGAAAACTCTAAAAAAACATTGAAAGTTTACGATTGTTTACAATGCAGCGATTGCCATATTTCGAGAGTCAATGTAATTGCTATTGTTACATACTCGTCGCCGCCACAACCGACAACAACGTATTCACCTTTTGCAACTGCGTGTCATACGATTCTTTTACTTTTAAAAACTCAGCACTATTTTTGGGAAATTTATTCAGCTGACCTTCTAAATCGGCCAACATAATTTGATTTTTGATAATTTGTTTTCCGAATCCCTGAGGACTCTCTCTACGGTCTGAGATTAACTTAATGAAGTCTTCAGCCGCTTGCTTAACAGAAGGGCAAGAATCCATGCTCGAATCTGCAGTTTGGCATCGCTTAAATTCTTTTTCTAATGTCGTTGGATGCGTCATTAAATAAGAATAAGTTAAGTCTGTCGTAGCCCCTAAAAACAGAGCGATGGCTGAGCAGGCAACACTGATTTTTAAAATAGTATTTTTCATTATTGAGACAAATTATAAAAGTGAACATTTGATAGTTTATATGCCAATGGCAACGAAACCAATATAATACCCATTATCACCAGAAAGACAACTGTGCTAATTGGCACAGCTAATGGATTTACCCTATGCTGTGTGTATTTTATGAACGAAGCAAATAAAAAACAACAACCTATCATTAGCGATATGGTGCTTATAAAACTTGAGAAAACAGATACTGGATCCAACAAGTTATCAGCAACTTTACCCATACCATAAACCGGAGCAGCCGCAAGTATAATCCCAGGCAATAATAGTGTATAAATAAATAATGCAACTTTAGCGATTGGACTTAGCATGGTTAACGAATTCTTTATTCACAAAAGAATGCATTCTATCATAATAAGGCTATATGGTTAATAAAAATCATCAATTATTTGTCGATCCGCATATCCAGTATCCGGATGATATGACCCTAAGCTTCGAGCAGTATCGTCAAGCTTGTCAATCCCTCATTAAAACCACACGCTTAGACCTTGAAAAGAATCCTCAGGCTCAACACATTATTGAAGCGAACACTCCCTTTGAATTAAGACCAGACTCTATTACTAAAAATACCGCAGGGGCTTTATTAATTCATGGCCTGTATGACTCACCCTTTAGCATGAGAGATGTCGGTCTTTATCTTCAATCTCAAGGTGTCCTTGTTAAAAGTATTTTATTGCCCGGGCATGGAACAACACCCGGTGCTTTACTGAATGTGACGTATCAGGAATGGTTGCAAACAGTGAACTATGGCATACATAACTTATTAAACGAAGTTGATACAATTTTTTTAGTGGGAATGTCGACAGGCGCTACACTCGCTCTCTATCACGCACTGACACAACCTAACAAAAGTATCGCCGGCATTATTACCTTTTCACCGGCCATCAAAATTTATTCGCACCTAGCATTTGCCGCTAACTGGCACAAAATAATTAGCTGGAAATTTCCAAAAACAGCATGGCTAGGTCAACTCGATGAAGATGATTATGTCAAATATCAATCCTGCACATTCAACTCCATTTACCAAGTGTATTTGCTCTGTCATGAATTAAAAAAACTAACACAAGCTATACCCTGCCCGCTGCTTGTGGCTATTCCGCAAAACGACAGGACTGTTTGCAGTGATACCACCTTACAGTATTTTCAGAGCCATGCTTCATTCAACAGCCAACTTATCTTATATACAAACAATAAAAACAACATTACAGACAATCGCATTATCACCAGACAAGCAGCCTATCCCGAACTTAATATTGCTGATTTTTCGCATGTTTCTATTCCCATTTCTCCTGATAATTCTCATTACGGAGAACATGGAGATTATCCCTTTGCAAGTCGCATAGAAGACAACGTCAGCGCTAACAAGAAAATCATTTATGACAAATCAAACTCGTTAGATGAAATATTTTCAAGCTTACTTTACAACATGGGCATTACCAAAAATTTACATTTGAGATTAACGTTTAATCCGGATTTTGAATTTTTGACGAGAAAAATAGGTGAATTTATTAATTGCCTTGAACAACAACGCGACCCCGCAAAACATGGGGGCGATCCGCCCAATTACCAGTAGCTCGCAGAAGAAGCTCATCGATAGGATCCAATTTATATTTTAATTGATTGTTATACTTAAGCCACCCATTATTCTCAAGACATCTATTTTGTTTTGATGAAAAAAATGTGCGCCTTGTAGCAGCAAATTTTGCAGAAAATTTTATTTCGCACTCAGTGAGGAATGCTATAACATTCTTGAAGAGCCCTCGCGCCAACAGAGCTTCATCATCCACACCTCCTGCTGTCTTAACAAAATCTATCAAAGCGTCAATGGCACACGTTAATTTTATAACTGATGCATCATGTTTAAAATTTTCATCATTCATAATAGCTATTGTTGTATTTTCTAAATCTTCCAAACATTTTTCTATTGAAATAAAATTCTTTTCAGTCATTCGATAATTGTTCTGTTCTTTTAACGATAGACTTTTAAATTTATCAGAAAGAATGGAGATAAACCCAGGATTATTCAACGTCCTTTTATCTACCTCAATGACAAGATTATTTTTTTGCTTTCTCAGTATTTTTTTATTCAATCTCAACTCATATTCTTCCACAGTAAATATCTTTGCTGATCCGGAATAAATTTTATTAAAATAAGCCTTAATTTGCTCTGCTTGAATCAGTGGCAAATTCACATATAAGGGTAACGTTGCATCAAGCGTTGACTCAGCCAAACCAGACACAGGAGATTCGCTCTTTTCCCATATTGGAATACCATCAATCGATTCGACTTTTTTATTTAAATTGAGATAATCAAAAATCATATCTTCAAGAACAGTTGGAAATGGTTGTTGTGCATTTAAAGCGACTGAGATGTGTTGAGTTATTTCTGGATTTTCTTTAAGGACCTGCAAAATAAGATTAATTAGAATTCTCGACTGATCACACTCTTTATTAATATATTGCGTCGAAAAGAAAGTCGTTAAGTTTTTTATGCTGCGACAAAACAAACGTTGATGCTTATCAACCATCTCTGGATGGTCTTTTAGATAAAGAGCAATCAACGGTAAACACCCACGACGAAACACATCAAGATCTAACTCGACTCGAATTTGAAACTTATTTTTTGTGGGTACATCAATTGCATGTAGATTGAAAAAATGAGCATTGATTGCTGAACTAATAAAAGATGAAAATTCACTAGGCATTTCATAACAAAGTAATATACGTCCTTCGCTACCCGATGAAGCAAAATAACTACTCTTGGGCGACTCTTCAATCCCAATTAATTTTAACAATATCTCACCGACAATATCTGATTGTATAGGTTGAAAAGGAAGTAAAAGCTCTGACCTTAAAGACAAAAGAAAACGTTGCACGTTCGATCTACTTTCATCAACCTCTTGATAATTGTCCTGCTCTACGATATTTATACTTGAATGTGAGCTCGCCATAACGTCCTCTATATATACCTAAACATTATAATTTAGATATGATTTTAAGCATATAACTTATAAATGGTCATTTAATGGCGAATATTGGCACGTGATCTTCAATTAGTCAACATACATAAACAGCAGTGTCACTATCCATCAACATCCCGATCGGGATGACAAACCCAATATTCCTACCAGACTAAAAAAAACATCCCGACCGGGTTGATTTAATACAAAAATATCCTATAATGATATAAACACCCCGATCAGGACGATTTATGAAAATAACTAACACCACAGACCTTGGCAACCTTATACGAACCACCCGAAAAAATGCCAAACTAACACAAGCTGAGCTTGCAGCCTCATCAGGTATAGGCGAGCGCTTTATTAGAGAGTTAGAAAAAGGAAAGCCAAGCTGCCAACTTGCAAAAGCTTTATTAGTCATACAAATGCTGGGAATAAAAGTTGAAGTACAATCACCACCCATTGACGAGCAATAACCATGAAAAAAAACCAACTCTCAATACGATTACATGGAGAGCAAGTCGGCATACTTGAACAAACACTCACTGGAAAAATGATATTTACTTATGACACAACCGCCAATCAAGTTATTTCCATAGGTATGCCTATTCGAGAAGAACCGTACAGTGAGACTCAAACTGAAGCCTATTTCGCTGGCCTGTTACCAGAAAGCGAAACGGTAAAGAAAATAATAGGAAAACAATTTGGTATCAGTCATAACAACAATTTTGCTTTGCTAAAAGCAATCGGTTACGACTGCGCAGGTGCAATTTCCTGTCATACCCTTAACGAGCCTATTGAAGCCCAAGATTCTTTTCCACTCAATGGAAGAGTCATCACCGAAGCCGAACTCTATAAACATATAAAAGAACTTCCACAGAAGCCATTGTTCATAAATATCGACGGACTACGACTATCACTCGCAGGCGCTCAAGATAAAGCAGCCGTATGCCTTATCGACAACCAAATTGCTCTTGCTGAAAATGGCTGCCCAACAACACACATATTAAAACCCTCATCCAGCCATTTCGAAGGAATAGCAGAAAATGAATATTTTTGTCTAAGACTAGCAAAACGATTTGGCTTACCTGTTCCTGATATTCAATTACGACAGATTAGCGATATTACTTTTTTATTAATTGAACGCTATGATAGACGAATAAAAAACTTGCGTGTTGAGCGCATTCATCAAGAGGATTTTTGTCAAGCGCTCGGAATGCTTTCATCCAAAAAATATCAAAATGAAGGCGGCCCCGGTTTTAAAGATTGTTTCGAATTACTGAAAAAAACAGCTCAACCTGCACTAGACCGCAATCTCTTAACTTCTGCACTTGTATTTAATTATCTTATCTGCAATATGGATGCTCATGGAAAAAATTTTTCTCTATTACATAAAACCCAATCAAACATTCGACTAACTCCATTTTACGATATGATCTGCACTCGTGCATACCAAAAATTAACTTCCAAAATGGCCATGAAAATTGGCAGTAGATATGATGCAGATAATTTATTTCCCCGACACTGGGAACAACTTTGCGATGAGATCTATTATCGATATATCGCGATGAAAGATATTATAAAAAATGGCGCTGAATTCATGTTAAAAATAGCCCATGAAGAAAAGGAAACATTGATAACAACAAGACATCATCACCCTATTATAGATACCATCATTAAAATAATAGAAAAAAATAGCAAACGAATTTTGGATCGTTTTAAAAAGTAACATCAACCAAACAGGATAGATTTAAACAATGCTAAACACTCTGATCATTATCGGTATTTCACTCACTGCCATTTTACATTTCTGGTTCTTCATCCTGGAAACTTTTTTATGGCAAAAAAAATTAGGTATGAAAGTTTTTAAACTAGAGCGAGAGTTTGCCAAAAAATCTGCGGCACTAGCCGCAAATCAAGGCATCTATAATGCTTTTTTAGCCGCTGGTTTGTTGTGGAGCCTCATTGCGAACAATCCTGAAGCCCTACATTTAAAAGTTTTCTTCTTAGGCTGCGTGGTTGTTGCTGGAATTTTTGGAGGTATCACTGTGAGCATCAGAATCTTATTTTTCCAAACGCTTCCTGCAGCACTGGCCTTGATGTTGGTTGCGATTGCTTACTTGACATAAATGAGTCACTTAATTTATTAGTCAAAAAAACCATTGCTGGCAATTGCTATCATTAGGGTAATATATCGAGGTATCTATTATGGCCAGCTTAAGTATCCGAAAGTTAGACAAAGAGGCTTATGAGCAGTTACGAATACAAGCTGCGACTCACGGTGTTTCCATGGAAGAAGAAGCGCGCCAAATTATATATCAGGCTGTTGCAGCACCCAAACGGATAACCAATGTTTTTCAGCAGTATTTTGGCCATACCAACGGTATTGATTTAGATATTTCAGATCAACGCAAACCACATGAGCCTACGGATTTTCACGAATGATATTATTAGATACGAATGTCATTTCTGAAATGATGAAGAAATCGCCCTCCATCTCCGTCATGAGCTGGATCGATAGACAGGAAGTCACGCAACTATTTATATCAACCATCACCATGGCAGAAATATTTTATGGAATAAATGCATTTCCTGACGGCGTCCGTCGCCAGTCCATCGAAGACGCATTTAATAAGACTATACGCAGCGCCTTTAAACATCGCATCCTTTCATTTAATGAACCCGCCTCACATATATACGGAAAAATCATGGGGCAACGAAAAGCATTAGGAAAACCTATGAGCGTCCTAGACGGACAAATTGCTGCCATTGCAATTTCCGAGAATGCAGCTCTTGCTACACGCAATATTTGCGACTTTTCTGATTGTGACCTAGAGGTAATCGATCCTTTCACTTGTTAATAATATGACATTTTTACGCAAGATACTGTCAATAAACGCCAGTTTCTTACGGTCGTTGACAGGGGTGAAAGCCTGTCAATCATCGAACCTTTATTGCTTTCTGAAAGCTCTACCCATCGAAAAGAGTTAACAGACTTGGCAATCGAGCTTGTAGCAAAATCCGCTGGATTTAGGCGCAGCTTGCCACCTGCAATACAAACATCTTTAGCAACAATGGTGCGAGCAATGAATTGCTATTACAGTAATTTGATTGAGGGACATGATACTCATCCAATTGATATTGAACGCGCATTGCAAGGCAACTATAGCTCTGATGTAAAAAAACGGAATTTACAGAAAGAAGCTAAAGCACATTGAGAGGTGAAATACCTGAGATACTAAATATCACAGACCGCCATGCACGGCGATTGACGGCTGCTTTAATAGAAAAAGGAATTCTGATTTCTGATTCACCAAAATCTTCACTAAAATTAGCTTTTCCTGCCACACTAGCAAGCCGTTGGATGCCTGGGTTATTTCCATCCTAAACGATAGACATCCTCCTCATGCAGAAATTAATTGTATCAACTCTTCTTCAGATATTTTTCCACTCACATCGCTTCCGCTTAATAAATCAGACGCTAAATCACGTTTGTCTTTGTGAAGCTTAATAATTTTTTCTTCAATCGAGTTTTTCATAATAAGCCGATAGACAGTAACAGGTCTCACCTGCCCCATTCTATGAGCCCTGTCGGAAGCTTGGTCCTCCACAGCAGGATTCCACCACGGATCCAAGATAATAACATAATCTGCCGCAGTAAGATTAAGCCCAGTCCCTCCCGCCTTCAGGCTAATTAAGAATAAATCTCCACGCCCTGCCTGAAAGTCAGCGACAGCCGCTTGACGAGCGGGGTTTGGTGTAGATCCATCGAGATATTGATACGAAATATTTTCTACATCCAATATTTCTCTAATCTTACTCAAATAACGTACGTACTGGCTAAACACAAGCACCTTGTGATTGTTATCAATTAAATTTTTTACTAGTGTTAAAAATGAATTAATTTTACTACTTTCAAGATGAACATTTTCATCAACCAATGATGAATGACAACAAGCTTGACGTAATCGCGTGATCTCAGCGAGTATACTAAAACGTTTGGTATTATTTTTTGAATCGTCTAATTGTTGAATTCGCTCAAGAGCCTTCATCCGAACAGCTTCATAAAATGCCATTTCTTCGGCTGTAGGCTCAATCAAAATAGACTGCTCTGTTTTCGGAGGCAGCTCTTGCAATACTTCCGTTTTGGTGCGGCGCAAAATATAAGGATGCACTAAATTCTTCAGAGCTCTTTTTGCAATGGGATCACGTGACCTTTCAATAGGCGCCGAATAACGTTCACGGAATGACTCACGACTACCCAACAATCCTGGGTTTAAGAACCGGAAAATACTCCATATTTCACCCAAATGATTCTCGATAGGTGTCCCTGTTAATGCGATGCGGCACTGACTTTTCAATCGCATTGCATTTTTCCAACGCTTTGTCTCAGGATTTTTTATTGCCTGCGCTTCATCTAAAATTGCAACTTGCCAATCCTTTTTAGATAGCATGTCACCTGCTTGATGCAAAAGAGTATAGCTGCAAATCAATATATCCATTTTGTCTAATGAGGCAATAAGCGACTGTCTCTCATTACTAGTATTCAATGCGTGAATGTTTAATGTAGGCGCAAACTTTGATAACTCCTCCATCCAAATAAAACATACAGAGGTCGGCGCTACCACAATACAAGGGCCCAAATGCGCCTGCTCGAGCAGCAATGCGATTGCCTGAACTGTCTTTCCCAAACCCATATCATCCGCAAGACAAGCTCCAATGCCCCAATGAGCCAATCTGGATAAATAAGCAAATCCTTCTACCTGATAATCTCTCAACGTTGCCTGTAAAGTAGAAGGAACTGCAGGATGGTGTTTTTCCATAGCTTGTAATTTTTCAAGATGCAATTTCCATTTCTTGTCCACTTTAATTTGACCGGATTCTTCTGCTATCTCCCTCAGCACACCTGCACCCAGATGATAGATTTTATTTCCCTCAGAAATCGCTTTCAGCTCTTCTAATTGTTTTTTAAAATTTGCAGCGAGAGCAATAAATTCTCCATCGGCTAATTTAATAAACCGACCATTATCTTGCTGCAATAAATCCAATAAATTTTTCATATCAAGTGCTTGGTTATGATCTAGCTGCACTTGCCCATCATACTCAAACCAATACTGATTTCCTTTAATCGACAATGAAAGATTATCAAAACTCACCGCTTGTTTTAATTTTAATGTTTGCCCTTTTGGCCATTCGACATGGATCTGATTATTTTTTTTGTATTCATCTAACTCTAACAACACCTCTAAACATTTTTCAATCGATTCGATATGCCATTCATCAGAATGTTCGTCTAATTCTAACAAAGTAGGACAGTGTCTCAGCAGAGTCATTACACTATTTTTTTCTTCCTCAAAATTTCGAATCGCTTTTTGTCTAACATCTCCATTGTCAGAATGCACAATTGAAATAATACTAGCTTGTCCATGTCCCGCTCGACAATAGGGACCTTGATCTTCAAACGGTCTTATCCAAATATTAATTTTCAAACCATCACGCACAGGTAGCAAATGAATGCAGCAATTTGTATTTCCGGCAATAGCCAGCAGATTATCTTCTTCTATATCAGAGTGTATTCGGATATTACTTTTAGCATTCTGAACAATTTCCAGTACTTTTTCTTTTGCATTCACTGGGACCATCAAGCCACGCTCAGAAATAATATTGCTAATAGCAACTGCTTCCTCAGAAAAATCAATCACCCTATATCGATTAGCCGTTTCTTTTTCTAAAAAAATTCGCGGATGCTTGCTGTGATGTGCTAACGATAAAAAATATCCCTTCTCTTTTTTTTCTACTTGCAGCTCAACCTCACCTTGCACAAGCTCTATATGGATTTCTGGATTCTTCGCATGAAGAACTAACGGATGACCGAGAAGCGCCTTCAAGGTATGACGATCATCCCAAGAATATTCCTCTTGATTATACCAGCCATGTACCTCGCACCTCAGGCCCTGCTTTATAGCCGTCACATCCTGATTTGTTAAATAATTTAGAGATGAGTCACCATGATACAACCGCTTAAGCGCAACAGCTTTTCCATCTGTCCATTTGCCATTTTTCCGGCATTTTTGTTCTGCTATGTGAATGGAAACATTATCAGGATCAACAAACCAGACTAAGCGCTTATCCTGAAGCACAGCTACTTGTGAATTTTCGGGTTTAGCCAATATCACTTTTTGAAGTTGATCAATTGCATACTCCCAGGGTTGTTTAACAGGCACCAAATTCAAAAAACGAAATGAGCCATAGGGAGAAATCGTCTCGAAGAAATCCAAGCATCTTGGATCATCTTCATCTTCTGCAAGCATTATCTCTGCATACAATTGGGCCGCAACATAATGATGTAGCTCGCTATAATCAAAAAATTGTTTCTCATACTCAGCATAACTATTTTTTTTCTTTAGTATCTGAGGATCAAGCAAGAAGCTTGTCCAAGCTACCAGTGCATGCATCATTGGTATTGTTTCAACATAAGGTTTTATCTCACGACAAACGCTATAGCACTTCTCTTCTGCATGAGTCCGATCTCCTCGCTTTAATTGCAAGATCACTTCTAAAATATCAGGCAACACCCCAAAGATATTGAGTTTTTTTGATCTTAAATGCGCAATCGTAGCCAGCGCCATCTGGAAATTTTCTTGATGAATCAACGCTAATATATAAAAGACCCCATGCAGATTAGCGGCAAACCAGGTATCTTCACGAAACAACTGTTTAAACTGTTTTCTTGCATTATCATAATACTGGGCTGCCGAAACATAATCGCCATCAAAAAAAGCCAACGTTCCTAGCGTCTCTTGCTGACAAAAATGTTGATCTGATAAAGCACGACATTTCTGCTTTGCTTGATCTATGAGCCCCATAGAAACATCAAACTGTAAAAAACGACTTTGAAGCAATGGAACAGAATCAAGAATAGATACAAAAGAGCTATTCTGATTCAAGGATACGTAAAACAGCACCCAATCCAGCACATCTGGAGACATAGCGAAAAAGCCGGTGAAATAACCCTGTAACTTTATACCGCAAAGAAAAGCTTGAATAATGGGATGCCGTGTTTTCACCCAATTCATATCCACTATATCCATATAGATAACTTGCGTTAATGCTCGCATCATTAAGTCATACTCACTCACATTTTTCATTTTTTCACTCAAAAAAAATGTGGCATCATTCGTGTGCATTGCAATATGAGCTTTTCGCAGAATCTGTTCTTCCATTTGACGCAGATTATATTGATCAATGTGAATAAAACTATTAACGATAGTTATATTAGATTTGGCATGCGGATTACGATCATCAACAGCTATTTGTGACAATTCATGAATAATGTCAGGATTGCAATTATAATCCTCTGTTAATAAATCCTCCGAAAATAACGCTTGCAGGATGGAATTCAAGTTCTGTGAATTCAGCTTTTTATTATCTTCTGTCACCAAACCAGTTTTCATTATGCAATTGGTAAAATCTGTTTTACGAGTCGTATAAAATGATAATGCTCTAATTTGCATAATACGCTGATGAAGCAGCGGCTGTTCATTATATGTTTGTAACAAGCCCTCTATATGACCTTGCAAGGATTGTTCTTCATTTTCCATCACGGCGGTTGCGTCAGCCATAAACAATACCTTAAATAATTATGAGTTTTTTAGATTTTTACAGTTGGATATTAAATTTAGTATGCATTTTGATTAACAAATCCCCTGAACAGGGTCAGAAAAATAATCTTTAAATCAAACGCCAACGACCAATGCTCTATGTAATATAAGTCATACTCTACACGTTTTTCCATTTTATTCAGCGTATCCGTTTCACCGCGCCAGCCATTGACCTGCGCCCAGCCTGTGATGCCCGGTTTAACTTTGTGACGCTGCATATATGCTTTGATTGAGTCTTTATAAAATTCATTGTGAGATACCGCATGAGGCCTCGGGCCCACGATAGACATACGTCCTTGCAGTACATTAATAAATTGCGGCAACTCATCTAAACTTGTTTTACGTAAAAACTTCCCAACCATTGTGACACGAGCATCGTTCGTTGTCGCTTGCGTGATTTGCCCTTCTGGCTCATGATGCTGAACCATAGTCCGAAATTTATAAACTTTAATTACACGGCCATCCCATCCATGACGCAATTGTTTAAAGAACACAGGCCCTGATGACGTGCATTTTACTAACATAGCTATCAGAAAAAATATAGGACTAATCAGAATCAAGATAAGCGCAGCCAATATCCTGTCTTCTACTGCTTTTAATAATCGATTCACACCCACCATAGGAGACGAATTTAAATTTAATGCTGGAAAGCCCGCCAAATCAGTTACAGTATGATTAAACAAGCCCATTCCAAAAATATCCAATACAAAACGAATAGCCACGGTATGATGTCTTAATTCGTGCAAAAGAGTTTTGACTCTTTCTTCAGCACTGAGCGGCAATGCTATCCATAACTCATCAACACTTTCTTTTGCTTCTTTGAGATAAACACTCAGCTCATTCGGAGTCCGCGTAACTGGAATTCCACAAATCACCTTAGGCTTATCTTCAGGATGATCATCAAAAATCGCTAAAATTCGAAATCCAGTCCATAACGCATGATGCAATGTATCTGCCAGTTTTGCACCCAAATCACCCGCACCGATAATGACAACGCGTCGTTCATTCCATCGGTTAGACCGCATCAAACGTAAAAATATTAATAAACTACAGCGAAATAGTAACAACAGCGAAACGGATAACATCGCCCAATACAAGTACCATTCACGCGAGAAACGCTCACCCGTTTTTGTAATAAAGGCAAGCCCTGCCAACAAAACCAATACAAAGAAGATAGCTTGAATCAACACACTCATGTGATGCCAAAAACTTTTGCCTCGTATCGATTCATAGATTCGAAAAAACGAAAAAACACTCAGCGTAAATAAAGCACCAATCGCTAATGCTGTCACATAGCGAGAAGGAAGCTGAAAATTCCCAAACTTGTAATAAAAAGCCATTAAGCCAGCCGCAACCACCGCGGCCATATCAAGACCGCGAAGCAGGATAGCTAATGGTTTAGAGTATTCTTTAAGCAAACCTCTGGGTAACATATAAACACTTATGGTAGTTGACGATATTATGGTATTCTATATCACTTTGGCAAAAGATAAACGTATGAAAATTGCGATAGTTTGTGATTGGTTAGTCACGTTAGCCGGGGCAGAGCGTTTTTTGGGGGAATTGCTTCAATGTTACCCAAATGCAGACTTGTTTGCGCTCATTGATTTTGTAGAACCCAAGGATAGAGGGTTCATCTTAAACAAAGAAGTCACCACCTCTTTTATACAACAACTACCTTTCGCTAAAAAGCATTACCGATCTTATTTACCGTTAATGCCATTAGCCATAGAGCAACTTGATTTATCACACTATGACTTAATTATTTCAAGCTCCCATGCCATCGCCAAAGGTGTGATTACAGGGCCTGACCAAATTCATATTAGCTACATACACTCACCCATGCGTTATGCTTGGGATATGCAACATCAATATCTCAAGGAAAGCGGGTTAACAACAGGACCCAAAGGATACATTGCCAAATTTATCCTCCACAAAATGCGTTTATGGGATCAGCGCACCAGCAATGGGGTCGATTACTTTGCAGCGAATTCCCACTTTATTGCTCGCAGAATTTGGAAAACTTACCGACGGGAGGCAGAGGTCATCTATCCCGCTGTTAATCTAGAATTATTTACACCGCACCAGCAAAAAGACGATTTTTATTTGATTGCATCTCGCTTAGTTCCCTATAAAAAAATGGATTTACTCGTCGAGAGCTTTGCAAATATGCCCGATAAAAAACTGATCGTCATTGGCTCTGGCCCTGATTTCAAAAAAGTACAAAGTAAAGCAACAAAAAATATCGAAATACTGGGTTATCAACCAACAGAAACATTGATTTATTATATGCAACGCGCTAAAGCCATACTCTTTGCAGCAGAAGAAGATTTTGGCTTAGTGCCTGTTGAAGCTCAAGCTTGCGGAACTCCCGTGATTGCCTATGGAAAAGGCGGTGCGTTAGAAACTGTAAGAGGGTTAAATCAAACCAATCCAACTGGAATATTTTTTGCTGAACAAACCATTCAATCCATCTGTGACGCTGTCGATGAATTTGAACGAAATCAACATGTCTTTACGCTGCAAAATTGCGTCCAACAGGCTAGTCAATTTTCATCTCAGACGTTTCAAGAAAAATTTAAAAAATTTGTTAAGGACAAGATGAAGCACTTTAAGGACAATCAATTATTATGCGTACCAGATTAAACTTCCTTTCCTTATATGAGCTATATAGTATTAAAAAGAAAATCTTGTTACTACTGTTGTTTGGCGCTATCGCTCTTTCATTACTTGCGCCCATTGCATCGAATGACTACCTACCTGCCGCAATGGATTTTAGAGATCACGTATCAGCGATAGTCGAAGCAAAAATGGCACTCGCTTCCGGTCAGTTTCCTATTCGAACCATCCCTTCTAGCGCCAATATTTCAGGAAATCCTTATTTTCAATTTTACTCCCCACTACCCTATACGGTTGCAGCTTTTATTGACACAATAGGGAATTTTCAAAATGCTTTTTTCGTTCTTAAGTTAGTTATTTGTCTGGCACTAATCTTTGCTGGATGTTTCATGTTTCGATTCATTACCTTGCTAACAAAGTCCGAACACATCGGCTTATTGGCCAGTGTCGCTTATTTATTTTCACCTTACTTACTTATTAATATCAATACACGAGGCGATTTCACTGAAGCTATAGCACAATGCTTAATACCTTTTACCCTGTATTATAGCTATAAAGTTTTCTGTGAGAGACTCACTTTTTTTTCCATCGCACTCAACATCGTTGCGTGGAGCATATTAGCATTAACTCACATACTCACATTTATTTATTTCTCCTTTTTTTTAGGATTATTTTTTCTTTTTTTAACGATAAATAACATATCTAAATTTAATCGTCTGATCCTATTAGGCATTATTTATGTTTACGCTTGCCTAATTGATATGTGGTATTTACAACCCATGTATTTTCTGATTGACAGCCTTAATATGAAATCACAATTAAGCGGCTCATTTAAAAATGCTAGCTTGACCCACTTATCTACGCTGCTCTCACCGAATGCATTTGATTCTGAACATGCTTTTCCAATTTGTCTTTCAATAGGATGGGTTTTCTTGTTTGCAATTGTGACAAATATCATAAGTTTTTTTCAAAAAGAGAAAAATAATATAAAATTAAAAATAATAGCCTTACTACTCATGTTCACTGTCATCGCTGCTATTTGCTCACCTTTTAATTTCTGGATATATCTTCCTGCACCATTGCAAAGTATCCAATTTCCGTATCGATTATTAACACAAACCATGTGGATAGGATCTTTATTATTTGCACTTTCCTTATTAGCTGTATTTAGAAAAGTAGATGTGCGCCATGTCGCAATTGGGATTTGTATTATCGGATTATGTAACCACTCATGGATTGCAACAAATAACACTGAATCATTATCTACCCAAAAAATCATGGAAGCACACGATATCCTTGCAAAGCATGCTTACCTAATGAATACCATTCACGTCTTGCAAACAAAAGAACCCATCTCACATGCTGAAACGTCATTGTTAGATACTGAAGGTTTCCTCAAACTGAACCAGCCAATTTTTTTATCTTCACAAGCTTTTAATGATGAGACACATCAACATATTATATTGACAGGTCAGTTATCAACTACACCTAGCCACCCTTTGAATCTAGCGTTTGAAATCAATGGAGCAATGACATACAAAACCATCACAGAAAAAAAATTCACTTGGGACATTCCCATTGGCTCTTTGATTCATGATAGAAATGAATTATTGATTGGTCGATTCACATTAGACAATCCTAATTTCTTGCTTTATTTACCTATAAAAATAGACTCTATTCGATTTCCAAATTTGAAAATTGAACCGCTACTAACAGCTTTGTCTATCCGTCCATTTTGTGCCGACAATAAAAATAGTTTAGTTTGTCAGCTACACTTATCAGAACCCAGCTTTATACAATTGCCGTTTTATTATTATCCTCAGTTATTAAGCGTGCAAATAAATCATCATTATTCATCATACGTGCCTAGCATTGATTCTAAAAATAATTTACTAGCAGGACTCAAGCTTGCTGCTGGAGATTATACTATTCAAATACAATTTAATGGCACAAGGTGGGCAAACTGGGTCAGCACCTTTTCTGCTGCCTTATTAAGTATTCTGCTCATTGGCTATCTGTTAGCATTGCTAATAAGACACGAACGCATCAAGCGGTATTTTCAATTCCAACATGGCGTGACATAATGGAACCACACTTATTCATCGGCATTGTCAGGACTTGTTAAGTGAATTATTTAAAAAATAAATTTCTTACAACTCAATCTATTTTAATTTTATTATTGTTTAGCATCATTGCAATCACCATTCTCTCTCCCATCGCTTCAAATAATTATCTTCCAACAGAAGGTGACTTTAAATATCATGTCGCTGCTATTGTGGAAGCAACCAATGCACTACATGAAAAACAATTTCCTATTCGCATCGCTCCTTGGCAAAGTAAAGGATTACGCAATCCTTTTTTTCAATTTTACTCACCACTTCCATTTACCATAGCTGCTGTCATTACGCTGCTAGGACAGTTTAAAAATACATTTATTTCTTATCAAGTAACGTTATTTGGGTTTTTAATTTTTGCAGCAGTCTATATGTTTAGATTGTCTAAACAACTTACCTCGTCAACATCCATCGGCATTTTGACTGGTATTGTTTATATTACGGCGCCTTATTTACTGATTAACATTAACAATCGTGGCGACTTCACTGAAGCCATCGCGCAATGCTTAATTCCAGCATTGGTTTATTACAATTACGTCATCTTCAAAAATCCCTTTAAAATTCAGGCTATCTTTCTATGTATTCTCTGTTGGACAGCACTCATTCTTTCACACATGATCACATTTGTTTATACCTCGCTGTTTTTAGGATTGTTTTTTATTATCTTAACGTCAAAAAATTCATTTTCAGCCAATCGACTTTTTTTATTAGGCTTTATTTACGTATACTCACTTATCCTGACTGCATGGTTTTTAGTACCCATATTGACAACCGTCAACAAACTTAATATCAATTCTCAAATCTTCAACCCTTATCAATTCTCATGGCTCACCACACTTCCCAGCTTATTTTCAATCGCAGCCGTTAGCCCACGACCATCACCCACTGAATTAAAAATTCCTCTCTATCTTTCTATTGGATGGCCGATACTTTTCGCAATCAGCATGAACATCTTTTTTATTTTTCAATCGTCTTTGTTAAAAAATAAATTGACTAAAACACCTGTAATCGCTTCTCTCATCGTTATTTTTATTGCGATAGTAGCGACTTGGTCACCCATCAATTTTTGGTCGTACTTACCAAAATACTTAACGATCACACAATTTTCTTATCGACTATTAACTCAAACCATGTGGCTAGGTTGTATTTTATTCTCATTTGCTCTTTTAGAATTATTTTCCAAATTAGACGCACGTCATGTCATCGCCGGCATTGTTTTACTGGGAATGAGCTGCAGCTCTTGGCTAATGACAACCGATTCTGGTTTGACGCGTGCACTCAACTTCACAGAACACCCCGAAATAACCGCCGGTGAAACAAATTACCTAGAAAATCCCATTGAACTGTATCATTACGGCATTTCACTCAAAAATATCGAAGCGGCATTTATAACCTCGCACTATTTTCTAAAACTAAACCAACCAATATTCTTACCTACCAATAATTTTTTAAATGTACCTAACCAACAATTAGTGTTAAAAGGTCACGTCAACAAAAAAATCCGCCTCCCGGTTATATTGACCTTTAAACTAGGTGACCACAGTGTTTCTCAAAAAATAGAATCCGAAAATGTAGAATGGACAATCCCCATTGCTAAATTTATCCCACAAACACCGAATGATTTTGTGATGGCACAAATTGATATTAATACTCTCCTCGCTAGCGAGGCTATTCACATCGATTCTTTGCGGCTTATCAATCCCGAATCTACCCCTGTTCTGCCTATGCAGACAACTAAAAAATATTGCCAACAACATGGCACACTCATACACTGCATGATTGATGTATCAACCCAGACTTTCGTTCAATTACCTATATTTTATTATGATAAATTATTAAAAATTACGGTGAATGGAGAGGCCGTTAGTTATCTGCCTAGCTTGTCGTTTCAGAATTTTGTGCTTGCTGGGGTTAAGCTTGAGGCGGGGCGTTATCAAATTGATGCGGAGTTTGTGGGGTGTGGTTGGGCGAATTGGGTGAGTTTAGCTGGAGGGATATTTTTGTTATTAGCTGGAAGTATATTTCTTATTCGCCCTTATATACATAATCATGCATGACATACGGAAATAATATTTAAGATTTTAGTGCTTAATTGAAATTTTGTGCAGCCAGCCTTGAGGCACATTTGAAGAATAAAGCATGTGGATAATGTTTTACACTAGAATTGCGCAACGAGAATTTTAGCTAGTTAACTTGATTATTGGTCTCAAACAACTTATCTTTACATCACATTAAATTATAATATTTACAAAAATCAATATGTAGACACAGCTACAGACATCAGAAACTAAAAAATATTCCTCAGCACGACCGAATATTCTCTATAACATTGGAGATGACTGATGAAAAACAATATTAAACCCTTCTTTCTTTAGATGAGTAGGGTCATAAAAATTATTTGTTTCTAATCCTAATAGTCGAGGATTATAAGAACCTATTGTTATCAAATGATACTTTAGTGCAATCGATCGAAAATATTCTTCAGAAACTCTCATGATTTTATAATTTTTATCTTTTTCCATTTCATCATAAGCTGGGGGAGCATATGGAGGCAAATAGAAAATCACATTAACATGTTGCGCTAATAAATAACTTATAAAGCTCTCAAATATATTCATATACACAGGATCAAGTTCGGTATAACTATTATCATGATCCAAATGTTTAATTGCTTTTCTGCTTAATTCCTCAACCTCCTCAGCAGAACGTGACGCATATATCTGTGCTGGCATTCTAGATCCATCAGGATATATCATGGCACATGTAGGACACTCATTACTATTAGACGAAATAAGCACATCTGCAGCCATCGATCTATCATGCTTTTTCTCATCCACATATAAGTATAAAGGCTTATGTTGCACCGATGCTTTAAGATAATCGAAAGATAAAAGCTGCGAGTATTTTTCAAAAGTGCTACGGATGTTTCCGTAATAACTTGATGCTTCCTCTCCTTTCATGAATAGTCTTTTTCCTGCAAAATACTCCGGTAGCAATGCTTTCCATCCTTCCCAACCAAGTTTTTTATCTAATATCCAGCTATCCAACCCTATGATAACCGTTTTTGGTTTCCAGCCTCTCTTTTGATAAAGATAATAAAGTGCAATATCATCTTCTAGTGTAGCAGCAGGATTAGTTACGTATGCATTGAATAAGCTTTTAGTGTTTAATAAATCATGATCAATTGACATAACATGACTCGACCCCAGCACGAGCACATCGGGACGAGCAGACAATTTTGCCAACATAACTTTTTTAAATAATCTCTCGTTATAGTTAGAACGCAACATTACAACTTTATTATCTAATAGTATGTTGGCGATGTTTTCATCAAACGATCGCGCCAAAAAAAACTGATTTGCTGGATCTATGTAATAATTAATTGCCAATATAGATAATATAGATAGCAAAGTGAGACTAATAATCGTCATAAATGATTTTTTATAAATGATCATAGTAACTCTCAAAATCGGAAATAAAGAAAAACGCTAGATGCTTGTATATTTATAACTCCAAAAACAAATAGAAATGATATAAAAAAATTCCATACTAATGATGGCCTCCATACTAAAGCTCTTTTTTTACTTGTATGTGTAGAAAACTCGTGACCCCACAACAAAGCAGGTTTATATCTTTTTAACAACTGATACGAGTTTGGCAAGAACCAAATAATGATTGATGATAATAAAAATAACATTATTGCGTCATGAGAAACTAATACTGAGTCTGTTGAAAAACCAACATGTAATTGTTGAAGCAAAAGACTTACACTTATTGGTAAGTGCCAATATGTCGGTAACATTATTTTTTCGAAGAACATAGCATGTAGTATTGCGCATGCTTTAGATACATCAGGAGCTCGAAAAAAAACCCAAGCTATTAATACGGCCATAAATGTCATTAATCGTGATAACGTAGTTACTAAAATACCACCGCTAGAATAAATTCCAACATAGCGCTTTAAAGCAGACCATCCATGATTAATGCATAAGTAGAACCCATGCAAGGAGCCCCACAAAACAAACGTCCAACTTGCACCGTGCCATAACCCACCCAACACCATAGTAGCTAGAAGATTGACATAACGCCTTATTGATCCTTTTCGATTTCCACCGAGAGAAATGTACAGATAGTCACGTAAAAAACGCGACAAGGTCATATTCCATCTACGCCAGAACTCGATGATACTTACTGACTTATAAGGCGAGTAAAAGTTAACTGGTAATTTAACACCAACGAATAAAGATAAGCCGATAGCCATATCTGAATAACCAGAAAAATCAAAATATAATTCTAGCGTATAGGATAATGCCGCTGTCCACGCGTCAATCCATGATATATATACTCCATGAGCATCAAAGATGGGACCAACATACGATGACAAATTATCAGCTAAAATTGATTTTTTAAACAACCCTATAGAAAACAACGTTAACCCCAATACAAAATTACGATAGTTAAACTGAAAAGTTCTATTTTTATTAAACTGAGGCATCACTTCTTTATGGTGAATGATGGGACCCGCAATCAAATGTGGAAAGTATGTTACAAATAATGCATAATTTAAAAAAGGGTATTTCTGTACTAACCCACGATAGCTATCCACTAAAAAAGCAATCTGTGTAAACGTAAAAAATGAGATCCCTATCGGTAAAATTATATTTAATAGATGCAGACGCATATGGAAGGCAAGATTCATATTTTCGATAAAGAAATCAGTATACTTGAAATAGCCTAGCAATCCTAAATTAAAGATAATACCGCCCAATAAAATATGTTGCGCCACTCTTTTTCGGTGAGCATCAATGATATATTTTCCGATATAAAAGTTAACTATGATTGAAAACAAGAGAAGCAATGCATAATGATAATTACACCAACCATAAAAAACCATTGATGCTAAAAATAAAATGCCTAAAGCAACTTGACGACTATACTTTGCTGTAAAGAAAAACAAAAACAATGTAATAGGTAAGAAAAAGAAGATGAAGCCATAACTATTAAATAACATTCCTTTACTGATCCTTGTTATAAATTATTTAAAATTATCCGCTTTAGCAGCATTGAAGATTACGATGGCCTCTTATTATCTCAGTGTGCCATGCATAAATACAGTGAATAGATTCTCAAATAGCAAATAAAGGTGCAAAAAACGCCGACAGCCCAATCATCTACCTCACTATTTTCGCACTAAGACTACCAGAATCACAGAACGTTATAAAATATTTATGTATTAAATTGCTTGATAATATCATTCTTGGAAAACGGTACAAATACTTCACTTGATGAAAACTCAAATTATAAATTAGGTAAATCTGCTTTAAAGATGTATTATTTGCTTTTATCTTCAGTAAAAATTTATGAAATGGAAGATCCAGCATTGAAGTTTATCGATTTTTTTTTAATCAAGCACCTATATGAGCCTTTATAAAAACTTTTTAATTGCGGTAATTAGTTTAATTCTATTTTTCCTAAGTAGCATATCGATTATTAATTATTACATAGATCCAGGTAATCAATTTTTTCGCTCACAAAAATTCGAGGAAAAATTAGCAAATCATCTTCTAGCAAACCAAGATGTGATGATACGCTTTAATTATAATGCACGACTCTTAAAAAAAATCATACTAGCCAAGATCAAAGCTCGCCCTGATTTTCTTATCATAGGCTCAAGCCGTGTCATGCTAATGAACCATCACTTATTTAATACCCCAAGTTTTTACAATACTTGGGTACCATTAGGAGCGACAATACAAGACGATATTGCTATTTACTATCTTTTTCAAAAGAGAGGATGGGGACCACCTAAAACTGTTTTGATTTGTTTGGATACTTGGATATTGTCTAGAAATAACGGTAAAGAAGCATGGAAAGTTTTTTTCCCCGAATATATGGCCGCCAAAAAGCTATTCTTAAATGACAGACCACCTCCAAGGTTTTACGAACAATGGTCTGAAACTGTAAACAAATACACTCAACTGTTATCTATTGACTACCTTACAGCCTCCTTTAATAAAATGAATGAATCACGTCAAATTAAATCGCATTCATTAATAGAAGATATTCTTGTCTCATCCAATCCTAATGACTGTCCTACTTGTGATATTGAGCATCCTGATGGATCAAGGACACTTTCCATGAAAAAAGAGTTAACCACCCGCGAAGAGGCTGATGTATTAGGACGAAAATCTATCATTCACACTAGATACAACAATAGCTATACAGAGCTTGACCCAGATTATACCAAGCTCTTTGAGGATTTTATTCATTACTTATTGTCTAAAAATGTTCATGTAATTTTGTATTTACCCCCGTATGAGCCAGCCGCGTATTATGAAATTCAAAACGATCCTAATTACAAAATGATACCATTTTCCGAGTTATATTTTAGAAGCATCGCTTCTAAATATCATTTAGAAATCATTGGTTCTTATAATCCAGATCAATTACGATTACGAGCTGACGATTTCGTTGATGACATGCATTTGAAAGAAAAAGGTGTATGGAAAATATTTAATAACAAATTTGACCTTAAAAATACGTGATTGTTTTTCATCATTTAATTAGGTAGCGATAAACTGCTTGCTAAATCTTTAGTCCCAGATTGTACTCTGAGAATTTTAGCTAGATGGCTTGATTATTAAACCTAAACAACTTATCTTTAGCTCACGTTAAATGATAATATTCACAAAAATCAGCTTTTAGATTTAAAAAAACAGAAATGGACAATTTTCACTTAGGTGAAGACGGGGTGATTCGTGAGGGATACACACACAGGCTGGTATTTAGTTTTAACGAAGCCAAATCAAGAAAATACCGCAAAGCTCAACCTAGAACGTCAAGGTTTTAGCGTTTACTCTCCGACAATCACGCAACTAAAACACAAACGCAATATTTACCAAATGATCACTGAGCCATTGTTTCCGCGATATATATTTATTCATTTAGACTCAAAAATGGAAGATTGGAGCAAGATTAGATCTACGCGAGGATGTGTTACGTTAGTGCGATTTGGTATGTTGCCGGCACGCATACCTGAATCCTTAATTGAAACACTCAAAGCAGATGAAGCAAATCGTCTAACACAGGCCCCACCTAAAGCTCCATCTATCAAGATGGGCGATCACGTTCGGATTGTCGGCGGCATTCTAAAGGACTACGAAGGAATTGTTCAGGCGACTTGCGGTCAAAAAAGAATTATTTTGCTGCTTACCATTGCTGAAGGTCATACTCAGGGCATTAATTTATCAATAAATGATGTGAGAATTGCAAACTAATCTAAGGACAGAGAAATGGAGTCAATAGTCACCACAGATAATCATCAACATTCCGATCAATGCGCACACCATCGTACAAAACCGAACGCTTCAAGTTACTATCAAAAACTCATCAATACATTAGAACAACTGGATTTTACAGAAATTGATCATGCGGTTAATTTAATTAGAAAAACTTGGTTAGCAGGTCGCCAAATAATCTGCTTTGGAAATGGCGGTAGCGCTCTAACAGCCCAACATTATATAACCGACTGGAATAAAATGGTTTTGCTCGCAACTGGTAGACCCTTTAAAGGACGTTGTCTAACCGAAAACATGGGGCTTTTATCTGCATACGCTAATGATATCAGCTATCAGGATATTTTTGTCGAACAACTAAAAAATATCTTAGAACCAAATGATTTAATTATTGGCATTTCTGGCAGTGGGAACTCTGAGAATGTTTTAAGAGCAATTTCATTTGCCAATAGCCAGGGAAACACAACGATAGGTTTATGTGGTTTTGATGGTGGTAAGTTAAAATCCATCGCACAACATTCTGTCCATGCAGCAATTATGGATATGCAAATTTCTGAAGATATCCACTTCACCTTTGGGCACATTGTCATGCAGTCGCTTTGCTCTATCTAACTTGAGAAAGTATTAACTGACAACGTAAGGATATGCGCAGCTAATGTTAGAGAACTTAAAAAATAAATTTTCAAAGCATCCAGGTATTTTTTTTCAGAATTTTTTGTCTTTCTTTTTTTATCAAATTACCAAATCAAAATTTGCTACCTTCATAAGAACGCAGGGAAGAATCATTGCAGCCAGTTATGACTTTTTAGCTGTCATCATAGCTTGGGTATTATCTTATTGGATTTTAATAGATAGCATGACAAGTATCTCTTTATCTTTTGATAACAGAATAGATAAAAGTTTTTTTCTGGTTATGTTTTATTGGAAGTCTGTCATTATTGATTTAAGCTGGATTTTACCTATTCAGTTAATTCTATTTAGATTGTTTGGATTATATCGCGGTTTTTGGCGATTTGCTTCTATTCAAGATCTTCGAAAAATTCTAAGTGTTTCTCTTTTAGGTGGAATTGTCATTTGGCTAGTCTTGCGAAGCAAAAATTTAAATTTCATCTCAAATTTTTCTGATGCACATTCTGGTATTTCCTTTGTTTCTTCACAGATTTACATTCCTCATTATGTACTTGCATTACTCTATAGTACTTTTTTAGCTTTATTATTATGTTCAGCACGTCTCTCTGTACGCTTTATAAAAAATTACAAACATCGTTATGGCGATTACCATCGCGTCATTATCATCGGCGCTGGAAATGCAGGTGAAGGGTTAGTACGTGACTTATTAAGAGATGGAAATTATTACTTATATAAACCTATCGTATTTGTAGATGATGATTTATCTAAACTAGGCAGAGAAATTCATGGAATACGCGTTGCTGGTACTATTTCAGCCCTTCCAAAATTAATTTCTAAGTACGATATTAATTTAGCTTTAATTGCCATTCCGTCAGCATCATCAGCCAGCATGAGATCCGTATTAAATGTTTGTGAAAAATCAAAAATAAAATGTTATACCCTGCCAGGAATCAAAGATTTAACAAACGGTCATGTGAGCATCAATATTCTTCGCAGTATTTCACTAGAAGATTTGTTAGGACGCTATCCGGTCTCTTGCGATTGGGATTCGATCAAAGCTAGCCTAGCCAATAAAACAATTTTAATAACCGGCGGCGGTGGATCAATAGGCTCTGAATTAACGAGACAAATTGCTTCTTTGAGAAATATCTCTCGTCTGATTGTAGTTGATAGCAATGAGTATAATTTATATTGCATAGAAATGGAGTTAAAGAATAAGTTTTCAGATTGTTCTTTTCATCCTATTTTACTTAACGTCACCGACAGAGAAGGCATTCAATTAACTTTAGAAACCTATAAACCCGAAATCATATTCCACGCAGCAGCATACAAACATGTTCCCATGTTAGAGAACCAAGTCAGAACCGCGATTTATAATAATGTCATTGGTACTTATAATTTGGCTCAAGAAGCCGCAAGTTTTGGCGTAGAAACATTTGTTTTAATATCGACAGATAAAGCAGTCAACCCAACCAATATTATGGGCGCAACCAAGCGTGCAGCAGAATACATTTGTCAAAATTTAAATGATCATGCACAAACAAATTTTATAACCGTGAGATTTGGAAATGTTTTAAATTCAGCAGGCAGTGTAATCCCCTTATTTAAAAAACAAATAGAAGAAGGTGGCCCCCTGACAGTCACACATCCTGACATTACACGGTATTTCATGACGATACCTGAAGCCACCCAATTAATCTTACAAGCTGCATTTCAAGGTCAAGGCGGTGAGATCTTTGTCTTAGATATGGGAGATCCTATTAAAATTCGTTACCTAGCTGAACAAATGATTACATTAGCAGGAAAAGTTGCTGATAAAGATATTAAAATAATTTATACCGGCTTAAGACCTGGTGAGAAATTATATGAAGAATGTTTCTATCAAAATGAATTTCTACAACCCACTTCTCACAAAAAAATATTGAGAGCGCAATCTAATCGTAGAAATATAGATGAAATTACAGCTTTAATCTTAGAGTGTGAGAGACTTTGCAAAACAGCACATCTTGAAAAAGATAAACTGACTAAACTGCTATGGTCACTGGTACCCGAATATCAACATGAGAACATGAACTCTTCCTATGTATTAAGCTAATTGCTATGAGAAGTTTTAAAATATTTAATTCTTCTCAGATACCCTAAAAAATAATATTTAAATATCCTAATTTTAACCTGTAATTTTAAATAAAATTTCATGAAAGGTAAGAAAATTCTAGTGCTCATATGCAATGGATATAGTTGTTCGCCAGGGAAAGTTATAACAGTGCCGCCTAGTTTCTTTTTGAATCTATCAGTACTACTATTTAAATCGGATATTCCTTCTAAATCATAGAGCTTACATTTTTGATCTACAGCCCATTCGGCTACTTCCCAATGCAAAATCTCTCCTATACTCAGCTTAGAATAATCACGATCGACTGCAGCTAACCAGTTATGCACACTTTCACCACACCGAATCACAAATAGCCCACCACACAATTTACCCTGATAACGAGCAACAAAAAGATGTGAGCTCACTGATTCACTGTTGATCTTTGATATCAAATAATTTACGCTTATTTCGGAAGTATGCAAACTGAATTTTTTTTGTAAGCTGGTTAAGGTACATAGTTTATAAAATGCATGAATATCATGCGGGTCTATGGTTTCCTCTACGAGAACTTCATTTCTCCTTGCATTCCTTACATGACGCCGAAAATTAGTGTGAAGATTAGCCCATAATTTTTCGGTTCCTAATTTCAAATCTAACCATATCGTGTACTGAGTAAAATGATTGACTTTTTTTACCGTAGTATGTTTGTACGGACTCATTATACATAAAGAGAAAAAATTCTGTTTTAATCTCTTCAAAAATTCATTATGTATTATCAATTCTTCGTTTTCATTCAGCTCAGAAAATCCTCGAGGAACCCAGGCAATTTTAATATATTTTAAAAGATACCTCTCCTCAAATCTTATGAGATAAATGGGTTTCCCATCCTTAAAAACTGCCCAACGTTTATCCTTTGTACCATTAGACAACATTTTTGCATCACCCCACTTCGCTGACTGCAAAGGATGTCCACACAAAGACGCCAATATAGTATCCCATTTTTGTGATTCTAAATCTTCTTTCCATTCATAACATAGAGTTGTAGAGTCTGACATAGGCGAATCCAGTTAAGTTAATACGTCAATCTGACACAGAACAAGATAACAAATCTAAGTTACCAAGCGAAAAGAACCATTTCTTACACATCGCATTGTCCAAAATGACATTGATATCAAACATAAAACATTATTTATCGCAAACCCAATCGACGTGCCAATTAATCCAAAATAATGAACACAGATAAATGTAAATATAAGTAGAGTTATATTAAAAATAATTTCAGAAATAACCAACACTTTTACCATTGCTTTCGCCGCCATGATAATCATCAACAACCAAGCACCTATTTTTGCTAAATCGCCAATTAATTGATACTTAAACAAACATAGCATTGGAAAAAATTGCTTATCATATAAAATCATCACTATTTGTTTTTTGAAAACAAAAACAAAAAGCAACCCTATAATCGCAACAGGTATAACTAACCTATAGGTAGAGAAAACTTCAGCTTTAAATTCAGCCAACGTTTTAATACTAGAAATTTTTGGAAGAAAATAAATATTTACCATCACCTCTAATAAAATTATATATGCCTCAGACAGTCTCATAATACCCTGCCAATACCCTGCTTCTTGCCATGAAAGTTGGCTTGCTATAAATTTTCTCATGATGATTAATGTAATAGGCACTATAAGAACTGGAGCGAAAGAAATAAATGAATATCTTATTAATTTAACAAGAGTTCTTTTATCGATACCGCTTACATACGAGCTCAATTTAAACCATTTACTTTTTACAACTAGATAGACAGTTAACAATAAAGAGACTGATTGATTGAACACAAAGCCAATCAATCCTCCTTGTATCCCATAATGCATTACTAGATACACAGTCAGCGCAAAGATTAACAATGTATTACTTATATTGCTCGCTACATATTTTTTTATTTCAAATTCACCATTGAGAACAGATAGAAGTAGCCCATTCAACGAATACAAAGTTATACTGACAGCTAGGATTTTTATAGTTCGACTATAGTCAAGTGAATGAAAAATCTTTAATGAAAATTCATTACTAAAACAAATTAAAATAATACTAACAACAATAGCAATAAAGATAGAAACAGGAAAAGCACTACTTAAAACAAGAGATTTCTTATCTTCATCATGCTTAAATTCAGATACATACTTAATAATTCCTTGGTTAAGGCTGGATGAAAATGATCGGGCAATTTGAAGAAAATTTTGAAATTGCTCAATTACAGCTAATCCAACGGGGCCCGTATAAACAGCTATTATTTTCCACATGAGATAGTTGAAAATAATTTTAATAACAGTTGAAATTCCAGTCCAAATTGCCGTTTTAAAAAGTGTCATAATTTTTTGTTTCTAAATAACGTCTCATTTACTAAAAATCCCGCAAGACAATAAAAAAGAAATTGCGAATAACAAAAATACGGGGGAAGATCAGGATTACACAATGCAATCATAGCTGCATTGCAAAAAATAATAATAGTCATTATGGTCACAAACAATAAAGATACATCTGGGCTTCGAATTCCATCTTTTATAATCTTGTATGGAATCGAAATTAAAAGCATAAGGAAAAATAAAAAGAGCGGAATCCCTCCCGTACATTCTACAAATTTCCATAACAAAAATACCAAATTTTTTTTATATTCGCGCGAAATAATTATCTTACTAAGATTCGTCGCTATTGCATTTGTTTTATAAATAGACTTTTTTCCCATTTTATTCTTAACACCTGGTTCAAGCGTGCTTTCAATTATTGCTAACAGCGATAAATAATTTGTTGCGTAAGTTTTATAAGCATCATTAAGATAAGATGGTCTTAACGTGATAATCAACGAAGCATTCTGATTCAAAGTTTTCGCATTACGCTGATCTATCATGACTTGGATATAATTTTTTTCATTGGCATCCTTAAAGTAACTGGCTGCATTGTTATCCGCCAAATAAAGCGCTTGAACCAAAATCATTAGTCCGCCGTATGAACCTCCAGCAAATGAACCATGTTTAAAATAATGATAGCTGTGATCAGCAATAATCGTGAACATCATTGATCCAAATAAAATGAGAATAGTTATCGATAACTTTTTAATTGGAAGACGCCACCAAAGATACCAGGTGCAAAGTATAATAAAAATTACGTAAAAATAATAGAATTGCAATCTCGTCAATACTAACAAATTAACTAGCAATGCTAAGTAGAAAATTTTTTTAAGGTTAAATTTTTGAAAACATTCAATCAACAAAAAGAAAGTTAAGATAAAAAATGGAAAAGTAAGACCTTCTGACTGTATATAGGATATTTGATAGTGAAAAGATATCGTTATCATAGTTACAAAAAAAACTAAAAAAATAGCAAAGTCTAACATATATAAATTTTTTTTAAGCCAATATCTCGCATAGAGTAATGTGACAAATAGAAAAATCCCTTGTACCCACATAATTAAGGAATACTGACAGGGTCCTGCCCAGCGAAACATCCAAACAAATATTGGGTAGACTGGAGGACGAGTTGGATCAAAATTAATATAAGTAGGCGTATCATAATTAATATTTGCCGAGTGAGTTCCAAGGAAATACACAAGTAAAGCTCCTAGAATAAAATAAGGAACATCGATTAATCTCTTTCTTACTATCATATTAATTCCATATGTAATCATCAAATAACCACTCTATGCATAATAATGTCGTCAAACCGTTTTAAATAATTTATCAATTCCTTGCTTTTTCAGATGCACATCATCAACAAAATCGTTAGCTGTTAAATGTAATGCAAATGGATTATAGGAACCCAAGCTTTTAATATGATAGCGGGAAGCTACACTATGAAAATATTTGTCTATTTGCATGATCATTTGATAATTTATAGCTTTTTCAATTTCGTGATAAGCTTCTGGCTCATATGGAGGAAAATAAAAAACGACCTCTATACCCTGCTTTGACAAATAATCAATGAATTGTTCGAACGTATGCATTCTTTTATAGCTAAGGCTCATAACAGAAAGATGATGGGCCTCCACAGAACCTGCGTAATCAGCTTGGGCTGAGGAAGTCAGCTCTTCAGCATTTGAAGTTAAACGAACTCCATCAGATTGATAAAGATGACAGGTAGAAAAAAAATTTAATTGATCAGGGGTCGGCTCAATTATAATATTGTTAGAATTAGATCGAAATAATGCAATATTTTGCAAGAATTTTAAATTTTTAATTGAATCTTTCAAATAACCCAGGGAAAGTAATTGTTTATTTTTTTCTAAAATAGCATTTATATGTTGATATGAATATAATAATTGTTTCCGACCGCCAAAAAATGATTGTACTGCATTATTATATTCATTTAAAAAATCCTCCTTCCATAACACAGCGTCAGGATTATCAATGATAATCCACGGATCCAACCCAATCACTATTTTTTTCGGCTTCCATCCACGTTGTTGGTAAAGATAATATAAAGCTATATCATCTTCGAGCGAAGCCGTCGTCACACTATTATTAAAAAAAGAAGAATTGTCAAATAAATCCTGACGCAGCAACATCGTACGACTGGAACCAAATATAAGCACGTCGCGCGGAGTGGAAATATTTTTTAGTAGCAATTTTTTAACATTTCTATCATTGTAATTACTACAAACTAAGACATTCTTGTCGCTTAATAAAGCCTTTACCAATTTATCTTCAAAGACGGCAGAATGAAAAAATCGATTTCCACCATCTCCATAATAATTAATCAATATGATACTTAGTAATAAAATTCCATTTAGGATAAGAAATATAATTAAATTTTTGTAATAAATTTTGTTCATGGACTAAAATCGATAATATAAAAAAGTACTGGAAGATTGAATAAAACTAACTCCAATCACAAACATGATTGACATTATGCTATTCCATAACAAACTGGGTCTCCATAGTAAAATTTTAGGTAAATAATCATTTTTTTGAACTAATAAAGCAGCTTTAAATCGTGCTAAAAATTGATAGGTATTAGGCAATAAAAAACTGATAGCAAATGAAATTGAAATCATAACTAGAATTTTCGGCATAGAAAAAAATCTTATCACATTTGGCATATACCACGATGTAGGCCATACAAAAATATTTAGAAACATTGCTCGCAAAATACTAAACGCCGATTGAAAATCAGGGGCTCTAAAAAAAACCCACGCAATTACAACCGCAACGAACGTTGTTAGTCTAGACAGAAAAGAGCTTAGATATACATTGATAAGTGAAAAATTAGATAATTTCTTTATTGAAATCCATCCATGATTTACACATAAATAAACACCATGCAAACATCCCCAAATAACGAATGTCCAACTTGCACCATGCCATAATCCTCCTAACAACATTGTTATCATCAGATTCATATATCGCCGAGTTGAACCTGTACGATTCCCTCCCAGTGGAATATATAAATAATTAAGCAAGAAACGTGACAATGTCATATTCCACCGTCGCCAAAATTCTATGATGTTAATCGATTTGTAAGGCGAATAAAAATTTATTGGTAACTTGATCCCATACAACAAAGACAAACCAATAGCCATGTCCGAATAACCAGAAAAATCAAAATAGAGCTCAAATGTATAGGCCAATGCACCAACCCAAGCATCGAGTGTAGACAAGCTGGCTGAGTGAGTATCAAATACCGGAATGACCAAATTAGCTAAATAATCAGCGAATACGACTTTTTTAAATAAGCCAATTGCAAATATTGTTAGACCCACAAGAACATTCCGGCTGCTGAACTTAAATATAGAAGACTTTTCAAACTGTGGCATAACCTCCATATGATGAATGATAGGACCAGCAATTAAGTGAGGAAAATAAGTAACAAATACAGCATAATTTAATAATTTATATTTTTTTATTAACCCACGATAACTATCAACTAAGAAAGCAATTTGCGTAAAGCTATAAAACGAAATTCCTATTGGTAAAATAACATTGAACGAATCTATTTGTAGCTGAGTCACACTATTTACACTTTGAATAAAAAAATCAACATACTTAAAGTATCCTAGCATGCTCAAGTTAAAAATTATTCCTAGAATTAAATATTGCTTACGTATTTTTATTGAAAGAGTGGCAATGATAGCGCTAGAAATAAAATAATTTAGGCCTATTGAAATTAACAAAATAATACCGAATCGATAATCGCACCAGCTGTAAAAAATAAATGAGGCACAAAACAAAACTGTCAATGCAGCTTCTCGACTATATTTGGCAGCCGAAAAAAATAAAAAAATCGTCAATGGAAGAAACAAGAAAATAAAAATATAGCTATTAAATAACATCCGCCAACCTCTAAATTGTCACACCTTGTATTAACTCTGGAGTCAATTTATTCGTCGCAGGCCTAGCCTGATAAAAAGTAATCGGTTGTTTCTCAAAATCGTAGACTGGCCATTGATCGCGTGCAAAATAAATTGCGGTGTGCGTTTTATTATTGATTGAGGGTGCTGTGATAAACTTCATGAAATAGTATGCATCCCAAAAAAATTCCTTCGTGCGAATACCTCGCCACAATCTACGTAAAATAAAAGAAGGGTTTGTTAGAACGGCTCGCCTATAAGCATATTTTGCGAATTCCTGCACTTTTTCAAAACTCAAATTCGGATGCGAAAATAAAGGCTGTTCGGAATAAATAAAGTAGTCATCCCAATTATAAGAACGAAGCATGCCTTTTTCACGATATTCTTTAAACATAGGCGTACCCGGAAAAGCAATTGCAATACCAAATTTCATCATATCTAAAGACAGGGAACGAGCATATTCAATCGTATCTGTCATAGTTTCTTCAGTATCGGGAGAAAGACCTAACATAAAATACCCGGTAGTATCGATACCAGCAGCACGCGCCATGCGAACTGCTTCGCGTCCTTTGACAATGCTTGCTTTACCGCCTTTACCAAACATTTTTAACACTTTATCATTGCCACTTTCGAAACCAAACGCAACGCGATAGCATCCTGCTTTACGCATAGTCCTAAATAATTCATCATCCGCTGACTCAACACGGATACCATTCGTACAACTCCATGCCATTTTAACGCCCGAGTTTATAATTGCCCTACTCACTGCTTTCGCCCACGCAGGATCTGATGTGAATATATCATCGGCTAGAGCAAATTCCCGATAGCCAAATTTATGCATTGCACGCACTTCTTCAGCACATCGCTCTGGCGATTTTTTTCTGTAGCCTAATGCCATTGTGTTTTTGCTCGCACAAAAGTCACATTTAAAAACACAGCCACGAGAAAATTCCGCCATTGCTAGTGGGGGATGTTTCGCAAGTAAGCGACTAATTTTATTTTTATAAAATTGACTATCATAAAGGTGCCAAGCTGGCATAGGGAGATCATCTAAATTATGAATAAAAGGACGTGGCGGCGTAGCCAAAATCGAATCGTCTTTGCGGTATTGAATACCAAAGATCATCTTAAGCGGTTTACCATCAGCAATATCACCAAAAGTGGCATCACCTTCCCCCACTACAACAATATCAAGCATCGATTCTTTTAGACTCTCTACCGGCATTGCGGAGACATGTGAACCACCTGCTACAACCAAAATGTCTTTTGAAATGGATTTTGCAAGAACACTGATATCACGCAACTGATTCATCAGCGGTGTCGTTGCACTGACACCAATGATATCGGGTTTATAGCTTACGATTTTTTCTCGAATAACACGATAATCGTACTGCATAAAACTTAGATCTAAAACTTCAACCTTGTGTCCGCGTTGTTCTGCAACCGCTGCAATAGTTAACAGACTTAATGTAGGAAAAACAGGATCAATGATAGATGCTTTTGCTGATCCATAACTATCGCGATAGGAAGGATTAATCAACAGTATTTTTGACATAGATTACCCTTTATTATTTGCATTGAAATTCCATATTCGCATGATGATGAATAAATGTTTTATTTATTAAAAATGCCGCAAGGCAATAAAACATAAATTGAGAATAACAAAAGTAGACTGGAATGTCCGGATTACATAATGCAATGATAGCTGCATTCCCAAAAGTAAGAATGGTTATTGTGGCAACAAATATTAACGACAAATTAGGATACAGAATTTTATCAGTCATAATTCTAAAAGGAATCGTTAACAATATAATTAGATAAAATAAAAAAAGCGGAACATTTCCCATGCATTGCACAAACTTCCATAATAAAAATATCAAATTCTTTTTTGCTTCATGCAGCATGAGAACCTTATTGATATTCATCGCAGCTGCATTTGCTTTATAAATGGATGCCGTTTCTAGCGTATTCTCAACACTGGTGTTGAAGGTAATATCAATAATTTTTTGCAATACTAAATAATTTTTTGAATAAGACTGATAAGCATACTGTAGATACGAAGGTTTTAGAGAAGTAATTAATGAAGCATCCTGATTTAAACCTTGGGCATTACGCTGATTAATCATTGCTTGAACATAGGATTTTTCTGTTGGATTTTCAAAGTAATCAGCAGCATTATTGTCTGCCAAAAAAAGTGTTTGAACTAAAAACATTAGCCCGGAATATGAACCGCCAGAAAAATTCCCATGCTTAAGATAATGATAACCATGATCTACTACAGTTGTCGCACACACTGAGCCAACCAGAATAAGCACCGCAAGTGATGCTTTCTGCATAGAAGTTCGCTGCCAAAGATACCAGCCACACAGCAATACAAAAACCAAATAAAAATAATAAAACTGTAATCTAGTCAATACCAACAAACTCACTAGCACTGCCAAATAAAAGATTTTCTTGAGGTTAAATTTTTCAAAGCATTCAATTAACACAAAAAATGTCACAATAAATAGTGGAAATGATAATCCTTCAGACTGGATAAACCATATTTGAAAATGGAATCCAATTGTTAAAACAACTAATAAACAGACCATAAAAATTAAAAAATCTGAGATTTGTAAATTCTTACGAAGCCAGTTTCTCGCATAGAGCAGCGCTGAAAATAATAGCACTCCTTGCAACCACATAATTAAAAAAAACTGATACGGGCCTGCCCAGCGAAACAACCAAATAAATATCGGATATAACGGTGGCCGTGATGGCCCAAATAGTAAATAGGAAGGATCAATATCATATTCTAAATTGGGTGAATGGGTACAAAGAAAACCAGCAATCAAAACACCTAGGATTAGATAAGCAAATTCATTTAACCATCCATTTTTTAACATAACCAATCCATCAAAATATTAAAGTAATAAACTGCATGCCTTCATAATTTCTATGTTGTAACCTTACTGGCCTACTGGATCATAATCTATCCATCTGCACAACCAATTCCGAAAAAAACTATAATTTCATACAAAAAGTGCGTAAGATTATAACGCATACTGATTTAGAAGAGTTAACATTTTTTAGGGAACTTATGTTACAGAAAAAACAAATTGAATGGCATACACAATGGACTATGCTGCAGGATGATGAATTATTTCTTTTTAAAGATTGGATATTTCCTGTTACTTTAGAGGATTTCAGAGAAAATGAAGTACTAGAATGTGGTTGTGGTGGAGGTCAACACACCTCTTTTGTTGCACCCTATGCCAAACATCACACAGCAATTGATTTAAATACTATTGATATCGCACAACAACGAAATATAAATGCAACCAATGTCACATTTCTGGAATCAGACATTACATCAATGGACTTAAACAAACAATTTGACATTGTTTTTTCCATAGGCGTTCTTCATCACACAGATGATCCTAATGCAGCATTTAAAAATATGGCGAAACATACCAAATCGGGTGGAAAAACTATAGTCTGGGTATATTCAAAAGAAGGCAATGTGTTAGTAGAATATATTGTCGAACCCATCAGAAAACTGTTCCTCAGACATCTCAGTCGAACCACTTTACTTAAAATATCTAAAGTCATAACTGGCATGCTTTATTTTTTTGTATATACAATTTATTGTTTACCACTAAAATTTCTTCCTTTCTTTGAGTATTTCGGAAACTTTAGAAAATTAAGTTTTGCTCGTAATTGTCTAAATGTCTTTGATAAACTTAATGCCCCGCAAGTGGCTTTTATAAGCTATGATCGCATAAAAAAATGGTTTATTGAAAACGGTTACGAAAAAATAAATATAACATCGTACATGGGTGTAAGTTGGCGTGGCAGTGGAGTCAAAAAATAATATATATCTAAATTTTTAACGGACTAAAATGCGCACCTAAACTATCAGTGACAGAAAAATCAACCTCTTCACTACCATACTGTAGCCCTAAAAGACTGTCACTCCGAAGCCCTAACGGTAATTTAAAAAATTCAACCAGCTTTAATAATCCATAAATTCCATAAAAAGGAATGGGAAATAATAATACCTTCTTTTGTCTTTGTTTAGCTAAATATCTGACTAATTGTTTGAAGGTTATGGCATGTTCAGAAGCAGCAATGATAGGTTTTTTTATCGCCGGTTGGTTAATAGAAAGCAGAGAGATCAATTGCACTAATTCCTCTAGCAAACACGGATAAATTAATTGTTTCCCGTTACCAATTAAAGGCACGACGGGAAATTTTTTTACAAAATTATCCATGGCTGCGGTAATACCTTTAAGTGGCTGATGAAATACTAGACCAGGCCGAACTATCACACTGTTTTCATGATCAGCCATGATGGATTGTTCTAATTGATATTTAATGCGTCCATATAATGATTGCGAGCGAGCATGTGCAGATAGTGTCGAAATAAAAATTGAGTATTTCACATGATCATCTTTCGCTTGTTGGAACAGTATCTGCGTACCTACCTTATTCATTTTTTCATAGTCTTTGTTCGTCGCATCAAAATAATAAGCGCCGTGAACAAGTACGTCTACTCCATGTAACGAAGGCATTTGTAACGGTTGTGACAAATCAAAAAATTGATAATAATTTTTATCGACAGCTTTTTCCGGAGAACGCACTAGCTCATATACCGTATGACCACAATTTCGCAAATATTCCACTAAAAATGCGCCAATCTGCCCATTTGCACCTGTTATTGCATAAGTTAATGACTTCATAAAGGTCCCTCCTTACCAATTCGATAAGCATTCGCCATAATGGTCAATGTGATAGGCCCTGCAGGCATAGAAGGTAAAATACTACCATCCACAAAATGAACGCGATTAAAATGACGCGGTCTTCCCCAAATATCCACTTCATCTTCTTGAGGATGATCTGACATAGGCAGAGAACCAGTAACATGATTGGATTGTCCAGTTAAACTTTGCATTAATAAAAAATGTAAAGGCTTCAATGCAAGCTCATTTTTGTGTTTTTTTAAGTAGCGGACTACTTTTCTGATAGTAGTCGATGTCGATTTTGACTGACTCTTTTTGATTTTAAATTTATTGGCTGATTGATACTGAATAGCTAATTGATTCGATTCTTTTGAATTTAGATATCCCTGTATCACCACAAGCCGTCTGATCCATGAATTTAAAAAGGGTTTTACCAAAGGGAAAACCCATCGCAATTTATTTTTCATTTCCTGCAAATAAAGATCCATATACGTATAAAACTGCAAATAAACTGGAAAAGAAGACACATTTTCTTCAGTTAACGATGCTTTTAACTGGCATAATACATGCAAAGCTTCACTTTCAACCCCTTTAAAAGGTTTATCTAGCAAGCATGGCAGAATAAAATGTTGGGAATCTTTTAAATAAAGCTCTTTGCCCGGTTTGTTTAAAGCACGCAAATACAACAATGAAGATAGACCTGCGCCGCAAGCAACAAATAAACGATCAGCATATACTTTATCTAATTGAAAATTTTTTTTATTTTTAATATGGACGACTACTTCATTTTTATCTTCAGAAAAATTTTCTACAACAACATCATTAATATAATTAAAATCGGCATTTAATTTTAATAAATCCAGATGAATGGATGTGTTATAAATTAATTGATAAGGACAGCCGTATTGACACGATCCACATAATCGACATTGATTAAAATCAATTGCGAGTGTAGCTTGACCGAATGAAAATCCTTTTTTCTCAAATTCAACAAAATGTTTTTGCCAAACATTCTTTAGATAATGTGCTTGCTGACTCAATACTGACGAAGTATCTGATATGTAATACTTCCCTAACCATGAAATAATGTCGGAATAGTAAGAAGATAAGTCACGACAAGAAACCGGCCAATTTGATAAATCATCTTGGGTATATTCAGCAATTGCCCCACCCCAAACATTACTGAGACCTCCTTGCGCGAATGAAGGACTGAAATAACAATTTTGCACATCCCATGAAAAATATTCTTTTACACCTGCATAAATAAAATTTGAGCCGTAAGGTAGTTTCATTTTATTTTTAGCATTTGCTGGATAACGTAAAGATTCAATATGAGGTAATGCATCACTTTTTTGTATTGTGTCAAGGAGAACTTGCTTATCAGTTTCGAGAGTATTTCCCACGTCTAATAAGGTAACTTTACAGCCTCGCTCTAATAATCCTTTTGTAACTGATACCCCAGCCGGACCAGAACCAACTACAATGACTTTCACATTTCTTCCTCTGATAACATGCTAAATCAATCGTTTTGTTGTCATTGTTTATCTATAATTTGTTTCAGCGAATCGGCTAGCAACCCAACACACAATATCATTAAACTCATCAGTGCCGTTCCTATCCCAAACGAAACCATAGTCTTCCATGCTGTAAAAATACCAAATACAAAAAACCAAAAAGATAGAGCTATGCAAAATCCAGCAAATAACAAAAATAGTTTCAGCGGATTATAATAATTGATTGCTTGTAAAATATATTGCAATGTTCTTAAAGAATCTTTAAATAATTTGACTTTGGATTTACCCTTGCGATGATAATATGGGATTTCAATATATTTGACATACTTTCCGCTCATCATAAAAGCCAATGTCATCGATGTAGTAAAGCTAAATGTATTACAGAGTTTTGAGAGCATAGGCATGACTTTTGCTTTACTAAAGACCCTGAGACCAGAGTTAATATCGGGTATTTTACGTTCAGCACTAAATTCCACAATAAAGCGTAAAACACGACGTAAAGGCGCTTTCAATAATGATTCTTGGTAATGTTTGCCAGTTCTTGCGCCAACTACCATATCAAAACCTTTTTTGTACTCTGAAAGCAAATCGGGAACTTTATCGAATGGATAAGTACAATCTGCATCTGTAATAACTATGGTGTCATATTGCGCTGCTTTAATCCCATCCTTAAGCGAACTACCATATCCTATGTTATGCGGATGAGTAATAACAACGACACCGGTGTCTTGCAATTTTTGTTCTGTGTCATCCGTTGAGCCATCATTCACAACAATAATTTCGTATACGTCAATCATTGCTTTTTGACAGACCGCTCTGATTTCATGGATGGTATCAACAATCGCACCATCCTCATTATATGCAGGGATCACAATCGAAATCGGCAGACTCAAGCAAATACTCCTTATAGATAACTCTGACACCAAAGCCCCAAGCACAACAAATTAAACAAACGATGGCCGTTATCATACAACCCTTTTCGATGTTCATGCCACATCTTTTCTATGTAAGGTTTATTGAACCATTGTGTTAAATGATTACTCGTCGTCACCTCATAAGCCATCTCAAAAAGATCATTTGATAACCAATGTGAAATAGGGCTGTTAAAGCCTTTTTTGCCTTGCCGCAATATCGCAGACGGCAATTGATTTTTATAATTAGCCTTTAAAATACGCTTACCATGGCGATGCTGTATTTTATAATGCACAGGTATTTTTGCAGCGAATTCTACAAGACGATGATCTAGAAACGGTGCTCGCACTTCTAAAGAATGCGCCATAGAAGCGCGATCTACTTTTAATAAAATATCATCGACTAACCAAGTTTTCATATCAACGTACATGGCTTGGTCTAAGTAATGACAATCAGCAACATCCTGAAACCATCGCAGTGAGTTTAGATCATGGTTTAGCAACGCATTATTACCAGATTGAAATAGCAATTTTTTTTGTTCCATGCTGAAAATTTCACGCCAACTTAAATGTGCAGTATTTGCATCCAAAAGACTTCCTCGCAAAAACTGCTTAATTTTGTAATCCAAACTCACTTTGTTAAAAGTAGTAGGAAGATACCGACTTAATTTAAGAAATGCTTTCCTCATTTTAATCGGCAAGCGCTGCATTGTCTGCCAATACCGATCTGCTTGGTAAGTTATGTACCCACCAAACAATTCATCTCCTCCATCACCTGATAAACTGACTTTCACCTCTTTTTTAGCAAAATCACATAAAAGATAGGTAGGAATTAATGAAGTATCTGCGAATGGTTCATCAAATGCATAAACCAGTTGTGGTAATAAATTTGTAATATTGGGTGTGACAGTCTTAGCTTGATGATTAACACCTAAGTAAGTCGCCGTCTTTTGACTGAGAGCAAGCTCACTATACGTTTTTTCTTTAAAACCTATGCTATATGTGTTGACTTGTTGTTTATCATTTCTAGCCATATGGCTAACAATGGTAGCGGAATCTATCCCTCCCGATAGAAAAGCACCCACGGGAACATCCGCAACCATTTGGCCAGTCACTGCTGCAGTCATTAAATAATTTAATTCGCTTTGTGCCTCTTCAAAACTCATTGTCATTTTTTGATGGAAACATTCTGCCAACGACCAGTATTCTTTTATAGTAGGTTGGTGAGTTTGGAAATTATAATGAAGATAAGATGCTGGCGGTAATTTATAAATTCCTTGAAAAATCGCATCATTGGTATCGGTATAGTTGAAGCTAAGATAATGGCTCAAGGCAGACATCGATACTGTTTTTTCAATGAGCGGATATTGGATAAGGCCTTTTAATTCTGAAGCAAATATCATGCCATTTTGAAAACTTTTACTGATAGGCGCATAATATAAAGGTTTTTCACCCATGCGATCCCGTACTAAGTATAGTTGCGCATCAACTTTATCCCAGATTGCAAAAGCAAACATGCCCACTAAACGACTGATTGAGGCTATGCCCCACTCTGCCCACGCCTCAACTAACACTTCACTATCTGATTCTGTGCGAAAACGATGACCTAATTGCACGAGCTCACGTCGTAACAATTTAAAATTATAAATTTCACCATTAAAACTTAAGCAATAGCGCCCTGAGTTATCCCACATTGGCTGCGTTGCACGTTCATTCAGGTCAATAATAGAAAGACGATTGTGACCAAAACAACCCTGATCTTTAAAAATTTCAATTTCAGTTTGATCAGGACCACGCTTATGCATGGCAGCTAACATAGGTTTTAAATGAGCAGCTTGATTGTAAGCAGAAACTTTGCTAACTATTCCTGTAATTGCACACACTAATTGAAATCTCTATAGTAACCTCTATACCAATCGACAAACTTTGCGATACCTTCTTCTATAGATGTATGTGGCAAAACTCCAATTAAATTTTCTAGATTGCTGACATCCGCGTATGTATTTGGAACATCCCCAGCTTGCATTGGCATCATTTCTAATTTTGCTTTTTTCTTTAAACAATCCTCCAGCACCCGAATATAGTGAATAAGTTCTACTGGATTTTGATTGCCAACATTATAAATTTTATGATGTGCATATTGGCTATTTCCAGGATTTGAGTGTGAGCTGGCTGGCGACTTACTAGGGATTTTATCCATCACTTTGACGATGCTTGTTACAATATCATCCACATAAGTAAAATCTCTTAACATTTTCCCCTGGTTAAACACTTGAATGGGTTTACCTTGCATAATATTGTGAGTAAAGCTAATTAATGCCATATCTGGTCGACTCCAGGGGCCATAAACCGTAAAAAACCGGAGCCCTGTACACGGCAAATAATTTGCATAGCTATGCGCCATTAATTCATTAGCTCTCTTAGTCGCAGCATACAGTGACACAGGATGATCAACCGCATCGTGTTCAGAGAAAGGTAATTTGGAATTGGCACCGTACACTGAACTTGAAGAAGCATAAATAAAATGTTTAATTTGATGCTGTCGAGATGCTTCTAAAATATTGGCAAAACCTACTAAATTAGAATCAACATAAACAGCGGGATTTTGCAAGGAATAACGAACACCCGCTTGTGCCGCCAAATGAATCACTGTATCAAAGTCATGTTGCACAAAAAGATCTGTCATGGCTTGTCGATCAACAATATTCATCAGATGAAAATGAAATCGCGGATTGGATGAATATTGCGCTAAGCGATTTTTTTTTAATTGAACATCATAGTAGTCATTTAAATTATCGAGACCAACAACAGAGTGCCCCTGTTCTAATAATTGTAATGCGACCGCTGAGCCGATAAATCCTGCTACACCCGTAATCAAAATAGGCAAAGATGTATCTCCTTTACAAACTTTTTTATCAATTTCCTAATTTCTAGAAAAGAAACACTCGAAATCTTAAACTTCAAACCTATCATAAACAGTTAAATTACAATATCATTGAATCTATTTTAAAATAACTGATCAGTGCGAAATGACAAGGGATTATGAATAATTGGCACTTGCTGGTCAATCAAATTAAAGCACATCGCGAATCATAATTGCGCGCTAAATTAATGCACATCACTCATATAATAACCAATTGAGCCCTGCTTAAATGACTTTGCTAAGAACGACATTCTGGATGGGGATTTTAGTCTGCATTAAAATAATGAGTGTTTTTCTTACCTCAAAAATAATTGCTGTATACATAGGCCCGATCGGTTTAGCGCTTGTCGAACAATTCCAAAATATCATTCAAATCATTCGGACATTTTCTGCAAATTTAATTCAGAAAGGTGTCATTAAATATGTTTCTGAATATAGAAATAATCCTATTGAAAAATCAAAAATATTAAGTAGCGCGCTTATTTTTTCAATTGCAATATCGATTATTCTCGGCTTCTTTCTCATCTCTTTCAGTTCGCAAATAGCAGAAGTAACTCTAGAGTCAATCTCTTTTCGCAACATTGTCATTCTATTAGCGGCGACCTTAATATTATTTTCTCTAAATAACTTATTTTTAGCCATATTAAATGCTGAGCTAGAGATAAAAAAATATGTGTTAAGTAATATAGTCAATACATTACTGTTTATAGCCTGCACGATTTTTTTAGTTATCTATTTTGGCGTGTTTGGAGCATTATTATCGTTAGTTATCAATCAGTCGCTAATCTTCTTTTTTACTGGTGGGTTAGTCATCACAAGCAAGTGGTTCCGTTGGAAAGATTTTTTTAAAGGCGTACATTACGATAGTTTATCCAAATTAATTACCTATGCATTTATCATGATTGTGACTACTCTCTCTCTCCCAATTGCCCAACTCGTAATACGAAATTACGTCGCTCACTCACTTTCTTGGGAAGAAGCTGGATACTGGCAAGGGATGACAAAATTATCTACGAATTATGCCATTTTACTTGATACGCTATTTAGCACTTACTATTTGCCGAAATTATCCAGCGTCAATTCTGATACTGACTTAAAAAATGAAATTAAAAATTATTATCGATTTTTGATACCAATCTCTGTCTTCATCGCTTTTATTATATATGGTTTAAAATCACAAATAACCATTATTATGTTCAGCAAAGCATTTTTGCCGATGACTGTTTTATTTAAATATCAACTTGTCGGAGACATTGCAAAAGTAGCAAGCTGGATACTCTCTTATATTATGATCGCAAAAACGATGATTAAAGAATTATTCATTACTGAATGTTTATTTTTATTTTTCTACACGATTTCAAGTTGTCTGTTTATCCATAATTTTGGGTTAATCGGTAGTTCTATTGCGTTCTCCCTGAGTTATATTTTTTATTGTGTGGTTATGATTTACTTTGTTTACAAACATATTAAAGTAAAAAATAAAAATGTTTCTAGTACCTTGATAGATAATTATGTGGAAAATTTAACTTAAAATATATGATAAAAAATCTATTAATTGTTTTAGCTTTCATTTTTACTGTATTCCTTGCTGGAGAAGTGACATTACGCTGTATTAACTACTCTCTACCAGCAGATATCCTCATTAATTATGAGAGTGAGCAATTTAAAAATTATAGTTTAAACCCAAGCTCTGGCGATATTAACTCTGCTTATAACGCTAAAATACAATATCATTTTTATTATCCACACTTACGTGATACATCAATTAATAAAGACGCCAAACACATCTTAGTTCTTGGAGATGAGTTTACTTTCGGCTGGGCATTGCCTTGGGATGAAACCTACATTCATTATTTTCAAATTGAAAGCGATAAAAAATTCGGAAAAAACTACTATCAATTTTTAAATGCTGCAACGCCAAATTGGGGAGCCACCGATGAACTCGCCTACCTTGAACAATTTGGTTCTTACATCTCACCAGAATATGTGCTTATTTTTATAAATACAAATGATATAGGTAAAAGCTTATGGAAAAACATGGATGCAACAAAACTTCCTGAGAAATCCATCATCTTAATAAACAAAAGACCAACCAGAATGTTGTTTTTATCCATCATATATAATAATTTTTTATATCATCATTCGAGGCTTCTACATTTTCTACACGATCACGCCTCGCACTTCTACAATCATTACTATGTCAATAATAAAATAAAAATAGCCAATTCTTCCGAATTAAATTTTGAAGATAATGTCGCGCTAGATTATGCTGAACAATTATTTATAAAAATAAACAACTGGTGTCAAGCACATCATGCTAAACTGATTATAGTGACCACAGGATTTAATGCATTCTATCCGGAAATACACGACCCTACTAAAATTTTCTTACAAAATGCTGATGCGTTTTTTAGAACTCAGCATATACCTTATTACGATCTTGCAGATAACTTTAAAAAAATTGGAGGGAATGAAGAATTACAAATGTATGCGTCTATCTATCCAAATAGCACAGGGGCAATAACAATTGGGAAGTTTGCATGGCCTTGGTTGGCTGCCAACTTAGAATTGTCCAACAGCAGAACGACCATGACTGAGATGATGCAACATTAAGTTATTTAACATTTTAATGTAGCGCATCAACAAAAGATCGGCACCATAATTCTATACACAACACAGAAAAAATTGTATACGTCGCATCAACACGCCCGTTTTTGTCTAATTGAATCAGACTAGAAATTGCTTTAGCATCAAATAGACCTCTAGCCTTGATTGCAGATTCTGATAAAACTTCCGTAATCATTGGCTTTAAATCTCTATGCATCCATAAACGCAACGGAGCACCAAAACCTGTTTTTGGGCGATAAATCACATTTTTAGGCAAGTAGGGTTCCATTGACTTTTTAAAAATATATTTCCCAATTTTTCCTTTTTGTTTTAAATGCACTGGAATTCGAGTAGCAAAATCTATTAAATCAGGATCTAATAATGGCACCCGCACCTCAACACCACTAGCCATAGACATCTTGTCCG
>Ga0207030_1005_pt1:55000-71000 | contig 71000 bp, 69 predicted proteins | sample Alteio_BWMinCont_40_FD_153260 | JGI IMG/M metagenome (GOLD analysis project Ga0207030, IMG submission 153260) | Enriched cells from forest soil in Barre Woods Harvard Forest LTER site, Petersham, Massachusetts, United States -... | ecosystem: Environmental > Terrestrial > Soil >... | reverse complement strand
CGAAAAATTTCGAAATCCATCTCTTTAATTTTTATAGGAAATGGTTTGTGTTATGGTAAGGTTTTATTTTGAGGCAACGCCCCCACCCTTTATTTAACTCTGTATCGTAAGCGCTCCATCAACCCCATCTTTTAGTTTATCTTCAAATCCGTAATAGTGTTGCTTTCAACTATGCGAGATAAAAACATGAAAGCAGCCCCCGAATTATCAGAAAATCATTTAGCACCCAGCACAATTGAAAACGAAATATTTTGGAAGCGTCATGCAGAATTACATAAAACAAGTGGTTTGACACGGAAAAAATATTGTAGTCTAAATAACGTTAACTATGACCGATTTGGTTATTGGTTGGGTAAGTTTTCAAGCCAATCGTCATCGCTTGTTGCCATAAAATTAAAGGCTGAGGATGTGTCGACGAAGCAGACAACACTATGCACACTAAATCTTAGCAACGGGCGCGCATTACAAATTCACGACCAAAAAACATTATTCGCTATTTTAGAAAAATGGAGTTGATATGCTATTGTCGTTTAACGCACCGATTTGGCTTTATCCGCAGTCTATTGATTTTAGACGACAAATGGATGGCCTAATAATCTTGGTGGCTGATCATTTGCAAATGAATCCTGCTTCAGGCCAGTTATTTTTATTTCGCAATCGTACAGCCAATAAAATAAAACTTCTCTGGTGGGATAGAAATGGATTTTGGCTTTTTTACAAACGCTTGGAAAAAGGCCATTTTCAATTTCCATTATTAAGTGAGAAGGTGATTGAATTAACGCGAGACCAACTCGGGTGGTTATTGTCCGGATTAGATTGCATGAAACAAATTTCTTTGCCGGATGTTCAAGCGACAAATTTTTACTAAAATAAAATATAATAAAGTTCAAAAACACCTATTTTTATAGTACAATTTGAACATGTATTGATGGTTATAAATTTAATGAATATAGTAGAAACAATAAAATACCAGAGCAAGAGAATCCAAGTATTGGAGGAACAAAATCTTGCTTATCAATCAGAAATCAATACCTATCAGAAACGCTGCGAACAATACATGCAAGCATATGATCAGATGCAACATCAATTACAAGAATTAATGAGAAATAGGTTCGGAAAAAAATCAGAACGTTTTATTGATCCTGAAAATCCACAAACCAGCCTATTTGGAGATGATAATAAATTCTCCGTAGAGAATGCTGCTGGAAAAGATATACCAGAATCTGAAATTCAAATACCCGCGCATTCACGCAATAAAAAAAGCAAATCAAAAAAAGACTTCCCGCGCCGAATCGAAATTATTTCTCTCAATGAGCAAGAAAAGATTTGTTTATGTGGCGCTTGTAAAGAAGTCATTAGCTATGAAAAAAAGGAATCAGTACATCATCAACAAGAGGTGTTTGAGATTGTTGAGCAAAGACGTGAAATAGCAGTTTGCCCAAAAGGCTGTGATGGTAGCATCATTACCGCGCCAGCCCCGTTACATATTCTCCCAAAAATAAAAGCCACCGAAGAGTTTTTGTCTTTTCTGGTTGTGAGCAAATTAGAGGACCGTCAACCGCTATATCATCTAGAAAAACAATTAAGAGAACGTCATGGATTGGATTGTTCACGTCAAACCATGGCGCGCTGGGTGATTGACCTAATGTTTCCTTTGCAACCCCTTTATAATTTGATGAAAGATTATGTCATTGAATATGACGTTGCAAGCTGTGACGCAACTACACTACAAGTATTAAATGAGCCTGGCAGGTCGCCTGAAACAAAATCATATGTATATTGCATACGTGGTGGTCCACCAGATAAATCGGTAATCTTGTATGATTACAACGAGAAGTTGCACAAGCAATTCGTCAAAGATTGGTTTGAGGGATTCAGTGGTTACCTGCATGTCGATGGTGATAATTTTTTTGATTTGATTGGTGAAATAGCCAGTCTAGTTAATTGCAACGCACACGCTAGAAGAAAGTTTGAACCTATTTCAAAAAGCACAAAAGGCAACGGTCTTGCCAAAGCGGCTATGCGTTTTTTTAAAGAACTCTACGCAATTGAACGGGAAGCCAAAAATAACAATCTCACATCAGAGCAACGTTATGAGCTGCGCCAGAAAAAATCCAAACCACTGATGGAGAAATTTAAAACTTGGCTTGGTGAAATGCTTCCGACAGTGCTGCCAAAATCACCATTAGGGCTAGCAATGCAATATTGTATTAATCGCTGGCCAGGCTTAACTCGCTTTCTCGACGACGGTCGTCTCGAAATCGATAACAACTTAACAGAACAAGAAATTAAGCCTTTAGTTATAGCGAGAAAAAATTTCCTTTTTTGCAGCTCAGTAGACGGTGCGCGAGCGCTCTGCATGCATTTTAGCTTTATCCGTACAGCAAAATTGCATGGCCTCGATCCTTATCACTACTATGTCAAATTGCTAAAGAGCATTCCACATTGCAAATCCGTAGATGATTATGAAAAACTACTGCCATGGAATCTAAAATGAAATTGCAACAGAGCCTGATGATAAATGAACTCATGGTAAAAATAGCGATTACGCTTGAAGAAACGATATCCAAAAAAGATAAAGTTATTAAGTGTTTTAACACAATTTCTGGCTTAGAAATATCTGCATTAAGATCAGGTCAGCAAAGTAGTATCAAGAAGCAAATTTTGCTGATTAATGGGGTATTACAACAGTACCCCATTAAAACACATGAAGATTATTCGCTAATATCTGACTACCATTTAAATAAATTATTAAAGAACATAAAGCAGATATGTTTAATTTTTTGCGATTAATAATAGCAAGCCAATATTGCTAGAAAAATGATTATCAGGAAATGACGGGGATACTGGATCGCTTACGAAAAATTTCGAAATCCATCTCTTTAATTTTTATAGGAAATGGTTTGTGTTATGGTAAGGTTTTATTTTGAGGCAACGCCCCCACCCTTTATTTAACTCTGTATCTCTTTTCTTCTAATAAAAAATAATCTTGCCACATTGCGGCATCATCTGCGGAATTCTTCTTGTTTAACAAAAGATTGCATTTCTTGTTTTGTGGGCGCACCCCGGTTCTGGCTCATGGTAATCCTCATTGTGCGTTTGTAGAATATTTTTATGGTAGATAGTTTACTATTTGCACATTAAGACTTTCTTAAGGATTGGCAAAGAATTTATTGCCAAAATGCTTCACGTATTCTTGTTGATTGATTAAGCTTATCATCATCGTCAATAACTCGATCTAGGTTAAGCGACACCCATAGCACTGTATGTGCCCTCTTATTTTAGAATTAAAAGTCAGTTTAACTGAATCGCTTACTATTGGAAGTTTGAGAAGAGGATGCATCTAGATGATTCGATTTTTTCTGCGCTTCAGATGCAAAAAAGGCTAAACAGTTTATAGCGCTATGCACTTGTCGTACTTTTTGATTCCCACTTGTTGAAGAAACTGAAATCGGATTTTGTCTAACATCAAGTATTGCATCAAGATATTGCAAAAATTCTTCTGCTAATTTCTTTTCTTTAAATAATGCCCTCACCGAATCGGCATCGCACTTATGCTCATCCGCTTCCATAAAACGATCCATCTGATGCGTAGATGAACCCAGTAAAGACGCTTTTTTATCACTTTTTTCTTTTTGTGTAGTCACACAGTCTTGCGTAATCTTCTTAAATGATCTAGACGTTGATATGGAGAGTTCCGATTTTTTTATTGGAATCCCATTAGCTTCAGGCCAGGGTAATTCTTCTGGATTACCATTTTTAGCAAAGTAATTTGTTAATGATTTACGATCAAAAGTGATACCACACAACGGTGTGATAGGATCTTCTATGACTTCACAGGTAAATTGACAATAAAGATCTTGAGGTAAGCCTTCTTCATCCACAACACCATCTAATTGTTCTTTAAAGGTTAATTTAGGCTCGCTCGAACAGCTAGCTGCAACCAGAGCGCTGACTTTTTGTTGAAATAGAACAACAGACTTAGCATGAGCCGTCGCACATAATTGATCGATGATACCTGACACAATAAGCGCTGCAATCTCAGGATATCCATTACGTACTGCTACTTGTGCTGCTGAACAATGATCATGATTTTTTTTAGTAATTTGTTCAATATCCATTTTGGCTAACAATTTCTCGACGAAGCTAATACGACCCTTGTAAGCTGCCATGCTCAAGGCCGTGTTGCCAAGCTGATTCGCCGCATGGATGTCGATACCTTGGATGCCTAACAACGCATCGACGATTTCGCTATGACCATACCTAACCGCCAACATCAAAGCGGTATCGCCGTCCTGATTAGGGGTATTGAGATAGGCAAGGTTGTTGAGATTTTGTTCAATATAACAATAAACCGTTGTTAAACCTTCATCGCCGCCAATTTGAGCGGCTTGGATAAATTTATCAAAAGTCACATTTAAATTCGAAAATAAATTTAAGAAATTTCGAAACATACGCCCTCGTCATTTTATCGTTATAAGGCAAAAGCGCCAGACGGCAACTCTTAATTATAAAGATGCTTTTTATTAAATTTTCTCGAAAAACTCAAGTTCAATTGTAATCCCTTCAATTCATTAGAATAATAAATATTCACAAGCCTAATGATATAATGACCAAACTCACAATCACTGGACAAACGAAGATCAATTTGCAACAATAAAGCTTTCAATGTAATGATGAACCACCAACTAATGTGCAAAACAGAAACATTAACCTATTCAATTTCATTGGCGAGAATACTTATCCTCGTTTAAAACTTATTTTATCGGAAAATAATGGCCCCAAATGGAAATCTTTCACCATTGATAACCAACAAAGCGGTTTAGTTCCCTGGAACAATGACCCTACTTGCCAATGGAGCCCTTGGAATATTATCGATGAGGCGGGTAACTATTACGGGACTATCAATTTAAGTTGTGATGGTCAAACGGCCAAATTCACTGGATACACAAAAAGCGGAACAGATTACTCAATGGTGCGTCCTTCATTAGAATGGAACGCTAGCGGTCAGTTCTTGAGTCCACAAGATATTGCGAACATTGCTAGCTGGGGTTCCAATGTTATTCGCCTTGATCTCAATCAAAATTATTGGTTTGCCTCAGATTCCGCTGATATAAAAGGGTCTTATAAACAAATTATCCTAGATTCGGCAGTTAGAACCTCGTAAAACAGCAAAAGGCAAAGAAGGTAAGGCTTTTTTTATCATTTTTTTTCGAAAGCGTACTCACCTGTACGGTGAGAAAAAAAATGATAAAAAAAGCCTTAGATTCGCAGCATTTTGCTGTTTTACGAGGTTCTAACTGCCGAATCTAGGATTATCGATGCCATTATTTATTATGCCACACAAAATGAAATGGCAGTCATTTTAGATTTGCATTGGGTTGAAGATGGTAAACAGTCACCGATGGCAGATAAAAAATCTATTGATTTTTGGAGAGAAGTCGCCACGCAATATAAAAATTTCGGAACAGTTATTTTTGAATTATACAATGAACCTGTTGGTATCGACTCAGCAACATGGCAACAAGGTAATGCAACATATGCTGGATACCAAGAACTTTATGATGCTGTTCGCAACACAGGCGCTAAAAACCTTGTCATATGCAATGGTTTACAGTGGGGATATGATCTCAGCTTTGTTAATTCTAATTTTGAAATTATGGGTGAAAATATTGTTTACGGGTCACACCCTTACAATCGTGTACGTAGTGAATTTCCACAAAATTTCACTGGGGTTATAAATAGAAAACCTATCATCTTTACTGAATTTGGCGTGAATCAACATTTTTAGCTATTTTTTTTAAATTTTTTTTACAAAAAATATTTCGTCTTTATCACAGAACCATTTAGGAATAATGCCTATGCTCTCATACCCCATTTTCTTATAAAAAGAAGGACCTTGAAACTCCATAGTACTTACTTGAATTTGCGTGCACTTATGAGATGCAGCATACTCTTCTAATTGAGTTTGTAGTTGTCTACCAAAACCCTTCCTTCTAAACTCTTCTTTAACCCAAAAAAACTCTATTCGCATAGTTGAATATTTTTCTAAAACAAAACCATATACACCAGCAATTAACTCTGATAAATCATTATTTATATACATAGCAAATTTCTTTAATTCATATGAACCAAAAAAATTATAATTATAATGTCTGAACTCATTTTGAAACAGATCTTTTATTCTATCAGGTGTAATCTCATCAACGACAATCTCAGTCACTTTACCCTTCCTGGCTGTATCCATTATTAATCTGTTCCCGCGGCAAGCCGCTGGGAATAAATTTAAAATTGAGAAATTTTATTTTTTCAATCTCGTAAAATCCTGCCCTAATACAGATTTCAATTCTTGCAAGGTTCCCAAGGCTTTGAGTGTTTCAACATGAATAGCCAGTTGCGCCAAATATTCAGCTGGGGCTCCAGAAGTGAGGGCAGTGATAATAGATTGATAGGTTGTTAGCACTTGATCACGCTGTGTGGCATTTCGATGGAACATAATCTGACTGACTCCGGCATAACGCGAGTGATTTTGAGAACGTTCAAACAGCCGCACTCGTGTTAATAAAGCCAGCCATACTTTATAAGTAACAGAGGAATAGTATGTATCCTGTTTTCTAACAAAAGCCTCTTTTTGCTTCATCGTTCCGGGCAGTATCTGGTTTACAATAGATAAGGGCAAGACATTGGCAATCGCCATGATTTGCTCTTGGCTTAGATCTTTTTGAGAAGAATAAAAGTTCTTGTTGTAGTTATAATACAGTATCCACTTCTCAAAATCATTTGTTGTTGAGAGCAATTGCTTCAAGAGGGGTTCTATTTTTGCTAAGATATCCGGATAATAACGCGAATGAATACCTTCTAAAAATTCGACGAGCCTTACCACGCTGGGTGGATTATTATTAAAAATAATAGTTTCTAATAACGAGCTAGTCATTGTTTGCAATAAAACATGAGTCCTTTCCTGTGAAAGGATAGTCTTCAGTTTAGTTACAAAACCAGCAGAAGATTGGGCTGGATCAGATAAGAGCTTAGTCAACACATTCAAGGGCAGGCCTTTTAGAATTGCATCGCTCTGATAGTAATTAAAACGATAATTTTGCAATAAGTCTTCAAGCTTGTTAAAGGGTATCACGAAGCTTTCTAAAACGGGAGCAATTTTTTCGAGAATCACTCGATAATGTCGATCATGACAGCGCTTTAAAAAATAAACGAGTTCTGTGATTTTTGGTTCAGCATTTTTAAAAATAGCCGCTGTCAAATGCGCCTCATCCATAGCCTCTAAAATCACTTGAGCTTTATCCGCATCCCCAACATCTTCATGTCTATGCTGTTCAGACAATGGTTTCAACATTTTAAGCAGCTCATCACGGGTGCTAAGCCCGGGTGACGATTGGTAGGAAGACGAAGATTCCTCATCCTGCCCGCTTCTTTCATTTGAAATTTGATGGGGCGCTTTCTTCACTGGAGGTTGTTTCACTTGTGGTCTTAATTGAGTTAACAACAAATACGTACTGTCTGGAATATCACTCGCATAATGTTTAAGATACCCTTGCGTTTCCATGCTTAAAATATTACAGAAACTCTTTACATCTTTTTCAGTTAAATTATCTAATATCGTGATCTTTCTCTTGACCCCGTCACACTCAGGACAATAAGACATTTATCGGTCGCGATATTAAAGCTTATAGATATAAAAAGAGCTCCACTGTGCCAGTGTAGCTATTAGCGGTTAAATAAGTTTCCGTTTTTTCAAAATTCACGCCTAGCGTAAGGTTATTACTAAAAAAAGGTCTGATTGCACTGATGGCCCATGCTTCTCTTAAGCCTTCTGCCGAGAGTGGCAAACCATCTGCACCTGCGAGTGACGTGGGAACACCGACTAGATGAAAACTCCGGCTATGGCTGATACCAAAAGTGGCGTCTCTGCCAGCAATTGCATGTGTGTATGTCAACGTGAAGCTGAGAGCTTCTGGTGCGCCTGTATTTGAGCCTATTTTCTGTGAGCCTCTATCATACTCGCCGCTCAACAATAACGGGCCGTAACCCATACTCGCATTGACATCAGTGATATCGCCTAAGTGTAACCCTGCAGGAATGTCACGCTTACGTTTACGGTGCGTTGTAATTGTGCCCGTGTCATTACTCTGTAGGTCCGTGAGATATCCGGCTCCTAGGCTATAATTGAATTTATCCATCGTATGATTGTAGTAAGCACTCATCACAGTATGATTTTGATGGTTAGCATCATCACTAAATTTTGACACGCTGACATTCAATCCCTTGTTATAATATGCAATGCTCACCATGGGCGCTTGCGATGGATTAAAATAACTTCCTGTCAAAGGTGTGTCCCACACACCACTGCCAGCAAAAACACCAAAAGGGATTGTATTAATCCCGATGGTAGTATAAACAGGGAATTTGTCTAGATCTCCAATCATAACCATAGCGCGATTGATAAATATGTCATTGCCATTAGGGAAAGGTTGACCAATATGACCATCAGCAATCGATAAAAAAGTTGTTGCCCAATGGCTCACATTACCCATGATGTCTAAAGTAGCTTGAGTAAGATACAGGTCTTGGCCATGGTCATAGATACTCACCGGTGTCGTCGTGAGTGATTTGCCATGCCAGTGTTGCCAATCCGTCTGTAAAGATCCGCCTATGATGAGGTCATTATTATTGAAGGTATTTTTTGCTTGCAGCAGTTGCAAAGCAAAAGTATTCGCGGAAAATTGCTCGAATAATATATCTTTTGATTGATCGAGATGTATCCCAGGTTTTGTTGATGTGATGGTGGTGTCACTTTTTGTTTTATTGGATACAACATTTGTTGAATCGGCATAAGCTGCAAAAGAGTAGGCACAAACAGCAATACCAGTCACAATAGATCTAAAAATCACTGACATCTCCTTTGTCTTGGTAACTTAAAAATTCCTTTTACGGTAACCTAATTGCCTCCCTGTACTGTTTGATTTACCAGCTGAATTGTATTCCCCAATAACTGCTGTATATTCTGCATCACTAACGATATCTGTGATTGTGCATTCTCCGTATTTACCGTAGGAAAATAAATAGCTTGGGATACCTGCGATATGGCTTTCAACGCAGGAGGCATCGATTTTACCAGTTGCCCAGTTCCTTCGATTGCTGATTGCAGCGTAGTAGCGTGAGCCAACATCAATTGTATCTGAGCAGGCATAGTTTGAAGCAACTTTTGCTCCTCTAGATTCCCAGAAGATATCAATGATAGTTTTTCTTGAGTTTTCTCTAGATTATTTTGTCGTTGGATAAGATCATTCAATTTCTGTTGATTCGAACTCGATTGCGGTTGTTGTTTCAGATTATTAATCTGTTTATTTAATCGATTCATGTCAGAAGATATTATCCGCTGTTGTTTGTTAGCCTCAGTATTGACTGTGTTTAGCTGGTTTAGTTGTTGTGGTATACCACTCACTTGAGATTGTATTTGTTTGATCTCACTATTTATACCCGGTAGTAATAACTTAAGATTATTTATAGAAGATTGCAGCGGATTGAGCGGATTAACCTGACTTTGAACCTGACTCATCACGCTACTTGATAAAGGCTGCTGTTCTAATTCATTAAAATTTGACTGTAGCTGCTGCAATTGTTCCAAGAGGGCTTGCATTTGGGGCTTAGCTTTATTTAAGCTCTTTTGTAGCTGCGCTAAACTAGAAGCTAAAGCGTAGCTCCACTTAGTAGGTTTAGCCATTTGATTTTCCAGCTGCTTCACTCTTATCGCTGCCTCGTGCACTTGTTCCTTGCTTGGAGTTGATTGCGTTTTCTGCTTATTTGGCGATGTTTTACTTGTTGCTTGAGGAGATGATTGATTATTTGTTTTAGTTTCTGTATTTGTACCTGTTTCTCTCGAAGACAGCGCTTGCTCAGTTTTTGTTCTTGTTTCGGTATGACTGCGCAATGCCACTACTGCCACAGGGGAATGCTGTCTTAAGTAAGATTGAGTCGTTGTTTCAAGCTGCTGCGTATCGGATTGTTGAGCTGTCGGTTCCGCTAAGGCAAATATCGGATAAGCCAAAATAATGAAAGTCCATAGTAAGGTACGCATGGTTAAACTTCCTTTTGATATCATGAATTATAATATTAGCTTAAATGAATACTAAAGAGGAGCGGAGTCAGATGAAATTTCTAAACTCTTTGCAATAATTGACAATTAGGTCAAGAATGTGCAGAATTATCAACCACTCGCAATCAGCTCTACAAGAAGGTGGATCGAAACCTGCGACGAAGAGCCCTGTATTTTGCTCTCGACCAGGTGTACCGCTTACTCGATTTGGAATTTATAAAATTGTCCGACGACACGCTAGTCTTCTTGACACTACTGGAGCTCATCCACGACACGTCACACCACATTTGTTTCGGCATACAGCAGCCGTGCATCTGTTGGAATCTGGCGTTGAAGTAAATGTAATTCGAGGATGGCTTGGCCATGTAAGCCTTGAAACGACTAACCGATACGCTCAGCTGACCTTGCAAGCAAAGGAGGCGGCACTGCGAGAGTGTGAGCCTGTTTTGGATAATTGCGCGGCATTCCCTAGAAAAGTAGCCTGGAAGGATGATGAAACTATACTGGCTTGGCTCAATGCACTGTAGGTAATTATCACGATCCTCCTAGGATCTATTACGTTAAAGATAAGCCTGCCACATAACAGCGGTGGGCACAATTTCTTTTATGCGTATTTTCTCGCTACTTGATAAATCTTTTCTAGCTTTATCTAATAAAATTTCTTGCAAGCCATCCATTGAATCCATATTAATATTTATTTTTTGTTTATTGTGATTAATAAAATATAATTCCCATAGCTGCTTTGGGTTTTTAACAAGCAAGTAAGTGTTTTTCTTAAAATGACTTATCTTATCAGGCAATCTTAAAATAAATTTAATGCAGCACTTGTTATGATGCTTCACACAACAATTTTTGCAATGGACTTGGTTAGATGAAAAAAAGCCAGTGCCATCACCAGGCAATAAATAATGATTATCCAGATAGGCGTATTCCTCTAAGACTTTCCCTCTTTGTATGTACGCAAATATTTTTTTATAAGCCTTTCGCACTTCTCCTGGATCAATTTCATCGCAGCGTTCTCGCATATACGTATCAGATGGTGTTTGTTCTACTTGATAAAGTGTTTTTAAATTATGTTTTATTATCTCGTCATTTTTTTCTTCATCAAACTTTAGTAAGGAAGGAAGGAAATTTTAATCCGAAAACTGCGAGAGCTGACATTAAGCAATCTGTTAAAGGTATTGGCTTTGATCAAGCAACGGGCTCGCGGGGCGGCTTAATTTTTTTAAATTCATCTCGAATAACCCCGAGCAATCCTTTTGCGGATAGATATTTTCTTGATGTGGTCACTTTGCTTTCAATCCTTTGGCTATTCGTAAAAATGCCACAGAATATCAGAAAAAGAGAGAAAGTTTACGAAAATCGAATTGCCAAACCCGCTACTGACGCAGGCTCGTTAAGGTAGCGGGAACTGCTGCTAATTGTAACCAGTTTTTGACAGTTATAGATCATTATTTGCGCCAATATGTGAGGGCCATAAATGAATTTCCGCACTTGAGATGCACGTTCAATCATATTTTGGAAAATTTGATTGTCCGGCTTCTTAGCGCTAAGCTCCTCGATAAATCCTTTTTGATGATGTTCTGCAACTCTTTTTTTAATATAGTTCGTTAGAAACCCTAGCAAAATGAAAAATTAAATGTATGTGGCATTCATAATCCTATATTTCTTGCGAGATTAACGGTTCTTTTGATTGATCATACAGACTATAATGACGTCATTATTTTATACTATGAAGCGAGCAAGTGATGAATAGCACAAACAATCCAACATACTCAGTCGCAATTGAAGATGGTGAGCTAACACCACCACCATCGCCACTACCCTTTTATCCAGAGGACAATATACTTTATTTTGATGAGAGACAGCCTGAACCTATGGAAGCTGTGAATCTTGATGATCAACCAACTACATTGGCATCGGCAACCATAATTCCTAATTTTCTAGCTTATGTTCATAGTCATCCCGATAAAAATGACATTTTCAACATACTCACTAAATTAGCTAACAATCAAATTCAATTTACCTACCAGGGTGGTACCTCGGTTGTCGACCTGCATTATATACAAGAAATTTCAATGTGTTCGACAAGACAAAAAATCGAATTAACTGTCAGCGCACTTGAAACATCATTTACATTCCAAGATGAATTAGACAACATTTACAAACGAGGAAATAGACACTCTGTTCAGTTTGCGAATGATTTTGCAAAACTAAATAATCATACAAAATCATTATTCGAACATGACCCAAATGAAACAATTATTAACTTAAGAAAACATATCGAAAATATTGCTATGCATTTAAAACGAGAAGTAGAAAAAAAGTTTCCTAGCCAATCTAGCTCTACTCTCTTTTCAGAAAAAAAGTCTTTCACAAGCAATATCTCGGCTAAAGAAACTCACTCAAGTGCAACTACAAAATCGAGACAATTTAAATGACATATATGCTACAGCTTACAATCACAAGTTTCACTACCATTACCAATGGAGTTTTTCTGTCGTCGGAGATGAATCACGTCGAACGGGATTTTTAGTCGGAATCATATAGTTGTGAGTGGTTATTCCAAACGTGTAATTGAGTGTCTGCCTCAAGAAATTAGGGAACAATACCATCTATTTACTCTCATCAAGATCAGCGTAGTTAGAGTAATATAAAAATTGAAGATAAAAAAAACCCTCGAGTTCAGTAGAGAATCGAGGGTAAGAAAAAGGGCCTGGCGATGACCTACTTTCGCATAGTTTGAACTACACTATCATCGGCGCGGAGCAGTTTCACTTCTGAGTTCGGGATGGGATCAGGTGGTTCCTACTCGCTATGGTCGCCAGACAGACTAACTGTCAAAAGCCTTGGCAGTTTTCCTTCTCGCAACATGGGAGAAGGTGGCCGCAGGCCGGATGAGGGTGCTGTTACTCTTCAACATTATCTTTAAAGTTATCTTTAAATCAAAACGTATCGAGCTTTTATAAACCCTCACTCCAACCCTTCCCTCATACGGATATGAGAAAAGAGCAATATTCGGCAAAATGTCAGCGGTAATACTCGCACTCTATACATCTATTATATATACATTTATATACATTCAGCATGACAACACTTAAAACTACTTGGGTGTTATATGGTCAAGCCTCACGGTCAATTAGTACTGGTAAGCTTCATGCATTACTGCACTTCCACATCCAGCCTATCAACGTTGTAGTCTTCAACGAACCTTCAGGGGTCTTAAAGACCCGAGAGATCTCATCTTGGGGCAGGTTTCCCGCTTAGATGCTTTCAGCGGTTATCCTTTCCGAACATAGCTACCCGGCTGTGCCACTGGCGTGACAACCGGTACACCAGAGGTTCGTCCACTCCGGTCCTCTCGTACTAGGAGCAGCCCCCCTCAAATCTCTAACGCCCACGGCAGATAGGGACCGAACTGTCTCACGACGTTCTAAACCCAGCTCGCGTACCACTTTAAATGGCGAACAGCCATACCCTTGGGACCTGCTTCAGCCCCAGGATGTGATGAGCCGACATCGAGGTGCCAAACACCGCCGTCGATATGAACTCTTGGGCGGTATCAGCCTGTTATCCCCGGCGTACCTTTTATCCGTTGAGCGATGGCCCTTCCATTCAGAACCACCGGATCACTAGAACCTGCTTTCGCACCTGCTCGACCCGTCAGTCTCACAGTCAAGCACTCTTCCGCTCTTACACGCAACGTGCGATTTCCGACCGCACTGAGAGTACCTTCGTGCTCCTCCGTTACTCTTTAGGAGGAGACCGCCCCAGTCAAACTACCCACCATGCACTGTCCCCATCCCGGATTACGGGACTAGGTTAGAACTCCAAGTGTTCCAGGGTGGTATTTCAAGGTCGGCTCCACTAACGCTAGCGCGTCAGCTTCATAGCCTCCCACCTATCCTACACAGGAAAACTCAAAGTCCAGTGCAAAGCTATAGTAAAGGTGCACGGGGTCTTTCCGTCTTGCCGCGGGTACACTGCATCTTCACAGCAAATTCAACTTCACTGAGTCCCAGATGGAGACAGCGTGGCTGTCGTTACGCCATTCGTGCAGGTCGGAACTTACCCGACAAGGAATTTCGCTACCTTAGGACCGTTATAGTTACGGCCGCCGTTTACTGGGGCTTCGATCAAGAGCTTCTCACACCGAAGTGCAATGACCCCATCAATTAACCTTCCAGCACCGGGCAGGCGTCACACCCTATACTTCCTCTTTCGAGTTCGCAGAGTGCTGTGTTTTTATTAAACAGTCGCAACCACCTGACTATTGCAACCTCTCTCAGCTCCAGTCGTAAAGACCTTCACCTATCAGAGGCACACCTTCTCCCGAAGTTACGGTGCTATTTTGCCTAGTTCCTTCACCTGGGTTCTCTCATGCGCCTTAGTATTCTCTACTTGTCCACCTGTGTCGGTTTCCGGTACGGTTCAATAGTATCTATCGCTTAGAAACTTTTCTTGGAAGCTTGGCATCAGCTACTTCATCGCCTAAAAGGCAACTCGTCATCACGTCTCTGAATTAATGAGGTTCCGGATTTGCCTAAAACCTCTTCCTACTCGCTTAAACCAGGACATCCAACACCCGGCTAGCTTAGCCTTCTCCGTCATCACTTCGCAATACTACCAAGTACGGGAATATTAACCCGTTTCCCATCGACTACGCTTCTCAGCCTCGCCTTAGGGGCCGACTCACCCTGCGCCGATTACCGTGGCGCAGGAAACCTTGGACTTCCGGCGTGCGGGTTTTTCACCCGCATTATCGTTACTCATGTCAGCATTCGCACTTCTGATATCTCCAGCAAACTTCTCAGTTCACCTTCACAGACTTACAGAACGCTCCTCTACCGCTTACAGATAAATCTGTAAACCCGTAGCTTCGGTGGATAGTTTTAGCCCCGTTACATCTTCCGCGCAAGCCGACTCGACCAGTGAGCTATTACGCTTTCTTTAAAGGATGGCTGCTTCTAAGCCAACCTCCTGGCTGTCTCGGACTTCTCACATCGTTTCCCACTTAACTATCACTTGGGGACCTTAGCTGACGGTCTGGGCTGTGTCCCTTTTCACGACGGACCTTATCACCCGCCGTGTGTCTCCCGTGCTGTACTTCTCGGTATTCGCAGTTTGCATCGGTTTGGTAAGACCTTAAAGTCCCCCTAGCCGGCACAGAGCTCTACCCCCGAGAGTAATCACACGAGGCGCTACCTAAATAGCTTTCGAGGAGAACCAGCTATCTCCGGGCTTGATTAGCCTTTCACTCCTATCCACAACTCATCCCCTACTTTTTCAACAGGAGTGGGTTCGGCCCTCCAGTCAGTGTTACCTAACCTTCAGCCTGGTCATGGATAGATCGCCCGGTTTCGGGTCTAATCACATCGACTTATCGCCCTATTAAGACTCGGTTTCCCTTCGCCTCCCCTATTCGGTTAAGCTTGCCAATGCAATTAACTCGCTGACCCATTATACAAAAGGTACGCAGTCACGGAACAAGTCCGCTCCCACTGCTTGTATGCACACGGTTTCAGGTTCTATTTCACTCCGCTCTCCGCGGTTCTTTTCGCCTTTCCCTCACGGTACTGGTTCACTATCGGTCAGTAGAGAGTATTTAGCCTTGGAGGATGGTCCCCCCATATTCAATCAGGATTTCACGTGTCCCGACCTACTCTTCGTCACCCATCTAACTAGCTTTTTAAGTACGGGGCTATCACCCTCTTTGGCCGGCTTTTCCAAACCGTTCTTTTAAACTAATCAAACTTGTTGTGACTGGGCTCTTTCCCTTTCGCTCGCCACTACTTAGGAAATCTCGGTTGATTTCTTTTCCTCTGGGTACTGAGATGTTTCAGTTCTCCAGGTTCGCTCAACTAACCTATGTATTCAGTTAGCTGTGAC
>Ga0207030_1005_pt1:0-50000 | contig 71000 bp, 69 predicted proteins | sample Alteio_BWMinCont_40_FD_153260 | JGI IMG/M metagenome (GOLD analysis project Ga0207030, IMG submission 153260) | Enriched cells from forest soil in Barre Woods Harvard Forest LTER site, Petersham, Massachusetts, United States -... | ecosystem: Environmental > Terrestrial > Soil > Temperate... | reverse complement strand
AAAAAATGAATCCACAAGCACGACGTAATGCAAGACATTATGCTCTTCAAGCGATGTATCAATGGCAAATAACAGGCACGCCTGCACAACAAATTGAAACACAATTCATTGCAAATCAAATTAAAAAAAATATTGATTTAGATTATTTTAAAGAATTGATTCATGCGATCCCACTGGATCAAAAAGAATTAGATGAACATATTACCCCTTTTTTAAAACGTCCGCTGACTGAACTCGATCCTGTTGAACTTGCAATTTTACGTTTAGCAACTTATGAATTAGTCAATCGATTAGATATTCCTTATCGTGTTGTATTAAACGAAGCTCTTGAACTTACAAAAAAATTTGGTTCTATTGAAGGGTTTAAATTTGTGAATGGCGTTCTAGACCAGGTAGCACACAAACTTCGCGCAGTGGAAATAAAAGCGGATCCCAAGAAAAAATAATGCTTTTTACGAGAATGGATTCTCGCCAAGGACATATTACTCATGCAAGACTCTCACATCACAAACAAAGATTCGCAAAAAAGAAATTTTTTTGAAATCCCAGCGATCCCTGATAGTGTCTGGACTAATCCTTTGCACTTTATTGCGTTTGGATTTGGCAGTGGCACAATTCCTTTTGCGCCAGGAACGTTTGGCACACTGTTTGCTATTCCGTTTTATTTAATGGCGCATGTTTTTTCTAATCTGACATATTTATTTATTACTCTACTTGTCGTCTTAGCCAGTATTTTAATTTGTGAAAAAGTTTCTCGTGATGTAAGTGTAGATGATCATCAAGGAATGTGCTTAGATGAATTTGCAGGATTTTTCGTAACCATGATTAATGCACCATATGGTTGGCAATGGGTAGTATTAGGATTTATTTTATTTAGAGTATTTGATATTTGGAAGCCTTGGCCCATTCGTTTTTTTGATAAAAATTTGCATGGTGGTTTTGGAATGATATTTGATGATGTTCTTGCGGGTCTATATGGTTTTATCATCATACAATTTTTATCAAACATTATTCGTTAAGGAAAATAAATGAATTGGATCTCTGCCGCATGCGTTTCGCTTTTGAGCTTTGGAATATGGGGATTTTTGACAAAACTAACAGTCCTTCATATTGACTCAAAAAGCGCGTTAATCTATCAAACTGTCGGCGTTGTTATTATTGGCTTTGTCACGTTAAGTCTCATCAATTTCAAACCCGCAACTGACATCAAGGGGTCTGCTTACGCTGTTTTAACCGGGATCGCTTATGGCGTGGGCTGTCTTTTTTATTTTGTTGCTGCAAGCAAAGGAAAAATAATCACAGTTGTCACACTCACTGCACTCTATCCATTAATCACTATCACACTGGCTTATCTCATTTTAAAGGAAACTGTCAGCGTCAAACAATGCGTAGGCATTTCCTTAGCATTGATTTCTATACTCTTAATGTCTACCTAAATGGATTTACAACTTCAACATTTTCAAATTGTTCTACAACAAAATGAAGATCTTTTTTTAAAAATAGTAACTTTAGATTAGGTCCAGCATCTTGAGTGAAATAAAGTGACAGACCTTCATCACGTAATTTCCAGACTTTTTGCATGGTGACCAGTGTTTCAGGAAGACAATATGAAATAGCTGGCCATGCACTCAACATGGTTGCATGCATAGTCATTGCATTTGATTCGGATGTACGACCCAGCAATTCAAAATCGTTTGAAGTAATCGCCTGCCTCAACAAACTCAAATCAACTGCTACTTTAGCAGGCCAAGCAGGATAAAGAGAACCTGTCTCAATAGTTCGCTGCATCGCTTCGCGAGAAGAAATTTTTTTTTCATCTCGATTTAAAATACATAAACCGATACAAAGCTCTGGCCACTCTTTTTCAATTAGCTCACTATAACTATCCATCCCATCGTCACGCTTTCCTACATGCCACTCAACAAAGCCATGCACAATGGAACGAGATGCACTACCGCTACCTAGTCTCGCTAATATTGATAGCTCTCGATTAGACAGCTCCCAAGCATACAAATGGTTTAACGCTTTTATAACGGAAGCAAATCCACAAGCAGATGAAGCAAGTCCTGCTGCAATTGGAATATTACTTTGGATGTTAATTTGAAAAAAAATAGAATTTTCTATTCGAAACAAATCGATATACTTAAATAATCGTTGGCTGAACCCTGAATCAGGCGTAAGTATTACATTATTTAAAATAACCTGATCAACAGAGTTCACTTTGATACTAACCGCCGCACCTTTATCCGCTAAAGAAATCGATAAGCTAGACGTAACAGGTAAATTTAATTCTTGATTGCGTTTTCCCCAATATTTACATAATGCAATATTGGTAGGTGCATAGGCTTCTCCGATTTTATTTTTAGGAGAAACATATAAACGATCCTTCAGTATCTCGCTTACAACATCAGATTTTTTCACAAACCACACCTTCTAACGTCAATTCTGTTGGAATGTATTTTATTCGAGAATCACCAAATGGTAACGCGCGAATTGAAACACTAGCTCCGACCCCTATCGCACAATCACCTAATCCAGATCCTGAAATTTTGGCTCCAAGCATGTTTTTTTGCGCGCGCAAAAAAACAATAATGTCATTTAACTCAGGGGTCGACACATCTAATGCCTCTAATAATCCCTGATTGATATTCATTATGTTACCTAACTTTTCCCATTGTTGATTTTTAATTGCTTCAGAAGCTTGCTGAGCACACACATCCATCGCTGAAAAAATATGATTATATAGTTTGGGAATCTCAACATATTTTTTCTTCATGCGTGACACTGCCTCAACAGTCGTTGTTTTATAACCGGAATAGATAACAGAAATAGGAAATGTCGTCGTAATTTTTTCTGCGGTCAGAGGCTTCATTTTATAAGCAACAACACCGCCTAATACACAAGCAGCAACATCTGCGCCAGAACCTAGTCCTTGCACCTTCTGAACAATACTACGTGCTTCTTGAATCAATTTTTGAGGAGGAAATTTAAAATCTAACCACGCATCTAACACAGCTAAAGTTGCAACTGTCACAGCAGCAGAAGAAGCAAAACCCACTTGATCTGAAAATTCTGATTTAATCGTAAGATTAAAACCAACAGAAAGATGTTTTTGATATTTTTTAAAAATTGCTAAAATAAATGGGTAGGGACGCTCGATGATTAACTTTGAAATAGATGTTGTGAACTCATCAAACCGATCGGATGATATCTTAATTATCTTATCTGTACGTGGCTCAAGGGAAACTGTCATTCTCTTATTGATAGCGCACACAAGAGCTTGTTTGCCATGAAGAACAGCATATTCACCTAGCAACATTAAACTACCAGGGGCGGACGCTTTAAACAACATGAACCCCTCGGGATTCACCTGCGATAGGTAATGAAGGATAACCATATCGTTCACATAGTGAAGTCAACGCCGCTTCATCTTCTGTGACAACCAGGACAACACCAGCATTATTTCCGCTGACTGCACCTGCTCCACAAATTTTGGCAGCACCACCTGTTTGTTCTATGTCTGCAATAAAATGTTGTACTGTTGGCGGCACAACATTGATTCGAACAAGTAATTGATGATTTTTTTGAATACTTTGCAGAACATGATTCAAATGATTTTCTTGAAAAGCTCTATCCATTGCATTAGTCACTTGCGCAAATTCGTTTGCAATTTCAGTCGCTTTAAAATGCGCTGCTGCAGCTTCTACGCATTCGCCTGTAGTTGTTTGTGGTAGCCCCGTGTTGATCAAGAACATCGGTACCGTAGGAACACTACGTTGATGTATTTGACCTTCATTTAAATAAATACATCCACCGTGCAAAGATACTTGCAAATCCAAGCCGCTAGAATATCCATGCTGAAGATTTTCAGCTTCAATACCTAACTTCAAAAACATTTCGCTAGATAGATCCACTTCCAAATGATTAGCAATTGCATGGACAATACTTAATACCGTTGCCGCCGATGAACCCATGCCGCAGCCCATGGGAATCGTCGACTCCACATGAATACTAATTCCTTGGGTGAGTTTAATATTTAATGCTTCAAAAAAAAGGCTGAAAGCGACTTGAGCTAACTCTACTGGCTTATGTAAAACTTCTCGAATTTTAAAATCACCCGAAACGAACCGTTTGTATTTTTGTTTAATGCGATTTTTTAACGAATGTAATGTATTAAGACTTAAACATTTTTGGTAAGCAAAATCCGATAAATTAAATGATATATTTGGCGCAACTTGCGGAGTAGCCGTCACTGTCACATAACGATTAATAGCCATCGCCAATGCCGGCTGTCCATAAACAACGGCATGCTCACCTGAAAGAATTAATTTGCCCGGGGCTAATACTTTCATAACGTTAAGTAACTTTCTCGTAAAGGCGTTTATGGTCTTGGATGCTAGACAACCTAAACTGTCCTGTTTGATGTGAGGGTATTTTACAATAACTGCCATCTTGAGGATACTTAAATGAATAAAAACTTTCATATTTTGAGTAATCTAGATGAGTTCGCTGTTGCAATAACGCTTGATGAAATGCCGTATCTAATGCTGCTTTATAGCCTTCCTGCATGACGCCACTAAAATATTCGGCGACACAACCTGAGCCATAACTGTAAAATCCTAGGCGCTTGCCTGTTAAATCCTCTGGCGAAAGATCTAATAAAGCAGTTAACCCAATATAGAGGGATGCCGTATAACTATTTCCAATATTTCTAGCATACTCAAGAGAACACCCTACCTGGCTTTTTAACTCTTCCTCTGAAAGCTTTTCACATTGATTGATTTTCACTAATTGCTGGTGTGCTTTTTCGACTAATCGTGGCACAGGAGTATGGTAACAGTAATAGGCGTGATCTTGAAAACCACGTCCTGACAATTCACGGTATTGCTGCCAGGATTTTTCCAGCATATTTAAATATAATTTACTCGAATACTTACCTTCAACAAAAGCGCTGTCTGAATAATTAGGACGCCAAAAGTCCATGACATTCTCAGTAACCACACCATACTCAGTATCAAAAGCAAGAATACGCGGATTAGCTGATAAAACCATCGCGACCGCACCACAGCCTTGTGATGATTCACCAGACGTGCCTAAGCCGTATCGGGCTATATCTGATGCAATTAATAAAACTTTTTTGTCAGGATGTTGGCGTAAAAAAGGTAAGGCTAACTGTATTGCTAATGTTGCGCTATAACAAGCTTGTTTTAATTCTATTACGCGGCAACGCTCAGGAAGCTCCAATAAATCATGCACATAAATTCCAGCCGCTTTTGATTGATCAATTCCTGATTCTGTCGCAAACATCAACATTTCAATAGAATTGGCATCTATCCCTTGTAGCGCACGCATTCCTGCATTCGCTGCCATCGTCACAACATCTTCATCGGGTGGTGGCACCGCCATTTTTTGCTGACCCAATCCAACAAAAAATTTATCGGGATCAACGCCTCGTACAGAAGCAAGTGATGCTAAATCTAAATAATAATGCGAGGTATAAAAGGCTATCCTATCAATTCCCACTTTAATCACTTGGCTTTCCCTCGCTTAACTTTTTCTGACGCTCTAGTTGCAGATGACTCTTCATTAACTCTCCTGGATTAGTCTGAGCTGCCAACAACGATAATTCACCGCACAAAACCGCACAGGCTGCAATGATAGCCAATCTTCTAGCATTTTGGCCAGGCTCTCGGTCCTCTAAACACCCTAAAAGTCGTAAATTTTCTTGCACGAAATCAAATGTCTTACCGCTGCCCACTGTGCCGACGATTATATTGGGTAATGTGACAGAAAAATAGAGATCTGTTCCTCTCATGTCAGCATGTACCATTCCCTGTGAACCTTCAATAATATTTGCTGCATCTTGCCCTGTTGCCAGATAAAAGCCCAGCAGCATATTGGCAAAATGCGCATTGGCTGTGCGCACTCCTCCTGCAATAATATTTCCCATCAAATTCTTTTTAATATTTAATTGAACTATTTTTTGAGGAGTCGTTTTTAAAAAACGTTTACAAATATCTTCAGGAATAAAGACTTCAGCAACAACATATTTCCCTCTTCCCAAAATCCCGTTAACAGCAGAGTTTTTTTTGTCACAACAATAATTTCCCGAAATTGAAACGTATTGCAACTCAGGATAGCGAATTAAAATCCACTCAACCAAGCGTTCTGCAGCTAACGTCGTCATATTATGACCTGACGCATCTCCTGTATTAAATTCAAAACGCAGATAAATTAAATTACCAATGACTTGCACATTCATATCGAGAAAACGAGCATATCGACTGGTTTCTTTAATAATAGCCTGCATGACATCTTGATGCTGCTTTAGACTAGCAACTACCTCATAAACATCGGTAATATTCGGCGCCTCAAACAATACTGAACGGGTCATACGGTCATCCAAAAGGATAGCTTTAATGCCGCCCGCTTGATTACAGGTCTTGGCACCTCTATGCGTTGAGGGCCATAGTGGGGTTTCGAATGTCGCTAGGGGTAACAGTACTTCTGTTTCAACTTCGGGACCAACAATTTTAACAGGGCCCACAAGCCGCATAGGAATAGTTGCTATCTGTTCGGTTGTTTGCCAACGCATGCGTACACCTTCAGCAGCTCCCGCTAACGCGGGAACTATTATAAAAATTGTTTATATGCTACGCCCAAGCCAAGCTTGGGCTTGCACTTAGAGGGGAGAATCGCGCTTCTCCCCTCTAAGAGCTCCCCATCGCGTAGTGTTAGCGGAAACCGCTAATCCACCTTATACAACACACCTAAGTCTAATTTTTTAATAGCTCATTCTGCATGAATTTATCGAGCTTGTCCTTACCTTTGGGAACAACAGGAATGCCCTATATCATCCTTTTGCTTGAACTTTATCCCTTATAGGGATATAAAATGCGATCTATTTTACTGGAAAGTAGCTAATGACAGCAACAGAACATGTCATTCTTGTTGATAAAGATGATAAAGAAACAGGAATTGCTGAGAAAATTGAAGCACATAAGCAAAATTTATGCCACCGGGCATTCTCAATCTTCATCTTCCGAAAACAGCCTGAATTAGAATTATTGCTCCAAAAGCGTGCGGACAATAAATATCACTCAGCCGGATTGTGGACAAATACCTGTTGTTCTCACCCCCGACCGGGAGAATCTATTCTGCAATCAGGTAAAAGACGATTACAAGAAGAGATGGGCATCTCGGCTCACTTAATTTCTTTAGGATGGTTTCACTATATCGCACCCTTTGAGAATGGTTTGACAGAAAACGAAGTGGACCATGTTTTAGTTGGAACCTTAGAACAAGAGGAGTTCATTCCTAACCCGAACGAAGTAAAAGATTATAAGTGGATAAGTCTCCCGGACTTAACAAAGGAAATAATGCAGCACCCTCAAGATTTTACACCTTGGTTATCGCTCGCATTAGTCAAGATTCAAGAAAACATTGCCGTTATTTAGTTTGCAGATAAGCTTCCCATCCCGCTTGTTGATATAACTGCGCCTCACGCTCAATTGACGAAGCAGCATAAATTCCTCGCCCTACAATAATCACATCCACGCCCGCTTCAACAATCGCCTGGAAAGGCGTACGGTATTGCTGCCCTGCTGAGTCACCCCCACCCGAAAATTTAACTCCCGGAGTAAAATGAATATACGTTGGATCGTCTGTCAGCTTGCGTTGGCAGATAAAGCCAATCACAAAATCACTGTGCTCAATAGCTATTCGTAATGATTGATCTGTATAATCACCACGAGCCAGACTTCCTTGCGAACTCATTTCTGCAATCATCAGCATTGCATTTTGTTTCGGGAGCCCAATTTTTTTTAAAGTAGCAATACTCTCAGGACCGGCAATAGCATGAGCATTTGTTAGTTGCGCCCAATCCGCAATATGATAGACACCTTTTGCATACTGCAAACCTACTGTGTGACCGATATCTGCAAATTTACGATCTTCGAAAATAATAAATTGATGCTGCTTTGCAATTTTCTGTAACGCTGTCACTGTCTCTTGATCAAAGTCTTCGAGAATATCGATATGAGTTTTCAACACACATATATAGGGCCCCAAACTATTAGCTAACGACAGTAATTCTTTTTTGAGAGTCACGTCGACCGACACAGCAAGATTCGTTCGCTTAGCTTCCATTAAAGATAATAATTTTTTGGCAAGAGGATTTTTACATAACGCAGCACGCTGTAGGTAGGTAAGCATTTTTCTACCCCTAGATAATTATTTTTAGGAAGGTATCACGAGAGAGGCGGCACTCACAAGATGATTAACTCCGAAACTTAAAAACTTAAAAAACTTAAAAAATAGTTGACTAATTATAAAGTTATGCATAAACTTACAAAGTTTGCGCGCGCATTTTAAATCCTTACCCTCACTTTACGTGAGCTGTATAACAATTTTCATTATTTAAGGATAATGCCATGCAAGATATATTCGCTTTCGACTACATCTCCAGAAAATTACGCCACTTTTTTCAAGAAATGAAAGGTTATGTAGAAGTCCCAGCCCAACCACGACTCTCTATTCTCGCCGCTTGCGAAGATCCAAAAACTATTAGTCAATTTGTTTTTAGTGGAGTTAACTATCCACTCCCACAAACTGGCCAGATGTGGCTGGAAGTCGAATTGTTAAAAAACCCAAATGTTCCCGGCGTGTTTTGTGCAACAACCAGTTACCGCAACGAACCTTTTCCTATCGCTGGACGTCATGACAAAATTTTCCCCATGTTTGAATTTGAGTCTCATGGCGACATAGAGGAATTAAAGAAACTAGAAATGGAATTGTTGGATTACTTAGGATTTGACAAGCCTGTCAGCTGTCTTTATGAAGCAATGTGCAAACGCTATGAAGTCATCGAAATCCGTTCCGATCACGAAGCAATGCTACAAAAAGATTTCGGCGATATCATCATGTTAGAAAAATTTCCGCTACGAACCGATCCATTTTGGAATATGAAGCATGACGCCTACGGAATTTTCAATAAAGTAGATGTCATTATGTTTGGCATGGAAACCATTGGCTCTGCTCAACGATCCACAAATGTAACCGAGATGCGCGATCAATTTTTCACGATTTCAAATGGTGAATACGCTCAGTTATTATTTAATGCTTTTGGAAAAGAACGCGTGATCGAAGAGCTCAATGCTTATCTTGCCTTATCTATGTTCCCACGTTTTGGCGGTGGCATTGGCGTCACACGTTTAGCACGAGCATTAGCGTTAGCAGGAATTATTGAACCAAACAAAGAAGCTCGCGCACCGAAGATGGCTGTAGCTGGATAAGAAGTCGATATTCACTGTCATTGTACTACTCGCCCGTCATTGCGAGCGAGAGCGAAGCAACCCAGGCTTTCTTGTGCTACTTGAAGGACAATAATACCTCGGTTGCCTCGCTCTCGCTCGCAATAATAGTATGGACCCTGCCATCTTTTAAAAGGCTTCGTAATGAGCCAGAATGACGGGCAAATAAGAGCACATAATGGTGGGTGAGCAGTTACTCTCATTATTAAAAACTAACATTGTCATCTTGACACACAGGATCCTGATGACAAACACAATACTTAACTATTTTTTACGAGACACTTGTGTACTCAATTATTAAAAAATTACTCTTTCAACTTGATCCTGAAACAGCTCATCATTTTTCTTTAACTTCTCTAAAAATAGCTCATTCTTTAAAATTAATTCGTATCCACAATCAACAATCATCACATCAAACAACATTATGCGGATTAACATTCCCCAATCGAATTGGTCTCGCTGCAGGATTTGATAAGAATGGCGACTATATTGATGCGCTTGCAAGTTTAGGATTTGGCTTTATAGAAGTAGGCACTGTTACACTACAACCTCAGGACGGAAATCCAAAGCCTCGTATTTTTCGTTTAACAGAGGATCAAGCTATTATTAATCGATTAGGATTTAATAATAAAGGCAGTGATTATTTAATTAAACGATTAAAAAAAATAAATTATCGCGGTATCTTGGGAATCAATATTGGAAAAAGTCACTCAACGGAATTGCGCCATGCGAGCGATGAGTACGTGCAGCTTTTTACAAAAATATATCCCTATGCCAGCTATGTCACTGTCAATATTTCTTCTCCCAATACAAAAGAATTACGTGAATTACAACACGGCGATCTACTTTCCACTTTATTACGTAACTTAAAAAACGCACAGACAATGCTAAACCAACAGCACAACAAATACGTTCCACTCGTCATCAAAATTGCTCCCGACCTAACTTCAGCAGAATTAGCTCAGATGACCGAAATATTGTTAGATGAAAAAATAGATGCTGTAATTGCTACCAATACGACGTTACAGCGCGATGGAGCGAGCGACCCACTAGCATCACAGCCTGGCGGATTAAGCGGGAAACCCTTACGCGCGCACTCTACTGCAATCATAAAACAATTATCTCTTTTGCTTGCTGATAAAATTCCGATTATTGCCTCTGGAGGCATTCTCAATGTACACGATGCACATGAAAAATTAAATGCAGGAGCACAGTTAATACAACTTTATACCGGCTTAATTTATTCTGGCCCTAGCCTCATAAAAACGTTAGTAGAGAATATATAATGAAACCCTATCAAAAATCATTTATCGAATTTTCACTCACTTATTCCGCACTTTGTTTTGGAAATTTTACGCTGAAATCTGGCCGCATGAGCCCCTATTTTTTTAATGCGGGCTTATTTAAAGATGCTGCCGCTCTCACCAGGCTTGGTGAATTTTATGCGGATGCCATTCAAGAACATTTTGCTGGTCAGTTCGATGTACTGTTTGGCCCTGCATACAAAGGTATTTCTTTAGCAACATCTGCTGCCATCGGATTAAAAAATAAATTCAATTGCAATCCTGGAGTCAGCTTCAATCGAAAAGAAGAAAAAAATCATGGCGAAGGTAAAATCATTATTGGTGATTCATTAAAAGATAAACGCGTTATCATTATTGATGATGTGATCACGGCAGGCATTACCATCCGGGAATCTATTCAATTGATCCACCAAGAAGGCGGGACTTGCCAAGGTGTTGTCATCTTACTAGACCGTCTAGAAAAAGGCACATTAGCATCCGCCTCTGCCATTCAAGAAATTGCCGAACAATACTCTGTTAACATCATCAGCATTGTGACTCTGAATAATTTAATAAATTATTTACGCGCACATGATGAGCATGCAGCATTCAAGAATCATTTAAAAAATATTTTAGAATATCAGTCGGAATATGGATTATAAACAGGGTATTTTTTACAAATATCCAATACTTTCATTTTCACATCTTGAATGATCTCTTCATTTTGAATGTTCGATAAAATATCGCATACCCAATTCGCCAACGCTTCGCAATCTTGTTCAGTAAACCCACGCGTCGTTACTGCTGGAGTCCCCAGTCGTATTCCACTCGTCACAAAAGGCGATTGCGGGTCATTCGGGACAGAATTTTTATTCACTGTAATATTTGCACGACCCAGCACAGCGTCCGCCTCTTTACCTGTGATTTTTTTATCAATTAAATCCACTAAAAATAAATGATTATCTGTGCCATTGCTAATTATTTTAAATCCGCGAGAAATCATTGTGCTTGCCATCTTTCGCGCATTCTTCATAACTTGTTGTTGGTATGATGTGAATTCGGGTTGTAACGCTTCGAGAAATGCGACTGCTTTTGCTGCAATGACGTGCATGAGAGGGCCGCCCTGTCCTCCTGGAAAAACAGCGGAATTTAATTTTTTTTCTAATTCTGGATTGGATTTTGCAAGAATTAAACCACCTCGCGGACCACGTAGGGTCTTGTGCGTCGTAGAGGTTGTGACATCGGCTATTTTCACAGGAGAAGGATATACTCCAGTCGCTATCAATCCAGCGACGTGCGCTATGTCTGCCATGAGATAAGCACCTACATCATCTGCAATGTCACGCATACGCTGCCAATCCACAATTCGGGAATAGGCTGAAAATCCCGACACAATTAATTTGGGTTTGTGTTGTTTAGCTAACTGCTCAACGTGCTCATAATCAATGAGCCCAGTTTTTGGGTCTAGACCATATGAAAAAAATTGGTAAAGTTTTCCAGAAAAGTTTACCGGCGATCCATGCGTCAAATGCCCACCTTCACTTAACGACATCCCCAGCACGATATCCCCTGGTTTAATCATGGCTGCATACGCTGCAGTATTGGCTTGCGAACCAGAATGTGGCTGCACATTCGCGTAATCTGCACCAAACAATTGTTTCACTCTATCAATAGCGAGCTGCTCAACGATATCCACAAATTCACAACCACCATAATAACGCTTAGCAGGATAGCCTTCTGCGTATTTATTAGTAAGAACAGAACCTTGTAACTGCAATACCAAAGGACTCGCGTAATTTTCAGATGCAATCAGCTCAATATGATCTTCTTGACGTTTTTTTTCATTTTCAATTGCCTGCCAAACGGTAGGGTCAAAGTGTTGCAAAGAAGGAGTGTTGAACATAGCGAGTTTCCTTTAAAGTTATGAGCGCGGCTGATAAAAAAGAGGTACTACCCTGGGCACATCAGATTCTTCAATATAGTCATGCATAGATTGAAATAGTTTTGTTAAAAAAATAGCGGGTAAATGGTGTGGGAGAATAGCCATCACGTTACCCACTTTATTGGACAACGCCGCAGGCTGTTCGCTATGGACGTCGTCCGGATTATTCAAGTGAAAAATATCCAGCCCTTGTTCTTGCATCTCCTTTAACAACGCACAGGGGATCATAAACCGTGAGTCAATAGCATTGGTAACGATAGCCTCATTCGTCGTTAAGTAACGTGTAAACGCATTGTATTGATAATCTTCTCTTAATTTCATTTGAGTAAATAACAGAGAACTAAGAAGACTTTCTGTTATCTGAATACAGGCCGAATAATTTTGCAATCCAGGAATCAATCCATACTCTAATAATGGCTTCACCCCCTCCCCCATCCCCAAAATAGGCTTTCCAGTTTGCTGGGCTAGAAGAAGAATTTCTTTCAAAAAATCATTGCGACAATGATCCAATATTACGTAACCATCGAAGTCAGACAAATCTGCTTGCACTTTCTGTATGATTGATGCTTTCATACCTGCTTTTTCAACGGCAAGTATGATTTCTTGTTCGCAATTTGAAGCAAGAAATTGTAGGATGGCTATGCGCATAACTTAAACTTTTTTATTTTTGAAGTGGCGCTAAGATAACATGAAATTGATGGGAGAAACTAGCAAACACATATTGTGTTTTATTGCTAGACATTAGTCTCCATTAATAACATAATCTGCACCTTTTCTATTCTCAATGAGGAGGAATAGGGGAAATGACAAACAACATTATTGAGCTTCGAGACGTCTCTAAGTCTATTAATGACCATAGTATTTTGTCAGACTTAAATCTTGAAGTACGCAACGGAGAGTTTTTGACTTTGCTGGGGCCGTCAGGCTGTGGCAAGACAACGCTGTTGCGTCTTATTTCTGGATTTGAAGACCCAACAACAGGAACCATTTTTATTAATGGCAAAGACGTAAATGGCTTACCGCCCCATCTACGCCACGTGCATACTGTTTTCCAAAGCTATGCATTGTTTCCGCACATGACCGTTTTTGAAAATGTTGCCTTTGGGCTGCGTTGCCAGAAACTGCCAAAAGATGAAATAAATCAACGTGTGGCCGAAGTGTTGAAAACCGTCAAGTTAGAAAAATATGCCAAGCGCAAGCCCGATCAACTCAGCGGAGGTCAGCAACAGCGCGTTGCCATTGCGCGTGCCGTCGTTAATCGCCCTCTCGTTTTGCTGCTAGACGAACCCTTAAGTTCATTAGATTACCGATTACGTAAAACCATGCAAATTGAACTAAAACAATTGCAGCGCAAATTGGGCATCACCTTTATTTTTGTCACTCATGACCAAGAAGAAGCACTCTCCATGTCTGACAGAGTCGTTGTCATGCACGAAGGCTGCATAGAACAAATAGGCACGCCACGACAAGTTTACGAAGCACCTCAAAACTTAACTGTCGCCCAGTTCATTGGGGAAGCCAATATCTTTGATAGTGAAATTGTTGCAGTGGATGGAAATCAACTAACGGTTAATATACAAGGCAAGCACCGCACCATCAAAAGTCCTCGCAGCTTTGCAGTCAACCAAAAAGTTCATATACTGGTCAGACCTGAAGACCTACGCGTTTGGGATCATGCTGAAGTTGAAAATTCTAACAATATGTATCCAGGCGTTGTAGAAGAAGTTATTTACAAAGGAACGACCGTCGATCTCATGGTTCGTTTAGCGAATGGACAGCTAGTTGCTGCCACTGAATTTTTTGACGAAGACGACGATAGACTGGAATATGCCATCGGGGAACCGGTGTTTGCAACTTGGCTTTCTGGCTGGGAGGTTGTGCTACCCCATGAAACACCATGACGGCATCTTAAAATTTTTCTCCTTAAGCATTATTTGGCTATGGCTTGTGATTTTTGCTTTGCTGCCTTTTTGCTTGGTGACGCTCGCTAGCTTTGCAAGCCACGATGACATTCATCTGCTTTCATTTCCAGTCACATTTGCCAATTTTCAGGAGTTAAATAATTCCATTTACGTCAAAATTTTCAAGCAATCATTTTATATTGCGGGCATCTGCACCCTCATTTGCCTACTATTAGGGTATCCTTTTGCCTATATTATCGCACGCATGCAAAGCCGCTATAAAAGCTTATTCACCCTGCTCATCGTCATTCCTTTTTGGACTAGCTCACTCATCAGAACTTATTCCATGATTACGATGCTAAAACCCAAAGGTGTGATTAGCTCAATATTGATGGCATTGGGGATTATTGACAAACCTCTATCACTTTTATTTACTGATACAGCAGTCATGATAGGTTTGGTTTATAACCTTCTTCCTTTTATGATTTTACCGTTGCTAACAAATATCGAGCGACTGGACAATCGATTAGTTGATGCAGCACGTGACTTAGGTGCAAATCGTTTTACCACTTTCCGAAAAATTATTTTGCCGTTGACTATGCCAGGCATTCTGTCTGGATGCATTTTAGTATTCTTACCCGCTATGACGATTTTTTATATTCCCGATCTATTAGGCGGATCAAAGTCCATTCTGTTAGGAAATTTAATTCAAAATCAATTTTTAATTGCTCAAAATTGGCCGTTAGGATCTGCCATTAGCGTTGTCTTTACGTTGATGTTAGCCATTTTATTATTTATTTATTGGCGAAGCACAGGCAAAAAAGAACATAGAGAATTCTTATGAAGCATATCTCCTCATCAAGTTATTTGACGGCAATTTATTTGTTTTTTTATATTCCTATTCTCGTTCTAATAGCTTATTCATTTAATAACGCACAATATTCTTTGGTATGGCATGGATTTTCCATGCGTTGGTATAATGATTTATTTTCAGATAGCGACTTATGGGTAGCCGTACTTCATTCGTGTATTTTAGGCATTTCAGCAGCCACTATTGCAATGTGTATTGGTGGGCTGACTGCAATTAGCTTATATCGATACCATTTCTTCGGCAGGAAAATTTTGTATGGTTTGATTTTTATTTTGATCTTGTCACCCGATATTGTGATGGGCATTTCTCTGTTGATTTTATTTAGCTTATTGCAAGTAACCCTAGGATTTTGGAGTTTATTACTTGCCCACATTACTTTTTGCATTCCCTTTGTTGTTGTGACTGTCTACAGTCGTATTGTCAGTTTTGACGAATATATTTTTGAAGCGGCGAAAGATTTAGGCGCTAAAGACTCTGTGATTTTAACAAGGATCATTCTCCCACTCTTATGGCCTGCCCTTTTTAGCGGATGGTTATTAAGCTTCACGTTATCTATCGACGACGTAATTATCAGTTACTTTGTCGCCGGTCCTGATTTCGAAATTTTACCTTTGAAAATATATTCCATGGTGCGATTGGGAGTGAAGCCAGAAATCAACGCATTATGTGCCGTGACTTTTGGACTAACTCTCACCCTCATTGTTATTTCTCAAGTGATATTGAGGAAAAAACCATGAGCCGACCCGTAATCAAGACAATATTTCTACTAATATTTCTCAGCATATTCTTAACCTCTTTTGCTTCTTCAAAAGACAATGTGCTGAATGTTTACACCTGGTCAGGCGTGATTCCCGATTTTACAATTCGACAATTTGAAAAAGAAACGGGGATTAAAGTTAATTTTTCAACGTATGACAGTAATGAAGTCATGTATGCAAAATTAAAAGCGGATAAAAATAATCAATATGATGTCATAGAGCCTTCCAGTTACTACATTGACCGCATGCGTAGACAAAGCATGTTAGAAAAATTAGATAAAAGTTTGCTTCCCAATTTTCATAATTTAAACCCTAGCTTTTTGAACCAATCTTATGATCCCAATACCCAATACAGTCTTCCGTTTATTTGGGGAGTCACGGGCATTTTTATCAATAAAGCTTACATTGAAAAAAAAGATGCTCCTACTCGTTGGTCTGACTTATGGGATGAGAAATATGCAAATCAACTTTTATTACTGGATGACTCGCGCGAAGTATTTAGTATGGCCATGCACGTTCTAGGGTATTCAGGAAATGACACAAACCCTGAGCACATCAAACAGGCTTATTTCAAGCTAAAAGAAATCCTGCCTAAAGTTAAAATTTTCAATAGTGCTGTACTGTCTTTACTAATTGATGAAGATGCAAATGTGGGTATGGTTTGGAATGGTGACTTATTCAAAGCAGCAAAAGAAAACAAACAATTAGAATTTATTTATCCTAAAGATGGTTTTGCCATTTGGGTAGATAATTTTGCTATTCCTAAAAATGCTCCGCATCGTGAAAATGCCTATAAATTTTTAAACTACATGTTAGATGCTGAAGTAAATAAACAAGTTGCTCTAGATAACAATTTCCCTACGGCCAATTCAGCCGCACAAAAATTATTGCCTGTCTCCATTAGAAACAATGAAGTTGTGTATCCGTCACAAGCAACCCTGAGCAAGGGGGAGTTTCAAAAGGACATTGGAGATGATGCATTAGCCCTGTATGAAAAATACTGGGAACAACTCAAGATGGGAGGCTAACTTATTCAGTGTCGTCATAAGGGACTAGGCATGAAATCAATTGTTACGTCCATCATCAGCGTATTTTTAGTCTTTACTTTTAATTTGTGTCATGCAGCTGACAATGTTATCAATGTCTTTACATGGTCCGACGAAATTCCTCACTCGGTCATTACACAATTTGAAAAAGAAACAGGTATTAAAGTTAATTATGCTACGTTTGATAGTAATGAAATCATGTACGCAAAATTGCGTGCCACAAAAAAAGTGGTGTACGACTTAATTGAGCCATCCAGTTACTACATAGATCGCATGCGCAAACTCGGTATGCTAGAAAATCTTGATAAAACAAGATTACCTAACTTAAAAAACATAGACCCTACTTTTCTAAATACTAACTATGACCCAGACAGCGCACATAGCGTTCCTTTTGTATGGGGCATCACGGGTATTTTTTTAAATAAAAATTATTTTTCATTAAAGCGCACAAACAACTGGAATGACTTACTCGACAAACAATACGTCAATCAGTTAATGTTCTTAGATGACCCCAGAGAAGTATTTTCCATCGCATTGCGTATGTTGGGTTATTCAATCAATGACGAAAATCCTGAACACATCAAACAAGCTTATCTCAAAATAAAATCGCTCATGCCAAATATAAAATTATTTAACTCAGATGCCATTATTTCTATCCTTATCGATGAAGATGCAGCGATTGGAATGGCTTGGAATGGTGACCTGTTTAAAGCAAAATTAGAAAATCCTAAGCTCGAATTTGTGTATCCAAACGATGGCTTTGAAATCTGGGTAGATAATTTTGCTATCTTAAAAAACTCACCTCACAAAGATAATGCATACTTGTTTTTAAATTATTTAATGCGCGCTGATGTTGCCGCAACTGTCAGCCAAGCTATTCATTACTCTACAACAAATTTAGCTGCAAAAAATCTATTGCCTATCGCAGTTCGTAATAATCCTGCGCTTTATCCACCCTCAGACATCTTAAAAAAAGGTGAATTTCAAACAGATATTAGCGATAAAACATTTGCTTCGTTGGAGCGTTATTGGGAGCGATTGAAGATTGGCGGGTAATTCTTCCAAAAATAAAATTCAAGTTATTCAATCAATTAACCAGCATTCACTTTCATCATCACATAAGGATTATACGCTTCCGTCTTGAAGCCAAATTTTTGATAAAGTCCATGCGCATCTTCCGTCATCAAGAACCAACGGAATACACCACGCAATCTTGGATGTTCTAAAATATACTTCATGACTGCCTTACCTAAACCTTTTTTACGGTGCGGCCCATCGATAAAGACATCCCAAATCGAAGCAAATTCAGTATAGTCACTAATGACCCGCGAAAAACCGACTTGCTTCCCTTCATGAAACACACTAAAACAAAGAGAGTTTTCAATCACCATGGCAAAACGTTCTGATGGCAATCCCGTCGAATAACGAGATGGTATACATAACAAATTGTACACATACTGAAGATCTACTTTTTTCTTAGTGGCTGTTATTACATAATCACCCACGGTAATGTCAGGATAACTAGGTCTATAAGTCATACAATCTCCCGCTTTTTTAATAACCTTATTAGAAAGAAATGATTAATTATCGTCCTTTTTTATCCCTAAATTTTATCCCTAGATTCCTTGGTAACCACTCCTTTTCAGTATAAAATATTTGGCTTATTTATGTAACCCTATGCTCTGCAGAGCAGCATCACATGAAAAAACTATTAATAAAACAAAAAACCGCTTAACGCAGTTTTTTGTAATATTTAACTTAACTGGAACTTCTATGCAAAACATCGGTTTTATTGGCTTAGGAATTATGGGCAAACCCATGGCCTTCAATTTGCTTAAAGCGGGATATTCTCTTCATGTTTACGCACGCAAACCCGAAGCTACTTCAGAATTAGTGGGCGCAGGTGCTGTTTCATATGCATCGCCTGTTGAACTGGCAGCGAATGTTGATGTCATTATTACCATGGTACAAGCAACACAAGATGTCGAAGAAGTCCTTGTCGGTAAAAAAGGAATTATTCAAACCGCTCAGCCTGGAACTATCGTCATCGATATGAGCACGATATCGATTCAAGCGACTCAGCGTATGGCCAAAAAGCTAGCCAACAAAAATATCGCTATGTTAGACGCTCCTGTTTCAGGTGGTGAGCAAGGCGCTATCGACGGCAGCTTGAGTATCATGGTGGGTGGTGACACTGAAACTTTAAAAAAAGTTATGCCTATACTTGAAAAACTTGGAAAAAAAATCACGCATATTGGTGAAAACGGAACAGGACAAGTTGCAAAAGCATGCAATCAAATTATTGTTGCGGAAAACATTATTGCGGTGAGTGAAGCATTACGTCTGGCTAAAAACTCTGGCGCCGATCCTGCCAAAGTACGTGAAGCGCTGTTAGGTGGATTTGCAAATAGCCGCATTTTGGAAATACATGGTAAACGCATGTTAGACGGAGATTACAAACCTGGATTTAAAGCGCATCTGCATCGCAAAGATATGCACTTAGCCTTAGAACAAGCCCATGCACTCCATCTAGAACTACCTGCAGCACAATATGCTCTGCAATGTATTGATAGATTAGTGCTAAAAGGTCATAGTGAACTCGATTCATCTGCTGTTCACAGTATCATTGAGGATTAAGCTCTGTGGCAAAAATCAAAAATGTCTATGCATGTCAAACCTGCGGCACACAACATCCTAAATGGACAGGGCAATGTTTAGGGTGCAGCGAATGGAATACGCTGGTAGAAGAAACTCTGCAAGCTGTGACTCAACAACGCTATCAAGGCTATTCCATCAGCACACCACGCATCACGGCAATGTCAGAAGTGACGCTACATGAAGAAGCCAGATTATCTTCTAGCATTAAAGAATTAGATCGCGTTTTAGGCGGAGGATTAATCCGCGGCTCTGCTGTTTTAATTGGCGGTGATCCAGGGATTGGCAAATCCACATTATTACTGCAAACCGTCTGTAATTTAAGCCAGCAAATGAAAGTTATTTATGTCACCGGCGAAGAATCGTTGCAGCAAGTTACTCTCAGAGCACGGCGACTAGGTTTGCCTGAAAAAAATTTACTTTTGTTAGCTGACACACAAGTTGAGCGCATTTTAAAATTAGCACAAGATGAAAATCCTCGCATGTTGGTCGTTGATTCCATTCAAACAATGCATACTGATTTATTTCAATCCGCTCCAGGATCCGTTGGACAAGTACGTGAAAGTGCTGCACAACTTGTCAGTTTTGCAAAACAAACGGATACGACTTTATTTCTTGTAGGTCATGTCACAAAAGAAGGAACATTAGCAGGCCCGCGCGTACTTGAACATATGGTCGATACTGTACTCTATTTTGAAGGTGAACAAGACAGTCGTTACCGTGTAATACGCGCTGTCAAAAATCGTTTTGGCGCAGTGAATGAATTAGGCATTTTTGCAATGACCGATAAAGGGTTGCGAGAAGTCAGCAATCCCTCTGCGATTTTTTTATCTCGATATGAAAAAGCCGTTTCAGGTAGCGTGATCATGGCAACTCAAGAAGGTAGCCGCCCCTTGCTTGTTGAAGTTCAAGCACTTGTCGATCAAAGTCACATGGCAAATCCACGACGTGTTTGTGTTGGCTTAGACTCACCTCGTCTTGCTATGCTGCTTGCTGTGTTACATAAACATGTAGGCATTACTACTTACGACCAAGATGTTTTTGTTAACGTAGTCGGCGGTGTATCCATCACAGAAACAGGCGCAGATCTTGCATTATTGTTTGCTGTTTTATCTAGCATGCGCAACTCACCTTTCTCTCCTGATACACTGGTATTTGGTGAAGTGGGATTAGCGGGTGAAATACGACCCGTGCAAGCAGGACAAGAGCGTCTACGTGAAGCTCAAAAACACGGATTTAAAAAAGCCATTGTTCCTCATGGGAATGCACCGAAAGGAACGATTGGTGAAATGGAAATTTATCCTGCACACACATTGCAAGAAGCTGTCGAACATTTTAAAAATTATTCTTCAAAGATTCCTGCTTAGAAAAAATAAAGATGAATAACTTATTGTTTCTAACACAACTTTTATTGTTGTCAGAATCTCACTATCACTCTGAAAAAAGGTTTATAATGAATATTAATAACGTGATATTTTTTGGAGGGTTATTTCATGAAACCTATCACAGCAATTGCAACAATTTGTTTAACTTTCACTGCTCTCACTGGATGTGTTGTTACACCAACACCTTATTACATACCTCCAGCCTATGTCCATGTAAACGGCCCTAGCGTTGACTACAGCACTTATCCTTACAATCCATATTATTACGATAACGGCTATTATCCTTACGTTAATCCTTATTATTATCCAGCAATCTCTGTTGGGTATTATGGTGGTGGATATCATGGTTATCATGGATATTATGGGCGTGGGCATAGGTATTGGCATCATCATTAATCCTCCCAGACTCAACATTCCCCAACAAAACCTAGTTAGGGAGCAGTGTGAATGGACAACAATCAATAAGTTAACGTAAACAATATGTACTTTTTGCTTGAAAAAATAATCACTTAATATTCAGTTAAGCTTTCCTTGAGATAATAAAAAAAACAGTAATCAAGCAGGGCTATTATGAATATTCGAGACAGCATTATAGATAAATTTGGTTTTCCGTTAATCTCACCAGCGGAATGGGAGTCTCAAGCTGCCAAAGGTGAACGCGATATCATGCTTGAAGATATAACAATGAGCAACGCTATTTCAAACGAAGAATTTGATGCTATCCTACAAAATCCACAAACATATTCTGCATCTCTTCCTAACTCGAATAAACCCACACAACAACAAATCGAGGCTTTCACATCTTCTGCCGAAAAATCAAATAAATCGATTGAAGATTTTGTTGCACATAGAAATTCGGCATTAGAAAGATTTCAAGATAAAAAAGGAAGAGGCGCAACTTTATTTCATTTTGAGAAAAAAATTCAGTACACTTGCCGAAAAAATTTTGCAGACAATCGCCCCCGTGCGTCTGGACGGTTTGTCTCTACTAAATAACCTCAGTTATGGATAAGAACACAGTTAAAGCGACGTCTTTATAGCAAATACTGCGCTGAGGTTAAATAACACTCTCTTGATTTCTAATCATGACACGCACACGCTGAGTGATGCGTGTTAATAATTCATAAGCAGTTGTTTCACTATATTCAGCAACAACTTCAACAGGCAAACCTGATCCCCATAGTAATACTAAATCACCTACTTTCGCTTCCGGCTGAGTACGCAAATCCACACACAACATATCCATTGAAACTCTGCCTACCAGCGGACAAGGGCGTCCGTTTACCAAAACAGGTACACCATTTTTAACATGGCGCGGATAACCATCACCATATCCGATCCCTACTACGCCAATACGCATGTCTTCAGGACATGTCCATGTACCGCCGTAGCCTACACGAGAACCTTTTGTTAGCGAGTGAATCGCAATTAATTCTGAACTGAGAGTCATGACTGGCTTGAGATGGTGCTCAACTCCTCTGTGTCCTGGTAAGGGTGACGCACCATAAAGCATAATTCCTGGTCGTACCCAATCAGCATGAGCTGAAGGCCAAGCAATAATACCCGCAGAATTAGCAAGGCTACGAGGACCGACTAATGAATGAGTCGTTTGATTAAACAAATCGATTTGTTGTAGCGTATGCGCTCTATCAATGGAATCGGCTTCTGCAAAATGTGTCATCAAACCAATCGGTTTTTTAACTGACTGACAATTCATTAACCGCTGATAAATATTAATAGCTTCACTTGGCTCAAATCCCAGTCGATGCATGCCCGTATCAACTTTCAACCAAACTGATATCGCATTCGGATGATCATGTGATTCTAGGGTCCGAACTTGATGTTCTTCATGCACGACTAATGTAAAATGATCATGAATAACATTGAATAATTCATCTGCATGAAATAAACCTTCCATCAATACAATCGGATTTGAAACACCCGCTTGGCGTAATTGCAATCCCTCTTCCAATGACGCCACACCAAATGCATCTGCTTCCGGCAATCCTAACGCTATGCGCTCTAGTCCATGACCATACGCATTCGATTTCACCATAGCCAATATGGCACTCCCGGGCGCCATGCGCTGCACTTGCTTAAAGTTGTGCTTTAAGGCTGGCAAATCAATGGTAATTTTAGCTGGACGGCTCATATCATCTGGAATTAGTAAGGGTTATGAATAAAATTTTCAAAACATGTGTATTGACCCAAGAAAGTTAATCGCACTTTGCCAATTGGACCATTTCTTTGTTTTGCAATAATGATTTCAGCAGTGCCTTTTTCAGGACTGTTTTCATTATAAACTTCGTCACGATAGATAAAAACGATTAAATCAGCGTCTTGTTCAATTGCACCTGACTCGCGCAAGTCAGACATGACAGGACGTTTGTCTGCACGCTGCTCTAACCCTCGGTTCAGCTGAGACAGCGCAATGACAGGCACTTTTAACTCTTTGGCCAAACTCTTTAAAGATCGGGAAATTTCTGAAATTTCAGCGGTACGATTTTCACTATTACCGGGTACTTGCATCAGCTGTAAGTAATCCACAACAATCAGCCCCAGCTGTCCATGTTCTTTCATCAAGCGCCGTGCACGCGCGCGTAATTCAACTGGGCTTAAAGCAGGTGTGTCATCAATAAATAATGGAGCTTCTGATAACATGCTAACAGTGGAACTAATGCGCGGCCAATCTTCATCTTCTAATTTGCCCGTACGGATACGCAATTGATCTATCCGGCATAAAGACGATAATAAACGCATCACAATCGACTCTCCCGGCATTTCCATACTGAAAATAAGCACAGGTGATTGGCTTTTAATGACAACATGTTCTGCAATATTCATCGCAAACGTCGTTTTACCCATAGAGGGTCGGCCCGCGATGATAACCAAATCAGAAGGTTGTAAGCCCGAAGTCATTTCATCTAAATCATGGTATCCCGTCGGCACACCCGTAATAGGATTTTTTGATTGAAAAAGTTGGTCTATTTTTTCCATGGTCGTCGCTAAATATTCTTTAACATTTAACGGCCCGCCCACTCTTGCGCCCTGTTCTGTAATCGCAAATACATGACGCTCAGCAACATCCAATAATTCTGTACTACTTCGACCTTGTGGATTAAAGGCGTTATTAGCGATGTCATTCGCTACTGCAATCAATTGCCGCATCACTGATCGTTCACGTACGATATCTGCATACGCACCGATATTTGCAGCGCTGGGTGTATTGTTTGCCAACTCAAATAAATTAACTTCGCCACCCGCATTCTCAAGCTCATTAATTTCTCTTAATGATTCCGCCACCGTCAACACATCCAGAGGCTTATTTTGAGAAGATAGTTTGCTCATGACTCGATAAATTAAGCGATGATCATAGCGATAAAAATCATTTTCACGTACTCGATCGGCAATTTGATCCCAAGCACGGTTATCCAACATCAATCCACCCAACACAGATTGTTCTGCCTCAATTGAGTGAGGCGGAACTTTAACAGCATCTGTGCTTGATGAATTATTATTTTTATAATGCTTATTTGGTGTAGAAGTTTCCATACGTATGCCGGAATAAGAAATTTAGATATTGAATTTTCGCACTATCAAGGGAGATTGTCCAAGAGTAATAAGAATAATAGAAAGACTTCAAACAACAGCAGTTAAAGAGCCTGCCACAATCGACAAGCTCTTTAAATCGAAAAAACTCAAGAAGAGAAATACGGCTTATTATGCTTCAGCAATAATATTAATTTTCACGGTTGCAGTGACATCACTATGCAATTCAATAACAATGTCATGAGAACCAATTTGTCTTAATGCACCTGTAGGCAAATCAATTTCACTTTTGCTGACCTCTACACCCGCAGCGGTAATCGCATCTGCAATATCACGTGTTCCAATAGAACCGAATAATTTACCTTCTTCACCTGCTTTTGCAGAAATATTCACGACACCCAACGCTTCTAAAGCTTGTTTTCTGTCTTCTGCTGCTTGTAAATGTTGTGCAGCCACTTTTTCAAGTTCACTACGTTGCGCTTCAAATTTAGCAATGCTAGCGGGGGTTGCATACACAGCTTTCCCTTCAGGAATAAGATAATTGCGTCCATATCCTGGCTTTACATTCACCTTATCGCCAAGAGCACCTAAGTTACGAATTTTTTCGAGTAATATAACTTGCACCATACACCTCACATTAAATAAACGAGTCCACTAAATTTTTTTAATCCGTTTCCGAAAATCTAACCATGTATCAATCAAACCTACCATTGCAATCAGTACGATGACATAAGGAAACAGTATCATTCCACCGTAAATCATCACTAACCAAAACATGCCTGTGCCACGCCTTGCCAACAGAGAATGTATTAAGCTTAATCCCGCCAGGGCAAATACAACATACATAATCGGCATCATATCAGACAACCAACTATTGCCCCACAATCCCCAAAACAAACCTATAACAAATATGGCACCTAACACATAGCCCATGCGAATGTCATACATCTCTTGGCGCAATCCTCCTGGATTGAAAACTGCCGCTTGCCACCATCTAGCTAAAAAAACCTGTAACAAGGCATTAAACACAATCAAAATAACCACAACGCCGGTTACAAAAGGTTTTATTCCATCAATTAAGCTTTTTATAGGAAGCATACTTGAGGGATCATAGTCACCACCCGATTCATTCAACGTTTGCATGGCCTTCGTAAAATAAGCAGTAAGCTTATCACTCCACCAACTTTGGATATCGGGCACAACAAAATGGATGAGTGCAACACTCAACACACAACATATCGCCGCAACTTGTAATAACAAACTCCAGCTTGAATACTTCCTAAGACATACAGCAAAAATCCAGGTGAGAACATTACTCACCAGCACTAACACCGTAATATCGAAAGCACTCAAGCCTACGCTTGTATCACTGCCTGGAGATAAGAAATATTCTAAAAAATATTCCATAACAACAGGCAAAGTAGCTGCAAATAAAACTAAGGTTCCCTCAAATATCCCTCTTCGCAACGTCACGAAAGCAGCAATAACAATACTGAGCGTGCCAATTAAAGGGATAAACGCGAGAACAAAAGCCACGCCTATCGCATGCTGACTTTGTAAAACAAAATCTGAAATGCGCTTGAGCAACATTAAAAATTAATGCTTATCGCAATAAGGCAACAACGACAAATAACGTGCTAATTTAATAGCACTCGCCAATTGGCGCTGAAAGCGCGCTTTTGTTCCTGTTATACGACTAGGAACAATTTTTCCACTTTCAGTGATAAACTTTTTCAAAAGGTTAATATCTTTATAATCTACTTCTGCAATCTTATTGGTAGTGAAGTAACAAAATTTTTTCCGGCGAAAATAAGTAGCCATGACAAGCCCTCGCTATTAATCGTTAGGTATAATTGAATCGACATCGTCGTCTGCGACAACTGGCTTTTTAAATTTGCCTTTTTGTCCTTCTGAATCATGCGAGCCCGGCTCAGAACGATACTCTCTCTCTTTCAATAAAGGAGACGGCTCAGTATGTGCACGTTTTACATTTAAAATTAAGTTGCGAATCACAGCGTCGTTGTAACGAAATGCATTACTTAATTCATCAATAGCTTCTTTATTGCATTCGATGTTCATTAATACATAATGCGCTTTTAAAATTTTATCAATTGGATACGCTAACTGACGTCGACCCCAATCTTCTACACGATGGATTTTACCTTTTTGTTGCGTCACGATATTACTATAGCGCTCTATCATTCCAGGAACTTGTTCACTCTGGTCCGGATGAACCATAAATATGACTTCATAATGCTTCACAAAACTCTCCTCACGGTTTATACAGTCTTCTTTTAATTAAGAAAGACAAGGAGAAAACCACTTTAATGGTCTTCGAAAGGTTGATGATTGTACGTAAGTTTGCTACGAGATGCAATAATCGTTTGAGTTTGGGTGTTTTAAAATAGCTAATACACATACTTGATCAAATAGTGCACGCCAAAACCCTTCCCCGCCTGAATAACTCGATCTAAAGAAAAGTTAAATTTATCACGTCTTACCTTGACAAGTGACAGGTAAAACTTTGAGAATAAGCGTCCTTAGAAAATGGCTATGTAGCTCAGCCGGTTAGAGCGCGGCACTCATAATGCTGAGGTCGGTGGTTCGAGTCCACCCATAGCCACTATTAATCATATAGTTATAAAATTTTTCGGTGATAATCAATTTTCCAGGGTGCATACAGGGTGCTCTGTGAGTATCACTCCAGCCACTTCAATGCACTATGGTAGAAAAACACTCTCAAATCGTGTATCTTCTTTTACCATGAAAACCCGCCTCCCAAGCCCTTCCCATGACTCAACTAACTCCTGAGCAAATACAAAAGCTCATCACTGAACGTGACGCACTCGTCAAAGAGAACACTCAACTGCGCGAGCTGCTTCAGCAGCATAACTTGCTAACTACCGAAAATAACGATGACACCACCACAGAAACCATTGTGCAATCTTCCGCCGTTAAGCTGTCTGTGGAAGAAAAGATCGCCCTATTTCGATCACTATTTCGTGGACGCGATGATATTTACGCTCTTCGCTGGGAAGGGAAAAATGGCAAAGTCGGTTACTCCCCAGCCTGTATAAACCATTGGTCAAAATGCCAATGCGTCAAACCCAAGATTAAATGCCATGAATGCAATAAACGCGAACTTCTACCTCTAACTAATCAAGCCATCTTTGATCATTTAGCAGGAAAAGTAATGGCGGGCATTTACCCATTGCAGCGTGACGAAACATGTTGGTTCCTCGCTATCGATTTCGATAAAGCAAGCTGGCACGATGACACTACCGCATTTTTAAAAGTCTGCGCCAACTTAAATATTCCCGCCACACTTGAACGATCCCAGTCAGGCAATGGTGCACATATATGGATATTCTTTACGACCTCCGTTCCCGCAACAATCGCCAGAAAATTAGGCTGCGGGCTACTGACACTTGCTATGCAGCAGCGTCACCAGCTGAGTCTAGAATCGTATGACCGCCTCTTTCCCAATCAAGACACCATGCCGAAGGGTGGTTTCGGAAATTTAATCGCATTTCCCTTACAAGGCCAACGGCGCAAACAAGGTAACAGCGTTTTTATTGATGAAAATTTACAGCCGTATGCAGATCAATGGGATTTTTTAGCTAACATCCGTAAAATGACATATGAAGAAATCGATTCATTGGTGGCACAATTTAGCAAAGCCAATCAAATTATCGATATTCGCGCAAATGAGGAAGATGATGAGAACACAACACCCTGGGAAAAGCGCTCGCCAAAATCATCGGATAAACTTGTTCTGACTGAACTGTTGCCTTCATCCATTCAAATTATCTGTGCTAATTTAATTTTTATTCCCAAGACTGACTTACCATCTGCCATCTTAAATCGATTGAAAAAAATTGCTGCTTTTCAAAATCCAGAATTTTATCGAACCCAAGCACTTCGTTTATCAACCTACAATAAACCACGTGTAATCGGATGCGCAGAAGAATTTCCAGATCATCTTGGTCTACCTCGCGGCTGTCTAGCAGACATTATCGAATTTTTAAATGAATATCAAATTCAAGTAGAACTCATCGACAAAACATTTTCAGGCAATGTAATCGATGTCACTTTCACAGGAGAGCTAAGAAAAGATCAAGAACCCGCCGTCAAAAAAATTACGGAATACGATACTGGGATACTGGCAGCTACCACTGCGTTTGGAAAAACAGTTGTCGCAACGTGGATGATTGCAAATCGCAAAGTAAACACACTCATACTGGTACACCGCCAGCAGTTGCTGGAACAATGGCGTGAAAAATTATCTTTATTTCTTGACATCCCGCACAAAGAAATTGGAATGATTGGCGCAGGTAAACATAAGCCTCAGGGAAAGATTGATATTGCAATGCTACAAAGCTTAATTCGCAATGGCGAAGTCGATGAGGCACTCGCAAACTATGGACAAGTTATAGTTGATGAATGCCACCACATTTCAGCTTTCAGCTTTGAACAAGTCATGAAAAAAGTTAAAGCCCGTTATGTATTAGGCTTAACAGCGACGCCTATCCGCAAAGATGGACACCACCCCATTATTTTTATGCAATGCGGCCCTATTCGTTATCGCGTCCATCCAAAAGATTTTACAAATAATAAGTGTGACCATCTTGTAAAAATAAAACAAACCGACTTTCTCACTAGCTTCACTGACAAAATACCTATCAATGATATTTATGCAGCCATGACAACTAGCGAATCTCGCAATCAACAGATCATTGAAGATGTATTGACGGCATTAAAAGAGGGGCGATCACCCCTTCTTCTAACTGAACGCGTAGAGCACCTAGATTCTTTAGCCGATCGGCTAAAGGATGTTGTGAAACACATAATCATATTAAAGGGCAAGATGAGCAAGCGGACTCGCACCGAGGCAATTGAAAAGCTTAATATCATCCCCGATAACGAAGAACGTCTCATTCTAGCAACTGGCCGCTACATTGGCGAAGGCTTTGACGATGCACGATTAGATACTTTGTTCCTAACAATGCCTATTTCATGGCATGGCACGTTACAACAATATCTTGGACGACTTCATCGATACCACCCCAACAAAACCGAAATTAGAGTCTATGATTACGTTGATGTTCAAATGCCAATGTTACAAAAGATGTATCAGAAGCGCTTAAAAAAATATCGTGCGATTGGTTACTCCATTTCAAATTAATTAATATAAAATTACTAAAACTCTATTCTAAATTCTTACGGCAAGATAAAGGAGTGGAGCTCTGCTGCTGTAACTGTTTATTTTAAAATACTTTTTTGTAGGACACTGCCAAAATATGGCGGACATTTTCGGATATCATGTTTTTTTGCAAAGAATTTGCTAATTTCGCGCAGAGTACTTGCGATTTTTTTGTAAATGTTATGTAATAGATTTGCAAACCAAATGAAATAATTTTACTTAGGACAATCATAGGAGGATAAAAATAGATAAACACCAAGGCACATCCAATGCGACTCCGCAAATACGAGATTAGAATGTCAGTTACAAAAAATCTTTACGAAAAAATCTCCCTAGAAGCAAAATACCGCGATACAAAGATGGCAAATATCGCCAGAGAAAAGCTTGCCAAACACTTTCTTCAGCATGAAATACTTGCTAATCCAGTCGAAACAGCAGACAACCAACAAGAAGTTCAAATCAACAGAATGATTCAGGCACAATTTATGCGCGCAGAGAAAAAATTATTTTCTGCTATTGCTAAGATTGAAAACCGATTTGCTTTAATCCAGGAGCAAATACGATTTTTCACCGCAATGCTTGACTTGTTTTACTTTGACCTTATGAAGTTTTTACCGGATATACCGGAGGAGTTAATTTGTGTGGCTATTGCATCTGCCAACCTAAGACACTCCAAATGGCTGGAATCAGTAGAAAATATTTTGAAAGCATAATATAGATTTCTATACTACTGGGGCTGTTGACACTCACAGGGCTGAGACTAGAAATCGCGGTTTTTTCACTCGCATAGCAGCATTGTCAACACCCCCTAAATGTTTTTCACATTTCAACGAACAAGTTTATTATTTTCTTCCAAAATCTCTGGCGATTCTATTTTAAGTTTTCCTAGCTTTAAACTAAGGTCAAAAAATTCTTTTATGTCGGTAAATACAAGTGATAACAAAATACAATCCGGTATTTTTGCCGTTACTTCTTTTCCATATTCTCTTTTCCATTTCTCATATATTTTCCTGATTTCTCGAGAAAATGCGCGATTCACATTTTCATCAAATTTAAATTCAAAGTTCTGTAAGTCAAGATTCGGATTTCCATCCTGACGTTTTATGAGAGACATATGATGTGCTTTTGCAAAAATAGAAAGCCCGTTTTGAACAAACGGTTTTATCGGGCGATATAAAGTGACTTTCAAACCTCCCAATACTTCAGCCGCACCTAGAAGCTGGTCTTCAGCCTGAGGGAGATTGATTAACATCAGAATGAGCACCTGTTTGTAGCTTAATTCTAAAACTTGTTTAAGTGGCCTCATTACCAACTCCTGCCAGTGCTCAAAAAGTTTTTCTAGCTTTCCAATAAATAAATTGTCCACGGGTTCAGAATAAAATTGAAGGTAATGTGGCGGCAGTTTTTCTTTTACTTCTTTTATCATTTTTTTAGCTAAATTATGCGGATTGAGCGATGGCCACACGAGTCTCACTGGATTTGTTTCTAATTCGTTTAGCTCCTCTATGAGAAATGACATCGTATCATTAATCACTTGAATGCAGCTTTCTCGCTGACTTGAATAAAGAAATAGTATGTCTTTCAATGCTGCTATGAATATCTCGCGATCAGCTTCCTCTGAAAATATGGATAATGCTTTTCTAGCAAATATGGCATTGCCTAATAAAAAAATAACCTTGAGAAATTTCCAAAAATCAAAAGCCTCATTCTTTTCACTTTCTTGCAAAAAATCGCAAAAACGCTGGAAAAACAACTGCTTGTTATCGACCGATACACTATCACCTAAGCTATCTAGTAACGAAAGTATACCTTCGTTGCGCTCATTGAATTGTTCTGGGACTCTCGCTGACGCACTCATGTTTAACCTCATAACTACATTTTTATAATGTGACAAATTTTAACCTACTCAACCTTAAGAGCCCCTTAACAGTATTGCTGATTAGTAGGCTTACAATTCGTTTAAATCAGTGGCGATTAACACATTGAATTTGATAAATTTTTAAATCCAGACAGACAGTCTCTGACAACTTCTGATAAGGTATTCCAAGTGTTGCGAGTTGAACTATGCAAAACGCCCAACCCACTATCCAATAATTTCTTTTCCATCCATTTCGCATAGACGCCACACGTTAGCATCAATTCTTGCAGGAACTTTTGGATGCGGCACATCATCATCTAATACGACGTATGAATCAGTACCAACAAAATTTCTGGGGAAAATAGCAAGACATGACTTTCCTGTAAATTTTGATGGATATAGAATCCCTTCGATTCCAGCAGAATAAATAAGATGGCCAAAAATTTGTGAATTGGAAGGTGCATCACAAGTAGCAGGAGCATGTCTCCAATCTGGGTGCAGCAACGATTTAAGAAGTTGATTAGCCGTTTTAATAATTTTTGGCTCTGGCAACCCTAGCTTTCTTGCCAGATCAATCAGCTCCTTCGAAAGTTTGAAATTTTTTATCAGGTCAGCAAAAGCCTTGAGACTGTTTACATTCGTTAAATCAAAAACCTTATCCAACTTACCACTAACTGATACAATTGTTTCAGAAGCAGGATTGATAAGGGCTGCTTCACGTGGTGTCAGATCAAAATCTGGTTTGCAAGCCTGCTGACCTAGGTGCTCTTGCAAAGCTGTATCCTTATCCCGAGCTAAATATAATGCTGGAAAAGAAGGGACTTCTGAATTCACTTCAGTTCCAGTGTTGAATCTACCACCGATAAACACAAGACTACCCATAGTCGAGAACGGATGTAGTCCATATTTATATTTAACTGCGCGTTGCCATTTTTTTATTTGATAAGAAATACATGTCTGTGTTAAGGCTTGACTGATTGATTCCTTGATTAAACTTCGTTGCCCAGCAAGTTCTGCGTAATGCTTCCAATAATATTTGGAATGTTCTGCTGTAACTTGCTTTGCATTTTGCATACTTTCAACTGTGCCAACCTCTAGCAAGTGAGGCACCGAAGTTTTAAGAAATATTGACGAATTCCTTCCTCTTCTTTTTCTTCCTGAATGTTTTACCATGTAGACTATCTCTGATTCTCATCCAAAGCGGATTGAATAAAATTAAGTAATTTTTTAAACCGCCCGACTCGAATCATATCTCTAGGAGACATTCCACCAAGTAGTGGGTTAGGCATGCAAAACCAAAGAATGGTTTTGTCGTTATCCTTAAAAAAGCCCGCCACCAAATTTAATGCTGTCGCCCACTCTGTCAGTCGCTCTTTAAGCTCTGTTGGCATTTTTTTTGGTTCATAGCGAATAGACGCAACCGGAACATTTGCGGCGACAGAAACATCGGCTTTTTTGTAATTTAACAACTTTACAACCTTCTCCCCATCTGGAACCCCTTTATTAAAGAGATGTAGATGGTCTTTTTCTGGAACTGTTCTAAACAATGATGGCTGAGATAAAGCCATACCCCCCCCTAAAAACTATAGTACAAACAAAATGATGATCTATTTAGTGGCAGCTCATGCTGCAATATTTCCACACTTATACCACAAGTATACCATATTTTTCCATAATTGTGGATTATGCCGCCTCCACCAGTTTCGCCACTGCTTTTGCTTTGTGCTCTGGCGCAAGATGCGCGTAACGTAATGTCATTTTAATATCGGCATGACCAAGCAATTCTCTCACCGTATTCAAATCAACTCCTGCCATCACTAACTTACTCGCAAAGTGATGCCGCATATCATGCCAACGAAAATTTTCTATTTCTGCTGAAACTAAAATACTAATCCATGCTTTTTTAACATTATCAAATGGCAATCCCGTTTTAATATTTGTAAAGACGAATACATCTGTATGACTTTGTTCGCTCCATTTTTTTAAAACATTTAATGCCACTGTATTCAGCGGTACATGGCGTGTCTTACCGCTCTTTGCTGTGTCACCAGAAACTGTTAATACAGCCAACTCAAAATTAATATTTTTCCACTGAAGACGAAACAATTCACCTCGACGTAATCCTGTATTCAACGAAAGCAATATCATCGGTGTCATGTAATCAGCAAAATAAAACTTACTTAAATCAGGATAGACGTCATAATCACGTTCAGCCCTCCACAGATTGGCTCGCGCACGTGCCTGTTTTAATTCTTCATCGCGTAATTGTAACGTTTCTTTTAAGCGAATTTCCTCATCTTTACTGAGGTATCTTACTATTGCAATCGAATCAACTTTAAAGGGCTTAAAACCTTGCAATGGATTTTCTGTGATAATTTGCCAGTCTTTTGCCTTACTCAGCAATGCTTTCAAAACAGCAATGTCACGATTCACTGTAATTCTTGTGCAATCCGTTTAGATCGCCATCGATCGACCAATAAAGGAGAAATATCGGCAAGTAATTCACCTCCAAAATCATCAGCAAACTTTGTTTTTAGTCGATAAATATCTTCCTTAGCACGCTTGCGATTAGCGTGACGCCACGGCTCATATTCTTTATCAATGAATTCCATCAATGTATAGCCCTTAGCGCGCTTATTCCCGGGTTGATTACCCTTCACCACGTCCGCCAATATTTCTCTTGCTCGATCACGGGCTTGAGCGGGTGTTAATATACTGGTTTTCCCTAATGTTATTCGTTTCCCTCGCGCATATTCACAACGATAAACCATACTTCCGTTTGGATTTATACGTAAAATAAAACCCGTGAGCTTGCTGTCCCAAATATCATAGGATTTTTCTTTTGGTTTTATTGTTCCAATGAGTTGATTGCCAATAAACATTTTCATAACTTTTGCCAGGGTGCAATTAGGGTGTTGGACGAGTATAAAATAAGGGATATGCAGAAACAATGACAAACTAACAATATTTTAAAAAATACCTATTTTTATAGTGTTAAATGTACATTGTTGTTTATGGAAGTTTACTGAGAAATATTTAAAATTAGCCCTCATAATGCTGAGGTCGGTGGTTCGAGTTCACCCATAGCCACTATTAATCAAGTAGTTACGAATGCTCCCCGAAATTTTAAAGCGCTAATGTAGCAAATTTGTCACACTTTTTACTAAACTCGTAGTTCGGTTGTTACAGTCTTCAGCATGCTAATTCTATTTGCTGCACTTCGTAGGTGATCACTACTTAAGTGCGCATACCGTAAAACCATATCAAAGCTAGCCCAGCCTCCTAACATTTGCAGTTCTTGTAAACTTGTCCCACTCTGCACATGCCAAGACGCCCATGTATGCTTGTTATGCCGAGTTCATCATATTTATCCTTATTTTTACGCTAATTTGATCATTTTAACTCGGCATAATTAGAGTGATTTTAAGAACTTCATTAGACTTGATAGGATATTCCAATTTTTTGATACGTTGATTCATTGCTTCTTCCAACTTATCAATACGATCCATCACATTCCTGATTTCCTTTCTGATTTTATTTTCAATTTTTCCATCGATTAATTCGATTTGAAGTTGAAATAAATTTTTTGCGTTGTCAAAGTGCATAAATAACCTGTGTGATTAGAGGTGAAAAAATTGCAGAAGGATAAATATATAACTTGATTAATTGAGGTTGCGGCTCAATGGCACTAGCTTAAGGATGAATTCTAACGTAACTGTATGATTTAAGATGAAATCAGTTTCCAGATCAACTATGAGTTGTTTCGCCAAGAAACGATCAAATTAAAAAGGAAACTGACACATGGATGTTAAACAGAAGCTCAAGCTTGCGCAAATAAAAAAACATAAAAAATTCTTGTCCGATAAAAATACGATCTCTTTGAAGTTGACGGTAGCTCCATCATCATGCCCGATACAAAAGAAAACCAAGAAATTTATCCACAACAGAAAGGTCAGAAAAAAGGAGTAGGCTTTCCTATTGCACGGATAGTTGTTGGTATGTCCTTATCGATTGGTACAGTATTAGATTATGCAATAGGTCCTTTTAAAGGAAAAGGAACAGGAGAATCCTCACTATTGCGAAGTATTTTTAATTGTGTTGAAAAAGATGATATTTTATTAGGTGACCGTTATTATCCAAGTTTTTTTCTAATCGCTGACGTGATAGCAAAAGGAGCTGATGGAATTTTCCGAGGTCAAGCACAACGGAATTATGATTTTCGCAAAGGAAAACCACTGGAAAAATGCGATCATATTGTAGAGTGGGATAAACCTAAGAAACCTGAGTGGATGACACAGGAAGTTTATGATGCTTATCCAAATCAAATTTCCGTGAGAGAATTTAAGGTAAAGGGGAAAATTTACGTTACAACATTATTAAAACATAAAAAATATCACAAAAAAGAATTGGCAAAAGCATATGAAATAAGATGGCAGCTTGAAATAAACTTGAAAAGTATTAAAGAAACGATGAACATGGATATGTTGTCATGCAAAACACCAGAGATGGTTAGAAAAGAAATTGGAATACACTTTTTAGCATACAATTTTATTAGAATCATTATGGCAGAAGCGTGCGCTCAACACGATGCTATTCCTAATCAAGTTAGTTTTAAGGGCACAGTGCAATTACTTAATAAATTTATGCCACATTTTATAAATGCAAACAGAAAAACAAATCAAGCAATGTATTCTGAATTACTAAAAAACATTGTGAAAAATAAGATTGGAAACAGGCCAGGAAGGATCGAGCCGCGAAGAGTAAAAAGAAGACCAAAGCCATTTGACACTTTAAATCGGCCGAGATTTATTGAAAAAGCAAAATTAGAGAGGAAGCTTCAGCGGCTAATTTCAAGAAACGCTGCTGCTTAAGCTAGTGCCATTGGGCTTTGACCCAATAAAATAAAAATGGATGATATATTCCAAAATAGCAAAAAAGTTGGGATAGTCAGTAAAACTGCTAGCAATAGGCCATCGCGAAATACGAGCGCAATTCCAGATTGATCATTTGCACCGTGTTTGTGCGAGATTAAAATGTTTACTGCACTGAATGTCCCGAATAGAACAACAATTAATGTCGCAAACAGCCAGCTTACTAATGCTCCCGCTGCCAATGTTTTCTCGCCTAGTCGTGCAAGAAATATATTTTCAAAAAAACCCAACGAAGATTGTACAAGACCCGTTAATGCAAATGGTATTGCAAGTCTGAGCAGTGGAGAGAAATCATTTTTAAGTGACACCTTTGAGTCATGGCATTCTCTTCAATTTTCTTTCTGCTTTTTATTTGATAAGCACCTGTGGCTTGTTTTGCGCTTTTCATAATTTTTGATAGAATTTTCCATTTGATAATAGTTCTTCATGATTGCCCTCTTCCACAATACGGCCTTGATGAAACACTAGAATTCTATTCATTGCTAGTACCGTTGATAGTCTATGAGCAATAACAATAACCGTCTTCCCTTCCATCGCATAATGTAAAGATTCTTGGATAAGCTCCTCTGTGACTGAATCTAAGGCACTAGTAGCCTCATCTAAAATAAGAATGGGAGCATTTTTAAGAATGGCACGTGCAATCGCAATGCGCTGACGCTGTCCTCCGGATAATTTAATTCCGCGTTCGCCAACTAGCGTTTCATAACCTTCAGATGTTTTTATAATAAATTCGTGAGCGTGAGCTTTTTTTGCAGCGTCTATTACATCCAAATCATTCGCTTCAAGTTTACCATAACGAATATTATCCATAAGACTACGATGAAATAAACTGGGGTCTTGGGGGATGAAGGCAATATTCTCTCGCAAGCTTTTTAAACTGACAGATCGAATCGGTTGATCATCTATTAAGATGTCGCCTGTTTGAGTATCAAAAATTCGCGTAATTAGATTTACAAAGGTACTCTTCCCACTACCTGAGAAACCTGCTAAACCAATTTTTTCACCGCCCCGTATTACAATCGTTTTATCTTCAAATAGCTTTTGTGTTTTTGAATAGTAAAAATTAACTTTACTAAATACTATAGTACCGCTAGTAATTTGTAATGGGGCAGCATTTTCTATAACAGGGGCATCATGCGATGTTGATAGAAATGAAAGTGCTTGTTTAAATATCCCTAGTTGTTCTGAATATTTTGTTAAGTTGAACGTGAAATCCCATACATTATCCATGATGTTAATCGATATCAGGATAATAAATGCAAAATCTCCAGCAGTTAAAAGGCCTTTTTCTCCTAGGTACATAAGAAGAATAACGGTGAATACTTGTATTGAAAAAGCCATAGCACTCATGAGCAAATTAAATTTTAAAAATTCCCATTGCAATTTTTTATCTTTCTGCACCATTTCATTCAACGAACTACTCAATCTCTGTTTCTCGTAGGACTCACGTGCAAAAAGCATTACGCTTATGGAATTAGCAAACCTATCAACAATGTTACCAAAATTTTTGCTACGATTTTCCGCATAATCTTTCACAAAAGGTTGTACTCTTTTACAAACTGACAGCGTAATTAAGACAAAGAGAGCTGTCCAAATAAAAAATAAAGCGGTGAAATAAGGGGGACACAAGAAAAGATATTAGAATAGAACTTATAATGCCAAGAGATTGTAGAAAGAAGATATTATTACATCGAATAAGTGATTCTGCATTATTAGCCAAGTCGGCAATTCTATTACTAATTGATCCGCTTAAATTATCTTGGAAAAATTTAAAAGAATTTCCACTTACATAATCTGCTGCTTGTCTCATAATATCCGCTTTCAAAGCAGGAAATACTTTCAAACATGTGTAATCTCCAATACGCGAAAATGAATTTCTTGCGAAGCTTAAAACTATCAATAAAATTGCCGGAATAATGCAAGCTCTTATAAATTCTGGATGCCCTAAAAAATGAGTAGCTCGATCAATCAGTACTTTTAAAACATAAGGTAGCAGCGTGTAGTGTAACGCGTAATAAAAACACGAAATCATCATTGAAATTAAATAAAGTTTGTAGGGAAACAGAAAGTGTCTGACAAATTTCGTTAGGTTTTTGGGAAACGATGATGCCATTTAGTATGCTCCCGCACAGCTCATATTCTAACCTCCCATGACGCAAACATTGTGCTTAGATAACTCCACCCTCATCTACATTTGTCCATTATAAGATATATGCTGATTATTAGTTCCTAATATCTTCGCTTCCCAAGCAGTCTTTTTTTCTTCTGAGCAGATCTCAGACTAAAAGAAGATCAATAAACGCTTATAGAGCAGTTTTTAACCATTCATCAACCTCATGAATATTTGAAGCAATGATATTTGGGTCTGTAGGTGCGTGCCCTGTTTTAGGCGATACTAGCATTTTTACTGTCTTATTCTGTTCTTTTAGGGCGTGATATAATTCATAAGCCTGCCCTATAGGAACACGCTGATCATTCTCCCCATGTAAAATAAGCAGCGGTGTATTCACATTTTTCACGTAATAAATCGGAGAATGAATTAAATAGAGCCCAGTATTATCCCAAAAATACGCTCCTAAATATTGTGGTTGAATCCATGACATGTCTGTAGTGCCCGCAAATGAAATCATGTCACTTTTACCACCACCGTCAATTGCTATTTTAAAACGATTTGTTTGCGTAACAGCCCAAGCTGTCATATAGCCCCCATAGCTCCAACCAGCTATCGCTAGATGATTAGGATCAGCTATATTTCGCTGAATTAAGTTATCAACACCAGACATAATGTCGTCATAATCTCCGCCGCCTAAATCAGAAACATTAGCTATGCGAAAACTCTTACCGTAGCCATCACTGCCACGCGGGTTAGGTTGAAAAATAACGAATCCTAAACCAAGTAAATTAGCCGTACAACTAGTTGGAACAAACATTTCTCCATGCTCATCACAGCCATCTACAAACCGTTTTGCCCAGGAACTTGCGGGGCCCCCATGTACATCAACATAGAGTGGATATTTACGTTTAGAATTGTAATCAAACGGTGTTATTAACAATCCTTCAATTTCTGTATTATCGTGCGATTTCCAATGTATGATATCAATATTGCCAAGTAGCCTTTTAGAAGACTTTTGAATGTGGCTTATTTTTTCTAATTTAAATGGTGAGGCTTTACTAATGTATGCTTCAGGTACTGATGAAAATGTCTCATATCTAAATCCGAAATAAGTATGATTGCTATTAAGAGTCAATGTTGGCAAATCAATAAATCCATCGACATCTGAAATAAGTTTTACTGGGGATAATGGATTTATACTTAATGAATAAATTCTCGTACCAAATGTTTTATATGCATCCGCAACAAAAATACTGTCGCTTAATTTATTCCACCCTAAGATCATTGCATGTTCATTAAATGTATTTGCTAAACAAAATGTTTTAAATGATTTTGTATTTGATACACAAATTTGACTATTCACATAAAGATTATTACGTAGCTCTTTTTTTTCTGCGAGTGATGAGTGATTCGATTCAAATGCAATCCATTGCCCATTGGGAGAATATGCTGCTTGACCAACTACGTGAGTTTCTGAGTAAGGCAAGCTTATAATTCTGTTAGCATCAAAATTAAAAAATCCAATTTTACTTTGATAAGGATCACTCATGCCTGGTCTTGTTTGGTATGTGAATACAATGGTCTTGCAATCTGGAGACCAATCAAATCCAGGCAATAAAAATCCTCGTGCAATGTTTATATTTTCAGGAGTGATAGCTTTAATATTCTTCTGTACCCCATTAACAGAAACAATATATAACCGTGAATTAACATAATTTTCATTGACATCAACTAGTTTTAATTCTGTTGTAATTGGAGTTCTCCCATTTGAAATAAATGCAAAATATTTTCCGTCTGGAGACCACTGAAATGATGATATATCGTTTTTGAATTCAACATTTTTATAGGACTTATTATTATGTAAATCATAAATCCAAATGCTATCAAAAATTTTTCCTGGTGCAACATAAGCAAGTTTGTTCCCATCAGGAGACCACTTTGGCGATAACACGGGACGAGTATTTTTATAAATTAATTTATACTCGCTATTTTGATTTTTTAAATACAACAAATAATTCCATTCTTTATGCCCATCACTCGAATGAATTTGTTTTACAACAAAAGCGCCTTGTTTGCCGTCAGGTGATGCAACGACCTGGCCAATTCGTTTAAATTCTAAGGTATATTCGATAGTATGATTATGCGTGTCAGCAACAGTATTTTGTATGTTAATTACCAAAAGAAATAATACCGTGGCTTTGAAAATAGTTTTCATGAAAGTGATTTTCCGAATATTCTAGTTTTTATCAGTTCGCATAAAGTTCTCAGTGTCGATTTATTAAATTAATAAATTTGGAGTTTTTTTATTAAAATTGATCTTTCATCAGAATCGATTTTATGCGAAATACTCTCCCAGGCCTCACTAAATTTATCTGGTTGTGAATCTTTAATATCTGTCAGAAAAAATTCTCTATCATGTGAATTCATATGGGGAAACAGCACTTCCATCATCTGTACCATTTGTTCTGGATTCATCTTATCGTATGTGTTGAATTCCACATTCCTTAGTTCTTCATCCGAATATTGCTTTTGCAATTCCGGCATAATAATGGTTTCTTCATCATGCAAATGAATCAAATTATCGCCAATGAATTTTCTATAGCCTATATAAAACTGATATCCAAGATTAAGCTGTTCTTGTTCATCTACGTTTGCCATGATGGCATCAAGTAATTCACGAAATTCTTTAAATTTCACATCATGATTTCTATGATCTACCTCAATGCCGTGTTGTATTTCTAGTTTTTTCCTTCTTAACAACTCATGTATGGCGCTCTCTTCCCACTGAGCATGTCCTTTCATTAACGCCTCTATGCCGTCAAATTGAATTAATACCTCGCTAACTTGAGGCATATTTCTAAAATCTGTTTTGGCAATTAATCTCTCCAATTCGGAAAGCATATAGCTTACATATTTATGTTCACGATAAAATCTATAACGGAATTTACTTTGTGTATTCTCGCTTAATATTTCAGATTTCATAATTATTAGTCTCTAGTTTAGCGTTGGCTTAACATAAATTTTATGGTTATCAAAATCAAAATAAACCAAATTGTCTGCATAAAAATTTGAACCAATCAAGCCATCAAATGGTGCAAAAGAAGGAATATCAGCAACGTTAAACCATGTATCGGGAAGAGCTTCATTATTCATCGTTCGTAGTGAAGTTGTTTCAACCCTAACACATTTATTGCTCTCCCCTTCGTATGGATTATTTTTAGGGCATAGGGATTGCTTGAAGTTATTAGCCATCGAACGACTTATTCCTGAAGGAATTGCACCTGTATCCCAAGTAAAAGTAAGTACTTTGCCATTTAAATTTAATTTTGTTCGTAGATGCTCATCAAAAGAAACAGGACTCCATTTTTTAACGTTATACTGGGCTGGATTAAACCCGGGCTTTACCAATATCGCTTTTGAGTGTGCATAATCTAGTAATACATTAAATTTTGCTAGAAGTGCATACCCTATTACACCATTACGTGAGGCTTCTGTTGATTTAAAACCATCATCATTACCACCCCACAATTTAGACATCGATATACCTTTTACGTTTTTTATTACAAAATTTCCCAACTGAACTGCGGGGATAATAAACTCCTTCTCACAATGTCTACCATCGAATGCATTAAAACAAATTATTTTTCCAGTATATTTAATGTGAATATTTTTTAATGCATATGGACTTAAAGTAATTTCAGTTTTTTTCGCGCCAGTATCAATAATAATGAGTAGTGATTTTCCTTCTATTTTAATGGTTGTGGATGGCAAACCATATGGTGCTGGATTTCCAGTATTAAATTCTAATGGTAAAACTGTTTCGGTTAATTTTATGGGTTCGGCAAATACCATTGAAGTATATAAAATTGATGTAAATAATAAAATTCTTCTACTTAATAGCATTACACTTTGATCCTTAAAATAAAAACATTATTAATTCTTATATCTCAACCTCTCATGAGGGCAAATTTTAATTTTTTCTTGTTTCACGAACTCATTGGTTTTTAAATATGCGCTCTTAGATGTCATCGCAACTGAAGCAGCATCTTTCTTTGTACTAAATAATCCAATTTCCTCCAAAATATCGGCCGGGATAATTGAATTTTCTAACATTCCAACCATAGATCCACGTTTGTATTCATCAGCAATCTTATCCTCTATAATGAGAAATTTTCTCTTCAAGCTCATAATGCAACTTTGTTTTGATGCTTCTCCATGAATGTTCATTAAGCTCAATAATGTTGCTCAAACACCTCTGATTGTTCGGATGAGCATTATATAATTCTGCTAACCCACTTAAACTATTTGAAAAAATAGGATAGTGTTTTCGGCTTCTTCCCTGAGCAATATAATTTACGCCTCTCATGATTATATCAAAATAAAAATTCGCTAGAATATCCCACTCGGCATGCGCTTTATAAATTTCCTGTATCGATCTGAAGCTTGTTTCCGGCCATCCACCTGCCTCACCACGCCATGCTTTAATAGCTTGTAAATAATATTTTTTTGCCATGCCGAGATCTGCTTTTGTAGCATAACGACCTTCTTGAAAGATAACTCCAGCTATTCCCGATGACTCTGCATGACCTTTATCTCCTGCTAATTGGAAACATGTTATTGCTTGCCTAGCATTCACATCATCACCTTGAAGCAATAAATTTCCAAGGATAGATAGGGCCATTGATGAGCCAAATCTAATGGCTCTGTAAAGATTTTCAAGTGCAGATTGATCATCCTTTTTCTCATGCTTATTATATCCATAAAGCCTAAGCATCGCCTTCGATAGACCAAGTTCAGATGCTTTTGAATATGCAGCTCTACTTTCCTGCATAAGAGCAGCTATTTTTTCTTCTAAAACAGGATCACTAAAATCCCAAGATCTATGTATCTCAAGATTTCTAATATCCCTTCCACAAATATCCGATTGAAGCATTAAAGCCTGTGGAACGTCTTTATTGACTGCCTCGGCTAATAATGATCGGCCAAGTTGATCCATTCGATCACTATCGCCACTACGTATATTGTTGGTAATGGGAACGTACTGACCGTGGATAAACATAAACGCCAAAATAAATTTGGCAATAGATGAATCTTGCTTTGCTGCTAGCTCAAGATACACTTGTGCTCTACTGTAATCATATACAACATAGTAGTAATACGATCCCAAAAATTCTAACGCATAAGTAGTCGCTACATTATTTGATTTAATTTTTTCTTGTAAATAATCATGATATTGTTTTATAAAAATAATATCTTCTTGTCGCTCAAGATTAATAAGATCTTGAAAGTGATTAAACGCTAATGGATTACCTGACTGCATATTCTGAATAATTACTCGACAAGGGGTATCCCAATAAGAATTAAATTCTTTAATGAGGAGATCTATATCATGATCTTGTCGAGTAGAAGCCATGCTTTTTCTCAATATCAAATTCAGAAGTTGGGCGCGATACGGTTACAATCTCAGATTATGGCATGGGCATCTGATTTTTTTAATGTTACTCAAAAAAATTTATGGCCAAAGATTATATCATCAAGACAGGATTAAAATCAGGGTAGAAATCCCCCCTGTTTTTTTCTAGTGCTCTTCTTTATAATTTCTCAAATTGCGATGCGAAAACTGGAAAAATATATTATTTGACCACTTCTATTGAAAAATTCAATTCAGTCCCCATATGTTAAACTAATGCCATATGGCAGATCAAAATAATCGGAGTCACGAACATGCGTGTATCAAACTTTTTACTGATTTCAATAATGAGCAGTGTAATGCTTTTTTCATCATCGGTTTTTGCTGAAACCACTAAAAGTAGCCATGCTCCTGTAGTTTTCCAAGTCATTCAAGATCAAATAAATTTTGATAAAACGATGATTAAGAGTGCCTCAGTGATAACTAAAAATGGCAAAAATAGCCTTGAAATTGTGTTAAACCCTTCTGCCTCGAAAGAGTTAGCACAAGTTACAGGAAATGCTATCGGTAAAACCGCAAATTTTGTAATAAACGGTAAAATTATGACTTCAGCTACTATTCGAGCTTCATTACAAAATAAATTTTTAATCTCTGATATTTCAAAAGAAGATGGTCAGACAATTGTTGATTCACTTAATCAATAATTATCTTAGAATGCTCAGCAAGAACATAGCTACAACTGCTAGTCGTTGTGACCTTCCTACTTAGCTGCAGGAAGGTCGCAATAAAATACATTTATCATAGCGGAATACGCTGCATAAGCGGGTGAAATTTGCTATGTCATTTTTATATTAGCTATACCAATCTTGGTCACTATATTGCGAACAGCATTAACAACTAATTCCGGCTCAGTCCAATGCACCATATGACCACTATTTCTAGCAATAACATGTTGGCTGTCATTTGATAATAATAAAAAATCTCTTTGTACTTCAAGCCATGTTTCTTCGTATATTTTCCGCGTCTTTTTAGGAACAAAGTCATATTTTCCTTGAGTCAATACTACAAGCGGGACATTATGCAACACGCGTTTTAAGTCTTTAAAAAACGGGTTTATACCCTGAAACACCGGGGTAGATTCCGCAATCCCCGTTCGTAAAGATTTACTTGCTGATTGAAGAATTCGATAATCTTTCAATACATCAGGAGGAAAAATATTTGCAGGGATAGTTAATTTACTGAATAACCGCGCTATTCCAAAAATTGCTAAATAAGAAAATATCGATATTATTTTTCTAAAAATATTTATTGCGGGAATTAGATTCCACAATTTGGTCATGTTCTCATGACTTGAATCAACCAACACAATTCCAGCCACATCTGCTGGATATTCTAATGCAAACCGTAATACAACAAGCCCACCTAAGGACTGGCCAACGAAAATAAAAGGCCCTTTCAAATTAGAAACATCTATTACTCTTCTAAGCTCTTTTACTATGTTAGCTAAACTTCTTTCTTGAGTATTTTTGTCGCTTTGCCCTATCCCCGCTCTATCATAGCTAAATACCTTACAGAACTCTGTAAGTTTTGGTCTAACCAAGTGCCATGTGACAGCGGAGTCGCCACAGCCAGATTCAAGAATCACCGTTGGACCTTCAGAACCTACGTAGTCAGTGTGTATGTTCACACCATCAACTTTTATCTTAAAGTTTTCTTTTTTATAAATTCTTCTTTCAATTAGTGATTGATATACAATAGAACCAGCTATCAGCACCATTATTAAAAAAAATAATATCCAAGAAATTGTCATTATCGTGCGTTCCGTACTTCAGATTTATCTGCGCTGATATCCATTATGAATCCCGTTAATTAAATTGCTTTCATATAATAAATCTAATGTTAATTTTCTTTCTGCTTTGCTTACAATAACAGTATATTGACCGTAACCTGAAATAGGATCAAAACGCTCCCAAAATTTTCGAGCAATTTCCGGATTGTCTAATGAAACAACTTTCACTGGAACTTTATCAATGCCGGCTCTGTTAAAAGCTAATAATCTGCGATTATCAAGAGAGTATAAATGACCATCTTTTTCTACAATTTGTATTGGTGGCACATCACGAGATGACAGTTTTCCAGTTTTTAATTGAGTGATGAATTCATCTATGTGACCACCACTAGAAAAATGTGGGCTAACATTAGGCTGTGTAAATCGAATATCTTTTGGATTAGCATAATTACCAATCGGCGGCCAAACCTTTGTAGAAACAGGTTGAATGATAAGCTCAGGACCTCCACCAGGTAACCCTTTATTTGCGCCTTTAAATAAAGAATTTCCCATCAAAGGACATGCTGAACCTCTCTCAAAAATATTGGGGATTCTGCTAAATCGCAAACTATCCTGTAATGCGAGTTGGCCATGCGGTAAGCCAAGATCTCTTTCTAATAATAATGCTTCATAACGGCTAATTTGTCCTGGCTTAGAAAAAAGCCCGACTGAATAGGTTTGATTGGCTTTAGATAATGGTGGTAAGTGTTTGGCAATGGCACGATAGTCAGTAATAAATGTATGCTGTTGTCCTAAAGTTGGATATTTTACAAAAGTGCTTTCTGGAGTAATATTATAACCAACATTTTTTCTAAGCATACTTGTAACATCTCTAGCGACAATAGGTTGCATTATTTTACTTGCAGCAAAACCTGCGAACTTACCAGCCGCATAACCGACAGATGGAACAGCAACTTGTGAAAGTAAGTTTATAGAAATATCCCTTGGGGTCTCAGAGACAAATCTTAACGTGGGATCCATACCTAAACCAGCTGAATAAGCACCATAAGAAAATTTCCCCCATGCACTTTTTTCTGCATCAACATACAACTGATTTTTAATTTGATGCTCAAGTTTATTAACTTCATGCAGATATTTATTTACATTTTGCAAAGCTTTAATAGGTTGGTTGAACCAATGCGTAAAATTATCAATTTTCTTATCTACAGCATGCACCGCGGACAAAAAGAAATTAGAAATACTTGACTCATTATACGTCGTGTCACCACACCGGTAAGTAAATTTGACATTATCTCCAGCTAATCCATTTTTCTTAAATTGATCAAGAACAAATTTTTTCAAATGCCTACCTTGTGGCTGGTAATGACCTGAACAATCATCAATATCATATTCATTGTTAACAAATGATATCTCACCCGCCCCATAAACTTTCGCACCTTTAGCCAAGTCTGTATGACAAACAACTGTTAAACCATGAAAAGGTTCTAGAAATACACGTTCAGACAAACTGAGCTCTTTATCCTCCGTTATGGTATATATAAGCTTTATGCGCTCAGAAGGATAAGCACGTGCATGATCCATTACAAAATCAATTGGAACCTTTGGAACAAATGGCAAAATACCGTGATCAAAACAAGCGCCACTCTTTCTTTGAAACAAAGGTTGATCTGATGTACTTGATTTTTTCTGTACGTGATTCAATGACCAAATTGGTATTTTTGAATTATCTCTATTTTCATTAAAACTATTTTTACCTTTGCTAAGATTGCCACTAAGTCTTATAGGACTACCAAATGCCACCCCTGCATCAGAGGTTGACTCAGACGATGCTTTAAATTTTCTTGCAATATCCGCTGCTGTACTTTTAGAGCCTGATTTTGGCTTCGAACTAACAGCTATTTCTTTTTTTATAACTTCTAGCATACGTTTGGTTGACGTACCTTTAGCAGCAGGGAATTCCTTTGGCAACTCAGGACTAACCGTTGCTGAACGAGATTTTTTTTTGTTATTGCGATTTGCAATCGGCACATCCAGATTAATTGTTTCATTATTATCTTTAACGACCTGATAACCACTTGAATCACTTATGTTTAGACTCCCATCAACAGAGTGAAGATCAATTTCAGTTCCTTTCTTCCCATTAATAGTTGAATTCTGAACCGCATTATATTCAACTCGATTATAACCGACAGCCACCGAAGGAATAGTAGAGCTTGTATAACTTTTCTTTTGAGAATCATCACTTCTAGCCGAGGATTTAAAATCATTAACATTACCGCTAATATTAATTCCAAATCCGCGTTCATAATCATGAACCTCTTGAGCTATCGTTTTATCTGCAAATGGTTTAGCAATACCATCAGATGTGACTTTTGCACCTGTTAAGTGTAGCTCACCAACATGAAAGTCATTTTGCAAGTGGTTTATCCCAGAGCGAACATGTATGCCACTTGCTTGATTAATACGAGCACTTTCTTTCTCTGACGCATGAATAGAACACTGTCCTGAAGAATTTATATCAAAACCGTAACTAGAAGATTTAGTTGTATCCTGAAGTGATGCAATGGAGGTTTTTTTGATAGCACCAGAAATAGAATGCGTATCAATATTGTCTCCGGACAGATCAAACTCATCTAGTGAAAGATGCAGGTTGCCACCTACTTGCATAAGGCCATTGACGTAACTGGTGTTCTCAGTTTCAGATTGAGAAAAACCACCACCGACATTAACAATGCTACCAGATGCTGTTATCCCGATTCTTGCTGTATATGTTTCTGTTGAATTTTTATAATCAAGCTTAGCCGCCGCTCGTCGCAAAGCTTTTGATTTGAATGAGGCATTTTGAGTTGCGGTTAATCCAAACGCATTACTAAATCTAATTTCATCACCCGCCTCCATCACTACATTTCTACGTCTGATTTCGCCAGATCCTAATGTTTGATAATGAGTACGTGTATCCGTTTCCGTATAAGTAAACGTTACAGTAGGATCAAAGCCATCTTTACCCCCTAAGTTATAACGTTGTAACAATGCTGTTCCCAATGCATCATCACTAAACGCTTCCGTAAAATTATTAACTGTATTATAGAGATCAAGACCAGCATTCCATACATTGGCAATTTCTGGATTACCATTTGAACTTTCGATAGCATTTAACTTAGTGAACGTTGCATCTTCTGCGCTAACAATACGCCATGCGTTTTTTGTTTCTTTCGATGCCTTATAAGCACTCATTCCAAAACAAGAAGGCGTGAGTGATTTTGTATTGGTGTGAATTGAATGGTTATGAATCGGTCGCTCAAAATGAATTTTTTTCCCTGCTTTAACTTTTAAATCACCATCACCTAATATGAGGGTTCCACGAGACTCGACTGAGCCTTTGTTAGCATGAATATTTGAAGCACCAGCATCATAAATTAAAGTAGGAGCTGAACTCTGATGTGTCTCCCATTGTTCTCTTGAATTTAAACCCCAGAAAGTACTATTTGATTCAAAGCGTTTATTTTCTGTAGGCAAATCAAATAATTTAATATCATCCGTATTCGCAAAAAGATCCGTTCCATTTTTACTGATAAATTTTGTCGAAACAGCATTAATATAATTTGCCGCCTGCACAGTATTGCGTCCCAACATGGAAATGAGTTGGCTACCTTGGACTTGGGTATTCGTTTCTAAGACTTGTGTTTCACTCCACCCTAAAAAACCACCTCTTTTTGTAGAGCTATGACTGACATAAGAATGACTTCTTGCTTTAAAATCTACTGATTTTGCATCCGTATAAGTATCTCCTAAACTTATTACAGTTGATGCATCATTAATAAATGATCTTCCCGCTTTTGAATAAATCCCTATATTATTGCTACAAGTACCAGCTCCACCAACCATAATGGCTGGATCATATTTTTTAATAAGATCAAATTCACCACGTTCATCGGTTTCATTGCAAATATTTAATATATCTAAGGCTGCAATTTGTTGATAATAATCACCAGCAC